>Ga0316209_1001143_pt1 | contig 31125 bp, 27 predicted proteins | sample 6monopyrite_MG_FD_204945 | JGI IMG/M metagenome (GOLD analysis project Ga0316209, IMG submission 204945) | Microbial mat bacterial communities from mineral coupon in-situ incubated in ocean water Damariscotta River, Maine, United States -... | ecosystem: Environmental > Aquatic > Marine >...
TATGGGATGAGAGCCAGTATGGGGGACGTTGGCGCGTGTTGGGATAATGCTGTTGTAGAGCGCTTCTTTGGTAGCTTGAAGTACGATTGGATTTTTAAAGTTCATCAGCCAACCAGAGCGTTTATGAGAAAAGATGTCGCAGCCTACATGAGGTATTACAACCTGGAAAGGCTGCATTCGAGCAACGGTGATTTATCACCAATTAACTATGAAAATTCTCTAAGAAAAGTGTCCGGTTGGACTTGACCAGAACAATTTGCATCACATCCATCATAGAGAAAAATCGACTATTACCATCAATGGGAAAAATTTCTAGCCGACAGCGCTCACTTCGACACTCAATATCCTGCAAACCGACGTTCAATTCAAACGCTCTCTCCTGATCAAATAATTCCCGAATAGCCATTTCTCGTTTCTCCTTCTGGACTGGATCGACCGACTCATCCTGAAACGCTTTTTCATAGTCAGTTTTACTAGAAAACCCTGGCGGTAGATCCTTCTTGTCGATTGACATTACTTGGTTGGTAGCCTTTTCAGAAGTATGACTATCGATTTCGCTTTCCAACGAATCTGACTGAGCTAGCATTTCCTGTGAATCAGCGTCAAATTGTTGTTCTACAGCCGTCAGTCGCTGATTATTCAAATTGCTCTCTTGCCCTTGCATGGCTTCATCACCAGTACTTTCAACAGCTCGTTGGTCAGGTATCAAGGCACTCAATTCTTGATTTTTGTCGCTGAAGAAAAATGCGTTTAGCACCAGCGCGCTGATAGCGCCTAACGTAAAAATAGTAAAATCACGTTTCATTCTGGATCCTTTTGAATTTAGATTGATTATATTTTTTTGATGCTCGTTAAGGGATTGTAATTGAAAACCGACGATCACGATAGTGAGAATTTACCGTTCCCTCACCCTGTTCAACAGAGAGAGGGTACAGATGTTACTGCTATAGATTAGTGTACTGCAGCCCAAAGATTAACTGCCTGCCAACAGGGTTAAAATTAAGGATTGTCTGGCCAGACTTGTCTGTCAAATCGTTGATCTTAAGTTTAATCCTCCAGTTATTGTCCAGCAAATAGCTAGCTCCCAGATTCAGCTGTACAAAACTTTTCAAGTTGACTCGGCTAAACGGCCAGGAAGAAAAATCCGTATCGCTTCTTTCTCCGGTATAGCTTACTTGTGAGTAAACTGAAAACTCGGACCAGTCAAAATTGAGTTCATAATTAAAATGCTTTTTGGCGCGTCGAAGTAACTGCTCGTTACGGGGTAAACCACTAACCGGGTCCTCGCTTTCATCCAGCGCTATGACATAACTTGCGCTTACCTTATGTGATAGCCATTCACCGCGATAACGGTAGACCAGCTCCTGTCCACTTAGTTTAGCGCGATTGACGTTGAATGGACGAGTCACAAAGTTTTCATCGGATTGAAAATCAATCAAATTGCTGACCTGATTATCGAAGCTGGAAAAATCGAGGGAATGCGGCCCATTTTTCCATTTAAGGAGCAATTCATTGTTGAAGGCGACTTCTGAAACCAGCTCAGAGTTACCGCCAAAGAATGTGGTATCGGGGTAATAGAGATCATTAAATGTGGGTACTTTAAAACCTTTACTGCGGCTCAGTGCGGCGGTTATCGTGGGCGTCACACGATAACCGACACTTAAATTAAAGGTATTATTGGAATCAACCTTTTCCACATCGTCGTAGCGAGCAGAGAACTCGCCAATCACTTTACTGGCATCGAACGCAGAAGATAAAAAGACAGCTCTTGTCGTCTGTTTTTGTCGCGCGAATGCCAGCGATGGTTGTGAGGCAATTAAATTTTTTGAATCAGAAACATCATCCTGGTACTGCTCTATGCCACCGGACAGACGGAGACTTTGGGAATACTGATACCGGCTGAGCCAACTCAACTGTTCACGCCGGGTTGAAAACACACTGCCTTCACCTTTGACCACACCGTTACCAAATAGCTTTGATTGATCTCTGCTTTGCATCAGGCTGAGCTGATTGCGCCAATTTAGACTGGCATGAGTATAGCGCAGGTTGAGCAAGTGATTTTTATAGGCGCTTTCGTTGGCGCCAAAATCATTATCAAATTCGTTGTTGCCGCGATCTATCTGAGCAATCCAGTCTAATCTGCTGTAATTGCCCAGATTGACATCCCCCCTTACCCCAAACGAAAGTTTTTTATAACCATCCTTATCCGGCTCGGAATCGGGCGTAGCATCGCTGCCATTGTCAAAAACATCGACTCCATCGCTGCGTTCGTAACCCACAGTAAATGTATTGTTGAGGCCGCCTTGTTGTTTATCGCCGCCCACACCAAAACTTAGACTGGCGCTGGACAATTTGTCTGAGCCAGCGTTTAACTCGGCGACCAATTCGCCCGAGTCCATACGACGAGTGAAAATTTGAATGACGCCACCAATGGCGTCACTTCCCCAAAGAGAAGCTCTCGGACCTTTGACAATTTCGATTCGCTCTATTTGCGCAACGGAAATTGTCTCGAAAGATTTAGTACCGCTGGTTGCAGAGCTTACCCGAACGCCGTCGACTAAAACCAGCGTATGATCTGAATTACTCCCGCGCGAGTACAATGAAGAATTCTGGCCTGCGCCGCCATTAAAAACAAAATCAAAACCCGCTATAGATGCCAGCAGGTCGGTAATAGATTCGGGTTGAATTCTGTCGATGTCCTGACGAGAAATGACCTCGATCGACGCCAGAACTTCGTCGGCGTCTTGTTGTACACGGTTAGCCGTGATCACAAGATGGTTCTGTTGAGAAGTTTCTTCAGCTTGAATGACCTGAGCCGAAGACAATAAAAATACAGGTGCGATAAAACGCACAAAATTTATGTTAATCACTATTTCTTCCTTTAGAGTCGACGCCCGCCGCGTCATTGTTTGAGTGGGAATGATTCCCGATTAAATAAAAGTCAAGCCGGTCTCCGGACTCAAGCAAATTGACTTTGCTATTACCGTTGCGGGGGCAGTGTCAGATTTTCACTGACTTCTCGTATAATTCGATTCTTACTCGAATCACTTGACTCACAAATCATCCCTGTCGGGCTTGCACCCTTTCTCAGTCGTGCTAATGACTGAGTTCCTGAATTTCTTGAATTCTCTATGACTTAATTTCTGGCGCTATCGATGCGCTCACACAATAACGCCAGGCCTTGCACCGAGCGCGGCCCAAAGCGGTGCAGCAGATCGCCGTCAAGGGTCAATACATTTCCATTTTTAACCGCTTCAATTTGCTTCCATTTATTCCAGATTTCAATAGCCGGACTTTCTACGTCAGATCTTTCCATCTTTGAATTATCTAACCCCGGATGTTCAGGGATCACGACGACTTGCGGATCCTTAATCAGTATTTCCTCAAACGAAACAATGGGATACATAGTTTCTGATGTGGTTACGATATTATGTCCGTTGCAATCGGTAATTAACGAATCAATCCAACTGCCGCGACCAACACTACGTAGAGGGTCGTGCCATAGCTGATAAAAGATCTTAACTTGCTCGCGCTCCCAATATTTTTTGATAATATCCTGATAGTCATTTTGTAATCTGGTAGTCAGCGTCGTTGCCGCCTGGGAATTTCCTGTCAGCTTTCCAAATAAAGTAATTTCCGCTAAAATTTCAGCAATCGAATTCGGTTGCGAATAACTTATTTCAAATCCAAGAGAAGATAGCTTTTCCAGGTCAGCAGGTTTGTTGCCGCCGCGCCAGGCGATAATTAAATCCGGTTTTAACGCAACCACCTGTTCAATCTGGATACCCGAGAAATTGCCAATACGCGGTATGCTTTTAGCCTTCTCTGGAAAATCGGAAAATTCTACGGTTCCAACAATATTGTCGCCCGCTCCAATAGCAAACAGAATTTCGACCGCGTGCGGTGAAAGCGCGATGATACGCTGCGGCGTTCTTTTAGCCGCACTATTGGCGATCACCTGTTGCGTGAAAAAAAATAACATAAATAACAACAGGGCTTTGACTGATGACTTCATTTTGTTCGTCCACTTCTCATTTTCGGTAATACTTCCAGATAAATTTTTACTACTGATAACGGCTTCGCTTTTTCAAAATAACAAAAAAGAAAAAACTGCCAACCGCAGAGGTAACAATTCCCACCGGCAGCACCTGATGCTCCAACAGTGAGCGCGCGATCACGTCAACCCAGATCATAAAACCGCCACCGAGGATCAATGACATCAGCAGAATGCGATGAATTTGTGCGCCGACGATAAAACGGGCGATATGCGGCACCATCAAGCCGACAAAACCGATACCGCCTACATGGGCGACCAAAACGGCCGTGATCAACGCGCACACGATTAACATACCCAGGCGTAGCTGGTTAACCGGAATTCCCAGGGTCAATGCGCTTTCATCGCCGGCCTGAACCGCATTTAGCCAGTGCCGGTAAATCAAAAACAATCCAACTCCTGCTGCCAACACAACCGAAGGCAACAATAAATTTTGCCACTGGCTATTAGCAAAACTCCCCATCATCCAGAACAACAGAGTGGCCGCCATTTCCGGCCGCGAATAATACAAAATTAAACTGGTAAATGCGCTGAGCATAAAAGAGACGGCAACCCCGGATAGCAGCAATCGTTCAACTTGAACCGCCGATTTGCCGGCCAGCAACAACATCAAAAACACAGAAAAAACACCGCCTATTAACGCGCCCATGGTAATTGATAAAGTTGCCGTTGAGATGGCCGTCATCACAATCACAGCCCCGAGTGAAGCGCCCGAAGAAATACCAAACAGATAAGGGTCGGCCAACGGATTGCGCGTAACCGACTGCAAGATTGCGCCGCTGACTGCGAGTCCGGCCCCCGTTATCATTGCCATTAAAATTCTGGGCAGTCGAATGTCTAGCAATATTTGTCTTATCAGTTGTGTTTGTTGCTGCGTATCGGCCAGACAAACGCCAAAACTACAGGCAACCTCTTTCATTGAAAGGTCCAGACTACCGATCATCAACGCCGCAAAAATGCTGACTAATAAAAATAGCGTAGACAAAATAACCCAGCCATAAGTTGCGCGAATAGTGCGCTGGTTTACGGCGGAACCGTTGGCTTGAAAGTCACTTTGTTGGCTACGCATGACTTAGTCCGTCCAGGTCAAAAGTGATCCGCTTCTTACCGCTAAAAGGATGTGTATCCACCAACGCATTCACCGCAAAAACCTGGCGTAAAGTTTTTTGTGTCAGGACTTTTTCCGGCGAACCCTGAGCCACCAATTGTCCCTCGTCCAACAAGAGCAGACGGTCACAATAACTCGCCGCCAGATTGAGATCGTGAATGCTCACCATCACCGCAATTCCCATTTTTCGCGCCAGCTGCAGTACCTCTATCTGGTGCTGTACGTCCAGATGATTGGTCGGCTCGTCCATTAATAAGAGTTGCGGCTTTTGCAAAATGGCTCTGGCGATCATTACGCGCTGCTTTTCGCCGCCTGAAAGCCAGTTAAACGGGTGGCTCAGTTTATCTTTTATATCTACCTGTTCCGCAGCCTCAACAATCGCGTTGCGGTCGGTTTCGGTATCGAATGCCAGCAGTGATTTTTGTGGGATGAGGCCCATGCCAATGACATCAAAGACGCTCAGTTCAAACTGAGTTGGCGGTTCCTGCAAAACTACGGCGATACATTGCGCCAGTGCGCGCCTGGAGTAGTTCTGGATTGGTCGCCCTTTGAGGAAAATTTCGCCCGAAGTAATGTTTATTTGACGATAAAGACTACGCAGGAGAGACGATTTACCCGCGCCATTTGGTCCTATTACTCCGACAAACTCGCCTTGAGCGACGCTAAAAGACAAATTATCCAGGATCGCATGCGCATTAACCCGCCAGCCGATTGAGCGTGCTTCAAGCAGTTCAGGGGATGAGCAATTAGTTTCCGCCACCAAATAAACCTTTTATCAGGCGGATCAAAAGAGGAGAAGTGAAAAAATGATGAATTCACTACACCGCCGAGTAACCCGCTCGCGAATAGAATTAATGCTTTTTGGCAGGTCTCCTGGCTGGTAGAGAGCTAAAACAAGTATCCAATTAATCAACGCAGGCGGCGTTATTGAACATTGATATTTAGCCAGATAAAGTACCTTCCCGGAAAAGATCCAGTGGTTTCACCTTATCACTTTTTATCACTCTACTTACAGTTGCGGGCACAGCCGCGGCATTTAACCGCGTTCCCAAAGATAGTCAAAATACCAAATTGTGATTTGAACTATCATGCGCTTAGCGCACCAAATTTGCGATGACAATTGTAGCACCGCGCATGGTGCAGGTCACTAATTGATTATTGTACTTCAGGATCGCGTTTTAGAATTATTCCTATTCGTCGCTACTTAACCAACCCATCGCCCGGCTTCGCTGGGAGAATACTTCTGCGTCGACTGTCGTTTTGGCTATCAGTAATTTATACACGTTAAGTAATGCGGTATTCAGCGTATCATCGGCGACCAACGCAAGTTTATAATTGGCGCCGCGCCGTTGACTCAGGCTAGCGACAAACTGAGCGTACTCCTCAATTTCCTGCATTTCTACATCTGGGTGAGCATCGCTATAGTCGTAAAGGGCGTTAAGATTTTGACGAAATTGAGGGTGCTCGACTAACCGTACAAAAGCGTTGTTTAGAACGGCGCTGTCGACGGCACCATTAAAAACAAGTTCAGCGAACTGTGCCTCTCTATGAATGGTGATTTCAAAGTGTGATTTTGTTTTTGCTGTCGGCCTTAGCGTCATAGGTATTTTCTTATAATAAAGATGATTTTGTGCTAGACAAAAATCAATCTAGAGTTTTCTAGTTGAAGATAACAGTGAAATATTCACCAATGAATACAGAGTGTGAGAATTACAGATAGTTGGGAAATTCTGATCGTGTAAAATTGCAATACTGCGGAAATTGATCGACAGGGTTCAGTTTTGTTGGATTTTACAGTGCCCGTTAGTCCGATGAATCTGGCAGTGATCGATTATGTTGCTCAATCCAGTCCAGTGCCTGCTTAAAGTCATCGCAAATAAGCACATCAATATCGGTTCTTACCAGAAACAAACGATAAAAATTCGCCACCATTTTTGTCATCTCGTCAGCACAAACAAACGCCAGTGCGTAACTATCTCCACGCTTATCGCGCAGGCCAGCGGCGAAGTGGAAAAATATTTCCGTTTCGGTCAGATCCAATTCAACATTGGCCAGACGGAGATCGTACAGGGCCGACATATTGGTCACAAAATCGGGGTTGTGTATGGTTGCGGAAAAACTGTCGACCAGATCTTTCAAACTTACCGTACCACTAAACTCAAGATGCACCGTCGCCTGCGCTTTGTCGATAAAAATATCGAAGTGTCTGGAGTCAAGTTCGGGCTTTAGCTCATGCATCTAAGGAAACCCGGCGGGATTGCCACATTTCTTCGGAACTACCCAGGTTTCTCGCTAACAGACGACAAAAGACAAACAGCAGATCAGACAAGCGGTTGAGATAAATACCGCCGTTATCAGAAGTGGCTTCTTCTTTTGTCAGGGTGACCAGGCGTCTTTCGGCACGTCGGCAAATAGTGCGAGCCAGATGACAACTGGTGGTGGCAAGGTCACCTTTTGGTAACACGAATTCTTTCAATGGCGGTAACTGCTCGTTGAAGTGCGCTAGCCAGCTGTCGAGCTGTGCGACATGATCTTGAGTGAGCAGGGTATATCCAGGCATCGCCAGTTCACCGCCCAAATCGAATAAGCGGTGTTGTATTTCATTTAACGGATCGGCAATTTCCTCAGTCAGTGGTTGTGACGCAACCATGCCGATGGCCGCGTTAAGCTCGTCTACCGCGCCAATCGCTTCAATACGAATAGAGTCTTTATCCAGGCGTTGATTGGAGCCAATGCCGGTGGTGCCATCGTCGCCGGTTTTTGTGGCAAGTTTTGAAAGTCGATTACCCATAAAATGAGTCCCGGGTTAGTGTTAATCCATTAGCCGAACGAGGTGCTTCAATGCACGAAAAGGCGCGTATTCTAATCTGCTCAAAACGACAAAGATACAGTCACGCCTTCTCAATTTGATATATTATCACGAAAATCAACTGTTTTTCAGTGGTAAAATCCCGGCAATGGCAAGGCCGGGATAAAGAGAGTTAGTTGACAGTAGCTTAAATCGGAGAGCCCGGCGGCATTTTTGGCAGTTTAATCAGCTTTTCCTTAGTATCCGCCGACAGTTCATCCAGCCGTTTGGATTGATAAGCGTAGAAACCGTAGTAGCTGGATGTTTTTCTTACCGCGGTCAGTTTACGCTGCAAGTATTCTTTTTCTTTTAACAGCACGCCAAGAACTTGCATTCTCACCTGAGTCGACACTTTTTCGTCGTGCAAAAGGTTGAGGTAATTTGAATAGACCAGGTTAACCACCGACTGGTGCAGGCTGGCCTCAATACCATCATAATTTTGTTCAATGATCTGTTGGTGTATTTCCGAGGCGATCGACTCTACCGACGGAATGGTGGCGTCAATTGCACTCTGCGTAATCAGTCGCGCCAGTCGCTGCGGGTGTAAAATTACTGATAAGCTATGTTGCGCGCTTGCCTCGGCCAGCGCCATAACATCGAATGCTACCCCCGTACTTCCATTAACTGACTCTCGCGTGCGTCGATATTCGGAAGCTTTAGGCAGCAGCATTGATTGTAAATCGGCAGATAGCTTTAGAAAATCAGGCGTTAGTGTACTCAAAACTACTTTAAGCGCTCTTGCCTGATCTTCACCAGACATCACTGTTTGCCTGGCCGGTTGGTTATTGCGCTTAACCGAATAGTCATATTTCAGCCCACCAATCCACTTAGCTGCGGCGGTGAGTTGATAACGGTGAAAATAATAAAGTGGCACCAGAATTTCCTGCAAATCAGACCAGGGTCTGCCCTGCTTTAAATTGGCGGCACCAAATTTTTTCAGGGCCGCGGCGCGTATTTTGATCATTTGCTGCAGTTCGGTTACTGCGTCACGTCCGTTGTCCCACAGGCTGGCGTAGGCGTGGGCGCTTCCCGGATTTCTCGCGTCTGCATCGGAAATAAACAAGAGCCCCTGAATATCGTTGGCGGCAATGAGCTGATTAAGTGCCTCACGCGTTTTTCCTTTAGCGAACCGTTTATAGCCGTAGGCAATGGCAGCTTTATCCCACTCGCCCAGATCTTTGGCGTAGGCTTTTGGGGCAACCACCTGATTACCCACCAGATTAAATTGTGGATGCGGATAATCCATCACCGAGGGTTTTCCAGTCTGGCTGGCGGCAAAATTATGACTGAGACCCAGCGTGTGTCCTACTTCGTGTGCCGCCAGCTGTTTTATTCTGTCCAGAGACAACGCCATCAGCGCCGTATCATTTTCTGAGTTACTAAAGGGCGCGAGCATCGCCTGTGCGATCAAATAATCCTGTCTTACCCTTAACGAACCGAGTGTGACGTGCCCTTTGATGATTTCCCCATTGCGCGGATCTACCACCCCATAACCATACGACCAACCACGGGTAGCCCGATGAACCCACTGGATAACGTTATAGCGAACGTCCATAGGGTCCGCGCCAACCGGTAGCATTTTTACCTGAAAAGCGTTTTTATAACCGAGCGCCGAAAACGCCTGATCCCACCACATGGCGCCTTCAATCAATGCCGAGCGAACCGGTTCGGGAACCCCGCGATCCAGGTAGTAAATTATGGGCTTAACCGCCTCACTTACTTTTGCCTCAGGGTGTTTTTTGCTCAATCGATGGCGGCCAATAAATTTCTGCGTGAGGCTCTGATTAATCGGTTGTGCATAATCCTGATATTCAACAGACCAGAAACCGCTTTTAGGATGATATTCCCTGGTCTGATAACCCGCACGCGGCAAACGCACAAAACTGTGACGCATGCGCAACGTGATCGCTCTTGGATTCGGCGCAACCTGAGCCAGATATTTTCCCGGCTCGTTACCGACCAGGGTAATGGTTGCTTCCAGCTCGCTGTTATCGGGAAAACTGGTAGTTTTAGGCATATAAATGGCGGACCGGCTTTTATCGACTTTATAACCTTTGCCCTGCTTGAGTTTTTGCAGCCTGCGGGCGACCCCATGAATATCCTGAAGAACAAAGTCGCTGGCGTCCACCAGCACCCAGTTATCATGGCTATCGACCACGGGGAAGCCCCAGAGTACAGAAGATGCAAAGGCCTCAGTTACCGCGTTAACTTCGCTCTTGTTGCGGGAAACGGCGCGAAACCGGGTAGGCTTTTGCTTTAAAAAGACCTTATTACCAAAACGCTCAAAACTTACCAGACGGGTTTCGTGCAACTGCCCACGATCCAGCCCGATATCGTTGGACCCCAGCCCTACCGGCAAACTGGTCTGATAAATAAAATCCCGGTTCAGGTTATCAATCTTAAGATAGATTTTATCGTTATTACGATCATGGATAATTCCGACAAATCCTTTGTCCAGTTCAAACAGCTGCTCCAGTTCGGCCAATCGGGTGGCGCCGGCAGGTAATGCGCTCAGCAATCCAACAATGCCCATGATTAACAGCAGCTTTTTCATTTATTTTTCCTTGAGGGTCGGGTTTGAGCAGGCTCAGCCTGTTTGCTAGCCATCAATATATGCTAGCCCACAATATAAAGTCCATAAGCGGTTGAAATCAAGCGGCGAGTCACCAGATAAGCAAAAATAAAACTTCCTGGGGTGTAACCAGCGGATGTTATTGGTAGAAGATTTCCTATTTCCATACAAAAAGCATGGGTTTTATCGTTCAGGCTTCTGCTAAAATAGCGCCCAGACGTACACAGCAGCATTTTTCAGCTTTGGATTAAAATGATTACCATAACCGAACCGGCACAAACCCATTTTCATGGCCTTCTTTCTTCTCAGGACGAAGGCACAGGCATTCGCGTATTTGTCGTGAATCCGGGAACTCCGCATGCAGAATGCGGCGTCTCCTATTGCCCCAAAGACGCCGTTGAAAAAGACGACCTGAAGATGGCGTTTGACCACTTTGACGCATATATTGACGAAGAAAGCATTCCCTACCTGGAAGAAGCTGAAATCGACTATCAAACCGATGATATGGGCGGGCAACTGACCTTACGTGCCCCCAATGCCAAAGCGCGCAAAGTAGCCGACGACGCACCCGCAGTGGATCGAATTCGCTACTTGCTGGAGTCGGAAATCAACCCGCAACTGGCCAATCATGGTGGCCAGGTCGCATTGGCGGAGTTTACCGACGACGGTATTGTCGTGCTTCAGTTCGGCGGTGGTTGTCAGGGTTGCGGCATGGCCGATGTCACCTTAAAAGACGGTATCGAGAAAACTTTGATTGAAAAAATCCCGGAAGTCAAAGGCGTCAAGGACGTGACTGAGCATCAGCTGGGCGAAAATCCTTACTATTAGAGAGCCTGAGCAGGCTTTTCCTGCCTACGGTAAAGCCTGCTCGCTTTACCTGACTCAATATTGAATTCCGGGGCCACCCGTAGGGTGTCTCGTCCTTTTGAGCGTACCATTTTCGCTAGTACCTATTGTTTTAATTTTTGTTTTCTGAATTGTTAAAACGTCCTTTGTCTGCTCTTCGCTTCCACAGGCGCTTGGCTTCTTTTTGCATATCAACTGTCTTGTCTTTTTCGTCCACAATCTCAAAACCCAGCATGGTTTCCATCACGTCTTCCAGGGTAATAACCCCTTCGATTCCGCCATATTCGTTGACTGCGAGTAATAAATGAATACGCTGATTGAGCATTTCATTAAGTGCATGACTTAGCGGCATGGTAGCAAGCATGGCCGGTAATTCTCGACGATAGTTGGACAGCAAACGAGCGCCGTTACCCCTTGCCTGAGCAAGTAATAAATCACTCTTAAAAACGTAGCCGGTTATTTCCTCACGATCACCTTGAAAAATTGGAATCCTGGAAAAAGCGACCTGATCATATTTGTGAAAAAATTCCTCTACCGTTAATTGTTGAGACAAAGAAAAAATGACCGTTCTCGGCGTCATTGCGTCTTTGACCTGCATTACCCGTAACTTCATCAGGTTTTTTAGAAACTGTGACTCCTGTTTAGCCAGCGTCCCATCCTGCGAACTAATCTCAGCCATAACGGCAAACTCTTCTCTGCTAAACCCGTTCAGGGTTGGCCCGTTCGCCATTTGACCGGTAATCAACTCGGACAGTTTAACAAATGGATAAAGCAGAATAATCAGGTATTTTAACGAGTACGCCGTAAGAGGCGCCAACTTTCGCCAATAAGTTGCCCCTAAAGTCTTTGGAATGATTTCAGAAAATACTAAAATCATTAAAGTCAAAATTGCCGAGGCAGCTCCAACGTAAGCGTTACCAAATACAATAGCGGCTTGTGCACCCGCACCAACCGCACCGATAGTATGTGCGATGGTATTTAAGCTAAGGATTGCCGCCAGCGGTTTGCTTATGTCTTTTTTGAGCGCCTTTAATAGAGAGCCTGCAACCTGACCATTTTTTTCCATGAGCGCTATGTGTGCATTATTGACGCTAAGTAAGACAGCCTCAAAAATAGAGCAGATAAAAGAAAATAAGATAGCGATGAGAATATAAGTAATTAATAGCAACATTGATAAGCAGGTTTACCGGGCTGAATAGTGGTTGGCAAATAGTTGGTTTCTACGACAAGGTATATGAATTGAGCATAACACAGCGCTGCGTTGATGTACGACCGAATTCGCTCATCCGTTGCTCTGGGGTGATACGAGCGACTCCAAGTCTAAATACCTTCAATTCATCCCTGCACACACTACACTACCCGAATACCAATACCCGAAATTGCCAATCCACCCGTAGGGTGTACGTTTTTCTGTGCGCACCAGCTCCCCGAACCACACTCGACCCGTTTAACCATTGCCCTCATCCTAGCCTTCTCCCAGAGGGAGAAGGGTTCAAACTGATTGACTCGGCAGGTATGTGTGATCACCATCTACAACTATGATTTTATTGCTATACTTGTTGCATTCACCAATTTATCGCGACTTGTGCTGCTTAAAATAGCTTGCAGCCTTAGCGCCCTTCTTGACTGGTTGTTTAATTAATATGGCAGAGAGTCTTTCCAATCTCGATATATCAGACCTGCGCGGTCGGTTGTTGGACAACATCACCCTCGGTGTCGCGATAGCCGCCATTCCAGCGTTAATTATCTCCTTATGGCGGGTAGCTTTTCTCGGTTTTCAGGCGTTTATGGCGGTTCAGATTGTCCTGGTAATTTTTCTATGGTTAATCTGGATCGCACGCAAAAAACTCAGTTACACCTTAAAAGTTTCGGGATTTCTCGGCTTGTTGTGGATCGCATCTTTCGCGGCATTGTCGCAGCTGGGCCCTGTGTCCGACAGCAAAGTCTTTATCGTCCTGTTTGCTTTCACCGCAATGCTGTTGTTAAAGCCGAAAATTGCCTGTATTTTAATCGCCGCTATTATCGCCAATACCGCATTGCTCGGATTGGCCGCGGCGCAAAAGTGGCTGCAATTTGACCTCGATTATGCGGCCTATTCTGCGCACCCGTTACCCTGGACGCTGATGACCTGGAATATGGGGATCTTCAGCGCGATTGTCGCTTACATTGCCTGGCGCATGGTGAATGATTTAAGTCAACAGAGCCAAAAAGCACAAACGCTCGCCAGTCGGCACCAGAAAATCGCTGAGCGCGTTCCCGGCGTTGTTTACCAGTATCGGTTAAAACCCGATGGCAGTTCGCAGTTTCCATACGCGAGCGACGGCATTGAGGAAATTTATCGGGTTAGCGCGCAACAGGCCGCCGAAGACGCGTCAGTCGTATTTGAAGTACTGCACCCAGATGATATAGAGGAGGTGAAAAATACGATTATAGAATCGGCGACTCATTTAACGCCCTGGCAAATGGAATACCGCGTTTACTACGCCGACAAAAGCGTGCGCTGGTTATCGGGAAACGCCAACCCGGAGCGGGAAGCCGACGGCTCGATTTTGTGGCACGGTGTGATCATGGACATCACTCAGAGGAAAAATGCAGAAACGATCAAAGATGAATTTGTTTCCACCGTCAGTCATGAATTACGAACGCCATTGACTTCGATTGACGGCGCGTTAAAACTGCTCAATAGCGGCGTACTCGAAAGCAAACCAGAAAAGAAAAAACAGATGCTTCTGGTTGCGCAAAATAATTCTGAACGACTTTTATATTTGATCAATGACCTGCTGGACATTGACAAACTGGATCAGGGTAAACTGACGTTGGAGGTAGAAAAAGTGTCGCTAGGTGAATTGCTCGAACAGTGTGTTCAGGAAAATCTTACTTACGCCGAGCAATACAAAACACGATTTGAGTTGCACAGCTTTGAGCCCTTCGACATAAAAGTCGACGCGCAAAGAATGAAACAGGCGATCACCAATTTAATGTCCAACGCCTGTAAATACTCGCCACAGGATCAACCGGTCGAAATACGCGTTGAGAGTGATAAAAAATCGATCAGCATCAGTATAGAAGATCACGGTGAAGGAATCCCTGACGAATTCAAAGGCAAAATTTTCGATAAATTTACCCAGGCCGACACGGGCAACACACGAGCAGTCGCGGGAACAGGATTAGGCCTGTCTATTGCGAAAAAAATCGTTGAACTGCATCAGGGCGCTATCAGTTTTAGCAGTAAGCCAGATCAAGGCACTACTTTCACCATCACGTTACCGGCTATATCATCGTGACAGGTTACTTTTAGAGAATTTTCCATAGATGATTGACCGGTTGATAACTCGCCTTAAACAAATGGCGCTAACGCCAAAACAGCAACTCAAACAACTGCTGATCGGAACCCTCGGTGCGTTCATTAGTATGATTTTGATATTGTTCAGTAGCCAATGGGAAATTGATTGGTTATTTTATCTTCTTGCTCTAATTACCGGCTTTTTTATCGCCTACGCTATTCCAGGCTACATTGGTATTTGGGTCTGGCGGATGAGAAAATTTTTATTTGACTTCGATTAATTTGTGCTATCGGCTTTGTCAGTAATAGAATTCAAATCTGAAATAAGCCTGATCCGGCGGTTGAAATATTCGGTTCTGTTCCGGGTCTAAATAAACACCGCCATACTGACTACCTTTATCGCCGCTCGCCAGTTGCAAGCCGAAAATCCAGTTTGTCGATTGCGAGGCGCTGTAGCTAAAATTAAGCAGCGTATACTGGCTGGCGTTATCCAACTCTGCAATCAAGATCGGTGACACCATTAACAAAGCCGACCACTGAATTTGCAGGCCCACGGCAATTTGATCGCGCGCAAAGGAAAATAACTGGCCTCTTTGCAATCGCCGAGTTGTGTCAAAAGAAAGCTCAGACAAGTTGCTCAAATTTTTGTCGCCGAAACCGTTGAGATAGTATTCGACAAAACCACTGACAGATTTGTCCTGCCACTGCCAGCTGTACTGAAAATTTAAATCCAGCGACCAGGCGTAACTGCCCAGCTCTCTTTCACTTGCGCTAAGGTCCATTTTCCATAACGCCTCGCCAACCGGCGCGGCCAGACCCACTCCATAAGTCTTTAGGTTATAGTCTTTTGCCAACAATAAATCGACTTGCAGGCTATCAAGGTAAAACAGTCTTTTTAAAGCAACAGAATCATTTTTGGAATCCTCACGCTGGTCAAACTGGTCGCGTCTTGGCACCCATAAGAACTGCAGGTCACCGCCATTTGATAGCAGCTGTTGATAATAAACCATATCCACGCCTGGCTTGTAACTGGTGTCAGTAGCGTCGGGTGAAAAAGGACTGAATAAATCAAACGGATGAAAAACAATTCCGTTACTCCAGGTTAGCGCCTGGCGGCCGATCTTGAATACCCAATTATCACTGGTGTAGGCAACACTGGCGCGGTCCAGTGTGTGCGCGATCACGCGATAGTCGTTCTGGCTAATAGTTGACTGTAAATCTAGCCAGGGTCTGGTTTGAGTTTGCGAAAACTTGGTTGAGCGCAGCGCAGCCAGGTCGTTGCTACTTTCAATGCTCAGCAGATAATCAAAGTCCACCGACCAGGCTTCGTCCAGCCAGTCGGATTTCAGTCTAAAGCTCGACTGGGTCAATCCATATTCCTGCGCCGACAAATCGGCCAGATAGTTGAGCGAACTGGTGCGCGCGTAAAATTGTTGAAGCTTGAACTCGCCGCCCCAATCCAGCTCATCGCTGGACGCTACCATTGATGATAAAGGCAACAGCAATAAAAATAACAAATGGCTTTTCAGTTTACCCATCTTGCTCAACTCTGCCGTCGCAGATCAAGATTTTGCGCCGGGTGAAATCGATCACCTGCGGGTCGTGAGTCGCGACAATAAAGGTTGTTTGTGATTCACGATTGAGTTCGGCCATTAACGCCAGAAGATCTTCAGATGTTTTACTGTCCAGATTGGCAGTGGGTTCGTCCGCAAGAATTATCGATGGATTGCTCACCAGCGCGCGCGCCACCGCGACTCTTTGTTGCTGGCCACCGGAAAGCTCAGCCGGTCGCCGGTTACCCATATCACCAATACCGACTCGCGTTAATATTTCGTGAGACAGTTGCCTGCGTTTTTTTGGCGGTATCCCTTGCAATTGCATGATAAATTCCACATTTTCAAACGCGCTCAGCACCGGGATCAAGTTGTACGCCTGGAAAACAAAACCGATCTGTGTCAGCCGCAAATCGGCGAGTTGATTTTTACTCATTTGCGACAATTGCACACCATCAACTTCGATGCGGCCGGAAGTCACCAGGTCGAGGCCACCAATCATATTCAACAAAGTCGTTTTGCCTGAACCCGAAGCGCCCGCCAGAGAGACAAACTCACCGCGCTCAATCAAAAGGTCGACGCCGCGCAGCGCTTCAACTTTCACTTCACCTTGTTGGTAAATTTTGGTGACTTGTTCGCACTTAACAATTGCGTTCATGGTTTGCTCTTTGGTTTTTGATTGAATTAATGTGTACTTTAGTTCGTCACTCTGCCTCTCGTCCTGTCCCTCCCCCCTACCCTCTCCCGAAGGGAGAGGGTGGTTAAAAAGGTGGCGTTTTAAGTCCGGTCGTGACTAATTAGTCGCTCTTGTTAACACGTCTACCGGAACCTGTCGCGCGGCTTTGAGCGCGGGATATAAACTAGCCAGTACGCCCAAAAATAAAACGGTGACTCCGATAAAAATCGTTTCACTCCAGTCCATTTGTGGGTAAACAATTTGTGCCGCGCCAAAATAACTGGCGCCTATACCAAGATCCAGTCCATCGTTAAACGCCATAACGATGCCGATGCCCACTGCCAGACCTGCCACCGTCGCCACCAATACCATAAAACTGGACTCAATCAGAATTTGCAGCAATAACCAGCGCGGCTTCATACCGAGCGCCTGCAGCAGTCCGAACTCGCGCATCCGCTCAAATACGGCCATTAATAAGGTATTGATCAATCCAAAGGAAACCACGGAAAAGGAAACCAGGATCCAGATTAAGATCGCACCGTCATTCATTTCCACCATGGCTTTGGTAAAGGGTTCAAGTTCATCCCACGCCTGCACGTCCAACTCGGGTGCCTGGCCGCGCATTTGCTCGATAATTGCAGCCACCTGCGATTCCTGCTCTACCCGAAACGCGACTTCCGAAAAATCCTGTTCGATCTGTAATAATGAACGGGCGATATCAATACCGATAAACGCCAACGACTTTTCCAGCGCCGGTTGCCCGCTGAACAGACCGACAATTTTAAAACCACGCTCCTTGATTGAACCGTCCTTACCCTGACTCATGACCACCAGCCGCCGGCCAAGCTGCGTTTGCAACCTTTCGGCAAGTTTTTTTCCGAGCAAGATACCGTTATCCTCGTTATCCTTGAGGTAACGTCCCTGCCTTATCGCCTCACTGATAAAAGACAGACCGATTTCTTTTTTAGGCTGGATACCGAGCAATTCAATCGGCGCGCTTTCTCTTTCGGTTCTCAGCATTGCCGGTACTCTTACCCGTTTGGCAAATTGTGTGATCGGTGCCTGCTGTAAATGCTCATTAAGTTGTTGCGGTAGCGACTTAATGCGGTGGTCTATGTTTGGGTCATCTAGATATTCAGGCGCGTGGATCTGTCCGTGCCCAGTCAGGTTGTTAATCGCTTCAATAATTGAGGCGTCGGCCCAGGCTCGCATAAATGCACCCAGCGTTACCATCGACATCACCGCAACAAAAATTGCCAGCATAGTCAGCAGCGAGCGACGTTTATTGCGCCACAAATTACGCCAAGCCAATGGCAAGATCAGCTTAATTGAATCCACGGATACTTCCCCTTCTGCCGAACATTAGCGGATTAGTATTCGCCCTATTCCCGGCCATTATTTTCTCCCTTACACCGAGCGCATTGCACTGACAATATGTAGTCTACGGATACGCAGGCTGGGGTATAAACCAGCAAGCGCCAGACACAGTGCTATCACCAATGGGCCGACAAACAAGGAAACCCAGTTGAGCAACGGGTGAATAGTGGACTCCAGCCCGAACTGCTCAAACACCACTTCTGCGCCGCTAAAAGTGATCCCGACCGCCTGATAATAAGCGGTGATACCGGCGCCGATCATCAATCCACTGAACACGCCCAGCGCCATCACCATCAATGACTCGACCCAGATCACCTGGCCGAGCAATCCTGCTTTAACGCCGAGCGCCATCATCATGCCAAACTCCCGCGTACGCTCCAGCACCGACATCAGCGCGCTATTCATAAGCGAAAAAACAATGACTAGAATGAGTATGATATACATGGCAAACGCCGAGCTGATATCCAGCTTGATCGCGTTCAGTAGTGCCGGTTGCATCTGCTGCCAATTACGCAAACTGAGCCCTTTTTGCGCTAGCGCTTCAGTTAGTTTTTCCGGGTAGCTGACCAGCAAGTTTTTGCTTGGGTCGATGACCACCCAGGCGTGGATCTGGCCCCGCATAAAGAAGGTCTCGTCAAATCGTTCGATAGGAATTTGCGCTAACTGACGATCAAGTGCTTTGAGTCCGCTTGAGAATATGCCAACAACTTTCAGCGAGTCAGCGGCGAGAGATCCGTCTTTTCCGGTGCCGAGCAAAGTCACGTTTTGGCCGACATTAACCTGAAGATTTCGCGCCAGCACCGAGCCGAGAATTATTTCGTTATTGGTAACTGGCTTTGCGGAATCTTGCGATTTTTCACCGAGATAGCGGCCACTTTTTATGTTTTTCGGGATAGAAGAAATTTGAGGTTCTTTATCAACTTCTACTCCCACGACCTGAATACCAAAACTGCGCTCTTCGCTGGAAATTAAACCGAAGCCATTGCTTCGTTTGCTCAAGCTGACACTGGGTAGAATTGATTTAATCTGGTGTTCCAGGGTTTCGTCGGGAGTAAACGTCGTTCGCATGGCTGGCGTGTCGAGATATTCATTACGCTGAATTTGCGCGGTTCCGTCAAGGATGCCGATACTGGCGTTCACCATCGCCTGATAACTGCCAATTTGCAACGCAGGTAGAAAAATCAACAAGCCGCATGTGAGCATAACCGCAGCCGCACTCAGCAGTGTGCGCCTGGGTTGTCGCCAGATATTACGCCATGCAAGAGAAATGACCACGCTTTTAAAATCCTCCTTAAAAATCCTTGTTTGTTCTGTTTATACCTGTTCCGTTAATATCCGATTCAGTCGGCGCTCCATGGTCGCGGATTACGCAAGTTAGACTGGGTAAAAATAAATGCGGGAATTGCAAGATTAAAAACTGCATGATGCGTTTCGATTTGAGTCCAACGATCGTTTTCCTCAAAACTGCTCATGCGCATTAGCACCGGATAAAGACGCCCACCAATGGTTTCAATTTTGAGGGTTTTCATTTCCTTAACTGGCAGCATCGCCTGATCATAAAAAGTTTCCCGTAATAAAATATTGTCTTCCCGGATCACCAGGACCTCTTTGCCCCATACGACCGGCGCATCTGCTTTCGGAATTGCTTCAATGGTATATCGAGTTATTCCGTCAACTTTTTCTGTCGACAACAGTTTAAGCTCAAAGTCAGTTAGCAGCTGATCGGATTTGGCCAGGTCGTTGTAAGAAAAATCGCTTCCCATCCACGATTGGGTCATCATGCTCGCGGGCAGTTTAATCACCTGATTGAGCTTAGGCGTAAACATCCACATATCGTTATTGAGCTTCAGAGTGGCATTACCGGCGTCCTTGGCGGGCGCAACAAAACGGATCAGCGCGTCTTTCTCGCCACGCGTCCAGCTTTTCATGGTCATACTGCGTTGCCAGTCGGGACGGTGAATGGTCATGCTGACTTCGCCAAAAGAGCTAACGCCGCGCCACTGGTCGATAGCACCTTTGACCAGCTTTACCGGGTCAATTTCTGATTCTGTTTGCGGGTAGTCGGCGATGTGATCGCTATCAACAGGCAGAAAACGGGTATCGACAAGGGCATTACCAGTAGCACCTGATACGGCGCCAGACTGGTTTACAGGCGGCGCGCTGACAATGCTGTAACTAACGAGCACACTTGCCAACAACGAAAAATTAATGGCCGCCACAACGCCAGCTTTGAGTCCACGCATATCGATATCCTGAGTCAAATATAAATTTCTCGAACGAATGCTGCGGCTGGACTTCGAGCGAACAAAACGCGATAAACTGCTGCGTCCCGCAGGCTCACCAAATTGCTAAAAAACCGCTAAAAAGTCCCTTCCATCTTAAAACGATAAATACACAGGAACAAGCTTTGTCACTTTCTCCCTTGATGTGAGTCAATAGTGGTATTGGACTCGCATTGGTGTTGAAGATCTGTAAGCGTCGCTATCAATTTCCGGTTGCACGCTTTGTTTCAGGCTCAAGACGGCTGCTTTGAATAAATAAATGTCGCAAATTAGCAACCACACGCTTCAGGCAATGTCGCTACCGCTTAAAAGATCGCCGCGTCGTACCGCCTCGCGATGACAAATTGGCGCCACTATCAGTTTTAACCGAATACCGATCCAGGCGCTTACTTAGAATCCCTCTGGTTGACCTCAATCACCCACTCACGCCGAGTAGATGGTATCCTGCGCGCGTTTATTTCAACATGGGCTATTCTTTAAGGTGCTGAGAACTGAACTAATCGACAGTATCTTTTAGCCGAAGCTATGTGCCAGTAACATCCCGATCAACCAAATATGCGAATCTCATGATAGAAAAACTATTGTCCATTTCAGAATTAAAAAATTTTTTTCTGATCACGCTCGGCTCGCTAATGGTCGCCGCTGGAGTAGCCTTCTTTTTGTTACCAGCGCAAATCGCAACCGGCGGGACTCCCGGCATGTCGATGCTATTATATTTTCTAACCGGCATTTCCACCGGTAAAGCCATGCTGCTGATCAATATTCCCCTGCTGCTTGCGGGTATTCGTTATATCGATTTTCGTTTTGCTCTAAGAACCGTCTACGCGATTTTAGCGGTTTCAATTTCGATTGAGCTGCTGACAACTCAGGTTGATTTTCCGGTGATCAATAGTTTATTGCTGGTCACTCTTTACGGGGGTTCCAGCGTCGGCGCTGGCGTGGCGCTGGTGTTAAAGGGCAACGCTTCCGCTGGCGGGACTACCATAATTGCCAAAATAGTGTCTCACTATTTTCCGATCAAGCCGGCCCAGGTTATTCTCATACTCGATGTAAGTATCATTGTCGCTATCGGGATCATATTTGCCGATATGGAGCGCGCCCTCTGGAGCATGTTGAGCATTTACGCAACCACCCAAGTGATCGACCGGTTGCTGACCGGTGCGGTGAGCGAGAAAATTGTTCACATTGTTTCACCCAAAGCGCCAATCATTGGTCAAGTAATCAGCAAGCAACTCGGTCGTGATGGCACCATTTTATCGGGTCAGAATTTAGTCGCTAACAGCGACAAAACCATTTTATTTGTGGTTGTCGGCGCGCGCCGAATTCCAGAATTACGTAATCTGGTGCTGGCGCAGGATCCGCAAGCGCTAATGATTGTTATGGAAGCGACAGAGATGACTGGTTCCAGCCGCCATTTATCGCAGACGGACTAATTTATCCGCCAGTAAGGCTCCTCGCCAAAATACTGTGCCAGATAATCTACCAGGCTCCGGACCCGCTGCGACAGATGACGCGTCTGTGGGTACAGCGCGTAACCATTGATTTCGTTGTTGATAACAAAATCACAAAGCAGCGGCTTTAACTGGCCTAGCCTGACGGCCTTGTAGCAAATAAAATCCGGAGTAAATAACAACCCCTTGCCGTCGATAGCCGCCTGGGTCAAAAAGTCGCCATTATTGGCGCTGATGATCGGGGGCACGCGCAGCGACATTCGCGCATCCTGCGGTGTGCTAAAGTACCAGATGTCGTTGCCACCGGTGTAATGTAGCTTAACGTGGCCGCTGAGTAGATCTTGTGGCGTTTGCGGTTCGCCGTGTTGTTGCAGATAGCCCGGACTGGCGCAAAGCACGCCTCTGGCTGTCATCAGGCGTTTTGCGATCAGGCTTGAATCCTCCAGTTTGGCAATTCGGATCGCCAGGTCAAACCCTTCCTCGATTAAATCCACTTTACGATCATTAAAATCCACATCGAAATAAATATCCGGATGAATTTCATTAAAGCTCCGCAGCGCCTGACTTAAATGAGAGAGACCAAAAGACAGGGGCGCGGCGATTTTAATACGACCCGCCAGGGCACAATGCTCATTACGCACGCTCGATTCGATTTCCGCCAGGTCGTCGATAATTCTCAAGCATTGCTGATAATAGCTGGCACCGGAATCGGTTAAGGTCTGGCTGCGCGTGGTGCGCGTAAGCAGGGTCACGCCGAGACGTTTTTCCAACTCAGCCAGCCGCCGGCTGACCGCCGATTTCACCGTTTCCAGTTGCTCCGCTGCTTTGGTAATGCTGCCCGCCTCGACTATTCGAACAAAGGTTTGCATATCTTCAAATTGATTCATTTCTATTTCCCCGACGCCTTAACCCTTAACCCGCTCCCATTATATGCCAATTAATCGAGCCATTGTTCACAATACATCAACAGTATGTTATTTATCTCGGTGTTTTTCGTTTCAAAATCAACTGTAAAATAAACCTCAATTGCTACTATCTAACTTTTCATTACCTAACCTTAAATTACTCGAAAGGAGAAAAACCATGAAATTTATCGAAAACTACTCAAGCCTTGTTGGCCGCGTTTTGATCAGCGTGATCTTTTTGATGGCGGGAATTAACAAAATTGGCGCGGGATACGCAGGTACCCAGGGCTACATGGAAGCCATGGGCGTTCCCGGACAACTGCTGCCTCTGGTGATCGCAACTGAAATACTCGGCGCAGTCGCGATCATCGTTGGTTACCAAACCCGCCTGGCAGCCTTTTTGCTCGCCGGTTTTAGTTTGATTTCGGCGCTGTTATTTCACTTTAACTTCACCGACCAGATGCAGAGTATTCTGTTTATGAAAAATGTCGCCATCGCCGGTGGATTCCTGTTTCTGGTCGCTAATGGTGCTGGGTATGTTTCCATTGATAATGGTATGGCGGCAAAAGAGTGAATTTGAGCGCGTCTGTTTGACAGAACCGGGTGACTATTTAGCAAGTTTGCTTGCGCTTTAATTTTTCTACTCAATGAGAGTCGAAAGTTGTGAGCGCCCTCACCCCGGCCCTCTCCCAAAGGTAGAGGGTGATTCCATTCCCTCTCCTTTGAAGGAGAGGGTTAGGGTGAGGTAGAGGCCGTTCCCATTTCCTTTTCTTTGAAGGACAGGATTAGAGTGAGGCAGAGGCTGTTTCCATTCCCTCTCCTTTGAAGGAGAGGGTTAGGGTGAGGTAGAGGCCGTTCCCATTTCCTTTTCTTTGAAGGACAGGATTAGAGTGAGGCAGAGGCTGTTTCCATTCCCTCTCCTTTGAAGGAGAGGGTTAGGGTGAGGTAGAGGCTGTTTCCATTCCCTCTCCTTTGAAGGAGAGGGTTAGGGTGAGGTAGAAGCTGTTGGCATCAACAAGCTCGCCAAATAAGTCACACGACGATCTTAAAAGAATATTTTTTTTGAATAACCCCGCAAGGCTCGTTACCGCGCCGGGCGAAAGAACAATTGAGGCAAATACAATGAACACTAAAACGATTTTACAAATTAATTCCAGCGGCCGTTTTGACGGCTCACTTACCCGCCAGCTTTCAAAACTGGTCGTAAAGCAACTCAGACAAAGCGAGCCGAGTCTTGAACTGGTCAGCCGTGACCTGGCAACGGGTCTACCCTTTATCGACGAGCAGTGGATCGGCGCTAATTTTACCGCGCTCGAGGACCGCACCGAGTCGCATAAAGATGTTTTGAGTTTCTCCGACCAGCTGGTGGCCGAGCTGGCTCAAGCTGAGCACATAGTGATCGCATCGCCAATTTATAACTTTAGCATTCCGGCGGTACTTAAAGCCTGGATCGATCTGGTGGCCAGAGCGCAACTAACTTTCCGTTACACCGAAAATGGCCCACAGGGATTGCTTACCGGTAAAAAAGCTTATCTGGTGGTCGCTTCCGGCGGCGTGCCTATCGGCAGTGAAATGGATTTTGCTTCGCGTTACTTAAAGCAGGTACTCGGATTTATCGGTATTGACGATGTCACGGTAATCGACGCATCGACCATCAACCTTGAAAGTAACCCCGATGGCGAAAGCGCCGAAGCTCAGGTAGCCGCTCTGACTCAAAACTAATCTTGATTTGACCGGCGATACCTGAAGATCACCACTGAACCTGTCGACAGGAGGTACAAAATGACTAGCACACGAGAAGTAAAACAAATTTTTAATGGTATGCCCGCCTCGGACGGCGACGGCGTACAACTCACGCGCATTATCGGCTCACCTTATTTAAATACATTGGATCCATTTTTACTTTTTGACGCATTCGGCTCTGACAAACCACAAGATTATATCGGCGGATTTCCACCCCACCCGCACCGCGGCTTTGAGACCGTGACCTATATGCTGGCTGGCAAGATGCGCCACCAGGATAGCGCAGGCAATTCCGGTGTGATCGAGTCTGGCGGTGTACAGTGGATGACGGCTGGTCGGGGTATCATTCACTCGGAAATGCCAGAGCAGGAACAGGGCTTATTGGCGGGATTTCAATTGTGGGTTAACTTACCGGCTGCGCATAAAATGAACGCGCCGCAATATCAGGAAAAACCGCGCACCGAAATACCGCAAGAAAATCGTGGCAATGGTGTCAGTCTGAAAGTAATTGCAGGAAAAACCCGACTTGATACTCGCGGAATTATCGACAACACTTTTGTTGATCCGATTTACTGGGACGTCAAGCTGGACAATTCAAGTCAGTTCGAAGATGCGATACCATCAGGGCATAACGCTTTCGTTTATTTAATTGAGGGAAGCGTAGTCATCGGCGACTCGGACTCGGTAGTAACCGCAGGTAAAATTGCGGTGCTGGACGAAGGTGATCGAGTCAATATTACTGCTGCAGCAGACAGTCGCTTTTTATTGGTCGCCGGTAAACCCTTGAATGAACCGATTAGCCGCGCCGGACCCTTTGTAATGAACACGCGCGCGGAAATCAATCAAGCCTTCGCTGATTATCAGGCGGGTACATTAGCCTGAATTTCGGGCACAATTTCGATTCAGGTTGAATCATTAATCATTAAATTATAGGTGAATGTAAGATGGGACTATTAGTCGACGGAAAATGGCAGGACAAATGGTACGACACTGAATCCAACAAAGGTAAGTTTGTGCGGCAGCAGGCAAGCTTCAGAAATTTTGTCACCGCCGATGGATCAGCGGGTGAAACAGGAACAGGCGGCTTTGAAGCAGAGAAAGATCGCTATCATCTCTATGTCTCTCTGGCCTGTCCGTGGGCGCATCGCACCCTTATTTTTCGCCAACTCAAACAATTGCAGTCGTTTATTTCGGTTTCGGTGGTGGACTACATAATGCTTGAGCACGGCTGGGAATTTAACCAGGAACAGCCCGATCATTTATACGGCAGCCAATATTTATACCAGATCTACACAAAAGCCGATGCACACTACAGCGGTCGAGTGACTGTGCCTGTTTTATGGGATAAAAAAACACAGACCATTGTTAGCAATGAATCATCAGAGATTATTCGCATGTTCAATAGTGCGTTCGATTCAATTGGCGCCGCGCCAGGCGATTATTACCCCGAAGTACAGCGTGAAGAAATTGACTCCCTTAACAAAAGAATCTATTCCGAAATCAACAATGGCGTTTACAAGGCCGGTTTTGCCACAAGCCAACAAGCCTATCAGGAAAACGTGACTGCGTTGTTTGATTCGCTTGACTGGCTGGAGGCCAAATTATCCAACAATCGATATCTTTGCGGCAATCAGATCACTGAGGCAGACTGGCGACTGTTTACCACGCTGGTGCGATTTGACCCGGTATACGTGGGACATTTTAAATGCAATATTCGGCGTTTAGCTGATTATCCGAATCTGCTTGGCTATATCTGCGAGCTTTATCAGCAGCCAGGAATAGCCGAAACCGTCGATATGACCCACATCAAAGGTCACTACTATATGAGCCACTTGATGATCAACCCCACCGGAATTGTCCCTGAAGGGCCTGAAATTAATTACTTGCAACCGCACTCGAGGGAAGACTTGAAATAAGTTAAATTGAACACGCAAAATACCGACCCGCTCCACAAAAGACTGCGTTTTACAATTTGTAGAGCGAATTTGGTTACTCGTTTATTTGCTTCGGGGTAGATATTTTTCTGCTGCTGTCCTCACGACGCGCTTTTAACCTTATATTTTTACCAACAACTTACCGCGACTTGTCCGATCGAACAAACTTGCCAGGTGCATTGGTAACTTTTCAAAATCCTCAACAATCGCTTCTTCAAATACAAGACTGCCATCTGCAATCCAGGGCGCAACGGTCGGGATCATTTCTTCCATACGGTGGCTATAGTCTCGCGCAAGAATTCCCTGGATGGTCGCGCGTTGGTACAACAGATGATGTAAAAATCGAGGGGCCATTTCGACCGAATCCAGTTGTCCATTGTACTGACTCATCTGGCCGCATATCACGACACGACCACGCAGATTAAGCAGCGGGATCACCGCGTCGGATATCAAGCCACCCACATTATCAAAATAAACATCCACCCTGACTCCCAGAGCATTCAGATGCTGATGCAATTGAGCGTGATCTGAAAAATTTTTGTAATTAATTGCCGTATCAACATTCAGATCTTGTTGTAACCAGCGACACTTTTCATCCGAGCCGGCGAACGCTATCACGTTACAACCCGATTTCTTAGCAAATTGAACCACCAGCGAACCGACTGCGCCCGCCGCGCCCGAAACCACCACCGTTTCGCCGGGTCGTGGCTTCCCGGCTTCCATCAAGCCAAACCAGGCCGTGCGTCCGGGCATGCCGAGAACGCCCAAGGCGGTAGTAACAGGCGCTTGAGCCGGGTCAAGTTTGCTCAGCCCAGCGCTGTGAACTTTGGAGTATCGCTCCCAGCCGGTGTAGGCGCTCACCCAATCGCCGGGTTTGAAATCACTACTGGCGCTGTCCGCCACCTGAGCAATTACCCCTGATTGTTGCAAGGTGTCGAGAGGATGCGGTAGCTCCCAACTATTACTGGCGGCCTGCTGGATCCGCATGTAAGGGTCGACGCTGATGTAGCGGTTTTGCAGCAACACTTCATCGCTCGAGAGTGAACCGTCCAGCACTTCATCAACCAGTTCGTAGTGTTCAAAGCCAACTTGGTTTATGGGTCTCTTGAGGTAAATCCAGCGTTGATTATTAAGATTGCTGCTCATTTTAGTTCGCCTCTAGCGCAGTAGTCTGATTTCATTGATGGCAAGTGTGAAGCGAAACAAGCTCTACATCAACATTATTTGTGTATTGAGAATTTATAACTGATTAGCTGGCTAGAGGAACTGCAAGAATACTTCGCTAGTCGTTGACGCCATCACCAAGGCCTTGTATTTCAGAGGCAGTAATTCAGAAGCAGTAATTCAGGCCGAGTCGGTCAGGCTGATGACCTGATTTCGACCTTTCTCTTTTGCCTGGTACAAAGCTCGGTCCAGGCGCTGAAAAAGATCATCCCGGCTATCTTTAAGCTGAAACTCGGTTACACCGATACTGCAGGTGAGTTGAATCGTATCATCAATAGTCGCCTGCATGATTGCGAGGCGTAATTTCTCCGCTATCACCTCGGCCTGCACTAAATTGGTTTCCGGCAGGATCAACATAAATTCCTCCCCACCCCAGCGGGCGGCGATATCGCTCTCGCGTATTTGCGCAGAAATAATATCAGCCAGTTGTTTGAGTACGCTGTCGCCCCGACTGTGACCAAATTCGTCGTTAATTTTCTTGAAAAAATCGGCGTCCAGTAACGCCAGGCTCAACGGAGACGAATAACGCTTGGCCCGCGCAATCTCGCGAATTAATTCCTGTTCAATTTTGCGACGATTGTAAAGGGAAGTGAGGACGTCGGTATTAGCGTCCATTTCTGATTTTTTAACCTGAGCTTCCAGCCACTGATTGATTGCATTTAATTCCAGAGTGCGTTCACGTACTACATTCTCCAAATTAAAATTATCCTCCATTAACATTTTATTTTGTTTCTGCAAGGTGAGTTGAGCAATTTTTTGTTCGTGTATATTAGTGTGGGCGCCTATCATTCTTGCGACTGCGCCATCTTGAGTACGCTCGACAATTTTGCCGTGGTCCAGTATCCACAAATAGGTTCCGTCCTTCTTTCTGCAACGGTATTCGCATTCGTACTTGTTACTATTACCGTTGATATAATCTTCGAATACGCTCATGACGCGCGCGTAATCGTCCGGATGGATGATGTCTTCCCAGGTAAATACCGTAGGTTCCAGGCTGTCTTTTTCAAAACCGAGCATTTGATACCAGCCGGGACTTCTTTCCACATTGCCCGAATTGGCATCCCAATCCCACACGCCTTCGTGGATAACGTCCAATACAAAACATAGCGTCTGGCTTTCACTCGAAGAAGACTTTTTTGTCATCGCCAAATTCCCTGAAATTAGATTAAATTGCGTGCACTTCCACGGGCCTGCTTCTCAAACCCGTCAAATTTCACGCTGTACAATTATTATACTCCTATACCAGCGTAGTTAAAGACAAGTCGGATTGACAGAAATTATTCAGATTCCAGGCCAAATTTCAATAAGTACCGGTTTTCGGGCAACCAAAACCTTGCAGATTTTCTGCCTTCTTAGTGCTAACCTTACCCATAGAAGGTGCCGTTAAAAATAGGAATGAAGCGATGCTAAAATTACGCGCGGTCAAGATCGATACCTATCGGGAAAATGTTGCTTACATTCACCGGGATTGCCCGGTATACCGACTGGAGGGCTTCCAGGCGCTAATGAAGCTCGAGATCGCGGTAGAGGGCAACGGAGAACCTTTGCTGGCAGTACTTAACATCGTTGACGATAACAGCATTGTCGAAATTGACGAGATCGGACTAAGCGAGCAGGCGTTTGCCCAACTGGCGGAGCCACAAGGCACTTCGATGCGGATCGCCCAGGCCAAAGCCCCCTCGTCCATCAAGGCTGTGCACAAGAAAATTGCCGGAAACAAACTTTCAGAGCAGGATTTTCAGGCGATCACCCGTGACATCGTCGACAATCGTTACTCCAAAATGGAAATCGCCGCGTTTCTAGTTGCCTGCAGCCAGGCAGGTCTGGAAAGAGACGAAGTCTTGTTTCTGACTCGGGCTATGGTCGAATCGGGCGAAACCATTAACTGGGGTGAGTCGCTGGTGGTCGATAAGCACTGTATCGGTGGCATCCCAGGCAACCGTACCACCATGATCGTCGTTCCGATTGTGGCCGCCCACGGTATGTTATTCCCAAAAACGTCCAGCCGCGCCATTACGTCACCCGCTGGAACCGCCGACACCATGGAAGTACTATCAAACGTGGAAATTTCTATCGAACAAATGAAGCAGGTGGTACTTCAAAACCGCGGCATGTTGTCGTGGGGCGGCACCGCCAAACTGGCGCCCGTTGACGACATTCTCATAAGTGTCGAACGCCCCCTGTCGATGGATTCGGCTGGACAATTGGTGGCATCGATATTATCCAAAAAATTAGCCGCGGGTTCGACTCATCTGTTGATCGATATCCCGGTTGGCCCTACTGCCAAAGTGCGTAGCACAAGCGAAGCGCTTAAACTGCGTAAAATGTTTGAATTTGTCGGCGACCGTCTGGGCATTCATCTGGAAGTGGTGTTAACCAATGGCGCTCAGCCTGTTGGCAATGGCATAGGTCCAGCTCTGGAGGCGCGCGACGTGATGAAAGTTTTAAGAAACCAGCCGGACGCGCCTTTTGACCTGCGTGAAAAATCTCTCCGCCTGGCGGGCCGTATCCTGGAGTTTGACCCGGACGTGCGGGGCGGGCAGGGCTACGCCATTGCAAGAGACATTTTAGAATCAGGACGGGCTCTCGACAAGATGCAAAATATCATCAAGTCGCAGGGCGCGAATGAAAACCCACCTAAGAAAGACCCACTTCAGCGCACAATTAAAGCCAACAAAACCGGTTACATCTCGGCGATTGATAACTTTCATCTGGCACAAATCGCACGTCTTGCTGGCGCGCCGATGGACAAGGCGGCGGGGGTTGACCTGGCAAAAAAAATTGGTGATAAAGTGGAAAAGGACGATGTGATGTACACCATTTATGCCAGCTTTCAAAGTGATTTTGAATTTGCCACGCAAGCGGCTCGCTGCCAATGTGGCTACAAGATTGATGATACTCCGCCACAGTTGGTTGAGGCTTTTCTGGTGTAAAATCGTAACTACTCACCCCCTACATCATTAATTTTACCCGCCATAGCCATTTGAATGGCAATCAAAGGATTAAATCCCTTATTCGCCATCGTCTGGAGATAACTTGAAATTCGACAGTAAGCCTCCGCATATTTAAGCGTTCTAAAACAACCTGACACTTTTTGCTTTACCTTCGCCATTCTCAAATCACGTTCTGCTCGATTATTGGTAAACGCGGATTCAACTAACAAGTGCAACTATCTGTTAAGCAGCCAATCGTGATAGCGATTTTCCCATCATCTGTGCTGCGGTTTTAAATCCCAATGTTTTGCGTGGACGGTTATTAATTCGATCCAC
>Ga0316209_1001144_pt1 | contig 31067 bp, 29 predicted proteins | sample 6monopyrite_MG_FD_204945 | JGI IMG/M metagenome (GOLD analysis project Ga0316209, IMG submission 204945) | Microbial mat bacterial communities from mineral coupon in-situ incubated in ocean water Damariscotta River, Maine, United States -... | ecosystem: Environmental > Aquatic > Marine >...
GCGGCCTCGCGCATCGAGGAGGGGGTTTGCCCTGTGGGCGGGGTGAAAAGCCGGTTTTCAACACGCCCGTCGGCAAGGACCAGCACGACCAAAGCGCGGTCGCGTGACAGGGAGACGAATTCGATGTGTTTGATCGGGGCTTCTTGTTTCGGGGTCAGCACCAGGCTGGCCCCTTGGGTCATACCCGAGAGCGCAGAGCCAACGCGATCCAGAAGCGTGGCGACGTCTTGCTGGTTGTCGCCAAAGGTCTGATCGATAGTTTGACGGTCGGGAGCGGTCAGATCTCCGACCTCGAGGATGCCATCGACAAACATGCGCAAGCCAAGCTGTGTCGGGATGCGGCCTGCGCTAACATGGGGGCTGTCGAGTAGGCCAAGCTGCTCGAGGTCCTGCATCTCGTTGCGGATGGTGGCGGCGCTAACTTTTTCTGTCAGGGTGCGGGACAGGGTGCGAGAGCCGACTGGTGTGCCCGTTTCAAGATAGCCCTCGACGACGCGGCGGAAAACTTCGCGCGAGCGGTCGTTCATATCGCTGAATTGAGGTGGCGGGTTTGACATTTGAACCAATCTTTCGGGGCGCTGCCATTAAAGCGATCTGACCTGCGCCGTCAATCGGGCTTGGATTTCATAGATGGTCAGCGTATCGACGTTTAACAACCATAGACAGGAGTTTTCCCCATGCGTCCATCCGGCCGTCAGATCAATGAAATGCGCAAAATCGAGATTGAAACCGGTGTGACCATGCACGCCGAGGGGTCGTGTTTGATTAAGTGCGGCAATACCCATGTTTTATGCACCGCATCGATCGATAGCCGCGTGCCTTCGTTTTTGAAGGGATCTGGGTTGGGTTGGGTGACCGCAGAATACGGAATGTTGCCACGGGCCACGAATACGCGGATGCGCCGTGAGGCCAAGACGAGCCAATCGGGGCGCACGCAGGAAATTCAGCGACTGATCGGGCGGTCATTGCGCGCGGGCGTTGATCGTGTGGCTTTGGGCGAGCGTCAGATTGTGGTGGATTGTGATGTGATTCAGGCGGATGGCGGGACGCGCTGTGCGTCGATTACCGGTGGCTGGGTCGCGTTGAAACTCGCCGTGAACCAGTTGATGAAAGCGGGGTTGGTGACGTCTGATCCGCTGGTTGATCCGGTGGCTGCCATTTCATGCGGGATTTATGCGGGGCAAGAAGTTTTGGATCTGGATTATCCCGAGGATTCCGAAGCGGGCGTTGATGGAAACTTTGTGATGACAAGTGGCAAGCTGATTGAGGTTCAGATGTCTGCGGAGGGGTCGTTGTTTACCCGCAAGCAGATGGATGGGTTGTTGGATCTGGCCGAAAAGGGTGTAGCCGAGTTGACGGCGGCACAAATGGCGGCGGTTTCATAATGCGCCGATTTGACGGAAAAGAACTGATTGTTGCAACGCACAATAATGGCAAACTGGTTGAAATTCAGGCTCTATTAAGGCCATTTGGGATTACTTTGTCGTCAAATACCGATCATGGCTTGCCAGAGCCTGAAGAGACGGAGACCACGTTTGTCGGCAACGCGAGAATCAAGGCTCATGCAGCGGTGAAGGCCACGGGGCTGCCTGCGCTGGCCGATGATAGCGGGATCGAGATTGACGGGTTGGGCGGAGCGCCGGGTGTTTATACCGCAGATTGGGCCGAGACACCCGATGGCCGCGATTTTGTGATGGCGATGACGCGAAGCTGGGACGCGTTGGAGGCGGCAGATGCGCCTAATCCCCGCACAGCGCGATTTTGCTGCACTCTGGTTTTGGCGTGGCCTGACGGGCACGACGAGGTTTTTGCGGGCGTGATGGAGGGTCAGATTGTCTGGCCGATGCGCGGCGATCAAGGGCACGGATATGACCCAATTTTTCAGCCCGAAGGTTATGACATAACTTTTGGGGAAATGGACCGTTGGGAGAAAAACAAGATCAGTCACCGCGCTGATGCGTTTGCGAAACTGGTCGCTGGCTGTTTTGCCTGAAGATTGGGAAAACGCCGGATTTGGCCTCTATATTCATTGGCCGTTTTGTCAGGCCAAGTGCCCCTATTGTGATTTCAATTCTCATGTTGCGGCGAAAATTGACCAACAGGCGTGGGCAAAAGCATATTTGAGCGAGATTGACCGTGTTGGCGAAGAGACCAATGGGCGGATTTTGCGATCTGTTTTTTTTGGTGGCGGTACGCCAAGCATGATGGACCCCGAGATTGTCGATGCCATCCTATCAAAGGTGCGGGCAACATGGGGTATGGCTAATGATATCGAGATTACCCTTGAGGCAAATCCGACCTCTGTCGAGGCGGGGCGGTTTGCGGGATATCGAGAGGCAGGCGTTAACCGGATTTCAATGGGTGTTCAGGCACTGAACGACGCGGACCTCAAGGCGCTGGGTCGGCTGCACAGTCATGCAGAGGCGCTCGCTGCATTTGATGTGGCACGCAATATTTTTGACCGCGTCAGTTTCGATTTGATTTATGCACGGCAAAACCAGACGCTCGAGGCGTGGCGCGAAGAATTGTCGCGCGCGCTGTCTTTGGCGGTTGATCACCTGTCGCTTTACCAGCTGACGATTGAAAGCGGGACCGCGTTTGGGGACCGGTATTCTGTGGGCAAATTACGTGGATTGCCTGATGATGATCGTGCCGCAGATATGTATGAACTGACCCAAACGCTCTGCGAAGACGCCGGTTTTCCGGCGTATGAAGTGTCTAATCACGCCAAATCAGGCTCTGAAAGCCTGCACAACAAGATTTACTGGAAGTACGGGGACTATGCAGGCATTGGGCCTGGCGCGCATGGACGGCTGACGGCTGATGGCCAGAGATATGCGACAGAAACGCCTTTGGCACCTGGTGCATGGCGGGCGCTTATTGACAGGACTGGCAGCGGCGAAGGATCGCGGTCCGTTTTGACCCAAGCCGATGCGGCGACCGAATTTTTACTGATGGGTTTACGCCTGACGGAGGGCGTTGATTTAACCCGACTGGGCGGTGATATATTTCAGCGCATTGATGTTAAAATCAACGAGTTATCGGACATGGGTATGGTTGGGTATCAACGAGACCGGTTGTGCGTGACCGCGAAGGGACGGCCCGTTTTGAATGCTGTCTTAAGGCATCTTTTGGACGATTAGCCGCCCGACAAGTTGCGCAGCAGATCGTCGAGTTGTTCAAGGTCTTTGTAGGTGATGCTGATTTTGCCACCTTGGGCATTCGCCTTATGATCGATAGCCACTTTCATCCCCAAGGTAGCCGAAAGTTCGCCTTCTAGTTGCAATGTATCGGCGTCTTTTGTAGAGCTGATTCCATTGCTTTTTGCTGACTTTGGCTTTGTTAGACCCTGTTTTGCAAGTCTTTCAGCATCGCGAACAGACAGTCCCTTTGCAACAATGTGGTCAGCCATTTTTTGCGCGTCATCATGCCCGATCAAGGCGCGAGCGTGACCTTGGGAAAGCTTTCCTTCGATTAGATAGGCGCGCACACCGTCGGGCAAATTTAACAATCGCATTAGGTTGGCGATGTGGCTGCGGCTTTTCCCCAATACGCTGGAAAGCTGTTCCTGGGTGTGGCCGAATTTTTGCATCAACTGGCGATAACCGGCGCCTTCATCAATGGGGTTCAGGTCGGCGCGCTGGATGTTTTCTATAATCGCAACCTCAAGCACCTCTGTATCACTATATTCGCGGACAACGACCGGGATTTCATGAAGCTGGGCGATTTGAGAGGCGCGCCAACGACGTTCGCCGGCGACGATTTCATAGACATTTGGATCTGTCGGGTGTTTGCGGACGATAAGAGGCTGAATAACGCCCTTTTCCGAGATCGAGGCGGCAAGTTCGTCAAGCGCCTCTTTGTTAAAGGCGCGGCGCGGCTGGTCGGGATTGGGGCGCACTTGCTCGACAGGAACAAAGAAGTCGGGTCGCCGCGGTGATTGACTTGCTGGGGGTGCAATTTCTTGGTTAACGTCCGACATCAAGGCAGAAAGTCCCCGGCCAAGTCCGCGTGTTTTGTTCTTTTTATCAACCATTTGCGTCACCCATTGCGTAGAATTTCGTTATTTTTAAGGAGCTCTTTTGCGAGAGCCCGATAAGCTAAACTGCCCTTTGACGTAGGGTCGTAGGTCAGAACAGGAGCCGCGAATGATGGGGCCTCGCTAAGACGGACGTTGCGCGGAATGACCGTTTTGAACACTAGCTCGCCCAGGTTTTCACGCGCATCTGCCTCAACTTGCTGGGACAAATTGTTGCGCTTGTCATACATCGTCAGGGCAATGCCCTCGATTCGGAGATTTTTGTTCGCAGTTTCGCGTATGTCCCGGATCGTGAGCATGAGCTGGGAAAGTCCTTCGAGTGCGAAGAATTCACTTTGCAAAGGGACAACGACGCCGTCAGCGGCGACCATTGCATTGACCGTCAATATGTTGAGGGAAGGCGGGCAATCAATCAATATATAGTCAAAGCCGAACGAATCCATAGGCGTCTGTCGCAAAGCATCGCGAAGGAGGTAGCTGCGTTTTTCATTGGAAATTAGCTCTATGTCCGCAGAGCTTAGGTCAGTGGTCGCGGGAATTATCCAAAGGTTTTCGACGTTGGTCGTTTGAATTGCTTCTTCAGGCGTCGCGTCGCCAGCGATCAATTCGTAAGTCGTGATGTCGCGGGCGGCCTGATCGATGCCAAGACCGGTCGAGGCGTTACCTTGTGGGTCGAGGTCCACCAAGAGGATCCTTTTTCCGACCTCCGCCAGCGCTGCGCCAAGATTAATTGTTGTTGTGGTCTTTCCAACGCCGCCTTTTTGATTGGCGATTGCCAGAATGCGGGGAGCTGGAGTGCGGCTAGTGTCAGTCACGAGCGATATCTTTCACAACGAGGATGCGGGCGTCTGGTTCAGTCATACTGGGGTGGGCGTCGAGTTCAAAGCGCCAATTCTGTTGGGCCGCAGAAATTTCCTCCGCAAAAGATTTTCCCTTTGGCAGAATCGAAAGTGCGTGCGGCGCTAAGTGGCGCGAAATTAATGGAAACAGGTCTTGGAGAGAGCTTAGCGCGCGTGCGCTAAGGATATCGGCGTTTTGCGGAGCGACCAGTTCGACCCTGTCCGCCAATACCGCGACATTTAGTTTGAGTTCGCGTGCAGCGGTTCGCAGAAAGGTGGCTTTGCGCTGGTCGCTTTCTATCAAGGTGAATTGCATGTCAGGGCATAGGTCTGCAGCCATTGTTGCCACGACGATTCCCGGGAATCCGCCGCCGCTGCCTATATCAACCCAATGCCGGGCATCGACGGGGGCGTATTGAAATATTTGTGCTGAATCAACGATGTGCCGAGTCCAAAGGTCGGCAAGGGTGCTGCGAGCAACAAGATTAATTCGTGGATTCCATTTGGCCGCCAGTGCGGCGAAGGCCTCAAGCCGCACTATTGTTTCACGTGAAACATTTGTTCCGGCGAGATCAACCATGTTATCCATCCGTTCCAGTTCTCTTTTGTCGCTTAAGCCAGGCAACAATAAGCATCAAGGCAGCCGGAGTCATGCCTTCAATTCGACCGGCTTGGGACACATCGCGGGGCTGTGTTTGCTGTAATTTTTGAGCCAACTCATTGGAGAGGCCGACCACAACTCCATAGTTCATATCCTGCGGCAAGACGTGTTTTTCGTCACGCGCCATTGCTGCGATATCTTTTTCCTGCCGCGATATATAGTTCACATAAAGTGCGTCGTTCTTAATTTGCTGTGTTATTTCAGTAGGTTCTCTGAATGTGATGCCGCTGATTTCGCTGATCTGGTCGAAGCCGAAATCTGTCAATGACAGCGCGTCAAGAGCGGTTCTGCTGGGGCCGTCGGGAGAAAGCTTTGCGCCAGATGCCGAGATTTGTCGAGCGCTCAGGGATATTTCGGACAATTTTTTAGTTACATTCGAGATTGCCAGCACCTTGCTTTGGTAGGCCGTCCAGCGAGAATTTGTGACGCAGCCAATGTCGCGGCCCCAAGCTGTGAGGCGTTGGTCAGCGTTGTCTGCCCGCAAAGAGAGGCGAAATTCAGCGCGGGATGTAAACATCCGGTAGGGTTCGGTTACGCCTTTTGTCGTCAGGTCGTCAATCATCACGCCGATGTAGGACTGGCGCCGCTTGAAGTTGAGCGGTTCTTCACCTTTGGCGCACCTTGCTGCATTCAGGCCTGCGACCAACCCTTGGGCCGCCGCCTCTTCATAGCCGGTTGTCCCGTTGATTTGCCCGGCAAGATAAAGACCCGGCACATCGCGGAGTTCCAATGTCGATCGCAGCGCCCGCGGATCAACGTAGTCGTATTCAATTGCATATCCCGGCTGTAGGATCTTGGCGTTTTCCAAACCGACGATGGACCGCACATAGAGCTCTTGCACGTCGATGGGCAGGGATGTCGAAATACCGTTGGGATAGACGGTGTGGTCATCCACGCCCTCTGGTTCCAGAAATATCTGATGCGATTCTTTGTCACCAAATCGAACGATCTTATCCTCAATCGAAGGGCAATAGCGCGGACCTATACCGTCAATATGTCCGCCATACATTGCGGATCGAGACAGGTTTTCGCGTATAATATCATGGGTTTGCGGATTTGTGTGTGTGATGCCGCAGCTGATCTGCTTGGCTTGCACGCCTTTGGACAGGAAGGAGAAGAGAACGGGGTCATCATCGCCCGGTTGCATTTCCAAACTGTCCCAGTTGATTGTGCGCCCATCGAGGCGTGGAGGTGTGCCCGTTTTGAGGCGGCCGAGTGGAAGGGAAAAGCTATCAAGCCGCTCTGCCATTTTTATCGAAGGGTTTTCACCCATGCGCCCACCAGGTCGAGAGACGTCGCCGATATGGATAACGCCGCGCAAAAAGGTGCCTGTTGTCAGAATGACGGCATCGGACCGCAACTCGGAACCGTCACGAAGGATGATTCCGGTAACGCGATTTCCCTGCATCAGCAAATCTGTGGCCTCGCCAACGACAACGCTGAGGTTTTCGGCGCCTTTGATTTCGGCCTGCATGGCGTTTCGGTAGATTTTCCGGTCAGCTTGGGCCCGTGGCCCTTGAACGGCAGGGCCTTTTTTGCGGTTAAGGAGACGGAATTGAATGCCTGCCGCGTCAGCCACACGCGCCATTGCACCATCGAGGGCATCAATTTCGCGCACCAAGTGCCCTTTGCCAAGCCCGCCAATCGCTGGATTACATGACATGACGCCAATAGTTTCTTGCGAAAGCGTTACGAGTGCGGTTTGCGCACCCATGCGAGCCGCTGCTAAAGCTGCTTCTGCGCCAGCGTGGCCGCCGCCGATGACCAATACATCAAAATGTTTCACGTGAAACAATCCTACTTTCCAATACAAAAGCTGGAGAATATTTCTCCTAGCACGTCTTCTACGTCGATTCGCCCTACCAAGCTATCCACCGCCCGGATGGCGCTGCGAATATCTTCTGCAAGCAAGTCTTCCATGAAATCGCCATCAGTCATAGCTAGCTGCGCCGAAAGCAGAAAATCGAGTGATTTAAGCATCGCGAGCCTGTGTCGTTCGCGCATGGCGACCCCGACAGTAGCGACCTGTGAGGAAAGAGTGGTGGTTAGTTGGTCAATCAATGCATCAACGCCATCGCCACTTATCCCTGAAATACCAGCGGCATCCCCTTGGTAAATATCGGATTTTGCACGAAGCAGGATATCGTCGCTGGAGAGGGCCATCGATACCGGGTCGTCGGGTAACTGCAGGTAGACACGGATGTCAGCAGTTTCGGCGCGAGCGATCGCACGCTGAACGCCAATTCCCTCGATAACATCATCCGTTTCGCGCAGGCCTGCGGTATCAAGGATCGTGACGGGCAGGCCGTTGAGGTCCATTTTCACTTCGATCACATCACGGGTCGTGCCTGCGATTTCAGAGGTTATTGCTGCCTCACGCCCTGCAATCCTGTTCAATAGGGTCGATTTTCCTGCATTTGGTGCGCCGATGATCGCTACTTCGAAGCCATGCCGCAACCGTTCTGCGAACACAACGCCTGCAGCCTCTTTCTCTAGTTCGCCCCTGACATCGTGCAAAAGCGAGATCACTTCGGGGCTTACATCTACCGGCACGTCTTCATCTGCGAAGTCGATTGTTGCTTCAATGAGTGCTGCGGCCCGTAAGAGCTTGCGCCGCCACCCTTCCGCCAAGTCACCAAGATCGCCGGACAGGACCCGCAGGGCTTGCCTGCGCTGCCCTTCGGTTTCGGCATCGATAAGATCGGCGAGCCCTTCGACTTGCGAGAGGTCGAGCCGTCCGTTGTCGAGGGCGCGCCGTGTGAATTCGCCGGCTTCGGCGGGCCGCAAGTCGGGGTTATCGCCCAGAACCCGAAGCACAGCGCCGACCACGGCAATTGATCCGTGCAGGTGAAGTTCCACCACCTCTTCGCCAGTGAAACTTTGTCCCGAAGGGAACACAAGAACGAGGGCTTCGTCGAGGTGTTCGCCTGATTGATCCACCAAAGTGCGTAAACCGCGCCGTTCTGGCACGGTTTTCATCAACTTTTGGGCCGCTCTCGTCGCGCTGATGCCTGATAACCGTATCACAGCAACACCAGCGCGACCCTGCGCAGTCGCAAGGGCAAATATCGTATCCATTTATTTAACCCGTTGTTTTAAAAGGGTAATCTATGTGTTCATTGAATCGAAGAAGTCGGCGTTAGACTTCGTTTGCTTCAATTTCCCGATAAGGAACTCTACGGCGTCAGTTGTGCCCATTGGGTTGAGGATCCGGCGCAACACGTAGGTTTTGGCAAGGTCAGCTTTGTCGACAAGCAGCTCTTCTTTGCGAGTCCCTGACTTGAGGATGTCCATGGCGGGGAAGACGCGTTTGTCGGCGACCTTACGGTCGAGCACGATTTCGGAGTTACCTGTGCCTTTGAACTCTTCAAAGATGACCTCGTCCATGCGAGACCCTGTGTCGATCAGCGCTGTTGCGATGATGGTCAGAGAGCCGCCTTCTTCGATGTTACGCGCCGCGCCAAAGAACCGCTTTGGCCGTTGCAAAGCGTTGGCATCGACACCACCGGTCAGCACCTTGCCCGATGATGGCACCACGGTGTTATAGGCCCGACCAAGGCGAGTGATCGAGTCGAGTAAGATCACGACGTCGCGTTTATGCTCGACCAGACGCTTGGCTTTCTCGATCACCATTTCGGCCACAGCAACGTGGCGCGTGGGTGGCTCGTCGAATGTCGAGGAGACAACTTCACCTTTCACAGAGCGCTGCATGTCGGTCACTTCCTCCGGCCGCTCGTCGATAAGCAGCACGATGAGATAGATCTCGGGGTGGTTCTTTTCCAGCGAATTGGCGATATTTTGCAGCAGAACAGTTTTACCGGTGCGCGGCGGGGCGACGATGAGGGACCGCTGGCCTTTGCCGATGGGCGCCACAAGGTCGATGATCCGTGCGGATTTATCTTTGATTGTCGGGTCTTCGACTTCCATTTTGAACCGCTCGTCGGGGTAGAGCGGGGTCAGGTTATCAAAGGCGACTTTGTGTTTTGTTTTTTCCGGGTCTTCGAAGTTAATCTTCTCGACGCTTGTCAGGGCAAAGTAGCGCTCTGCGTCGTTTGGTTCTTTCATCACCCCTTCAACGGTATCGCCGGTCCGCATCGAATGGGCGCGGATCATTTCGGGCGAGACGTAAATGTCGTCAGGTCCGGGCAGGTAGTTTGCCTCTGGCGAGCGCAGGAACCCAAAGCCGTCTTTGAGGACTTCCAACACGCCGTCGCCGCCAATGATCCATTCTTCGTCTGCCCGTTCTTTCAAAATCGCGAACATCATATCGCCTTTACGCATGGTAGATGCGTTTTCGATTTCGAGTTCTTCTGCGAGTGTCAGAAGTGTCTTTGGGCTTTGTGCTTTCAGATCGGCAAGGTTCAGGCGGTCAATGGTCATGAATATATCCAATTACCGCGCCTCGTAAGGCCGGTATTTTCGTAACAGGGGTGGAAACGCTATGATCCCGGACGGGTAGCGAGGGTATCTTTAGGCGGCAATGGGACGGAGGTCAATCAAAACGGCCGCACGATGACCATGATGACGATTATGACCATCAGGACCGTGGGGACCTCGTTGGCGATCCTGTAGGTCCGCCCAGTGCGCGTGTTGATGCCTTTGACAAAGTCTTTGCGCCGGGTAGAGAGCCAGCCGTGAAACGCGGACAGCAGCAGGACAGCGATGATTTTGATCCAGGCCCATGCCTGGCTGAAGTCAAACGCGCCAGCGTAGATCAGGATAAGACCACAGATCCAAGCGACAGTCATTGCGGGGTTGATGATGAGCCGCAGGAGTTTTTGTTCCATGATCTGGAAGGTTTTGTCGAGCTCTGAGCCGACCGTTGCACGTTCTGCGTGATAGACGAACAAGCGTGGTAAATAGAACATGCCTGCCATCCATGAAATCACAGCCATGATGTGTAAGGATTTAATCCAAGGGTAGAGTGCGACAATGAGATCATTCATAGGGCAGGGTCCTCTTAATATAATTAAGTATATATAAAGAAAGATGATGAAGAGGTAGGGACCTTGGAATGTGTGGATTGTTTTTTTATCCGCAAAGTTATCCCCGTCTCCAGTAAAGGTCTTTGGTTTTAGGAACAGCTGATTTGATAAATTTTTCTTTTTAAAATCAAAGTGCTAATTGCACCTTTATAAGGCGCGCAAACTGCGATGGGCCACTTGACACGCCGCCATGTGACGATTCCCCCACAAGGCCGACTTATCCTTTTCCACAGTGGACATTTGGGGTTAAGGCCGAGCATAAAGCGCCAAAGACCCACAGACGCCGGTTTTGTTCAATCTATCCACCTGATCATCCGTGGGATGACACAGAGGTTTTCCAAAGAGTTATCCACATGAAGCAGAAAATTATTCTAGCGTCCGGCTCTGATATCCGCGCCACATTGTTGCGCAATGCGGGGTTGGAATTTGATGTGGTCGTCCCGCGTGTTGACGAGCAGACGATGACGCAATCGTTGATTGCCGAGGCAGCGTCGCCGCGTGATATTGCCGATGCCTTGGCGGAAATGAAAGCCCTGCGTGTTGCAGTAAAAAACCCGGGTGCGCTTGTGATTGGTTGTGATCAAGTTTTGGCGCATGGCCGCGAATTGTTGTCAAAGCCGAAGACCCCCGAGGGCGCGATTGTGCAACTCAAGGCGCTGCGCGGCCAGACCCATCAGCTTTTGTCTGCAGCCGTCATTTTTGCTGAAGGCAAGCCGCAGTGGCGTCATGTGGGTCAGACCCGCTTGTTCATGAGAGATGTTTCGGACGCCTATCTTGATGCCTATGTCGCGCGCAATTGGGACAGTATTCGTCATGCGGTTGGTGCCTATAAGTTGGAAGAGGAGGGCGCGAGATTGTTTTCGCGCGTTGAAGGTGACTATTTTAATGTCTTAGGCATTCCGTTGCTTGAGCTCTTGTCATATCTGACGCTTCGCGGGACAATTGACGGATGATGACACAGATCCCTCTTGCTGGCGTGTTGGGAAACCCGATCGCGCAATCAAAATCGCCCAAGCTGCATAAGCATTGGTTGCGAAAATATGGATTGCCGGGAGATTATGTGCCGATCCACGTGACCGATGACAATCTTGAAGCGGTGCTGAGGGCGATGCCCAAGATGGGATTTGTCGGGGCAAATGTGACCCTGCCGCATAAAATTGCAGCCCTACAATTGGCTGATCAGGTGAGTGACCGCGCGACCCTTATTGGTGCAGCAAATACGCTAACATTTCGCGATGATGGCACAATATATGCAGATAACACAGATGGTTACGGGTTTATTGCGAACCTTAAGCAGAACGCGCCAGAGTGGGATCCGACATCTGGCCCTGCGGCTGTTTTTGGGGCTGGTGGTGCTGCGAGGGCGATCATTGTCGCCCTTGCTGATGCTGGTGTATCAGAGATTTTGCTGTCCAATCGCACCCGCCCAAAGGCCGATGCGTTGCGCGCTGAATTCGGCGCCCGTATCCGCGTGGTTGATTGGGTGCAGGCCGGTAATATCCTGGAACAGGCCGTGACGGTTGTGAATACGACCTCGTTGGGCATGGTCGGGAATGCTGATTTGCGCGTGCCGCTGGATGGTTTGCGCAAGGGCACGTTGGTCACAGATATTGTCTACAGTCCGCTGCGCACCAAGCTATTGCAGGATGCAGATGCTGCCGGATGTGTCACGGTTGATGGTTTGGGCATGTTGTTGCACCAAGGTGTGCCGGGTTTCGAGCGCTGGTTTGGCGTGCGTCCCGAGGTCGATGATGAAACCCGCCAAGCGGTTCTGGGATGAGATTTCTGCTGGGCTTGACCGGATCGATTGGCATGGGAAAATCGACCACGGCGCAGATGTTTCGCGAAGAGGGTGTGCCCGTCTGGGATGCGGATGCGGCGGTGCACAAGCTCTATGCCAAGGGTGGTAGGGCGGTTGCGGCTTTTGCGCAGCACTTTCCTGAAGTGGTGGTTGATGGTGCGGTGTCACGTGCAGTATTGAAGGCGGTCATCGCAAGTGATCGGGCTATGTTGGCGCAGATCGAGGCAATTGTGCATCCGCTTGTTGCCGAAGATCGCGCGGCATTTATTGCGGATCACGCGGATCAATTGCTGGTTTTGGATATGCCTTTGTTGTTCGAAACCAAGGCGGACAGATGGATGGATGCGGTTGTGGTTGTGACGGCAGCGCCCGAGGTGCAAAAAGCAAGGGTTTTGCAGCGCGAGACGATGACGCCGGGCCAGCTGGAGATGATTCTGGCCAAGCAGATGCCGGATGCGGAAAAACGAGCGCGCGCGGATTATATCATTGAAACGGTGTCTATGGACGCGGCCCGCGCTGCCGTGCAACAGATTGTCAGGGAATTGAAAGGCAAGCCGGATGCGTGAGATTGTTCTTGATACAGAGACCACGGGTTTTGAGCCAGCCGATGGTGACCGCATTGTTGAAATTGGTGCGATCGAGCTGGTTGGTCATATGCCGACCGGTCGGACCTATCACCAGTATATCAATCCCAAGCGGTCGATGCCTGCGGGTGCTTTTGGTGTGCACGGGATTGGCCCGGATTTGCTGGAGCCGCCGCAGCCGGTATCGCCGGGTCAGGTGACATTGAAGGATAAGCCTGTGTTTGCCGATGTTGCGCAGGGTTTCATTGACTTCATTGGCGATGCCAAGCTGGTTATTCACAATGCTGCCTTTGATATGAAGTTTTTAAACGCTGAATTGGGGTGGGTGAACCGTCCGCTTTTGCCGATGGGACAAGCGGTGGATACGCTGGCGATTGCACGCCGCAAGTTTCCCGGATCACCTGCCTCGCTGGATGCGCTGTGTCGCAGATTTGGTATTGATAACACCAGCCGCACGCTGCACGGCGCGCTATTGGACAGTGAAATTCTGGCAGAGGTTTATCTGGAGCTGATCGGTGGACGCCAACCCGATTTTGCGCTGGCGAAGGACCACCGCAAATCGACGGTGTCTGACACGGGTTCTGCATGGCGCGCGGCACCGCGGCCGGCACCGCTAGCGCCTAAACTGACAAATGAAGAAGCCGCCGCCCATGATGCTTTTGTTGAAAAGCTGGGCGCCGGCTCTGTTTGGAGCAAGCTGGGCTAGCTTAGTTTACTTTTGTTTTATCTGTCTCGACCCGACGGGCGATTTCATTGCGGTAAAGCGCCATGAAGTCGATTGTTTCCAGGTTCAGCGGTGGAAAGCCGCCGTCGCGGGTGACGTCGCTGACGATCCGGCGCAGAAACGGGAATGTGATGCGCGGGCATTCGATCAACAGGTAAGGGTGCATCTGGTCGTCCGGCACGCCTTTGACCTCGAAGACGCCGGCATATTCCAGCTCAAGGACAAAAAGCGGATCGCCCTTTTCCTTGGTGTTGCTTTCGATTTTCAGCTTTGTGATGACCTCGAACTGGTCTTCGGTTCCGCGTTTGCGGGCGTCCAGATTGACCTGCACTTTAATCTCTGGCTGCGCGTCGCCTGATACGCCCTTTTGGGCGAGGATGTTTTCAAACGACAGGTCGCGCACATATTGCGCAAGCACGCGGTTGGTTACTTTTGCAGCAGCGGCGGCAGCGTCTGCGCCTGTTGGTGGTGTATCGGCCATAATTTGCTCCGGCGTTTTTAAGGTTCGGTGGTTGTTATCAGGCCTTGGCCCGTGTCTCAATCAGGTTTAGTCGCGAGTCCAGCCAGAAGGTTTGTTATCTTTAGGATCGACCACCTCGAAGTCGCCGTCAATGACCCGATCAGCGGGGCCTTGCGGGTGTTTCGGGCGGGATCCCATAGAGAATTGTTGCACTTTTATTCTGGATTTGGCGTATTTGAAGGCCGCAGCGCGAAACGGCGGGAACAGCAGCGCAAAGCCGACCGCGTCGGTGAAAAAGCCGGGTGTTAGCAGTAAAGCGCCCGCGAAGATGATCATCGCGCCATTTGCCAGCGGTTCGGTTGGATCGTTCAGCGTGGCAAATGACCCTTGCAGTTTGGACAATTCGCGCGCGCCTTGGCTGCGCACCAGCGAGGAGCCCAAAATGGCGGTTATCAAGACGATTCCGAGGGTGGGCCAGAGCCCGATAAAGCCGCCGATCTGGATGAATAGGGCGATTTCGATCAGCGGAATCGCGATAAATGCTATTAAAAGCCACATTGCTTGGGCCCTTTCTGATGTTGTTGCGGGGGTAAGGTGGACTTGGCCCCCCGCCACACCTACATAAGAGGCGCAACCCTGCGTTTCCATGCTCTATGTAAAAGAGGCCCTAATGAACTCTCCGATTATCCAACTTTTGGTACTTGCTGGTATAGCAGTATTTTTGATTTTGCGCTTGCGCAGCGTCTTGGGAACGCGCGAGGGATTTGAGAAACCGAAGGTGAAGGACGACGCACATAGCCGTCGTCGCAGTGATTTCGAGGTGATCGAGGGCGGGCCGGACCGCGATATTACCGACCACACCGAGGAAGGGTCTGATACTGCCAAGGCGCTTGCGCAAATGAAGCGCATTGACCCGGCATTTAACGTCACCGAGTTTTTGGGCGGTGCCCGTGGCGCATACGAGATGATCTTGATGGCATTCGAGCGCGGCGATTTGGCGAGCGTGTTGCCGTTTATTTCGGAAGATATTTATGAGGCGTTTTCAACCGTTGTCGATGAGCGCGAAAAGAAGGGCTATACTGTCGAGGCCACATTTGTTGGTATTTCCGACCTTGGCCTGAAGGACGCGACGTTTGACGCGGATGCGAAAGAAGCTGAAGTGACGGTGCGATTTACCGGAGAGATGAATTATCAGGTGCGTGACGCCGGTGGTGATGTGATCGAGGGCAATGCCAATGAGATCAAGCGCCAGACGGACGTTTGGACCTTTGCCCGCGACATGGGTGGCAATGATCCGAACTGGCGTCTTGTTGCCACGGGCGAATGACCCGAGGCTGGTTGGGGGCTGCGGCTCTTGGCCTTTCGATGACGGGGGCCGCTGTGGCAGAACCGACTTACACGTTGCTGTCGTTTGATGATCTGGCGGATTGGGTGGCCGATGATCATCAGGCGGCGCTGACGGTTTTTACCGAGACCTGTGATGATTTGACCGGCCCCGAGTGGGCGGGCATTTGTGCCGTTGCCAAAACATCCACCGATGCGCGCGGGTTTTTTGAGGCGTTTTTCCAGCCTGTTTTGGTGCAGGACGGTGAGCCGATGTTGTTTACCGGATATTTTGAGCCGGAATTGCGCGGCGCGAGGGAACGGGGCGGCCCTTATCAATATCCGATTTACCGGCTGCCCGAGGATCGTGTTGCGGGCGAATTATATCTGACACGCGAGCAGATCGAGGATGGTCGTCCGCTGGCGGGTCGTGGGCTGGAGATTGCATGGCTGGCCAATGCGGTTGATTTGTTTTTCCTGCAGGTGCAGGGGTCGGGCCGCATCCGGTTTGAGGATGGTGGCGGTATCCGCGTGGGTTATGGTGGCAAGAACGGGTATACTTATACGTCGGTAGGTCGCGAGTTGGTGAACCGTGGAATTTACGACGAGCATCAGGTGTCGGCGCAGGTTATTCGCAATTGGGTGCGCGATAATCCCGATGAGGGTCGCGAGCTATTGTGGGTAAACAAGAGCTATGTGTTTTTCCGTGAGGTGAACGAGGTGCCTGCCGATAAGGGCCCGTTGGGTGCGATGAACCGGTCGATTACGACGGGCCGCTCAATTGCGGTTGATCCGGATTTCACCGCGCTTGGCACCCCTGTTTGGGTCGAAAAGGAAGGTGCCGCACCGATGCGCCGTTTGATGGTGGCGCAAGATACGGGCTCTGCGATCAAGGGTGCGCAGCGAGCAGACATTTTTTATGGCACAGGTGATGCGGCGGGTCGCAAGGCGGGACGTATCAAGGATGGTGGTCGTATGATCCGGCTTTTGCCGATTCAGATGGCCTATGCATTGCTGCCCGAAACAGTTGAATGAGACGTCCGCGCCATCTTTCCAATGAAGAGCGCGCGTTATGGGACCGCGTGGCAGGGACGGCGATGCCGCTGGACCCGGCCCGTCCTGTTGAACCGCCTGTGCCTGCGGCGAAACCAGTGAATAGGCCGGTGGTGCGGGAAGTTGATCCGATCCATCATTTTATGCTGGGTGAGAAGGCCGGTCATCATGCGCGGGGGCATGATATTTTGCCCAATGTGACGGCCCGCCTAACAAATGCGCCGGTGCACATGGACAACAAGGCCTATACCAAGATGACCCGTGGCAAGTTAAAGCCCGAGGCGCGGATTGATTTGCACGGTATGACGATGGCCGAGGCGCATCCTGAATTGGTTGCGTTTATTCTGGGGTCGCAAGCGATTGGGCGGCGGCTGGTTTTGGTGATTACCGGCAAGGGCAAGGTGAGAGATGATGGGGGCCCGATGCCCGCAAGGCAGGGTATTTTGCGCCATCAAGTGCCGCAGTGGATGGCGATTTCACCGCTTGCGCAGGCGATTTTGCAAGTCACGCCCGCGCATTTGAACCACGGTGGGCATGGTGCCTATTACGTTTATTTACGGCGTAGCAGATAGGTTGCGGGCCATGCGCGCGGCGAGGCCCAGCAGAACCGCGCAGATTGCAAAGATACCCGCGTAGGCCAAAAGCTGTATTTCAATCCCGACGTTTTTATCAATCAACCAACCGCTGATGCCGGGCCCAAGTGCGGAGCCGAGCACCATGAGGGCGGTTGCTGCGGATTTGATCGAGCCGATGTATCGCGTGCCGTAAAAATCTGCCCAAACGGCGTTGATGATCGTGGTATGTCCGCCGCCTGCAATGCCCATCAGGATGACGGCGCCTGCTGTCCAGATAAGGCTGGGCGCATACCAGTTCATTACAAAGGCCGCGACATAGGGCAGGATGTAGAACGGCAGCAATCGCACGACGCCAAAGCGGTCGATGGCCCAGCCATAGCCGATTGTGCTAAGCGCCAAGGCGATGGTGCCAAGCGGGAAGACGGCGACCAGTGACAGATGGGTCCAGCCTTTGACGGCGGCAAAGTAAGCTTGGTGGAACCAGAACACGGTGCCGAAGGCTGCAAACGACACGATGGCCGGAACAATTAGCCAGAACAGTGGATGTGAGAGCGCCTCGCGCCGTGTCCAGTGTTTGCCCAACAGGCCGGTGGCTGAGTTGACCTGTGCTTCGCTTTGCGGGGTGCGTTCAAGGCGCAGCAACAGGTAAAGAACGGGGGCCATCGCAAGGCAGAAGACCGCGAAATAGATCCAGAGTGTGCGCCAGTCGATGAGGGTTTTGAGCCAGACCATCGTGAGGGGCAATGTGGCCTCGGCGAGCATGAAGCCGAGACCTGCGACCGCCAATGCCCGTCCGCGTGTTGCGATAAACCAGCGCGACATTGCGACCGCGGACATGTGGGTTGCCATGCCTTGCCCCAAAAAGCGCAGGGCAAATATCACCACGATCAGGCTGGCGAGACTTGCGCTATAGGCCATGGCGAGCGAGCCAAATGCGAGCCCTACTGCAACTAGAATACCCAATGTGCGCACGCGGAATATATCGGCCAATCCGCCTGCGAAGATCATCACAAAGGCCGAGGCCATTGTGCTGAACATATAGATGATGCCCCATTCGCCGTTGGACATGCCGTAGGTTTCGCGGATTTCGCCGCCGAAAATCGAGATGAAAAAGGTCTGGCCAAAGCTGGACATGAAAGACAACAACGCGCCCGTCGCAAGGAAGGGCGCGTTTTGTTTGATGAAACGAAGGTAACCTGTGTTCATCCACCCAGTGATGGGTATTTCATGGATAAAAGGGAAGCCCTAAAGCGGCCCTAGAGGACGTAGCGCGACAGGTCGGTGGAGCGGGATAGTTCGCCCAAATGTTGTTCCACAAAATCGGCGCCAATGGTGATGCTGTCGCCTGCTTTGTCGGGCGCGTTGAATGACAGGTCTTCAAAGACCCGCTCAATCACGGTGTAAAGCCTACGCGCGCCGATGTTTTCGACGCTTTCGTTCACTTCGGCGGCGATTTTTGCCAGCGCCTTGATGCCGTCTTCCGAGAAGGTCACGGTGACTTTTTCCGTGGCCATAAGTGCGGAGTATTGCAGGGTGAGCGCGTTGTCGGTTTCTGTCAGGATGCGCACAAAGTCAGCTTCTGTCAGGGCGCGTAATTCGACACGGATTGGCAGGCGGCCCTGCAATTCGGGCAGCAGGTCAGAGGGTTTTGCGACGTGGAATGCGCCCGAGGCGATGAACAGGATGTGGTCGGTTTTGATCGGACCGTGTTTTGTGGACACGGTGGTGCCTTCGATCAGCGGCAGCAGGTCGCGCTGCACGCCTTCGCGGGACACATCGGCACCGCGTGCATCGGCGCGCGCGCAGACCTTGTCGATTTCATCCAGAAACACGATGCCGTTTTGTTCAACCGCCTCCAGCGCAATCTTGGTGACGGTTTCATCGTCTAAAAGCTTGTCGGCCTCGTCAGCGATCAGCGCTTCATAGCTGTCGGCGACGGTCATTTTCTTTTTAACGGTGCGCCCGCCCATTTTGCCGAACAATTCGCCCAAGTTCATCATGCCACCCATGCCGCCGGGTTGGCCGGGGACTTCAAAGCCGCCCATCGGGTTGGAGGTGTCGGCAAGCTCAAGCTCGATGATTGTATGATCAAGCTCGCCTGATTTGAGTTTTTTGCGGAACAGGTCACGGGTGCCGCTGCGGGCGTCTGTGCCTGCCAGGGCGGTAATGACGCGTTCTTCTGCGGCTTCGCGGGCTTTGGCGTTCACGTCTTCGCGCATGTGGTCGCGGGTGTCGATGATCGCGTTTTCAATCAGGTCGCGGATGATTTGTTCCACGTCGCGACCGACATAGCCTACTTCGGTAAATTTGGTTGCTTCGACCTTGATGAACGGCGCGCGGGCGAGTTTGGCCAAGCGGCGCGAGATTTCGGTTTTACCGACGCCGGTGGGTCCGATCATCAGGATGTTTTTTGGATAGACTTCATCGCGCAGATCGTCGCCGAGTTGCTTGCGCCGCCAGCGGTTGCGCAGGGCCACGGCCACGGCGCGCTTGGCGTCGTTCTGGCCGATGATATAGCGGTCGAGTTCCGAGACGATCTCGCGGGGGGTCAGGTCGGTCATGCTTGGATGCTTTCCACTGTCAGTTTGCCGTTGGTGTAGACGCAGATGTCGGATGCGATTGCCATCGCTTTGCGAGCGATCGCTTCGGCGTCGAGGTCGCTGTCCATCAAGGCGCGTCCTGCGGCGAGCGCATAGTTGCCGCCAGAGCCGATGGCCGTCACATCATGTTCGGGTTCAAGCACGTCGCCCGCGCCGGTGATGACAAACAATTCGGTGCCGTCGGAGACGATGAGCATGGCTTCGAGTTTTTGCAGGTATTTGTCGGTGCGCCAGTCTTTTGCCAGCTCCACAGAGGCGCGGGCAAGCTGACCGGGGGTGGCTTCGAGTTTCTTTTCCAACCGTTCCAGCAGCGTAAAGGCGTCAGCGGTGGAGCCTGCAAATCCTGCGATCACGTCTTGGCCACCGGGCGACAGGCGGCGCACTTTGCGAGCGGTGCCCTTGATCACGGTTTGACCAAGGCTGACCTGACCGTCGCCCGCAATGACGACTTTGCCGCCTTTGCGCACGCCGATGATGGTGGTGCCGTGCCAGCCTGGGAATTCGTCTTTTGCCATTGTCGTATCCTTCGATTTGTTGAAACCTATATGGCGGTCAGCAGGGAATGCTACAAGGCGGACATAAAAAAGGGCGCCGCAGTGGCGCCCGATTTTAACGATTTGGGTGGCTTAGATCGAATCTTCGATCCAGCTTTGTAGGGCGGCTTTTGGTGCTGCACCTGCCTTGTTGGACACGACTTCGCCGTTCTTGAAGATGAACAGGGCGGGGATGCCGCGCACGCCCATTTGAGCGGGGGAGTTTGGATTGCTGTCGACGTCTACTTTGACGACTTTGATTTTGCCGGCCATTTCGACGGACAGTTCTTCGAGCGCTGGGCCGATCTGTTTACATGGGCCGCACCATTCTGCCCAGAAGTCGACGACGACGGGGATATCGGACTGGCGCACTTCGGCGTCAAAGGTTGCATCGGTTACTGCGACTGTGGCCATTGGGGCTCTCCTTGGCGGAATTGATATGGGGGAACCTATGAACCGCGCCCGCAATGGTCAAGGCGTGGTCACGCGTCCGAGAGCGTCTGCAACAAGTTTTGCGGGCATTGGCATCAGTGTTGCGGTTTGCGTCCATAAAATTGCCACCTCGATTGTGTGATCGGGGAATACTTTTTCCAAAGCGGCGTGGTAGGCGCCCATTTGCCGCAACAGCCCTTCGGGGGTTTGTTCGGGCGCATTTGGGGCGAGGTGGTTGGATTTGTAGTCGATCGCCAGAACGATGGTGTCGCTGATGATCAGCCGGTCGATTGCGCCGTGAAAGCGTCTGTCGTTGACGGCCGCCGTGATATCAACCTCGGTTAAGGCGTCGCTGTTCCAGAGATGGGCGAGCGCGGGTGCGTCAAGAACAGCCATGACGTGACTGGCGATTTCGGTGTCGCCGGCCAGCCCTTGATCCATGCCCGATAACAGCCCTTTGGCAAGAGCGTCCCTGTCATCTGCGGGCACGAGCGGCAAGTGTTCCAGCAGCAAGTGGATTGCAGTGCCGCGCGCCATCGCCGTTTCTTCGTCCAGCTTGCCAGGGTCGCCGGCCAAGACCTTGGCGCCGCCTAGATCAGAGGGCGCGAGGGTTTTGCGCATGTCGATGGCGGGCAGATCACCTAAGCTGAGCGTGTCGGCGGGTGGCGTGACCGGAGCTGCGGGATGTATCATTTCGCCGCTTGCCCAAAGGGCGTGAGAGACCCGTTTGATGGGCAGGCCGTGGCTGATATCATCAACTGCGCCCGCGTGATCCATGCCGCGCGCGACCATTGTGAACCAGCTATCGTCGTTTTCGCCCGTGTCACCGGCGGCGGTAACAATCAGCCATTTCTCGGCGCGCGTCATGGCGACATAAAGCAGCCGCAGTCGCTCTTCTTCCAAGCTATCTTTGATCGCGGAGGTCATGGCTTGCACAACTGCGGGCGAGCCGTCGGCATTGGGTCGCCAGATGATTTTTTCATCAGCAGGAATAAGATCGCCGACTGTTGCGTCCTTCTTTTTGGCGCAGTCAGGCAAGATGACGATTGGTGCTTCGAGCCCCTTGGCCCCATGCACTGTCATCACGCGGATGCGGTCGCCTTGGCTGTCCATCTGCCGTTTGATTTCCAGATCGTCGGTTTGCATTGCAGCCAAAAAGCCCGTCAAGCTAGGCACGCCCGTGGATTCGTAGATCAGCGCTTGTGACAAAAGCGCGTCGATGCCGTCTTCTGCCTCGACGCCGATCCGAGCAAGTAGATTTTGGCGACCCTGGTGCCGCGTCAAAATGCGTTCAATCAGGTCGTAGGGCCGCAGATAATCGGCCTGTTGGCGCAGGTCTTGTAAGATATCAATTGTTGCTTGGTGTTGGTTTGCGAGGCGCAATGCCGCCCAAAGATACCCTTTTTCGGGGCGATGGTGCGCCAGCGTAAACAGGTCTTGTTCGGACCAGCCAAACAACGGGGATTTCAGCGCACAGGCCAACGAAAGATCGTCTTCGGGCAGGGCCACAAATGACAACAAGGCGGTCAGGTCGCGCACGGCCAGTTCGGCCCCGACGCGCAACCGGTCGGCCCCAGCGATTTGTAATTCGGCGGCTTTACAGGCGCGAATGATCTCGGTGAACAGTCCTGTTTTGCGCCCGCGCACGAGGATCAGGATGTCGCCTTCGGTGATGGGTCGGTGGTTGTAGGTGCCGGTGTTTTCAATTTCGACAGGCAGGGTGTCATGGGCGATCATGTGTTTGATCTGGCTGGCGATCTGATTGGCCAGAACCACGATTTCGTTTGTTTCAGAGGGTTGATCGACCGGTGCGAACCAGTCGGTCGGGTCTTGGACTTCGGTCTTGGGAATGACGGCCCAAAGATCGACGCGGCCGGGCATGTCGGCCTTGAATGCAATGTGCTTGGCTTCGGTTTCGGGGTCGATGTTTTTGGGGCCGACAAATGTGTCGTCTACCACGCGCAAGATCGCAGGAGAGGACCGGAACGAATAGGTCAGTTGCATATTGGCGAGACTGCGGCCCACATGTGCGAGGGCATCATCGAAGTGATGACGCATTTGGTCGAATGCTTCTGGTGCAGCACCTTGGAAAGAGTAGATCGATTGCTTGCGGTCGCCGACAACGAAAATTGTGCGCTCTGTATCGGGGTTGGCACCGGCGCCGGCGGTGAATTCGTGGGTCAATTGCCGGATGACGGCCCATTGGTTGGGGCTGGTGTCTTGGGCCTCGTCCACCAGCACATGGTCGATGCCACCATCTAGCCGGAACAGGACCCAAGCGGCGACTTTTTCGTCGGTAAGAAGCAGTTTGGTTTTCACGATCAGGTCGTCGAAATCGAGTAGCCCCATGTCTATCTTGCGCTGCTCGTAGGCGGGCAGGAACTGGTCGCAAAAGTCATACAACGCGCGCGTTCTAGCGGCGGCATTCAGGGCGGTATCATAGGATTTCGCTTGTGCGACACGGTCCATCCATGCGTGAAGGTCGTCGATGATCGGGGCAGCGGCCTCGACGGCTTTGCTGTGATTGCTTTGCGGGAAATTGACCGATTTCGAGGATGCGTCTTTGGCATAGAGGAATAATTTGCACAGTGAATTGTAGTCGTCCCAAGTTGGAGATTTCAGATCAAGGGCCTTTAGGGCGGCGGCGAATTTCTTGTAGGTTGCGGATTGATTGGCGAAGGCTTGGGAGATGTCTTCGATCAGGTCTGCTTCGGTGCCATCAATGGCGACGTTCGGGATATCGGCGCGATGCAGCCCTGCGGGGTATTCAAGCAATTCGGCCAGATCGGCATCGGACATGGGGGATTGGAGTTTTTCGCGCTGACGGGCGATATCAGCGGTGAAATCGGCCAGGTCAGCACCGGTGAAATGGGCGAGCAGAGTATCGACGACCGCTGCGTGGGGCCCCGCAATCATGCCATCGACAACTTCGGCGCGCAGGTCGCGGGCGATGGTGTCTTCCATTTCGCGGAACTGTGGGCTTATGCCAGCCTCGAGCGGGAAGCGCCGCAAAACACCGCCGCAAAATGAGTGGATGGTCTGGATTTTCAAGCCGCCGGGCGTTTCAATGGCGCGGGCGAAAAGTTGGCGGGCGTTTGCCAAGCGGTCCTTGTCGATAACCCCCTCAGTGCCCAGTTCCATCAAGTCGCCGCGCAGGTCCTTGTCGTTCATCATCGCCCAAGCGCCCAGACGCTGGAACAGGCGGTTTTGCATCTCGGCGGCGGCGGCTTTGGTATAGGTTAGGCAGAGGATATTTTGCGGCTCGACGCCGTCAAACAAAAGCCGCGCGACGCGGTCGGTTAGCACGCGGGTTTTGCCGGAACCTGCGTTGGCCGAAAGCCACGTGGACGCCTTGGGGTTGGCGGCGTCAACCTGCCGTTGGGAGGCGTCGTTGCGGATCATGTCAAATCCTCCGGTTCGGCGGTCTGGCTGGTGTCCCATTCGCCAAAGCGCGACAGGTGGTCGTAATAGCTTGTGTCGGTGCGCGAATAGGTTGCGATGCGCGCGGTGTAGCCGCGCGACTGGACGTTATATTCGTCGAGCAGTTTTTTGAAATCGGCCCAGACTTGGTGGGTTGGATTGTCGTCCAGTGGAGCAATCACGTCTTTCATGGTGGTGTTGACCGCCACAAAGGTGGCGCCATCCACCGCGCGTTTGCCAAGGTCGTCAAAGGCGCCGAATTCGACCATCGCCGCCTCGAGCAGGAGCTGTTTGTCGAATTGTGATTGCATTTTTGTTGTGGGAATCTGACCGGTTTTGTAGTCGTAGATCAATGCGGACCCGTTGGCTGTCAGGTCGATCCGGTCGGCTTGGCAGGTTAATGTGACGCCTGTGTCCGGCACCGGAATTTCGCCCCATGTTTCCAGTGTATGAGACGCGGCGAGCGCTTGTCGGTCTTGCTCGCCCGCCAAGTATAGGTCGGCGATCCTGTCAAACCGAGACAGCCATTGCGCACGGATTGTGGGCCAAGGGCAGTCGCGAGTGAAGATATCTTGGGCGATCTGCATAAGGATCGATCGGGCATTTTCGTCCGCGGCCAGCGTGCTGCCCGCGATGAATTTTTCGAGAATTTCATGTATAATGATGCCACGCAGCCGGAAGTCGACCGTGGGGATGAGCGGGTTCAGCTCTTTGAGGCGCAGCACCTTTTGCGCGTAAATCGCATAGGGGTCGCGGATCAGGGTTTTGACTTGTGTGACTGAAATGCTTTTTGGTCGCGCGGCGATCGGGGGGCGGGGCGAGGGCCGTTTTGCGGGGTCTATTTTGCGTTTTGGTTTTGACAGGGCGGCGGATTTATCCAGCCAGCTGTTGCCATCCGCACGCATTCGCTCAAGGGCTTTTTGGCCGTTTTGGTCGGGTAGACCCGCCAGCAAGTTGACCAAGCGATTGACCCAACGTGATGGCACAGTTTCGGCGTCCGCAGATCGTTTGGCGCGACTGATCCAGACCTCTTTTCCTGCAACAGCCTGTTGGTAATCATGTGCGGACAGGCCGATGCGCCGTTCTGGCAACAAAAGCCCGGCTTGCTTGCGCATGTTGCGGTTCAGCCAAGGATCGGGTGCGGCGGCCTCTGGCCATATCCCTTCGTTCATGCCGCCGAGGATAACCAGATCGGCGCTTTGAACGCGGGCATCAAGGGTGCCCCAGATCAGGATGTTCGGCTGCGCCCCATCGGGGTTGCGCACTGTGCCATCCGCGAGAATTGCACCGAACATTGCGGCGTATTCGCGAGGGTTCACAGCGCCGCCGGCATCGGCATGAGCCGTGAGGTTATCGCAGATGAGACGGGCTTCGCGGCCCGCGGTTTCGCGCCATAACTCACCCGACCCATCTGTGTTGGGTCCGGCGCAAAACCTTTCGGTCAATGCCAGATGTGCGGACAACCGGTCGGCCAAACTATGCGGCGTAGTGTCGTCGATGTTTGTGATCAGTGATCCGAGCCAGTTGGCCCATTGGATGCGATCTGCGTCGGATTTTTCCGCCCAGTTTGCCAGCGTTTCGGTGGTCGGAAATGGCGGCCCGCTACGCCGCAGTTTGAGTTCGAGGTCACGCGTATAGCGCAGATGGTTATTGCGTTCGGCGCTCCCCGTGTTGCAGAGCGGATGTTTGAGCAGGGTCAGCAGGCTTTCGCCGGTCACCGGTTTCCCAAACAGATCAGCGACATGGCGCAGCATCCGGCCCGGAGGCGAAAGAGGAAGCGGGGTGCCACCACCGTCATCTGGCCGGATTTCCCAGCGATCAAGCGCGGCGGTAACCTGACGGGTCAGCATCCTGTCAGGCGTGATGAGTGCGGCGGTGATCCCCTGTTCGGCTGCGACTCGTAGGCGCAGGGCGATGGCCTCGGCTTCGGCGCGCGGAGTGCTGGCCTCGAGCAGGGTAAGTCCCGTGGTTGCGGCGAACAAATCGCCAAGGTCGGGTCCGTCGCGCAACCATTGATCGGTCACGGGCGCGGGGCGCAACGACAGCGAAACAAGAGCGTTGCGAGCAGGATGCGGTGGTGGGGTTTGGTCCCACTTTTCGACATCCGGCTTGGAAAACCCGATCTGCCCCATCAGTTTGCGAAACCGGTATTGCGGGTGGTCTTCCGAGACCAGATCGTCATCCATCCGGTCCCAGACATCACATGGCAAATCAAAGTCGAAGCCGGGTAAAATAACCGCCCCTTGTGGCAAATGCGCGACCGCTTGCATGAACAAGGCGGTGGCGCCGCGCGACCCTGTGGACCCTGCCACGATAATGGGATGTGTCGGTGGGGTGGTGATCCAGCGGGCGGCAAGGTGATTGACGACACGGCGCAGTCGCAGGTCTTTGTCGGGTGCGGCGCTGGTTTCAAAAAACGGCGCTACGATGTTGAGAAAGCGCAAAGCACGGTCCCAATGGCCGGATTCGTCGGTGACATCGAGTTTTGCGAAAGCGGAAGGGTCGACCCCTTCGCCATGCATTTCTTCCATCAATTTCGCGAGGCTGTCGGAGAGATCATAAAGGGCGGCGCGCGGCGCAAGGCTAGGGTCTTGGTCCAAAAGAGCGGCAACAAATTGGGAAAGCTCCAACCTGCGGCGCAGTGGCGAGGCGGCGGGTGGTCCTGCATCGGCGGCAGGATCATTTGCAAGATCGGTGATCAGCCGAATGCGCGGGAGCAGCCGTGCGGGGCCTGCATCAAAAACCTGTCGTATACGTCGCCGCATCCGGCTGGTGTTCACGAAAATTTCGACGCGCGCCAGATCGGCAGGGGGCATATCGCCGGTCTTGTCATTCAGGCCGGCAACCAACCCGGTGGCGAAATCGGCACCAAGAGGCATACCAAAAATGCGGGGGGTTTTTGATGGTTCAAACATTGGGTTGCTCCAGCATATTTTCTGCAAGCCGGATGCTTTGCGGGTGTCCGACGTCACACCAGCGCCCGTGATAGGACAGGCCATAAAGGCCGCCGCGCGCTGCGATCCGGTCCCAAAGCACGTTCATGGAAAACGCGGTGGCGTCAATATTGGCAAGGTCATCTGTCCGGATGATTTGCAGACCTGTATAGATTTCACCGGCGCCGCGCGAAAGGCGGCCATTTTGGTCAGCAATGAAGTCTCCGGTGCCTGTATGACCTATGGCACGAGCAGGAGGAACGGTCATCAAGAGCGCCTCCATGTGCGGTTTCCAAGCGGTGAGAAGGGCGCGGATCGGGTTAGGTCCTGCCCAAACCGCATCAGTGTTCAGCGTTGCAACCTTGTCTTTTCCAAGCAGAGGCAGGGCGTGGCGCAACCCGCCGCCGGTTTCCAGCAAGCCGCCTGTTTCGTCCGATATCAGGACATTTCGCGTCGCGAGGTGGTCGCGGATCATGTCGGGCTTGTAGTGCACGTTGACGACGGTTGGCCCGATGAGGGTGGCATCAAGCAAGTCAAATGCATGGTCGATAAGGGGTCGCCCTGCGACAGCGACGAGTGACTTGGGGCGATCTTTGGAGAGCGGCCCCATGCGCGTTCCGAGGCCTGCCGCAAAGAGTAAAACAGGTAGTTTTGTCATGGGCGCAGCCTTTGCAAAGTTGCGGCGTCGGGCGCGGGGAGGGCACGGGTCACCACGCGGTGTAGGTCAACCAGCGAGGGGTGGGTGAGATCGGTCATGATATGTGACCAGACCCGCGGCAAAAGCGAGAGGTATTTTATCTTGCCGTCGCGGTGTGAGAGCCGCGCGAAAATGCCCAGAATGCGCAGGTTGCGCTGCACGGAAACACAGGCGAGGTGGGCGGACATTTTGTGCGGATCGGTGCCGGTCGCGGCGCAGAATTGTGCGATACAGTTTCGGGATATGTCGGGACCTATATCGCGGCGCGCATCGCGAAGCAGTGACATCAGGTCATAGCCCGCGGGCGCATAGCAAGCGTCTTGGAAGTCGAGCAGCCCAACCCGATCTTGTCCGCGATGGCCGGGTCGCCAGATCAGGTTTTCGGCATGAAAATCGCGCAGGGCGATATGTGGGGTAGGATCGACGTAATTTGCGTATGCGGCATCCATTGCGGCGAGCAGATCATCTTTGCACTGTGGGTCGGGGGCATAATGCAATGCGGCCAGATCGATCATGCCAGCGGCGGTGGATTGATCAATGGCGCCCAGCGGGATTTTTGTTTTTTGGTGGTGAAGATTGCAGAGAATATCTGTTGCGGCCCGGTAGAGGGTGACCTCGTCTTGCGGGGTGGTCCGCAGGTGGGTGGCAAAATCGGTGCGCCCAAGATCGCTAATAATCATGAAGCCAATGGTCGGGTCGTGGTGCAAAATTTCGGGAGCAGCAAGGCCTGCGTTGGTGAGGAAATTTGCGATGTCGGCGAAGGATTTTGTGGCATGGGCGGGGTCGTCCATCGCGATGACGGAGGCCAGTCCGTTTTGGACCAATCGAAAATAGCGCCGCGTGGATGCGTCGCCTGTGATCGCGGACTTGGACCAGTCCGCCCAAGACGTCGCGGCCAAGGCATCTGCGATGATCTGGTCACGCATTTTGTAGAGCATTTGCAAGGCGGGACCCGATGGCGGGAGGTATAGAGATCGTGACGTGATGACCTACGGGTTTCGCGGCGAATGAAAGGATGGCTGCATCTTTTGGCGCGGCCTGCCCCAAGCGGTCGGGCCATTCGATCAGGCAAATTGCATTCTCAAAGGCGTCATCAAGGCCAAGTTCCAAGGCCTCGTCCGGGTGTGTGAGCCGGTAGAGGTCGCAGTGCCAGATGTCGCCATCCGCGTCTTCGTAGGTTTGAACGAGAGTAAAGGTGGGGGATGGCACATCTTCCAACCGGCCCAAACGGGCACGGATGAGTGCGCGGGCAAAGGCGGTTTTTCCAGCACCGATTGACCCCTCCAGAAGCAGAGTGTCCCCGATTTGCAAAAGCGGCGCGATGCGGGTTGCAAGCGCGACTGTGTCAGCTTCGCTCGGTAGTGCGATATCTATTTTGTCAGATCCCATACCCCAAGATATGCCGTGGGGCGGTGCCTGCAAGTCAATTCAGCGCTTTGACATTTTCAAGGCCGGGTCAACTTGGGTCAACTTTTGGACTGCTGCCGACGGGGAGCTTTGAAAGCGGAACCTGATCATGGTCATACCGCCAGAGATAGGGTCGGCATGGCAACTTATCCAGCGCCCGTCATCCATGATTGCGGTGTCGGTCCATGATTTGCGCAGGCCCATTTGTGTGGTGAATTCGCGCAGGTTTGTCCAGATCCGCGAAGGTGTGCAGCGGGTTTGCCATTTGCGCAGCTCGCCACGTAAATCGCAGTTTCCGAACCCCATGCCGGTCTCGCCGTCCCAAAGCGAGCTGTAGGCTGTGTTTGATAGCACAAGGTTTCCCCCGTTCGAGAACACCACAATGGCGTCTTCGATTTTATCCAAGACGGCTTGGCCGGTTTCGATTTCGGTGCGGAATCTGCGTGTGAGGGAGATTTCTGCGCTGATATCTTCGAACAGTAGTGCAAATGCGCCATCGGGGTGGGGCCGGCCGGTCACGCGGAAGGTTTGTCCGTCGGGCAGGTCCCAGCTTTCTGAGTAACTGCCGTTTTGTGTGTCCATTTCGAGAGGAGAGAACTGTTCGCGCCAAGTGCTGTAGTCTTTTGGCTCGGGCAGCATCCGCAATTCGCGCAGCCGGTCCAGAAAGGAATCCAGAGAGGGGCGGCTGGATAGAAATTCGATCGGCAGGCCGGTCATGTCGAAAAGCGCCGGATTGAAAGTGGCGAGCTGCCGACGCCTGTCAAAGATTGCAAGCCCGATCGAGAGCTGCGCGAAAGTTTGGCTAAGGGTTTGAAGGAACTTTCGCTGCGCCAGTTCGGCCCGTACGATGGGGTCTGCATCGATAGCATATTGCGAGGTGCCAGCATCGGATTTGTGGGTCGTCACATCATACCAGCGCGCGCCTGTGTTATCGCGGGTTTGAAGCGCGGTGCGGGATGCAGAGGTGCCGTTAACGGGTGCGTCGCCCAGATCCTTGAACAGTGGCAAGGAGGGCACTTTTGGTGTGTTGGTGGTCAAATCCGCGCAGGCATCATTGGCGGTCAAATAAGCATCATTGGCCCAAACTAAGCGACCCGAAGGATCGTTGCGCCACATGATGATTGGCGCCTGGTTTGCCATTTCACGCAACGTGGCGAGTTCACCATCCTCGCGGGCGTCCTGTAGTTTTTTCAGGGTTGTATCGATGGCACCGTCGGGAATGCCGACGCTGATGCGGATACGTCCTTTGAGTGGTGTGAGGTCAAGCCATGCGGCGGTGCCGTCGCCGGCGTTGATGATGGTTGGGGCGGTCATGTCGGTGTCCAAGGCCTCGCCCAAGGTCGGGAAGGTGCCGTGAAGTGCGGTGATAATGCAGTCCCGCGTCGGGATCTTTTTGTCCGGCAGGTTCAGAAGGGTCATGGCTTGCGGGGTGGCGTCGACAACGGCGTCACCTTCCAAGAGGAATGCAATTTGCCCCGTCACGGGGTATGTAACGTTTTCGGCAGGTTTTGATGCCCGCCTTAATAGGAACGCCAAGCCCCAGAACAGTGCTGCCGCTGAAAAAGCAGTCATACCGATCGCAAATAAATCCAGTAATCCCAGTGACATAATTTTGCCCGTCCCAAAGCGCCCCGAAGCGAATTTGCGGCAAGAAGGTTAATGTATCGTTAAGTGGGTCTTAACGGGCATCAAATTTTTGGTTGTCCCCAAGGGGCGCTGAAATCGGTGATCGGATTTTTGCAAGCGGCCAAATGACGTCGATCTGCGCCCCGCAATTGGTGAGGGCCTGTTTGCCCCCGTTGCGAAATAGCAGCCTTGCACCGGACCGCTCCAGAAGCGTTTTTGCGATGAACAGGCCGAGCCCCATGCCTGCATATCCGGGACGCTTTTCACCGTCCTCGGTTTCTCGTCTCCTACGCACAAACGGATCGCCGATGCGCCCGATAACCGATGTTGGAAAGCCGTCTCCGTCATCAGAAATATGAACCCGCAGGTCGGTTT
>Ga0316209_1001146_pt1 | contig 31033 bp, 33 predicted proteins | sample 6monopyrite_MG_FD_204945 | JGI IMG/M metagenome (GOLD analysis project Ga0316209, IMG submission 204945) | Microbial mat bacterial communities from mineral coupon in-situ incubated in ocean water Damariscotta River, Maine, United States -... | ecosystem: Environmental > Aquatic > Marine >...
AAAGAGGGTCCATTAAAAACAAGTAAAAAGCAATAATCTTTACTGACCAATATCATTTTACAAATAATCTTTAATTTTTACATTAGTATCTATAACCTATAATGTGCTATTATGAAAATTTATCTTAAACTACTGGTTACGGTTTTAATTCTAGTTCTGTTAACTGTTTTGTGTTGCTAACTTATTATTGCTCGTAGAACTCATCCAAAATAAGCAGGAATAAATTTAGATACAATCAAAAACACAAATATAAATATTCTTGCAACCAATACTATTAATTATGAAAGGTGTAATATTTTTTGCAAGCAAGTATGGTAGTACTAAACAGTACTCAAATTGGATAGCTCAAGCTACTGGATTAACTGTATTTAATATTAATGATGCTAAAACAGATTTATCAAATTATGATTTTTTGGTTTTAGGAAGCCCAATAATTTACTATAAGTTGCTAAATCGAAAATGGCTAAGGAGAAATTGGTCAACCATAGTAAATAAACCAATCATTCTGTTTACGGTTTCTGGTGCGCCAGCTGGTAAGAAACTTGATGGTTGGATTGCCAATAGTAATTTACCAAAAGGTTTCATATCTAAAGTTAAACATATTGCTTTACGAGGCAGGCAAAATCCTAAAGAGCTTACTCTGTACGACAGACTAATGTTAATAATAGGTGCTATAAAAAACCCTGATCCTGTTGCTAGGAAAGAAGAACTCCATGGATTTGATTATATGGATAAATCCAGTATTGAGCCTATTATAAAACTGGTTAAGCAATTTCAAGAAAAGAAATAAAATCATAATTCCTGCTGTCTAGCCTTAAACCAATGCAAATATAAATTTTATTTTTTGCCATATTTATGTCTTCTTCCATAATTAAAAATAGTGTAATTTATACTTATTAACATTTTGTTATTTTTTTTTAAGATGATGAATATCATTGTGTTACCTTAAAAAGTTGCTTTCTTTTGTACAAAACTTGGGTAATGCTTTTAAATATAATCTTGATTCTGGTTTTTCTATTCATCTTGTATCTATTGCTCATGCCTATTGTTATGGTAATAGACACTAGGGGAAATCAATATTGTATTCATTTAAAAGGTTTGGCAAAAGCCAATGTTGTTGCCGATGAAAAGGAAACTTTCAAAATAAAGTTGAAGGTGCTTTTTTTTAATTTCAATTTTTATCCATTAAATAAAAAGACTAAAGTTTTGTACAACAATGAAAAAAAGAAAAAGCCAAAAAAAAGATATAGTAAACAAGTAAGTTTTAAAACAGGGTTAAGAGTGTTAAAATCCTTTAAGATAAAACAGTTTGATATGAATTTAGATACAGGAGATTGTATTTATAATGCAAAACTATATCCAATATTTGCATTTCTAAATCATTACAGAGGAGGATTTCATATCAACTTTCAAGGAAGAAATCATTTGATATTGGTTTTAGAAAACAGGCCAATACGCATAATTAAATCATTTATTAACATTTAAAAATTGAAGCAATGGAACTACACTTAGAAGAATTATTAGGAAAAATAACAGATTTTATGAAAACTGAAGCAAACACAGAAACTGTTGTTGGCAAAGAGTTTGATTTAGGAGAATTTAAATGCGTACCAGTAATTAAAGTAGGTATGGGATTTGGCTCTGGTGGAGGCGAAGGCACAGAATCTAAAGGTAAAAAAGGTGAAGGCATGGGAGCAGGAGCTGGTATAGGAATTGAACCTATTGGTTTTTTGGTAACTCGCGCTAATGAAATTTCGTTTCTACAAGCTGGGAAAACACGCGGACTTGCAGCTGTATTTGAAAAAGTACCAGACTTAATAGAGAAAATAGCTGCCAATAAAGCTAAAGAACCTGTAGCATCTTAATGATATTGTATTTAAAAATTGAAACTGGGTAAGCAGAGTTATTATGCTTATCCAGTTTTTAAATAGATAACAACAAAAAAGAGTAGATGAAAGCTATTTTTAGTTTTATAGTCATTATTCACGCACTTACCCATTTAATGGGCTTTCTAAAAGCATTTCAATTAGTGAAGATTGATCAATTAACTCAAAGCATTTCAAAACCAATAGGAATGCTTTGGTTGATTACTGCACTATTATTTGTGGTTACTTTAATACTATTTCTATTAAAAAAAGAATGGTGGTTTATAATAGCTATTGTAGCAGTAATCGTATCTCAAATCCTAATTATTTTGTATTGGCAAGATGCTAAATTCGGCACTTTTGCGAATGTCATTATTCTTATGGTTAGTATTTCTGCTTATGGAAATTATCAATTCAATAAAATGGTTCAAACTGAATCAAAACAAATACTGCAAAACATCCAAGTTGAAAATCTTCCTAAAATTTCCAAAGAAGATATTAATCATCTGCCAGAAATTGTTCAAAAATGGTTGCAAAATTCAGGAGTCGTTGGCAAAGAAAGAATTATTTCGGTTCGGTTAAAACAAAAAGGCGAAATAAAAACCAAACCCAAAGGTAAATGGATGCCTTTTACGGCAACACAATATTTTAATGTAGAAAACCCTGCGTTTATCTGGACAACCAAAGTTGATGCAATGCCAATAATAAAAATGGTTGGTAGAGATAAGCTCTATAATGGAAAAGGCGAAATGCTTATCAAATTGGCATCGCTGATTCCAGTTGCAAATGAAGGCAATAACGAAAAAATAAAAGCAAGTACCATGGTTAGATACATGGCGGAAATGGTATGGTTTCCATCAACAGCTTTAAACGATTATATAAAATGGGAACCTATCGATGCGAATTCCGTTCAAGCTACTTTTATTTTGAATGAAAAATCGGTTTTGGGGATTTTTAAGTTTTCCGATAATGGCGATTTTAAATCCTTTGAAGCCGAACGCCAATTTGGAACGGGAAAGGATGCCACTTTGGAAACTTGGTTGGTAAAAGCAAAAACTTACAAGAACTTTAACGATTTCAAGATTCCGAATAAATGTAGTGTTACATGGAAACTAAAAGAAGGCGATTTCAATTGGCTTAATTTAGAAATTATAGATTTAGAATTTAATAGTTTAAAAGCATACAATAAATGAAAAACAGACAACTACTAGTTATAAAAAGCATTCATACTATTATTTGGTTGTTTTTTAATGTGGTTATATTTTATTTGTTGTATGCGGTTATCATCAATAAAATTGATAAATGGGTTTGGATATGTGTGGGATTGGTTTTGTTGGAAGGTCTTGTATTATTAATATTTAAATGGTTTTGTCCGCTTACCGTTATTGCACGAAAATATTCGAATTCGACCAAAGATAATTTTGATATTTTTTTACCCAATTGGTTAGCAAAGCATAATAAGTTAATCTATACGAGTATTTTTATTAGTTCCCTCGTTATTTTGCTTTATCGCGTTTTAAGTAATTAATTGTTTAATTATTTTCTTTTTCAACTTTTTTAGCCTCTCTTTTCTCTTGCCTTTCCAGCTTTCTAAAATAACCTCTTGTTAAAAAATTGTGTTTTAAAGCTTCCATGTTTTGGTTAAACTTATCGGTGCCTTCATTTATATTTTTAAGTGTGGACTTTAGACTATTTACAAGAGATGTGTCTTTTAAAATATAGTTATAAGCACCATCGTCGCTTGAATTGAAATCATCAACAGCAGTATTGATATTTGCCAAAACATTTTCAACCTCAGCACTAGATGTTTCAAGATGCCCAATAATGTCTTTTAACTTTTTTCCTGAGAGCGTATCGTTAATTAGCATACCCAAAACAGTTTCGTTGTTTGTTTTAAGTGATGAAATAATGGTGTTTAGTTCGTTTATGGTATTTGTGGCACTTCTACTTGCAAATTTAAGATTGGTAACCGATTGTTTTAAATCTTTTGCCATAATCGTATCATTCAAAAGCAAACCAACTGTACCCTTCCCTTTAATCATGGCTGTTGTGATTTTTAGTAAATCGGAGGTTAGGATGGCTGCATTTTCCGAACTCACGCTTAAAGTGCTTAAAATGTCATCGGCACCAATTTTACTGTAAGATTCTATGGTGTCTCCATTGCTAATAATATTGGCTTGGCCATTTCCAGGGACAATATTCAAAATCATGTTTCCAACTAGGCCATCAGAGCCAATAGTGGCAATAGCATCTTTTTTTATATGAATAATCATTTTTTCGTCAATAGTCATGTCCACTTTTATGGTAGAGTCGTTAACCATGGTAATATCTTTTACTGTCCCTATGTCAATGCCTGAATAACGAACATTGTTGCCATTTTGTAACCCATTTACATTTTGAAAAAAGGCACTTATGGTAAAGGTTTTTTTAAACATATTTTCACGTTGTCCTATAAGGTAAACTCCAATAATGAACAGGACAGTGCCTGTGATAACAAAGAGTCCTAAGCGTAATTTTTGTGAGTTTGTATTTTTCATTGAATCTATTTTTTATTCATTCCCTTAACGAAGGGAATATTTAATGTTTAAAAAAAGCTTTAATTTTTGGGTCTTTCGAAACCGATAGTTCGGCATAGGTCCCAACGGCATAATCAATACCGTCTATGAGTAATATCATCCTGTCTGAAATAGCTCGTGCACAATCTACATCGTGTGTTATTATTAGTGATGAGGTACCATATTTTTTTTGAATATCCTGCATTAAAATAATTATTTCTTTAGCAGTTATTGGGTCTAACCCACTTGTTGGTTCATCATATAAAATAATTTTTGGTTGCAAAATAAGTGTGCGAGCTAGTGCAACACGACGTTTCATCCCTCCCGATAATTCCGAAGGCATCAAATCTATGGCACTTGCCAACCCAACATTTTCTAGTGCTTCAACCACCAACGTTTCGGTATCGATGTGCTCGCCAAATTTTTTGGTATGGCGACGTAAGGGAAATTCCAAATTTTCCCTTACGGTCATCGAGTCGTACAATGCGCTACCTTGAAATAAAAATCCAATATCTGCACGCAATATGTCCAATGCTTCTTGATCTAATTTAGTTATATCGTTATGCATCACAGTGATTGTGCCGCTATCGGCTTCCAGCAACCCTACCAAACATTTAATCATCACCGATTTGCCAGAACCGGATTTTCCCATAATTACCAGATTCTCACCTTTAAATAGCTGCATGTTAAATCCATTTAGCACATTATTTTTGCCAAAATGTTTGTGTAAATTTTTTAGTTCAAGAACAATTTCACGGTTAGATATGTTATTGTGTTCTATCATAAGTCATAAAAAATATCTGTTACAAAAACGGCTATAAAATCAATAATAAAAAGCAGTAAAGATGTAAATACAACTGCTGAATTTGCCGCTTTACCAACACCTTCGGTCCCTTTTTCACAATAAAAGCCTTTAAAACAACCTACAATACCAATAGCCAATCCAAAAAAGAACGATTTAATGGTTGCAGGTATTACATCGCCAAATTCCAAAGCATCAAACACCTGGCTAAAATAAAGCATAAATGATACATTGCCTTTAATGTTCTCAACCAGAAAAGAACCAAAAATTGCTATAGCATCACCAATAATCACCAACAATGGGAGCATTAATGTCACTGCCAAAACTCGTGTGACGACCAAATATTTAAATGGGTTGGTTCCAGAGACTTCCATGGCATCAATTTGCTCGGTAACACGCATAGAGCCCAATTCGGCTCCAATGCCAGAACCAATTCTGCCAGCACAGACCAAAGCCGTAATAATAGGCCCTATTTCTCTAACTATAGAAATACTTACCATAGATGGCATCCACGATACTGCTCCAAATTCCATTAATGTTGGTCTGGTTTGCAATGTTAACACTAGTCCAATTATAAAACCTGTTATAACAACCAATAATAAGGAACGATTTCCCATATTATAGCATTGACGCAATAATTCCTTAAACTCAAAAGGCCTTTTAAATGCTTCTCTAAAATAGCGTCCTGTGAATAATGACAGTTCTCCAATTTCTGTTAAGAAAGATTTTAATTGTGTTTTTATACTATGTAATGCTGACATACTAAAATTGTAACATGCTATACCAAATGTATAAGAAAAGGTTGATGAACAAAATGATAAAAGTCATATCACAGGGTTAATAAGTATTATTTAAAAAGAAGGAAAGAACTATAATTTTAAGGTTGTGATTAATGAAATATAAACTGATAATTATCATTGTCTGTTTTCGGTTTTATTTAGACATTTAGTAGCATCATAAATATAATAATCATGAAAAATAAAGAGGACGTTCAATTTGTAGATAAAGTGATTGGAGCACTTAGAAAAACAGCCACTGAGATAGAAGAATTTCGAGTTCAAACCGCTTTGGGAAAAGCTGAGGCTCAAGATAAATTTGAAGAGGTTAAAAAGAAATTTAACCTATTTGTGCACGATAGTGAATATAAAATAAAAGGAGTTAAAGAAAAAATTGATGAACTTAATGCTAAGTTTGATGAACTACGCGTACAATTGGCTTTAGGAAAAGCAGAGACCAAAGAGATTTTTAAAAAGCAAAAAAAACAACTATTGTTAACCTTACACGATATTGAAGTAAAAATTAAAACCAACGAAACTTTAAATAGAATGTATGCCTTAACTTTAATTGAAATAGAGCAGTTTAAAATTCAACTAGAGATTTTGGAGCAAAAGTTCAATAAAGAAAAAGTTGAAGCCAAGGATACTTTTGAAAAAGGAAAAAAAGACTTCAATGCCTTTGTTGAGAAGCTTAAAGGGAAATACGCTAAGAAAAAAGAAGAAGAAACAAAACTAGAGCATTTTCAAAGTGAAATTTCTGAGGCTTTCACTCATTTTAAAAACGCATTTTCTAAACCATAATAATTTAGATTAAATCCTAATAGAAGTGGCTGCCTAAAAAGTGTCATTCTGAATGAAAATGAAGAATCTCTCAAAAATTAAAATGTTGATTTATAGATTATTGAGATTTTTCGACTAAGCTCAAAATGACAACAAAAGCACTTTTTAGACAGCCTCTTTTTACTTAAAAGATGTTATATCATAAAAAATTAGTAATCATAATCGCCTTTTCTTATGTTACTTATCATACCAAAACCTAAAATCACTGCTAAGGCGAAACTTGCCAGACCTAGTACAGAAATGCCGTTCCAAAGCGGATTGATTTGAAAAACGATAAACAAAGAAGCTCCAATTATTAGTGCTACCATAATAAAAGCTGCAATTATTTGTTTCGTTATTCTTTGTAATGTATGCACCATTGGGTCTATGCCTTTATGTGTTAAATCGACCTTGACTTGACCAGAATTAATTTTCCGGATGGCATTTTTTAAATCTGATGGGAATTCCTCCATATAATCTGTAATTTCAACAATGGAATTCACAACCTTTTTACCCATTTTTAAAGGATTGTATTTTCTTGCTACACTAGTTCTTAAGTAAGGTTTTACTATTTCGAATTGTTCCAGTTTTGGATCCAGTTTAGCGATAACACCTTCAAGAGTTACTAATGACCGTGCAAATAAGAAAAAATATGTAGGCACTTTTAAACCATGAGCAATAATAATATCTTTTAAGTCCAGTAAAATAGTACTCATTTCATTTTCATGAACTTCCCTTACATAGTATTTTTCTACAAATTCGTTAATATCAAACTCCAATTCCCTCATGTTGGGGATAGGAGTATTATTTGATAGTTGCTGCAAGGTTTTAATTATATTTTTTACATCTTTGTTGCTAATGGCAATAAATAGTTTACCAAAAATTGAAATATCCCTAGGCAACATACTTCCCATCATTCCAAAATCCAAATAGCAAATATGGTTGTTGGGAAGTACCAATAAATTACCAGGATGTGGATCGGCATGGAAAAAGCCATACTCAAAAATTTGTTTAAAATAGCTTACCGCAAGCCTTCTAGCAATAATTTTGGTATCAATGTCTTTGGCAATTAGTTCTTCAATTTGGTTTATTTTAATCCCTGAAATAAATTCCATGGCCAAAACCTTAGTGGTTGTAAGAGATGGATACACCTTTGGGGCTTCAGCAAATTGATCTAAGGAGGTGTCGTTTTCAAGATTGTTATAGAACCTTTGTATATTAACGGATTCGTTAATAAAATCAATTTCTTTTAGGATGGAATCTTCAAAGTTTTTAACAAGTCCAACAGGATCAAAGCTTTTTAAAGAAGGCATTCTTCTTTCTAAGATTTCGGCAATTTTATACATTGCCTTGATGTCTTCGGCAATAATATCGTGAATACCAGATCGTTGAATTTTTAATGCAACACGTTTGCCAGAGTGTAAGGTCACTCTATGCACCTGTGCTATAGAAGCAGATGCAAACGGTGTTGGCTCGAACCAAGCAAATAAGTTTTCTACTGTATCGTTTAATTCTGTTTCTACAATGTTTTTGGCAATATCTTCTGGCATTGGTGGTACATTGTCGTGAAGTTTTTCCAATTCAAAGGTTAATTCTAAAGGAATTAAATCGGGTCTATTGCTTAATATTTGTCCAAACTTTACAAATGTAGGTCCTAACTCTTCACAAACCAATCTCATTTTTGCCCACTTACTGTATTGTGTTGCTTGTTTTCTGGATTTTTTTGGAATTAGTTTTTGTAAAAAAGTATATTCTTTGTTCTCTTCTAGATAATCTACCAAATCTTCAAAACCATATTTTATCAGGACCTTGATTATTTGGTTGTACCTAGAGATGGATCTAAAATTTTTCCCAATTCCTGCTATAATCCCCATTGTTTTATGCTTCCAGTTTATTTATTCGTGCTTCCAATAGAGCGACGGTTGCGTCTAATTTTTCAAGCTTTTCATTTAAGGCTTTAATTTCGTCTAAATGAGCCACATTTATTTTTTTGTAGAACTTAACGACCAATTCTTCAACTTTTTCGTTGAGCTCTTCTTTTAGCTCATGGGTTTTCAAAATTATTTTGTCCACAAACTCCAGTTCATTTCCATTTTCGTCCATTTGAGATTCAGATACTATTTTATTGATATTATCCTTTCCTTTTTCTGAAAGCTCACTTATTTTATCCAAAAATTGAGAGTCTCTTGCCAAATAATAAAGACTGGAACTTAGTGTAAGTAGCTCTAAAATGGTTTTAGTTTTCATAATAGATACATTTAATTTTAACTAGAATTAAAAGTATTAATAAAGACCTTGTTTTAATATGATATTAGTCATATATATAAATTAACTAATACCTTAATTTTAAGCATATTTTAGATTAAAACACTACTAGGATGAAAACAAACTCAATTATTGAAGTAATGACCAAGAACGTGGTTTGTGTCACACCTGACCAATACCTCTTGGATGTGAAACATATTTATGAAAAAGAAAACTTTCACCACCATATTCCTGTTGAAGAAAACGGAAAATTAGTTGGTATGGTTAGTTTAATAGATTTTATGTATCATATTTCTGGTGCAGGGATTAGCGATGACAATAAAGTGTATAAGGAACTTAAAGTTAAAGATATAATGACACAAAAGCCATTTTATTTAACCACTAATTCGACTATTAATGATGTTTCTAGAGTATTGGCTGAAGGAAATTACCATGCTGTTCCTGTTTTAGAGAACGATAACATAGTTGGTATTGTATCGACTGCCGATATTATTAAATATTTTTTGAGCAAAAAATTGTAATATATAGTTAATAATTATTGCTGATACATATTAATTTCGCTTTACTATTTTGTTATACTAACATTAATTATTTCAAGGTTTTATGTTGAAACATATCTTTATTGAATATGCCATAAACATAAAAATAAAAACACCTTAATTTAAAGCTGAGAAAATCATTAGATAAAGATAAGGTAATAGAGAAAATGCTTAAAAAAACTAAACTACTTGCTAAATGAATAGACTAATACAGTTCATATTTGCTTTTGTGATATTACTGCTAGTAGTATCTGTTAATTCAAGCTCTGAGAGTAGAAATACATTAGTGTTATCTAAAAAAACGATAGATTTAAATCAATTTTACCATCACGATTCGATAGTAAACTTGGTTTTAATCAATAAAGGAATAACTATTGAAAATTATTTTCAATTTATAGATTCTCTAGTAAAAAAACACAATCCCTTTACGCCTTATAAATTAACTGAACATTTGATAGTGAGAGCAAATTCGTGGATTATAGATACGCTTCAAAATACCGATTATTATAGGATGATGGCTAGAGATTCATTTGTCTATAATCAAAAAAAGATGATTGTATTGCCCAAAGGAGCAACGTTGATTATTCCAGATTCTACCACAGCAAGTTTAATTACTAAATCATTTAAAGAAACCTTGATAGACATAAATATCCCTGAATTTAAACTTCGTATTTATGAAGCATCCAACAAGCTTTATGAATTTTCGGTTAGAGTAGGTAGAGATGAGAAAGTTTATCTGGAAATGTCGGGAAGGGTAGAAGATTTAAAAACCAAAACTGGTGAAGGCCGAATTGTAAAGCATGTCCTTAATCCACGATATGTTAATCCCATAAATAATCATGAATATTTTGTAACAAAGAGAGACGATAACAGGCTTACTAAATTACCTCAAATACCTTTTATAGAAACAGAAATAAACGGTATTAGAAATGGGCAATTAATTCATCCAACTACTAATGCTATTACATTGGGTAAAGCCTATTCCAATGGCTGTATTGGCACTAACGAAGCAGATGCCTGGGTTATTTATTACCATACACCTCTAGAAACCAAAATAAAAATTAGGTATGATTTAAATGTGGTTAATAAAGAAGGCGATAGCATTGTTTTAAAAGATATTTATAGTAGAAAACAGAAGTGATTATATTGTTTGGAGTTGTCCATATTATCATGTGGTAACTGGAAAAGTGGTTTGTTTATAAAATTATATTGGGTAGCTCCGAAAAATGAGTTATGTAATATTTGGGTTGCTGAATTCTAGTAATTTTAATGTTTTGACTGTGTATGTTTCTTCCATCATCTTTAATGCATATAGTTTTCCATCCTAAGATGTTTGGTGCTATAAAATCTTTTTTTACATTATCTCCAATGTAGTAGTAGCTCATATTTGGAAACAAGTTTTGAAAGTAGGTATAATTTGCTAAATGAGGTTTCTCAAAACCAAATTCATCAGATATAATAATATGCTCGAAGTATTTATCTAATCCTAGCGCATTTATTTTATTTCTTTGTTGTACACTCCTACCGTCAGTAATCATACCAAAGCGAATGCCATTGGAGTGTAATTCGTTTAGTACTTCTTTTGTCTCTTTAGATAAGGATATATTAGGTTTATGAGCCCTATAGGTTTCAATTAAATCTTTAACTGCATATCTAAGGGGGTTGTACTTAGTTAAAATACTTTGAAATACATTTTCTTTGTTATTATAAAGATGTAGCATGTCACCAATTATTTCATTAAAACTTGTATCTGAGTCATTAGAAATATTTAAGGCAATTTCTTTAAAAGCAGAATTTAAGAAATCAATCTCTTTATAAAGAGTATCATCTAAATCAAAAACCACGACTTTATCCATTAGTAAAATTTCTAGCTATAACTTCTTGATCGTACCTAAGCATTAATAAATTATCTTCCCAACCACTATAAAAGGTTATTTCTTTTCCAAGGAGGTATTCATTCAATATCCATAATGGATAATTTGCTCCAGCATGGTAAGATAAAGGAAATCCACCACCAAATCTTGGGTTAATTTCAATACAAACAATTTTGCTAGTTGATATATGTTTAAACAATTGAATATTTATACATCCTCTGGCTCCAGGTAAAAACGAAAAATGCTTATAAATAAAATCAAGTATTTCATTTTTCTTAGTTAATGCTTTACTAACTTCTCCTGCTCTAACCTCAAGTCGCTTTCTTGGAACAGCACATTTTAAATGGTGTGTTTTTGAGTAATATAGATCACAGGTATATTCCTTAAATTCATTAGGGTTTAGGTATTCCAAAAACAGGTATTCATCATTCACAAAATGCTTTTTTAAAAAATCATTCTCGCTAGTTATAACAAAATTATCTTTACTATTACTACCCAAGTTTGGTTTAATATAAATAGGCAATTTATATTCTTTTTTTGAATACTCTTTTGGAAAAGGGATATTTAAACTTTTAAAAAACCTATGGGTATTTGATTTATTTATAGTTTTGTTAATAAAATCAGTTGAACTAATGACAATTGTTATACCATTTTTTTTGAACAACTCTTCATTTTGAGATAGTGCTAATAATTCCCTATCAAAAGTAGGGATTAAAAGAGCTATCTTATTTTCTATACAAATATTTAAAAGCTCATTTATATAATATGGACTAGATAAATCGGGAACTTTAAAAAAACCATCGGCCAAGTGGGCTGCTGAAGAAAGCAATGGATGGCTATCGGTTATATAAACTAACCCTTTAGGATAAATCTTTTTTAACTCTGTTTTAAAGAACTTTAATAAAGAAACTCTTCTTCCACCACACGTTATTAATATATTTTTATTTTTCATTTTATTATTTTTAATTACCTCAAAGCAGTTCAACTTGATACACGATTAAGTCAAACTCAAGAATGTCATGGTCTTCGAAACTTTCAGTATTCATGGCTTTTTCAATATTACTTCATCAAAATTGTATTCAAAAGCAATTAACAGTTCGCTTTTTTTACCCTAGCCTATATCAACAAAAGAATAGTTTAAGGAAATAGCATTATTTCTTTATTTTAAAGCGATACTCTTTAACTTTTAAGTAATAATATGTTTTAATAATAAACCATGAGTAGTCTTAAATGACTCAATTATTTAAGTACACTTAATAAGTGCGTATCAGGGATTAAATATGACGTAGTTGACGCCTTATTATATAATTAACCTTGCTCTACGCAATTATAAAAGTGGTCAATAATTAAACGGAAGATCTTATTAAATACATGCAACTAAAACCATACAATTTTTAATTAAATGACAGTTGATAGTTTAATAAGATTTTTAGGAATGCCTTGGAGGCTGAAAAACATTTGGTTTTTCGAATGTAGAATGCATTTCTTTATAAAAGAAATTTACAGATAGTTCTGATAAGTTATTATTGTTTATTTTAATACTTGAATTATTAATTACATATACTATTGGTATATTTTCACTAGTCTTAGACTCTTTTTTAAAAGGTAAATTCTCATGCTCATCATTATGTTCATGCTCGCTACTGTGCAAAATCTTGTTTGAACCATAATGGATAGAAACAAAATCCATAACACTTTCGTTAAAATTTTCTTGATGAAAATCCAAGTGTTCAACCATGATTTTAAACTTGGAAAAGTCTTGAAAATTCATGCTGAAACCTTGAAAAAAAATCAAGCCTGAAAGTAATATTGAAAATATTTTAACCATATGACGATGTAATTTAACTTTTTTTTATTTTAAAAAAAAATTTATCCTATAAACGCACAGTTATAATCTATAATGAGTATTGTTTTACCGACAATCGTCATCTTTATTATTGTCTAGTACATTCATTAAAGCTACTTTCATTTAACTTTCTTGAATATAATGAGACTATCTTCAAAAAAAAGTTAACCTCATAACTATCAAGACAATATAGTACCAACGATTTAAGGGTCAATATATGTTTCATTGTATAGATCAGGTTTCTATAAGAGGAAAATGGAAGATTAAAAAATGCTCATAAGGGAAGCTTAAACGTTTAAAACCTATATTTTTTAAAAACCCTTAAGTGTGGTAAAAAGGTCAGTGAAAGTAGTGTTGTTCTTATTGTTTGATAAGACAACCAATCTGCAAGTCTGTTAACGATATTTGCTCTTTTTTCAAAACTGCTCTTGGTAACTTCCCTGCACTCGTTTATTACCCTATTAAAGTCCAAACGTAAGGCTTCAGCAAAACCAGATGAATGTATTTCCACGTTCATTTCTATGCTACCATAACAGCTAAGACTGTTCAAATTAAAGGAACCTATGGTTGACCACTGGTTATCTACAATAGCAGCTTTTCCGTGCAAGACCGATTTGTTCCATTCATATATTTTAATGTGATCGTGCAAAAAGGTGGTATATAAATGTTCGGTTGCCCTTCTTACCAAAGGCACATCACTAATACCAGCTAAAATTAAAGTTATTTTAACGCCTCTTTTACTAGCTTTTTTCAATGCTTTGGACATCTTTTTTCCAGGTAAAAAATAGGAGCCTATTATAACTATTTCCTTTTTTGCCCGAAGTATCGCATTGGTGTATGCATCACAAACCTCTGTTTTATTTTTTAACCAGTCGTTTTGTATAATTCCAACAAGAGCACTACCAGCCGAATGCAAGACTGGTTTTATTTTTTTTGAGCTTCCTTTTTTTAAAAAATAATCCCTACACAATTTTTGCAAATCCTCGGCTGCTGGACAATCCAACTGTACGGCAAAATCAAGCCAAGGTTCCAATTCTTGGATTCCCCTGTATTTATTAGCAATATTAATTCCTCCTATCACTGCCATTTTTCCATCAACAACCAGTACTTTGTGGTGCATACGCCTTCCTAGATAAAAATTGTTCAAAGAAAATAAAGGGGAAAAGAAACGAATTGATATGCCGTGATGTATAAAATCCTGTACAAAACTATCTGGAAGCGTCGCACTGCCATAAGCATCCAATAAAACATAAACCTTTACTTTTCTTTGGGCAGCTCTTTTTAGGCAATCGGCTATATCATTTCCTGTTTCGTCGTCCTCAAAAATATAAGTTTGCAGATGGATTTCTTTTTGTGCGTAATCAATTAGTTTTTTTAACTGAAGAAAATACATTTCACCGGAATGCAACAACTGTATATATCCATTATCATCTATGTCATCGTGAAAATGCTCTTTTTGTTTTTCTGTTGTTGATTTATGAATCATTACAATACTTATTATTTTACATCTTTTTAAAATTATACCATACCTATCATTAAATTACACAAATAAAACGTGTCTTTTTTACTCCAAGATGTTTCATTGTCTTTGCCATTTTATTAGAGGTATAACAAATACTATTGAAACTAAAACAATCAATCCAGCGATTATAAAAGGATAATAAAAACCACCCGAAATTAACCAAACACCTAAAATTGGTCCTAAAATCTGGCCTATGCTATTGGTCGAGCTTTGTATGGAAATATTTCTGCCAGTATTCTCCTTTGAAATCAAGGAAACTGCCGAAAGCAAATTAGGCGTCACCAAAGCACCACCTATTGCAAAAATAACAATCATCACATAAACATAAAGCTCACTATTTAAAAAAGGAAATGCAATAAGTGACAAACTAGTTAGCAATAACCCTAAAGCTATTTGCTGTTTTGAAGTTATAAATCTTTCTCCATAAGTTGCAAAAAAAGGTTGTAAAACTGCCATTACCAATCCGCAAAGCATAAAGCCAATTCCAACTTGATTACTGGTAAAGGACAATTCATCTTTTCCGTAAATTGAAAATACAGTTTCAAATAAAGTGACTACAAACTGCAATATAAAAGATAGCAGTAACAGGATAATAAAATATTTGTTAATGAAAAAACCGATGGTTTTGCTCTTTGATACAACCCTTTTCACTATTTGTGTGTTTTGCAGCCATATAATAATTGAGAGCAACACAACAAAGCCCAATAGTGCTGCTAAAAGAAACGGAACTGTGAACCGATCCAGATGAAATTGACCAAAAGAATAATTCCAGTGAACATCGGTCTGCGACAACAAGCCACCCAACACAGGCCCAAAGATGATTCCTGAACTATAGGCCATTCCAGACCAAGCCATAATTTTTGTACGTTGTGTTTCAGAAGTGATATCACTTAAATAAGCATTGCTTACAGGAATTATTGATGAGGTCAAGATGCCACCAGTAATTCGCGCCACATAAAGCATTGTTATACTTGTAGCGAGCCCTGTAAGTACCTGCATTATAATAAAACCAATCAACCCTATAATGATGATGGGTTTACGTCCATACTTATCTGATAGTTTGCCCCAAAAAATTACAAAAAGAAGCTGAAATAAAGGATAGATACTTGTTAGTAATCCTATATGGAAATTTATTAAGTTAGCATCTAAACTGTTTTTTAAAGCCAACCGTTCGGTATAGTAGGGTAGTATGGGCAATAAAATACCATAGCCCAACATAACAATAAACAAACTTAACAGGATTAATAATATCCTGTTAAGTTTTTCATTTTTAATCATTATTTTTTACCTATTTTTCGCTTTAACAATTGTGCATTAATAGCCACAATAATGGTACTTAAACTCATAAACACGGCAGCTACTGCAGGTCCTAACACAAAACCTGAAGCATAGAATACGCCAGCTGCCAACGGAATGGCAACCACATTATAACCGGTTGCCCAAATTAAGTTTTGTATCATTTTGCCATAGGTGGCTTTGCCAAACAAAATTAAATTAGCAATGTCCTTTGGATTGCTGTTCACTAAAATAATATCGGCTGTTTCAGCAGCAATATCAGAACCCGAACCTACGGCAACACCAACATTTGCCTGTGCCAGTGCAGGAGCATCGTTGACACCATCACCTGTCATGGCAACAAATTCACCTTTGCCTTGTAATTCTTGCACGATTTCTACTTTTTGATGTGGCAATACTTCGGCATAATAGCCATCCAATCCAAGTTTATCGCTAACAGCTTTGGCGGTTTTTTCATTGTCACCCGTTGCCATTAAGACTTTAATATTATTCTTTTTGAAAACTTTGATAGCATCAGCAGATTCAGGTCTAATTTCATCCGAAAGGGCTATGTATCCAGCTAATTTCCCTTCGATTAATACAAATACAACAGTTTCAGCAGCATCGCTGTAGGCATCTTTTGGAATGGCAATGTTTTCATCACGTAAATAGCCTGGACTTACCACTTTTATTTGTTTGCCTTCTACATCGGCCTCAACGCCTTTTCCTGTAATGGCATTGAATTTTTCAGGTTTTGGGATGGCCACATTATCTGCCTTTACTTTTTTAATGATCCCAACAGCAATGGGATGTTCTGAACTTTGTTCCAAGGCACTTGCCAATCGAAGGATTTCGGCAGTAGAATACGTATCGTTAACCGATTCGATTCTCGTAACCCCAAAATCACCTTTGGTGAGTGTCCCTGTTTTATCAAATAGCAGAGCTGATATTTTTCGTGATTCTTCAAAGGCCGTTCTATTCCTAATCAATAACCCATTTTGTGCGGATACTGCGGTAGAAATCGCGACCACAAGCGGAATGGCAAGACCTAATGCATGTGGACAGGCAATAATCATAACCGTTACCATACGTTCTAAAGCATATACAAACGGAAAGCCTAAAGACAACCATACAGCTAGGGTTCCAAAACCAATAATCAATGCTATATAAGTAAGCCATTTGGCTGCTCTGTCCGAAAGGTTTTGCATTTTCGATTTCGTGCGTTGTGCCTCATCAACCATTTTAATAACCTTGTTGAGATAACTGTCCTTTCCTGTATGTTCAACCTTGACTTTTAAGGTGCTGTTACCGTTGATGGATCCACCAATGACCTTATCATCCAGTCCCTTTTTTACAGGCTTTGATTCTCCGGTTAGCATAGATTCGTTAAGATAGCTGGAACCTTCGGTAATAATACCATCTGCTGGAATTTTTTCACCGGGCTTGATCAGGATGATGTCATCTTTCATAAGATCGTCCAGTTTTACGTCTTCAATTTTATCGCCTACAACTTTGTGCGCTTCAGAAGGGAGCATACTTACCAGTAGTTGCAGTGCTTTTGAGGCACCCAAAACCGATTTCATTTCCAACCAATGTCCCAAGAGCATAATGACAATAAGCGTACTCAATTCCCAAAAGAAATCTTCGCCTTTCAGACCGAATACGGTTGCCGTACTATAAAAATAAGCAACACTGATAGCCATGGAAATCAAAGTCATCATTCCGGCGCCTTTGGTTTTCATCTCGCCATAAAACCCTTTTAAAAATGGCCATGCACCCCAGAAATACACAAAGGATGACAATGCAAACAGCACATAAGGATTTCCTGGCAGTAAGTAGTCGTAGCCAAAAAAGTCCTGTATCATTGGCGAGAAAAACAGGATTGGAATGGTAATAATCGTTGATATCCAGAATCGCTTCCTGAAATCGGCGACCATCATTTTATGGTGGTCGTGACCTGCCATTCCCATTGGCACATTGCCATCATGGTCGGAATGTTTCATTTTTGAGTGGTCCATTTTTGAGTGGTCTTCTTTGTTGTGTTTCATTTTAGAGTGATCCATTTCTTCTTTTTTGTGATGTTCGTGATTGTCCATAATATTCGTTTTTATTTCTGTTATTTTATCGTTTATATTAATTGCTTTTTTATATCCAGCTATTTCTTTTTAAAAATTCCATTTTAACCTCGTGTAAATTGTATTAAACAGTAAACTATAACTATTAGAGTCTCCAAATAGACTTTGTGAAATAATTGATAAATCAAATTGTTTGCCCATAAGTATATTTAGAGTTGGATTTATAAAGACTGCGTTATCTGTTGGAGAATACAAAATGTTCATGGATACGTTTGTTATGGCACTAAATTCATAAGATAACTGGGTGAAAAAGTTATGGATAAATGGAGATAGGTTTTTTACACTTATGTTTGTTTCTACCAAATCTCCAATAGCATTTTTGTTTTTTCCAGATGAATTATAAAAATAAGCTCCATATAAATATAGCGAATTTTTGAAGGCATAGTCCACCGAGACCGTCGAAATAAATGTTCCTGAATCTTTAGAAAATGTTTGGTAATTTCTAAAATAAGAGAGTTCGGTTTTTAGACCAGCACTATTTATATTTCCTGCCCATCCTGTACCTATCATAATATCACGTTTATAGATTCCGCCAAGTATTTGTATATCGTAGCTCCATTTGTTAAATTTGTATAGTGCTGCCATAATCAACTCATTAGGATTATCAGTGATTTTTACGGCCAGATCCACTGAATAATCCATTTCTTTAAAATACTGTATTCTTAAGGCATCGGTTCCAGGCCTTTCTTCATAATCAAAGTCAACAAATGAATAGGCGTTAAAAATGTCATTAGGATTCCATATTCTGTCCACGCCCCAATTCACTCTTTGCCTCCCAAAGGTAACCTGCCAACTGTTATTTTGCCATTGCATCCATAAACGGTCCAATTTTACATTGAACAGCGCATCATTTTGTTCTATAATATTTGCTGAAAGGTCAATCGCTTCATTATCCTCAATAGCTGTTAATAAAGGATTGTCCTGTATATGGTCACCAACAAACAGCCTGTTTCTCACTTCAATACCCACTTTCCAATTATTGGAAGGGTACCACTTAAAATTCAGCCGGTTATGAAGTAGGGAATTGGTAGTTATAGAATCTAAATCTGTGAAGGAAGTAGCTTGGATTCCCTTTACATAACCATTTAATTCCCATTTCTTTTCTTCTGTTTGAGCCATAGATTTGCCGATGTAAATAAATATGCATATAATGGCAAAGAAGAATGGTTTCATCTCTTTACTGGTTTTTTATGTTTGTATTTTGTTGGACATCGGAGACCACTTTGCCATCTTCCAGCGTAATAACTCTTCTAGCTCTTTTAATTACCCTTGGGTCGTGCGTTGAAAAAATAAAGGTGATATGCTCCTCTTCATTTAGCTTCAGCATTACATCCAATAAATTTTCTGCTGATTTTGAATCGAGATTTGCCGTTGGTTCATCTGCCAGCACAAAACGCGGTTTTGATGCCAGTGCCCTTGCCACAGCAACTCTTTGTTGCTGTCCTCCTGATAGTTGTGATGGCCTTGAGTCTGTTTTATTTGCTATTCCAACTACTTGCAGCATTTCTTGTGTTCTATTCTTTCGCTCTTTTTCTGGCCATTTTTGCAACAACATTATCAGTTCAATGTTCTCTTTAGCCGATAAAACAGGTATCAAATTATAAGCTTGAAAAACAAAGCCAATATGCTTTAATCTAAAATCAATCAATTGATTTCCTTTCAGTTTTAAAATATCTTTATCGTCTATCATAACCGATCCTCCACTGGCATCATCTAATCCACCAATAATATTAAGTAGGGTAGTTTTTCCTGAACCTGATGGACCTACGATGGCAGTAAATTCTCCTTTTGAAAAAGTTAGGTTTACCTTGTCTAAAGCATATACCGGAATAGTATCCGCATTATAAATCTTACTAACATCTTTAGTTTCTATAACATTCATAACTCTTTTTAGTTTTGTTTACGTATTGCTTGATTAGGTTTTAGCATTAATGCTTTTACTGCGGGATATACAGATGTAATAACTGCTGTAATAATTACTGAAATGGTAATTAAAAAATATACTCTTAACTCAAGGGTTGGATAAACTACTTCATTAAACCCCCAACCCGATAACCCTTCTGAAAACAAGCTTAAATTAATTCCCTTATAACTAAAACCGGTTATTGTAATGAACCCGATAATCATTCCAATTGCACCTCCCATAAGGGATAGTAGGGTCGTTTCCATCACTATCATTATAAATACTCGTGTCTTGTTCATACCAATTGCCATTAAAATTCCCAATTCTTTGTATCGTTCTAATATTGACATTAGCATTGTATTTACTATTCCAAATGCCAATGCAATTAGTACAATTATGATTACTATTATATCCATTTGATAAATCATATCGCTAATCATCTCCAAATCAGGATTAGCTTCACGCCAATCCTGTATCAACACATTGGGTTGGTTAAATCTTGTTTTTAATGGCTCTATATAATTCTCTAATTGCTCTAAATCTTTTAACTTAATTACAATTTCATTGTATTGCCCTTCAACTTCAGCTAATTTCGTCAAATCTTTATGGTCGGCATAAATTAACATTTCTTCATCCCGTACTTGGGTTGCAGTGTACATTCCTGTAATCCTGAAGGTAGATGTTAATAATGTTCCTTTTTTACCTTCAAAACTCAGGATTACCTTATTGCCAAGTTTCACTTTTAGCTTTTTAGCTAGTTTTTCTCCAATAATTAAAGGATTACGGATACTATCGGAAAAATAATTACCCAGCGAAAGTCTTGATTTTAATAAAGTTGTTTCTTCCTCCCAATCGGGTATAACCCCAATAATTTTAACATTTGAAGAATATCCCGCAGAGGCAATAATTCCAGAAACTTTGTTTCTCCCTGTAGCCGTTTTTACCTGATTATCATTTCTAATTTCCTTAAGTAATTTATCCCCGTTAGGAATGGTTAGTTCTATTTTTTCATTTTTTATGAATTCAGGATTATGAATTTGAATATGACCATATTTATATTCTATTCCATCTTTTAGAGACTCTATGTGCAAACTATCGGAAACTGCCAAAATGAACACCGTTGCCCAAATACCAATTGCCAAAGAAATAACTACCACGAGACTACGAGTTCGATTTCTCCAGATATTTCTCCAAGCTATTTTAAGAAGGGTTTTCATAATGAATAGTTATCTTTTTGTAGTTACTGTTTTGAGTTTGGAGATTTTTCTTATTGCATAATAGGCTAAAAGAATAGTTATTATTAAAATGATTAAAGTATGTTTTGTAAATATTTCGAAATCTACTATTGTAGGCATTATAGGGTCTATTCCAAAAGATTCCCAGCCAGCGGCTACTTTACCGCTAAATTGAATTGGGTTTAGTTTAAAATAACTGACTATAGGATAACTTGCTAAAAATCCTAACACAGATCCAAACAAGGCCATGAGAACTGTTTCCATAATAACCATAAATTTCATTTTCTTTTTTTGCATTCCAATAGCCAATAATATTTGTAATTCTTTAGTTCTTTCGTGGGTCATCATAATAATGGTTCCAAGAATGCTAAAACTTATTAGTATATAAAGAAGCACTACTGTGATTACACGCATTGCATCAATAAGTCCAAGAGATTGTGTAACCATAGGCATCATATCCTGCCAAGGTCTTGCTGTAAAGTTTGCATCTAATTTATCTGTTAGTTCTAAAATAACCTGTTCTTGAGATTTAGTTGATTTCAAAAAGATTGGAATTGACGTAACCCTATCATAGGCTCCGTATAGGAATTGAGCATCTTCCAATTTCAGTATCACCACATTGTTATCCAAATCCGGTGAACCTAACCTTATTATTCCTGAAACCTTATACTTATCTGCCGCACTTACTCCGTGGTAGCCTTCGCCTATTAACACAACCTCATCACCAAGAGATATATTCATTTTTTCAGCCAATCCTTTTCCAATGATAGCCTGATTATTTCCATCACTAAAATATTTTCCTTCAATAAGTTTCTTTTCAAAGCCTGTCACTTTTTTTTCTCTTTGATGGTCAATCCCAACAACTAAAGCACCTCTGGTCAAATCGTTTGAAGCTGCTAATGCAACTCCTTCTAACCTATAAGTGTAGCCTTTTAAAGCACTGTCGCTCTCCAAAATATTAACTAAATTTTTACTGGGGATAAAAGAATTATGAAGGGATTTATCTTCCCAATACTCCTCTTGTTGAATTTGAAAATGACCGCTATATACGCCAACCATACTCTCAGTCATTTGATTATTGACACCTAACATTAGACTATCCATTACATTGGCAAATACTATGGCAAAAACAATGGAAGCAACAGTGATGAGCGTTCTTCTCCTGTTTCTCCATAAATTTCTCCAAGACAAAGTAATAAGCATTATTTAATATTTTTCAGGTTTCTTAAAGAGAAAAATGTATCCTTAATGGGTAGATTAAATACAATTGATTTATATTCTAAAATGGTTTTATTTTTAGGTTTATTGGCTGGGGTTAATTCCAATGTACTTGTTATTATTCTACCACCCATTGTCTTAATGTTTTTACCAAGTAGTGTATTTACCAATTCTCCATCTTCATCATAATATTCCATTTTTAAAAAAAGAAAGTCTTTTTTATCCACCCAAACCTCAATTTTTCCCCAAACAACCGATGCTTCTTCTTTGGGTTCTAAAAGAATTTTATAAGCATCTCTACCATCAATTTTTTCTGAACCAATTAATTTATGATTGTAATCTTTTACCATGGATGATTGCTTTACCAAATCGTCATTTGTAAAATCAGACCCCATCCATCCTTGCATCATACTAGATGGTGGTAGCTTTACACTTCTTTCAATGCGAGGTATCCAATTGTAGATTTCATCTTCTCTTTTTAAAAATGCCATTCCTTTTTCTCTAGCTGGAGCTGTAATTAAAATCATGATATAATCATTCCCTTTTGTCCATAGCTTCATATCCATTTCGCGTTCCCATTTTGGTCGAACAATTTTTATGCTCATCGTGCTAAAACTTGTCTTTCCAAGCCTTTTATTATCAGCTTTTTCAATGATTGATTTGGCACTGTCTTGAGTTTGATTTTTACCGCTTACCAAAAAGATGGATGCCATCATTATAAAGGCAATTATTATTAATGATTTATTTTTCATATCTAAAGTTTTAAATCTAATATTCAGACCTGATTCCTAATTATCGTAATTTTTTTCTCATTGTTTCCGAAATGTTTTCGGCATAGACGCCATAGGCATCTACCAAAAGTCCTTTAATCCCATTTTTTGATGAAATAGCATAAAGCACACTGTTATCGTCCGTACTGCTCATGCCTTCAAAGCGATAGGTTTTATCTACTTCAAAATCTTCCGGGTGTATTTCAATTTTTAGTGAGGCACACTCCAAACATTCAGGTTTTAGGTTAAAATCATATGTATAACCATTTGCCTGTAAATCGTTTATTGCTTCTGAAAGTGTGTCGTAATTGTTCATTTTCGTTTTATTTATAAGTCATAGTAAAATAACTGCCATCCTCTTCGGTAAATTTTTGAAAGGACAACAGGTTTTTGTTGGTAAGTTTCTCAACTATAGTATATTCAAACTGCTTAATTCTAATGCCAAGCGCATAGGCTTTAGCTGTTAATTTAGAGCGTATTGTTTTTGTTGTATCATCTGTGACCAGATTCCTGTTATAAATTTTTATTTTGCTTTTGGAACCGAAGAAATTCAACAGGCCTGAATCAAAGTTTATTTCCAATTCTATATCATCTAGATTGTTCAGGTCATATAACTCCTTAAAGTTTTTTGAAGTGGTATTAATTTCGGTTGCCATTTTTTTTGGGTTATAAAAGGGAAAAACCATGACTATAGTACTGGATTCTTCAGGTTTACAGCGGTAGGAGGTCGTGTATTTGTCTGTGGATTTTCCACTTTCGTCAAAGAGCTCGGTAACCACCTCTATTTCATAATATTTTTCTGTTTCCGTTACATTTCCTATTTGGAACGTTTGATTGTTTATCAGTTTTCCGTTTTTATCATAATTTTCACGTGTGACCATTCTTTCCGATAGTTGGCTAATAAGCATTTCATTCTGTGCTTTTAGGCCTGTACTACTCATCAAAATAAATAAAGGCATATAAGGAAACATACTAAATGAAATTATTTTCTGCATTGGCTTATGTATAAATATAAAGGGTTTTTAGATTTCCATCCGAATTAAATGTTGTTTAAAATAAATTCTACCCGCTCATCAGGAGGTAATACTGGAACAAAAACGATTGGAAATCCCAAGTCTTCATATACTTCTGTTATTAAGCGATGGATTTTTATCTGGTCGTTTTCGTTTTCCAACCTTGCATAATCATTTATCAAGGGGAGCCTGTCCAGAATGAATATTTTTTTATAATGTGCGTTTTGTATGGCTTTAGTTAGTAAATCATCAACTTCTAATTTTAAAAACCGATAATATGCCAGGGCATCCGGAATGGCTCGATCCAAAAAAACTATATCCTTGGGTTGTATTTCTGCTTCCTGTTCTATTTGCATATCTAACACACCTAATTGGAATTTCCTTTTGTTATTCCTAATTTCTTCTACTGTTTCTCCTTCGTCACGCATGGTATCTATATAATGTCTTGCATGCTCAATAGTTGTTTTATATCCTTTTTCTTGTAGCATATTGATGACTGTGGTTTTTCCGGTACTTGGTCCACCTGTGATAACATACCAGTTAGTGCTTCTGTTTTTATTGTTTTTTGATTTCATTTTTTAATTAGAATTTATACGTTTTCAATACTATATAATTTGGGAATATCACAATCCCATCCATAGGTTTCCTTGATACCCATTTGTAATGCTTCTGCACTTTTTTTTTCACCATGAATGATGAATATTCTTTCAGGTGTATTTTTTATTTCGCTCATCCAATCCATAAGTTCGGCGTGGTCTGCGTGTGCCGACAGCCCTTCAATTTCTGCTACTTGCATTTTAAACGGCACCCATTTTCCATATACTTTTAGTTCTTTTTCACCTTCCAATAATTTTCTGCCACGAGTGCCTTCAGCTTGATAACCTACAAAAAGTAAGTTGTTATTTGGATTTTGCGCTTGGGTTTCAAGATAGTTTAGCATCCTCCCGCCTGTGAGCATTCCGCTTCCTGCAATCACGATTTTTGGTTTATTGTCTGTTCTTAATTCCATAGTCTCTCTGTATCTACTTACAACAGTGAAATTAGAACACAGTTCGTCACATTCATTGTCTTCCAATCTGTGCCAATCACGAGTTCTATGAAACAGTTCCAATACATTGGCACCCATTGGGCTATCCATAATCATTGGGACTCTTGGAATTTTGTTTTCCTTTAGTAATCTCCAAAAAATCAACATCATCAATTGCGCACGTTCTACTGAAAAACTGGGGATAAATAAACTGCCTCCATTGTTAATAGTTTCATTAACTAATTTTTCAATCAGCGGAATAGCTTCCACTTCCTCTGGATGAAAACGCCCTCCATAAGTAGATTCTATAAAAAGTACGTCTGCTTTTTTTGGCTTCAAGGGTGGATAGAGCAATAAATCATTGGTTCTTCCAATATCTCCTGAAAAAACGAAGCGTTTTCCATGTATATCCAATTCTATATAGGTGGCTCCAAGAATGTGTCCGTTGTATTGAAACCGCGCCTTCACATCCTTGAGAATGGGTAACCATTGAGAAGGTGGTATCCCTTTGAAGAAAGGAATTGTTTTTTCTACATCCTTTAAATCGTAAAGTGGTTTTGCAGGACTGTGTTTGGAATAGCCTTCTTTATTGGCACGTTCGGCTTCCTGTTCTTGTATTTTGGCACTATCGTTCAATATGATTTTTGCGATGTCCAGGGTGGGATTGGTGCCATATATGGGACCATTAAAGCCTTGCTTTACCAACCTCGGCAGATAACCTGTGTGGTCCATATGGCCGTGGGTGAGTAAAACCGCATCAATATCAGCAACATTAACTGGTGGGTACTCCCAGTTTTTAAGGCGTAATTCCTTCAACCCCTGAAAAAGCCCGCAGTCTATCAGTATCTTTCTATCTCCTGTATCCACCAGATATTTTGAGCCGGTTACTGTGCCTGCTGCTCCTAAAAAGTGAATGTTTATTTTATTATTTTTCATATTTATGTTACTTATTAATGTCCACCACAGCAGGACGGTGTATTTCCTTTGTTTTGGCCCGATTTGCTCAATTCTACTATTTCATTATATAGATTGCGGGAATCCTCTTTTATTACAAGTGCCAGCTTCTTTATGGATTTAGGCTCAAAATTTACCATCTCAAGCAATATTTCAAGAGCCTCATCAAGTAATTTGGGGTCATCTTCCAATGCTTGGTAAAATGGTTCCAGGTCAATGTTATTCTGTTTTTGCATTTCTTCAGTTTTCATCTGTATTGTTTTTAGAATTAATGACTGTTTATTTAATTATTTTTTTAATGTATTGTGCACAATGCTTCCGAATCTTCTAAAATCTTTTCATGTCTTACTTTGTCAATTCCTACCTTCTCTAATAATTCAGGTTTTTCGTGAAGCTCTTTGCACAGTACAATGCCTGTGTCCAACAGTTTTGTTTTTTCTGCTTTGGTTAATGTTGTCAGAGCTGTTAAAGGATGCAAGCCCAACTTGTCTATTCTATATTTGAGGCTATTGTTTTTTGGGTAATCCCAACTTACCAGACCCAATCCCATACAGGTGCCAAATTGAATGGCATCGGTTGTAAAACGAGTATTTGTAAAAACCCAACCTTGATGGAATTTTGTTTGGTGGCCCAATTGCTTTTTCCATTGTTTTTCGACATCCAGAAACCTGGATTGGATATAAAGTGGGATTTTTACGTTGCAGAACCTACCTTGGCCACTGTGGTATTTACATTCTATCATATAGTGCTTATTGTCTTTTATTGCAGCCACATCTATTTCATGCTGTACGCAATGCCCTTGTACGATAGTACCAACTTCGGTTTGAAAGCCTTCCATCTCTAGGATTTTGCCGACAAATTTTTCAAAAGGAAATCCCGATGGGCCCAGTTCCATAATGGCTTTTTTGAGTTTGTATTTTGAAGCACTTACACGGGATTTGCCTTTTAGCATTTTAAATGCCATTTGATAGATTTTCTTGGTGGTAATTCCATGGTATAGCTCAGCTTCAATTTCTTGTACTATTTGATTAATTACAGTTTTATCGGCACCAGCTCTTTGCAATGAGCTTTTCAATTTTTTTACTTGAAAAGGAGCTTCTTCTCCACTTGCTTTTATAATAGTTATATTATTCATTAATGTGTATTTTTTTAATGTTTGCCAAGGCAAAAACGACTAGGAAAAAACTTAGAAATATTTCCAGCATTACCACAAATTTGGCGACTTCGGAAACAGGAGTGATATCACCATATCCAACATTTGAAAAGGTTACAACGCTGAAATAGAAAAAATGATACAAACGAAATATGTAAGAATTTGTATGAGCCGAAATACCTTCAAAAGCCATGTCATTAAACAAGAAAAGGCAAGTGTAATCAGTTGCATAAGAGAGAATGCTGATGAATAGTATCAATCCGAAAGCCCATAGCAACTGCTGAACCGAATAACAAATTTTTATCAATTTTGGAAGTTGTTTCAAGATGGCCATTGTAATTATTATAGTTTTTACTAATGCTGCGGTTGCAATAATTATATGAAATGGAAAAGAACTATGATCTATAAAAGGCATTAACACTATATAAAAAAGTGCTATCCCTATTATTGTGAATATTGGTAATGCAGTTCTACCAAAGAGCAATTTGTAAAAGGACTTTTCTTGAATTTTATTTAATCTCTCAGACATATTAACATGTTTTTAAAGATGTATGGTCATTACAGGCAATGTTGAATGATTGGTAACACCTTCGGCAATACTCTTGGAAAACAGGCTTAAAAAACCGGTTTTACCATGGGTAACCATTGCTATTAAGTCTATTGGGTTTTGCTTTATAAACGTATTAATACCAGTTTCTACAGAAGCCTCATTATATACTGCCAAAGAGTATTTTTTTAATTCTGGGAACTTCCTCAATAGCTGCGCTATTGGTTTTAAACCAACATCTATACTGTTAAAATCTGTCTGAGTATTAATTCGCAACAAATGGATACGAGCATCACATTTATTGGCAATGGAAATTACTTGCTTAAATGCATTCGTAACATCATCTTTGAAATCTGAAACAAATACTATGTTTTTAAATGGGAATGCTACGGCTTCATCTTTCACAACAATTACAGGAGTATTTGCTTTTCTTACAATTTCTTCTACGTTACTACCTGTTATTTCCCTGATAACGCCTTTGGTTCCGCTACTACCAGTAATGATGAAATCGTGGTGAAAGTGATTGGAGTGTTCTAAAATATCAGCTTGTCCAGCATCATATTGAAGAAATGTGCGGCAGGTTAGATCTTCACGCTCTGCCGTTCTTTCCAGCTTGCGCAATTTGGCTTTAGCTATACCAATTTTTTTTAGTGTTTCAGGATATCTTTTTTCCTTTAGTTTATCTAATTTTACCCAATCTACTGGTGTTTTCATTAAATGCAGAAAATGGATTTCGGAACTATATAGTTTTGCTATTTCTATACCGAGTTGTGCTGCTTTGGTACAGTTTTCAGAGAAATCGGTTGGAACAAGTATATTTTTCATTTTTTATGTTTTAAGTTAATTAACTATCACTTATTTCCAGAGGATATTTTTTTTTCAAAACAGTCCAGATTGAATGTGTTTTATAAAACAATTATATTCATTTAAAAATTTTATCTAGCAATCTATTTCAGTTTCCATCGCCTCATGTTTGCCATGCTTGCACCACAAACAGGAACAGTTTTTATGCATACACTGTTTGTCTTTTAATCTGGGACGAAACCACAGTTTTACAAAGGGTAACAGGATGCGGTTACCCATGCCATAGTGGCTGTATTTTTTAATCATAATAGGGATTAGGTCTTCCTGTTTAGAAATCATTTTCAGTACTTTACCATACCCTTTGTTACCCAATCTAGTAAACATCCATCGGTTTATTAACCCAACTTCCATATTAGGCTGAATGTGTATTTTACATAAATCAGGATAGGAGCTGCCTTCAATAATACTTTGGGCTGCCAAATACCCGGAATGCATCGCATAGCGCATACCAAAACCCCACAAAGCATCCTGAAATCCTGCATTTTCACCTACGTAATAAATCCGGTTGTCTTTAGTTAGCGCCTTGTTGAAGAAGAAGTTAACATACCCACCAAACTCCTTGGGGTTGTTAATGTCAATATCCACGGTTTCATGAAGTCGCTTCAAGGCGCGTTCAAAAAATTCCTGTGCATTAGGAAATGATTTGAACATACATGTTGCAAATGTGGCTCTGCCTTCGTTTACCAAAAGGTATGCATACGCCTGAGGTGCCATATCATCATCTAAAAACCCTGCATAGTAATTTTTATGATTAGTTTCAAAAACAATGCCTTTGGCAATGGCATCGGCTGCTTTGGGTCCTGTACCAATAATGACTTGACCATCCGGTACTTTTTTTATGCGTGATCCCCATTTTATATGAACTCCAGCTTCTAAAGCTTGTCTTTTTAATCCTTGGTCCAGTGACCATTCATTGGTGCCACGTTCTACTAAATAAAATAATGGCCGCGAGGTTTTAATCTTGTATTTTTTTGCCGAGGCATCAAAATACTCCCCATTACTGTAAGGCGCAAACCTGAAATTTATGGAAACCCCAATTGATTCCAGGAACGCTTTTGCATCTTCTTGGGTTGACCAGTTATCGATACCCTGAAAATCACCATTAAACCGTGTCCCTACATTAGTTTTCATTTCATGTACAGTCACCTTGTAGTTGTTTTTTGCAAGGGTGATTGCCGCCACCAAACCCGCAGGACCTGCGCCTATGATATTTACGGATTTAGAATTCATTTACAGTAACATTTTTTGCTTCCACAATTATATTGGTTGAATGCGGAAATTCATTAACAGTCTTCCATATAATATTAGGTTGCTTTAAAAAAAGTTGATGATCGCCATTGTCAACCTTTATAAATTCAGAATTCAAAAAAGCTTTTGAAAGTTTTTTGGCATTTTCAAATGGTGCAGAAGTATCTTTATCACCATGTATAAATACCACTTTTTTGTTTTTAATAGCTTTGGCGTAAGCGTATAAATCTGGTTTTATCACAATTTCGTTTAACGAGTTGGCATAGCTTTGCCAGGTGTGTTTTTTGGCATCTTCAAAAACAGCTTCCGTAAGATTTTCAGGTTTAAAAGATTGGGTCATAAAAATAGGATGAAGCATACAAATTAGCGTACTATATTTTCCTGATGCTAAACGATCAAATACAGCATGACCTGACATGATTTCCCTAAATTCATTTTTGTCTTTATAAACAGGAATTCCAGTTATTACTGCTCCATCAAACCATGTGTTGTGTTTGGCAAGCATAGCTAAAGTTATAATCGCTCCCATAGAGTGACCCACTATTATTGTTTGACCGTCGTTGAAATTCTCTTTTTTGATTATTTTTTCTAAAGCTTCCAGTTGCACATTAAGACTGTAATCGCTATTAGGTTTTGGTGAGTCGCCAAAGCCTAATAAATCCACTAATAGCAATTGGTGCGTTTTGCTAACAGCATCTAATTCGTTTTTCCAATAGTTTTTTGAACCTGTTAAGCCATGAATGAAAATCACTTTTTTATCTCCAGAGCCTATTATCTCATAATTTAAAGACATGCTTTCAGGATTGTATTTTGGTGCATTAATTACCT
>Ga0316209_1001148_pt1 | contig 31018 bp, 32 predicted proteins | sample 6monopyrite_MG_FD_204945 | JGI IMG/M metagenome (GOLD analysis project Ga0316209, IMG submission 204945) | Microbial mat bacterial communities from mineral coupon in-situ incubated in ocean water Damariscotta River, Maine, United States -... | ecosystem: Environmental > Aquatic > Marine >...
TAAATTTTTTCTAGGTTATATATTACCGAGAAAAAATTTTCCTAGAAAAACGTCTCTCTCTAGCCTGAAAAAAATTTTCCTAGGTGAGATAGATATGTCTGGAAAGTGGGTTGTTTAGAAAGAAATACTTTTCCCATCAATCAATGTAGTGCAATGGGTCGTCTAGGTCAGCAGGATCAGCCAGATCCCTTGAGTTTGTGAATATTTCTGTGTGATTAAAAGCATGGCTATTCCGGTGGGCTTTTGAAATGGTTTTACATTTGCCGCGGGTCTTGGCATTGATCCAAAGGCACAATGCTAAGGCCGATCCCAAGAACAAAACTGCAAGGGCAGCTTTGATTCCGATCAGAGCGGGTAGGCCGAAGAGGAAAAAAATCAGTACCAATAATTTTTTCATACGATACCTTCGGTGAGTATTTGAGTAAGCCTTCAGTCATAGTCAGGATGACGCCGATAAACCGTGACAACCGTACCGATACGACTGCCGTGATCCCGCACAACAACGTAGTGCATCTGACTGGTGTCGTGCGCCCAGATTTCCAGGTTATCGATCGTGCCGTACTTTCTCAGTTTATGGCGGACTACTCGCGGGGAAAGCGGCTGACGTTTTAACTCCGGGTGTTTCAAGCGCCTGAGCAGGGAACCGGCGGGATCACCCGTCTCGCCGCTGTGGAGCCGCTCGCTGTATTGCTCAATCGCGTGTGAGGTGAGTTGAATCTGTCCCAGGGCAGGAGTAGGGGTAGTGGTCGAATCCGCGTCCACAAGGGCTGAGATTCGCTCAGGCTCGCATTCATCCTGCTTCGGGAGAAACTCATCCTGGCTGTTGGTCAGCAAGAGCTCTGCGCCGTTTAGACTGATGGAAAGAAAGCGTGCCAACTGTTTGAGGTGGTTCTTGCTGCTTTTACCGCGAGCCAGCTTTTTGATTTGCGGGCTGGAGACTTCCAGGGTGATGCCCTTACCGGAAATTAACGCCATGTTGAACACCTTGGCCACCAACAATAGGTGCTGCATAGCGGTCAACTCAGCCGCTACCAGTGGATCTGGGTTGTTGATGCCCTCTATTAGCAGAATGCCTTTTCTTCGTGTGCCCACGCGCCAGGCAACGGCGTATCCATCCTGCATGGGGCCAAGGGAATTTGTCGTCAGTTTCATCATTGCTCGATCTCCCGCTAATTGGTGGATAGCGTTAAGCTGAAGTCGTAGATATGGGGTGTGCCCGCTGATGTCCCTTTGAATTTCACGTACACCCGGCCGGTATAGCTGGCCACCACCTGGGTATTAAGGTCAGAGGTGTGGGAGATGGAAATCTCCTGGGTCAAGGGCAGCCCTTCTTGATCGAACATTTGAGTACGCAAGAAGCTGGTACTGGCAATGTCATTGGAGGCCCACAGGCTGATCGTGTCACCACTCATCACATCCAGGGCGTACCAATCAAAGTCGTCGCCCATATCGATGGTTGAGTGGTATTGAGCCCCGTTAATGATCGGGTAGGCCGCGTAACGTGAGTTATTCGGTTCGTATGAGGCATCATCCTGCACCAGGCCATCATCGACGCTGGGGTGCGCTGTGAGGTGGTAACGGAAAAAGGCCCGCGACGATCCGGTGACCTTGATCAACAGCTCTCCGGTTTGGCTTGGAGCATAATCAAACGAAATCATCCGGCCCTCGCTGAGCACCTCCCGCTCAAAGCCATCGGCCATCAGCTGCACGCTGATTGTGTTGGAGCTGGCCAGATCATTCATTACGTCAATCGAATAAGTGCTGCCACCTGCCACGGGCAGAGAGTAATATTTGGCCGTCTCCTCGTGCTCGGTGATGGTGAGGTTGTAGGGCTTGCCCGCCTCAATTTCCTGAGCGTTGATGCCGCCCGGGTTCTCACCCTCTTCAGTGGGATTACAGGCGGACAACAGCAATGCAAGTGGGAGCAGCATTATCCTGCATCTCATTGCTCGCTACTCTCCAAGTTGGCTACGGGCTGATCCTCTACAGGTTTTACGAAGTAGCGGGCCTTGCCTTGGTGAATGACCAGCGGGATCTTGATCGGTTGCTCCTTGCCGACTCGGATCTTGTCAGGCGCGGCGTAGAAATAGACCCAGTCGGGTGTGTACTGGCTGGTCTTGAGTAGCAGCTCCAGCTCGTCGAGTCCGTGATTCTCCTTGGGGAACATGAAGTAGCTGCGAAATGATTTGGAGGGATCGAAAAAATAGCTGTTCCCTTCAAACTCGACGAGCTCCGGCGTGTGGTCGATGTGCCTTGGTTTTTCTACTCCAAAGGCCATCCAGCAGACGGTGGGCCCCTCTTTGGCTGTGCAGACCTTTCCGTCGTTCTTAAGTAGTGACACGCCTACCATCTTGGGCTTGATGCCATCCTTTTCGACAACAATATCTTCGGTGGTAAAACCAAGCTCTACGGCCGCCTTATTGGAGGCCTCTAATAAAATCTCTGCCAGGTGATTAACTGGGGCATTACCGGCTTGCTCCTCCGGCATCCAGGCAATCAGGTAGTTGCGGGCCGACTTCGACTCCGGGGCCAACAGCCACGAGGCGAAATTCATCGCCGCTGCTGATCCAGGGGTAAAGCCCTTTACCGGCGCGTTGTACCCAGATGCCGCATAGGCAAAGCCATAGGCCGCTGAATCGCTGAAGCTGGCCATGGTCTCCTGTGGCACATCGGTGTCTTTGAGATCGCTATCGATATTGGCTGCTCTGGCCACATTCAAGGCGTAAGATGCCTTGGCGTCGTACTTCACCGGCGCGGTCATGCAGCCGCTCAATAGGCCAAGCAAGGCCCCAAAAATTAACAATCTACGCATTTTTATACCCCCGTAATTTTCTTGTTTTCCAACCGCCCATTCTTGTACCGATTTCGGGTACGATCGGCCCGCGTACCCAAAATCAGCACAATGCAAAAGGCTATAGCATTCCCAAAATATGCAAGCCTGGTCAACTGGCTGAAACAGGCCCGAGAAGACCAGGGCTTGAGCATGCGCGACCTGGCAATTCGCCTGGACGAGCCTCATTCCTTTGTTCAGAAGGTGGAGATGAGGGAGCGCAGGCTGGACGTGTTTGAGTACACTCTCTATTGCAACGCCCTGGATCTCGACCCGATGGAAGGGCTGGCGTTCCTCCGGTAGGTTGCTTGCCTGGTTGATGCTTATCGCTCATCGGTGCAGCGCTGGTACTGGACAACAACTCCAGTCCCGTCAAAATCGTCGAAATCCTCTTCATGCGTATCCTCGCTTTTCAAAGTGATCATCAACCACGCTATCACCGATTTTGAAAATGCAAGTTTTGGGGGGGATGAAACTCACCGCACGGCAAAGTTTTCCCGTCAGGGAAAATTAGCTTGCTATAACAACACGGTGAGACTAATATTTTACCGATCGGGAAAATTAGAGCTGTGAAATGACAGTGCAAAGCAATAAAATACCGTACGGGAAGATATTGTCCGCTCAGGACATTGGCAACATCATCCGTGCCACCCGCAAGGCTCAGGGCGCGACCCAGACCGAATTCGCCGCCCTGTGTGGCGTCGGCGTGCGTTTTCTCTCGGAGCTGGAAAACGGCAAGCCCACTGCCGAGCTGGGCAAGGTGCTGGCTGTGATTCAAAGTCTCGGGTTGGAAATGAGCCTGCAACCCCGTGGCTGGCAAAGCAGTGGCCAACGCATGGCAGAGGCTGACTAATGGCCCTCATCGTCTATCTCAACAACGAGAAACTCGGCAGCCTACAACTGGATGCCCGGCGCCGTTTCATCTTTCAATACGATGCTGCTTGGCTCGCCCGGCCTGATGCCGTGCCGCTTTCCCTGGCCCTACCGTTACAAACAGAGCCCTACACCGACGACAGCGCCCGGCCTTTTTTCAGCAACCTGTTGCCCGAGGCCCAGCTGCGTGAAGCCATCGCCCGCAAGCTGGGAATTTCAGAAACCAACGACTACGGTCTGCTGGAGGCTATCGGTGGCGAGTGTGCCGGGGCGGTCAGTCTCTCTCCTGAAGAGTCAGCGCCGGTCACAGAAGGTGATTATCAAACGTTGGATGAGCAGGCTTTGCACGACCTCATCGAACAACTACCGCGTCGCCCCATGCTCGCCGGTGAAGGGGAGATGCGCCTCTCCCTGGCCGGGGTGCAGAACAAACTGCCGGTCTATTTCGATGGCCAGGGCATTAGCCTGCCCCGCGGCGCCAGCCCCAGCAGCCACATCCTCAAACCGGCGATTCGTGAATACCCCAACAGCATCTTCAATGAGGCCTACTGCATGCGGCTTGCTCAGGCCGTTGGACTCAACGTGCCCGACGTGACCCTGATCGAAAATCAGGGCGATTGGCTCTACCTGGTGGGTCGTTATGATCGTGAGCGAGACAGTCACGGCAGCTTGCAGCGCCTGCACCAGGAGGACTTCTGCCAGGCCCTCGGCGTCCTGCCCGAAACCAAATACGAAAAAGAGGGTGGCCCCAGCCTGGCCGACTGCTTCAGCCTGATAAAACAGCAGAGCATCCAGCCCGCCGCCGACCAGCTGCAACTGCTCAACTGGGCGGTGTTCAACTATCTCATTGGCAACGCTGACGCCCACGGCAAAAACGTCTCGCTTCTGCTCACGCAGCAAGGCCCCAGGCTTGCCCCGTTTTACGACCTGATGAGCACCGCTATCTACCCCGGTCTGAGCGAACGCCCCGCCATGAAAATCGGCGGTGAAGACCGGCCTCAATGGATCATCGCCCGCAGCTGGGAGAAACTGGCCACTGATTGCGGCATCGGTTTCAAACTGGTCAAACAGACTCTTGAAAAAGTAAGCCACACCTTGCAGGAGCAGGCGCCTGAGGTTGCGCAGCAGTTTGAGCAAAGCCAACAGGCCAGTGAAGTCACCGTAGCCATCCAACAGGTGGTCGCACAACGCATTAAAAAAATCGAAGCCAGTTTCAATGCCGCTGCCCAAGGGCGTGATGGCTAGGGTTGGATGCTGGGCCGGGTGCCTGCCTATGCCGGTCAATACTGGTCAAACCGATTTACACCAGGCCCCAATCTCCGTATCGTTGAAACATTCATCCGGCCCCAATTTTTATGTTGCCCGGAAGGTGTGTCCCGCCACAAGGAGCACCCAAAAGAGTCCAAGGAGTTTGACTAAATGACCGAGCTGGAAGATCGCTGGTTATCGGTAGAGGAGATTGGCAAATACCTGGGTGTCAGCAACGACACCGTCTACCGCTGGATCGACAAACAGAACATGCCCGCCCATCGTGTCGGCCGGTTCTGGAAATTCAAAAAAGATGAAGTGGACGGTTGGGTCAAAGCCGGCGGTGCCGCCGAGCCCGCCAAAAAGAGCCGCAGTAAATGATTAAGACCGGCATTGAGCCCGGCACCATTTGAGTAGAGAAGTAATTACACCAATGAGTAAAAACAGTGTAGCCACCCAAGGCGCCAAGCTGGGGTTTGAAGAAAAATTATGGATGGCGGCGGACAAGCTCCGCGGCACCATGGATTCCGCCGAATACAAACACGTCGTGCTCGGCCTCATCTTTCTGAAATACATCTCCGACGCCTTTCTGGAAAAACACACCGAACTGGCCGAAGAAGAGTTCGCCGATCCGGAAGATCGCGATGAATACCTGGCTGACAACATCTTCTGGGTGCCGCCCGAGGCCCGCTGGACCTACCTGCAAGGTCGCGCCAAAGATCCCAAGATCGGCCAGCTCATCGACGAGGCCATGGCCGCCATCGAGCGCGACAACGGTTCCCTAAAAGGCGTACTGCCCAAGGACTACGCCCGCCCCGCGCTGGACAAATCCCGCCTCGGCGAGCTGATCGACTTAATCGCCACCATCGGCCTGGGTGACAAAGAGAGCCGCAAGAAAGATATCCTCGGTCGTGTCTACGAATACTTCCTCGCCCAGTTCGCCGAGAAAGAGGGCAAGGGCGGCGGCGAGTTCTATACCCCCCAATGCGTGGTCAAGCTGCTGGTGGAGATGCTCGAACCTTTCAAGGGCCGCGTCTACGACCCCTGCTGCGGCTCAGGCGGTATGTTTGTGCAGGCGATACGCTTTGTCGAAGCCCATTCCAACGGCAATGGCAACGGCCAAACCGCCGGTGCCCAGCGTGAAATCGCCGTCTACGGCCAGGAGATGAACTACACCACCTGGCGCCTGGCCATCATGAACATGGCCATCCGCGGCATCGACGCCGACATCCGCTGGAACGAAAAAGGCTCCTTCCTTCAGGATGCCCACCGCGACCTCAAGGCCGACTACATCATCGCCAATCCCCCCTTCAACGACGAAGACTGGGGCTACTCCAAAGTCAAAGACGACGTGCGCTGGGCCTTCGGCACCCCGCCCGCAGGCGGTGCCCGCAAACAGAAAGACGGCTCGGTCATCGAAGTGGACGGCGGCAACGCCAACTACGCATGGATACAACATTTCATCCACCACCTGGCCCCGGACGGCCTCGCCGGTTTCGTGCTCGCCAACGGCTCCATGTCCAGTAACACCTCCGGCGAAGGCGAGATCCGCAAAGCCCTGATCGAAGCCGACATGGTGGACTGCATGATCGCCCTGCCGGGACAGCTCTTCTACACCACCCAGATTCCCGTCTGCCTATGGTTCCTCACCCGCTCCAAAAAGACCGACCGTAAACGCGGTTTCCGCGCCCGCGCTGGTGAAACCCTGTTCATCGACGCCCGCAAAATGGGCACCCTCATCGACCGCACCCACCGCGAATTGTCAGAAGACGAGATCGCCACCATCGCCGGTACTTACCATGCGTGGAGGAGTGAGGAAAAAGACGATGCACAGGGACGTGCAAGTGTCGCGGGAGGCAGGACGCCGGGAGCGACCGGCAAATATGAAGACCAGCCCGGCTACTGCAAATCCGCCACCTTGGACGACATCCGCGCCCACCACCATGTGCTCACGCCCGGCCGCTACGTCGGTGCCGAAGCCATCGAAGACGACGGTGTGCCCTTCGAGGAGAAGATGGCCGAACTCAGCGATCGACTCTATGAGCAGATGCGCGAATCGATGGAGATGGACGCTGTGATCCGCCGTAACCTGGAGGTGTTGGGTTATGGGGAGTGAATGGCCAGAAGTCTCACTTGCAGAGCTGTATGACATTCGGTCTGGCTTGTCTAAGCCTGCCAAAGATTTTGGCTCTGGTTATCCATTTCTCGCGTTTAAAGAGGTGTTCAACAACTATTTTGTACCTGAAGAACTTTCTGAACTTGTGCAATCCAGCGATAAAGAGCGAGAGGGATGTTCAATTCGAAGAGGCGATGTCTTTCTTACGCGTACCAGTGAAACGATGCATGAGTTAGGTATGAGTTGCGTTGCCTTGAAAGATTATGAAAACGCCACCTTCAACGGTTTTACTAAGCGATTGAGACCGAAAGAATGTACTGAGCTTGTGCCTGAGTATGTTGGGTATTACTTGCGTAGTTCTAAATTCAGGCACTCCCTATCAGCGTTTTCAACAATGTCTACTCGTGCGAGTTTAAACAATCAGATGATTGAACACTTGAAGATTGTTGTGCCGCCAGTTTCGGAGCAAAAATCAATAGGTTGGATTCTGAGAAGTTTTGATAAAAAAATCGAACTCAACCGCCGCATGAACGAAACCCTGGAGGCCATGGCCCAGGCATTGTTCAAGAGCTGGTTTATCGATTTCGACCCCGTCATCGACAACGCCCTCGCTGCCGGCAACCCCATCCCCGACGAACTCCAACCCCGCGCCGCCATCCGAGAAAGCCTCGGCGACGCCCGCAAACCCCTGCCCGACCACATCCGCAATCTCTTTCCCAGCGAGTTTGAGCTCACCGAAGAGATGGGCTGGGTGCCGAAGGGGTGGGGTGTTGGTCCAGTCTCGGAATTTGCAGAACTCAACCCTGAATCATGGTCGGCCAAAAATGCCCCAACGTTTGTTCGCTATGTCGATTTGGCTAATACCAAGAACGGTAGGATCAATATTGTTGTTCCTTATAACTTCTCAGAGGCCCCAAGTCGGGCGCGTAGGGTTCTGCGGCAAGACGACACCATCATAGGCACCGTGAGACCTGGCAACAGATCGTTTGCATATATCTATGAGGATGATTTGACTGGTAGCACGGGGTTTGCCGTTATGCGGCCAAAGGAAAAATTCTTTAGAGCATTTGTGTATTTGAGTCTTACCCGGAATGAGGTCATAGAACATTTCGCCCATTTGGCTGACGGTGCAGCGTACCCAGCAATTCGCCCAGAGGTAGTAGCTTCTCTAAGCTGTGTATTGCCGACAAGTGAACTGTTGGAACATTTCGACATATTGTGCCAGCCGTGGATGCTCCGCATTGGAGAACGGGAGTTTCAATCAGACTCTTTGTCCAAACTGCGTGATACGCTGTTGCCCAAGCTGTTTTCCGGTGAAATCCGAATCACTTACGCTGAAAAGTTGGTAGGCGTTGCGGCGTGAGCTAGCGCGGCTTAAGGAGCGAGTGAGGCAAAGAAAAGTCGGGGAGGGGGTATGAGTTTTTTATTAACACAACAAGAAGCCGAGGCATTGCTGGCACTTGAAAAGCACTATCGCGGTAGCGACAGGTTCTCCTTTCCGAGCCTGGGAGGGGCATTGCGCATTCCATTGCACTCAGACGATCATCGCGAAGAATTCAGTCTCGATATTTATCGGGCTCGCATTGAGTTGCGCAAGAACACTTTTCAGTCGAGGGCGCGTAAGGCGGTTATTCTGGCTCGGGTTGATCTATGTGGAGCTCTGCATCGAAACCCTGATGGCGAGGAGATACCCTGCCCTCATCTCCATTTATACCGTGAAGGTTGGGGCGATAAATGGGCGGTTCCTTTGCCGGATGTCTTTGGGAATCCTGAAGATTCATGGGCGGTGATGTCTGAATTTATGAATTTCTGCAACGTTGTTACCCGCCCCACCATATTGCAGGAGCTATTCACATGATGATTGATGAGATTGAAAAGCTGCTGAATGAATACACGCGCTGGCTGAAGGATAAAACCATCCTGAAACAGATTGGCGGTGATTGGGTTGAGATAACAACGCCCCATTTGGATCGACATAACGATTGCCTCCAGATTTATGCCCGTAAGGAAGGGAATGGGTTTGTGCTGACGGATGATGGGTACATCATTAACGATCTGATTAGTTCGGGGTGTCCGCTTGATACGCCGAAACGGCAAGACTTGCTGAAAACCACTCTGGCGGGTTTTGGTGTTCAAATGGATGGTGAGCAATTGATCGTTCATACCACGCCCGAGAATTTCTCACTAAAAAAACACAACATCATTCAGGCCATGTTGTCAGTAAACGATCTCTTCTACCTGGCTTCGCCTTATGTCGCCAGCTTGTTTGTGGAAGATGTTACTAATTGGTTGGAGTTGGCAGATGTTCGTTATACGCCAAACGTGAAATTCACCGGCAAGAGCGGATACGATCATATGTTTGACTTTGTAATTCCAAAGTCACGCAAAGAGCCAGAAAGGATCGTTCAGGCCCTGTCCAACCCTAAAAAGGATTCGGCTGAGGCGTTGGTTTTTAAGTGGTTGGATACCAAGGAGACGAGAGCTTCCGACTCCCGGCTCTTTGCGTTCCTGAATGACAGTAGCGCGAGCGTGTCACAGTCAGTGATTGATGCTTTGAAAAATTATGATTTGGAGCCCGTCTTGTGGTCGCAGCGGGAACAGGCGAAGGAGAAGTTGGCAGCATGAACCAAGCTGATCTCCTGGCCCAAATTTCCCTCGGCGAAGACAGCACTCGCCAGTTCAAGGTCGATGTGCACTATGGTGAGTCGCTGGCATTGGATGTCGCATTTCTGCCAAAACTGCTTTCCGGTGAATTTCGCATTTCAAAAACAGATAAGCTACTGGTGGCCGCTGCATGAGCGCAGCCGACAAGATCGCTAAATGGGTTGTGAAAAAGCCCATGATCTTGATGAGATTCGATGAATCGTTCTCTAATGCGTTGCTCAGTTCTCGGCAAGGGTTTGAACACCTGACTATCGTGAAGCCTCACTCGGTTTTCCAAGATTTTAAACTGCCGACGGTGTGTTTATTAGAGATTGATGAATATGGTTCGACCAAATGTTATCTGGGAGCAATAACACGCAAAACGGCAGTAAGTACATTTGATTCGCGCTTGACCATCAAGAAACTTCGCGTTTTACAGCAAGTATCATTGAGTACTATCGAGAAGAAGGTCGATGATTCTCGTATGAGGCGCCTGTTGAGCGAGCGAATGCCCGATGAGGATGGGGTCTCCAGTCTTTCGCCAAAACTTAGTGCCTGTTTGATCAAAGTTTTGGCGGAAGATGCGGAAAATCGTTCGGCTCTGGAAACGGTGCTTTCGCTTCTACCAAAACTTAGGCGTGTATCCAATGCCGGTTGGGCACAGGAAGATGCTATTCAATCTGCAATCGAGGCTTTTGGTGTTAGAGGTAATGCCGTCCCTGATCAGGTTGTTCTGAAGCGAGGAGCCTCCTCGGGCTTAGGGCTGATCGGTGCATACCTCTATGAGGACAATGTGGTGCATTCTGATGCATCTCAGATCCCCGGTTTTGATGTGATTGCCAATGATGTGACTGGGCGCGCCGAATTTCATAAGCGCGATGAGAGATTAGTGATTTATACCGCTAATAAGTTGCCTTTGGAGAAAATGCTTGGCGTTGATTTGATTTATATCAACGAAACCATGGGGAATATCGTCATGGTGCAGTACAAGATGCTTGAGGAATCCAAGAAAAAAGATGGGAAGCATGATTGGCTGTTTCGACCGGACAAGCAGCTGTATAAGGAAATTGGTCGGATGCAGTTGCCTGCTTTCGAGGGTTCGATAAATGATTACCGGTTAAATCGTAATCCGTTTTTCTTCAAGTTTGTGAAGCGAAAGGTCGTGGATGACTCCCATCAATCTTTCTTGGTCTCGCTGGATCACTTGAATCAGGTTTTATCCTCGTATGAGGCTAAAGGAGTGAAGGGTGGTGTGCGCATCAGTTACGAAGCTTTGGGGGGTGCTTACCTTCGTGAGGCCGATATTCTAGGCTTGATTCGCTCCGGATACGTTGGCACGCACCGGGCTGAAACGGCGGCGCTGGAGGTGATTGTCCATGAGGCTGCCAAAGGCAACAAAGCCATTGTGCTTGCCTGGCAGCAGAGGGTTAAAGAGATATCGCAATGAGCAAGCGGACTAGAAGAATTGGCTCCATAAAAAGCGAGCTGCTCAGGAAATCGCGTGAAGCGGCACTTGCAGCTGTGCAAATATTTAATAACCCAAATATTAGCTTCAAGTCGGAGTCCTATGTGGTTTTGATGGTTATTGCTTGGACCTATCTAATGCATGCTTATTTTCGTGGGAAGAAGATTGAGTATCGTTATTGCCAGCCGAATGGGAAGCGGCGCGAATTCGACAAAACAAAGTATGGTGCGTACAAATACTGGGAGCTTGAGCGTTGCCTGAATGATGAAAAGTCGCCTATCGATAAGGATACAGCTAATAATCTTAGGTTTCTCATCGGGTTGCGTCATGAAATAGAGCACCAGATGACAACTCGGATAGATGATGTTTTGAGTGCCCGTTTTCAGGCGTGCGGCCTGAACTATAACGAGTACATTAAGAAGTTGTTTGGGGCGGACAACGGAATCGAAAAGCATCTCTCTTTCAGTCTTCAGTTTTCGACTATTTCCACTGAACAGAAGGAGTTGCTCGAAGATCAGCCTGGCTTGCCTGCTAATATCCAGGGGTACATCAAAGAGTTTGATGCTGGATTATCGGATGAAGAGTTCTCCAATCCGCATTACGCTTATCGTATTTTGTTTGTTCCAAAGACAGCCAATCGGAAGGGGCAGGCTGATCGTGTAATTGAGTTTGTTAAGAGTGACTCACCTTTGGCAGAGGCGGTTAACAAGGAATACGCGGTTATTAAGGAGACCGAGAAGAAAAAGTACTTGCCCCAACAAGTAGTGGATTTGATGAAGGCAGAGGGTTATCCAAGATTCTCAGTTCATTACCATACACAGCTTTGGAAAGCTGAGGACGCAAAAAATCCTGCTAACGGGTATGGCACCATGGTGGCAGGGAAGGTTTGGCATTGGTATGAGCGTTGGGTTGATGTGGTGCGAGCTCATTGTCGAGAAAATAGAGATAAGTACGTATGACGTTTGAGTATCTTCTTTCCCAAATCTCCCTCGGCGAAGACAGCACCCACCAGTTCAAAGTCGATGTACGTAATGGCGAGTCGCTGGCCTCAGAGATGGCGGCGTTTGCCAATTCTAACGGCGGCACGATCTACATCGGGGTGGCTGATGATGGCTCGATTCCGGGGCTTTCCAAGGAGGATGTGGGCCGAATCAATCAGCTCATTAGCAATGCGGCTAGTCAGCAAGTGCGCAGTGCGTTAACCGTACAGACGGAGAATGTAGCGCTGGAAAACGGTCGGGTTGTGATTGTGTTGACCGTACCCAAGGGGATCGATAAGCCCTATTTCGACAAGAACGGGGTGATCTGGCTCAAGACCGGTGCCGACAAGCGGCGGGTGAATTCTAAGGAGGAGCTGCGCCGTCTGTTCCAGATCTCCGATCAGTTTCATGCCGATGAATTACCCACCAAAGCGGGCATCGACAAGCTGGATAAATTGCGCTTTCGGGACTTTCTGCGTGACGTTTACAAACAAGAGTATCCCGATTCGCCAGCCGAGCTGATCCGGCTGCTGCAAAACATGAACCTGGCCACCGATGATGGTGTGTTGAATCTGGCGGGTGTGCTGATGTTTGCCGAGCGGCCTGAGTGGATCAAGCCGCAATTTGTGGTGAAGGCGATCCGTTACCCCGGCAATCAGATCCATGTCAGCGATTATGTGGATACGGAGGATTTCGCCGGGCCGCTGGGCAAGGTGTTTGATGATGCCCTGGCCTTTGTGATGCGCAATCTGCACAAGGTGCAGGCCGGGCGAGGGGTGAATGCGCCGGGGTTGCCGGAGATTCCAGAAAGCGTGTTCGAGGAGCTGCTGGTCAACGCTCTAGTGCACCGCGACTATCTGGTCAGCGCTCCGATCCGTCTGTTCATTTTCGACAACCGCATCGAGATCATCAGCCCCGGTCATCTGCCGGATAATCTGACCGTGGAAAAGATCCGGGCGGGCAATTCCAATATCCGTAACCCAATCCTGGTTTCCTATGTTGCCAAAGGGCTGTTGCCTTATCATGGTCTGGGGTCAGGTATTAAACGTGCTTTGGAGCAGTGGCCGCAGATTGAGTTTGCCGACGACAGGGACGGGTGCCTTTTTACCGTCACGATCTATCGCAAGCCGGTGGAAGAGCTGGTATTGGCGGATAAAGGGGCAATCATCGGTCAAATAAAAGGTCAGGCAGCGGTTTTATCCGGTCAGGCCGACCCGATAAATGACCTTTTAAATGCGATCAAGGCTGATCCAGCAGCGGATTACCAGACCCTGGCGGATGCTTTGGGTGTCAGTGAGGCGACAATCAAACGCCAAATCCAAAAGTTAAAGCAGCAAAACAGGATTCGGCGCGTCGGCTCCAAGAAAACCGGTTATTGGGAGGTGATCGAATGAGCCAGGCGGGAAGTGATTTGCTTGACTGTTGCTTGATTGAGCGATGCTTGAAGGCGCGATGATTTGAGCGTTGTTCTTGTGAATCAATAGGTTGAACGTGTTAATTTGCTTGACGGTTGGTTGATTGACCGGCTGCCAATGCAGGATTTGTATAAGAACTTGAAAACATAATTGAGTAATTGAGCCTCCACTGATTTGAGGGGGCTGGTAGTAGGCGCTGGGGGCATTTGATGAACGGCATCACGGAAAATATCCTGGAAGAAACCTGTCTGGAGTGGTTGGCTGGGCTGGGTTGGGACGTTTTACACGGCCCTGATCTGGCGCCGGGTATGTCTGCCCAGGAGCGCGAAGATTATCGCCAGGTTCTGCTGGTTGAGCGGCTGCGGGATGCGCTGACAAGGATCAACCCTGAGGTGCCCGCCTCGGGTATTGAGGATGCGGTGCGTCGTATAACCCTGGCTGGTTCGCCCGACTTGGTGGTGGGCAATCGCGCCTATCACCGTCTGTTGACCGATGGGGTGGATGTGGAGGTGGCGAATACCGATGGTTACGGCGGCGTGCGCCATCTCAAGGTGTGGCTGCTGGATCTTGAGGATATCGATAACAACGACTGGGTGGCGCTGAATCAATTCACGGTCATCGAGGACAATCGCAATCGCCGCGCCGATGTGGTGGTGTTTATCAACGGCATTCCGCTGGCGGTGTTGGAGCTGAAAAATCCCGGCAGTGAGAACGCCACCACCCGGCAGGCCTTTAATCAGCTGCAAACCTATAAGAAGGATATTCCTTCGCTATTTACTGCCAATGAACTGCTGGTGATCTCGGATGGTATTCAGGCCCGTTGCGGCACCATCACCTCAGGCTGGGATCGCTTCATGCCCTGGCGCACCATCGATGGCGATACCATCGCGCCCAAGGGCGTGCCGGAGCTGGAGACAACCATCCGCGGCCTGTTCGAGCGTCGGGTGTTCCTGGATTACATTCTCAACTTCGTGGTGTTTGAAGACGACGGCGCCAAGCTCATCAAGAAGTCGGCGGCCTATCACCAGTATTGGGCGGTGAATAAGGCGCTGGGCTGCACCTTGTCGGCCTGCGGCATTGATGCGGATGCGGCCAAGCTGATCGGGCGTTTTCCCCAGGAAGGTGGCTCGCAGATTGCCGAGACGCCGGAGCGTTATGGCAAGGGTACGGATCACTTTGGCAGTAAGCGCATCGGGGTGATCTGGCATACCCAGGGCAGTGGCAAGAGCTTATCCATGACCTTTTACGCCGGTAAGGTGATTCGCCACCCGGCGATGGATAATCCCACCCTGGTGGTTATCACCGATCGTAACGATCTGGACGATCAGCTCTTCGGCACCTTTGCCGGGTGCAAGGATCTGTTGCGCCAGTCGCCGGTGCAGGCGGGCTCCCGCGCCCATCTGCGTGAGCTGCTGAAAGTAGCCTCGGGTGGTGTGGTGTTCACCACCATTCAAAAGTTCATGCCGGATCAGCGGGGCGATGCCCATCCGCTGTTGTCCGAGCGCTCCAATATCGTGGTGATCGCCGATGAGGCACATCGCAGCCAATACGATTTCATCGATGGCTTTGCCCGGCATTTGCACGATGCTCTGCCCAAGGCTTCGTTCATCGGTTTTACCGGTACACCGATTGAGAGCGATGACCGCAGCACACCGGCCGTGTTCGGTGACTACATCGATAAATACGACATCCTGCGGGCGGTAGAGGATGGCGCTACCGTGCCTATCTACTACGAGAACCGCCTGGCCCGTATTGAACTGGTGGAGGCCGAAAAGGCTCTTATCGATCCCGAGTTTGAAGAGATCACCGAGGGCGAAGAGGAGACCGGCAAGCAGCGCCTGCGCAGCAAGTGGGCCGCGCTGGAGGCGATGGTTGGGGCCGAGGATCGTATCTCGCTGGTGGCCAGTGACCTGGTGGAGCACTTCGATAAGCGCTTAGCGACCATGGACGGCAAGGCCATGATCGTCTGTATGAGCCGCCGCATCGCCGTGGAGATGTATGAGGCGATACGCAAGCTCAGGCCGGAATGGCACAGCGATGATGAGGCCAGTGGCATGATGAAGATCGTCATGTCTGGCTCGGCCTCCGACCATGAAGACTGGCAGCCCCACATTCGCAACAAGGCCGGGCGCGAGGCGCTGGCCAAGCGCTTCAAAGACCCGGCGGATGAGCTGAAGCTGGTGATCGTGCGCGATATGTGGCTGACTGGCTTTGACTGCCCCAGCATGCACACCATGTATGTCGACAAGCCCATGAGCGGCCACAACCTGATGCAGGCGATCGCCCGTGTAAACCGGGTGTTTCGTGACAAGCCTGGCGGTTTGGTGGTGGATTACCTGGGGCTGGCTGATTCGCTCAAGCGGGCATTGGCCAACTACACCGCCAGCGGTGGCAAGGGCGACGCTGCCATCGATCAGGAACAGGCGGTGGCGGTGATGCTGGAGAAATACGAAGTGGTACGCGACATGTTGCACGGCTTTGATTATCTGGCGGTGATTAATGGGCCGAACTCCCAGCGTATTTCCGGCATCACCCAGGCAATGGAGTTTGTGCTGGAGCTGGAGGATGGCAAGAAGCGTTATCTGCCCGCGGTGTCCTCTCTGAGCAAGGCCTTTGCCCTGGCGGTACCTCACGAGCGGGCGCTGGCGATTCGCGACGAGCTGGGCTTTTCCCAGGAGGTTCGCGCAGCGCTGCTCAAGGCGACGGGCGATGAAAATGGCCGCACGCCGGAAGAGATGGATACAGCCATACGCCAGCTGGTCTCCCGCGCTGTGGCTTCCACCGAGGTGGTGGATATCTTTGCCGCTGCTGGCATGGAAAAGCCGGATATTTCTATATTGTCTGATGAGTTCCTGGAAGAGGTCAATGCGCTGCCCCAGCGTAATCTGGCCATGGAGCTACTGAAGAAGCTTATCAACGATGAAATCAAAGCCCGCTCGCGCAAGAACGTCGTTCAGGCCCGCTCCTTCGCCGAAATGTTGGAGCAGTCTGTCAGAAAATACCAAAATCGCGCCATCGAAACGGCGGAGGTGATCCAAGAGCTCATCCGCCTGGCCAAAGAACTGCGCGAGGCCGGCAAGCGCGGTGAAAAACTGGGGCTCAACGACGACGAAGTCGCCTTCTACGACGCCCTGGCCGACAACGGCAGCGCCACCAAAGTTATGGGCGATGACAAACTGAAAATGCTGGCCATGGAACTGGTGTTGCGAGTGCGCCAAAGCGTCACCATCGACTGGACGCTAAGAGAAAATTCCCGCGCCCAGATCAGGGTCTTGGTCAAGCGCATCCTGCGCCAATATGGCTATCCGCCGGATATGGAGAAGAAAGCGATGGAGTTGGTTCTGGAGCAGGCGGAGACGTTGTGCCGGGCTTGGGCGGCTTGAGGAACTGGGCAGTTTTAATTTAGAGGTAGAGAACAAAATGCAGTTCATCACCAACGGCCCCGACATACCGGATGTGCTCTTGCAGGCGCACGAGGAAGGCCGCGTGGTGTTTTTTTGCGGCGCGGGTATTTCCTATCCTGCTGGCCTGCCAGGCTTCAAGGGGTTGGTGGAAGAAATTTACCGACTAAACGGCACGGAGCCTTCGGATATCGAGCGCGAGACCTTGAATCGCGGGCAGTTCGACGCCACGCTCGATCTGTTGGAGCGGCGCTTGCCGGGGCAGCGTCTGGCCGTTCGCCGTGCGCTATCGCAGGCACTCAAACCTAAATTGCGTCGCAAGGGTGCCACCGATACGCACGCGGCACTGTTGCGGCTGGCACGCAGTCGTGAGGGTGCTCTACGGCTGGTCACCACCAACTTCGATCGCGTGTTTCATACTGCGGCCAAACGCACAGGCCAAGCGTTCCAGGCCTATGCCGCTCCGATGTTGCCGATCCCGAAGAACAGCCGTTGGAACGGACTGGTCTACCTACACGGCCTACTGCCCGAAAAGGTGGACGATACGCCCCTGAATCGTCTGGTGGTCACGAGCGGCGATTTCGGCCTCGCCTACCTTACCGAACGCTGGGCAGCTCGCTTCGTGAGTGAGTTGTTCAGTAACTACGTGGTGTGCTTCGTGGGTTACAGTATTAACGACCCGGTGCTACGCTATATGATGGATGCGCTGGCCGCCGACCGGATGTTGGGCGAAGTCACGCCGCAAGCCTGGGCGCTGGGTGACTGTGAGCCGGGGCAGGAGCACAGTAAAACCATTGAGTGGGAAGCCAAGGGCGTCACGCCCATCCTCTACCAAGTGCCTTCCGGCAGCCATGACCATTCGGCGTTGCACATGACTTTGCAAGCTTGGGCGGCCACCTACCGCGATGGTGTGCTGGGTAAGGAGCGTATCGTTGTCAGTCATGCTTTGGCACGACCTTCGGTAAGTACACAGCAAGACGATTTCGTCGGCCGGATGTTATGGGCCTTATCGGACAAATCGGGGCTGCCTGCCAAACGGTTTGCTGACTTCAACCCCGCCCCGTCGCTGGACTGGCTGCTAGAGGCCTTCTCGGACGAATGCTATCAGCACAGCGATCTGGCTCGCTTCGACGTTCCTCCACGCGACGAGGTAGATGTTAAATTGCGCTTTAGCCTGATTCGGCGACCGGCTCCCTATGACCGCGCACCTCCGATGCTGCTGGTCTCTGGCGGCATCACTTGTAGCCAGTGGGACGATGTGATGTTTCACCTGGCTCGCTGGCTCACGCGCCATCTAAATGACCCTCGACTGATCCTCTGGATCGCGCAACGTGGAGGCCAGTTGCACGATCGCTGGCTATGGTTGATCGAGCACGAACTAGATCGTTTAGCTTCGCTTGAGCGTGATGGCAAGACCGCCGAACTGGATGAAATTCGTGCACAAGCGCCCAAGGCTATCCCAGGTCCGTTGATGCGCACGCTGTGGCGTCTGCTGCTCAGTAACCGGGTGAAATCATCGTGGCGCGATCCCGATCTCTATCGCTGGAAAGATCGGTTCAAGCGGGAGGGGATGACCACTACGCTGCGTCTAGACTTGCGGGAGATGCTTGCCCCCCAGGTGGCTTTGAAGAAGCCGTTTCGTTGGGGCGACGAGGAAGAGAGAGCGAGTGAGCCCGCGAGCTTGCGGCATATGGTGGATTGGGAGCTGGTGCTGGCAGCCGATCATGTGCATTCGGCCCTGCGCGATCTTGCCGACGAGAACTGGACATCCGCCTTACCTCTACTGCTGGAGGATTTTCAGCAACTGTTGCGTGATGCGCTAGATTTGTTGCGCGAACTGGGTGAGGCCGACGATCGCAGCGATCGGTCGCACTGGGATCTACCGTCCATTTCTCCGCACTGGCAGAACCGTGGTTTCTGCGACTGGGTAAGCCTGATCGAATTACTGCGCGATGCGTGGATCGAGCTTTGCGGTAATGACAGTGCTCGTGCATCGCGGATTGCCCAAGCTTGGTTCGAACTGCCGTATCCTACTTTCAAACGCCTAGCCCTATTTGCCGCTAGCCAAGATGGCTGCATCTCGCCCGAGCAGTGGGTGGATTGGTTGTTGGCCGATGGCGCGTGGTGGCTGTGGTCCACGGATACAGGGCGCGAGGTGTTCAGACTGTTTGTTCTACAGGGGCACCTATTGGCAGGGGGCGCTCAGGAACGTCTGGAGTCAGCCATATTGGCTGGACCACCGCGCGAGATGTACCGGGAGGATCTGGAACTAGAACAGTGGCAAGACTTGGTTGCTCGCTCTGTCTGGCTGCATCTGGCTAAATTGAATGAGTCGGGCCTCGCGCTGGGGGGGCTCGCAGCGGCACGCTTGGCGGAATTGTCCAATGCATATCCGCAATTGCAGTTGGCGACCAATGAGAGTGACGAGTTCTCTCACTGGATGAGTGGCACTGGTGATCCGGACTATGAAGAACGCCGGGATGTCGACATCGCGCCTCGAAAGAGGCGTGAACTCGTTCAATGGCTTACAAAGCCGCAGCCCGAACGGCGACCGTTCTACGAAGACACTTGGCGCGACGTCTGCCGCACCCGCTTCTTTCACAGTCTGTACGCATTATGCGATCTGGCACGGGATGGCGTATGGCCAGCCAGCCGATGGCGCGAGGCACTGCAGGCCTGGGCCGAAGAAGGCATGGTGTTACGCTCGTGGCGATACGCTGCGCCTTTGGTGCAAACCATGTCTGATGCAGTCCTTCAGGAAATTGTTCACAGCGTGACTTGGTGGATTGAGGCCGTTTCGAAGTCGATCAATCGGCATGAGGAAATTCTGCTGAGCCTGTGTCGCCGGGTGCTGGCACTGCCACTTGAAGCTGGCACCGGCATGACCCGCAATGGAGAGGCGATTGACCAGCCTGTTACTGAAGCCATCAATCATCCAATCGGACATGTCATGCAAGCGCTGATCAACTTCTGGCTCAAGCGCAATCCGAACGACAATGATCAACTTCCAGCCGACATCAAGCCCTTCTTCACGGAGATCTGTGATGTACAGGTGGACCAGTTTCGCCACGGCCGTGTGCTGTTGGGTTCGCGAGTGATAGCGCTTTTCCGCGTGGATCGAACTTGGACCGAGCAATATTTGTTGCCTCTGTTTAGTTGGGATAACCCGGCTGAAGCGAAAGCGGTGTGGGAAGGTTTCCTGTGGTCACCACGCTTGTACCAGCCCCTGCTGAATGTTTTCAAACCACAATTCCTAGAAAGTGCAAACCACTATGCCGACCTTGGCGAACACCGCCACCAGTTCGCAGCTTTCCTGACTTACGCAGCGCTCGGGCCCACCGAGGGCTACACCGTGGGCGAGTTCCGATCCGCGATTGGAGCGCTGCCCCAAGATGGGTTGGAGGAATGCGCACAGGCGCTGTCTCAGGCGCTTGAAGGAGCTGCCGATCAGCGTGAAGACTATTGGCAGAACCGTATCTGGCCTTTCTGGCAACAGGTTTGGCCCAAGTCGCGCGACCTCGCCACGCCGAGAATCGCCGAATCATTGACCCGTTTGGTAATTGCTGCCAGAAATGAGTTTCCAGCTGCTTTGTTTGCGGCGCAAGACTGGCTACAGCCCATCGAACATCCACATTACGTCGTACATCAACTACTCGAATCAGGGTTGTGTACACGATTCCCTGAGGATGCTCTGCGTCTGCTAGATACAGTGATCTCCGACCAACAATGGGCGCCCCGAGAGTTGGGGCAATGTTTGGACGAGATTGAGTATGCTTCACCACGCCTTGCGCAAGACGCCCAATACCTGCGGCTCCGAGAGTATTCGCGGAGACGTGGAATGCCATAGCGAAGTGAGTTGCACTCTGGGGCCGAACTCTCGCATCCTGAATGCCTGCTCCAACCGAGATGCGACATTCGCACACGTGTTTATTGTTGATGTGTTTGGTGCTTAATTGAGTGATTATTTAATTCATCAACTGATTGCTGCATTCAATGTAACTCTGCTTACCCCAAAATGCTTAGCCACCTCCGCTTTAGTCATCTCTGGATCTGATAGCATGGCTTTGGCCTTTCTAATCTGATCGGTGTTAAGCTTTCGGGGTCGTCCACCTTTGCGTCCTCTTGCTCTTGCAGCTGCCAAGCCTGCCCTGGTGCGTTCTTGAATCAGGGATCTTTCAAATTCCGCCAGCGCAGCGAAAATATGGAAGATTAATTTTCCTCCTGCGTTGGTGGTATCGATAGCTTCGTTGAGTGATTTGAAGCCAATACTTCGTTCTTCGAGGCCGGATATTATTTCGACGAGATCTTTAAGGCTGCGGCCAAGGCGGTCGAGTCTCCACACTATCAGAGTGTCTCCTTCCCTTAATGAATCGATGCACCTGGTGAGTTCCGGGCGGTCTTTGGTCTTGCCAGATTTGCTTTCCTGATAGATACGTTCGCAGCCTGCTGAGTTGAGTGCATCGAGTTGCAGTGATGTATCTTGCTCTGAAGTCGATACTCGTGCGTAGCCAATAATCATTTCTTTTCTCCGTTAAAAAATATGCGTGTCATTTTCAGAAGGTGACTGCACGGAATATCAAGAGTCGGCTGCACAGTCTTTTCTGATCTGTGGTCGTCTCAGAAAACGGAAAATAAAGCACGCTAAGCTGTGGAAGCCCCTGCCAAGCTCGTTCCACCTTGCAACGACGCAATCAGCGGACACGAAACATTCCCCTGCCGCGAATGGCAGGCGCACACCAGGTCAGACAGCACAGCCTCCATGCGCGCCAAATCGGCCATCTTCTCGCGCACGTCTTGGAGCTTGTGCTCGGCCAGGCTGCTGGCCTCCTCGCAGTGGGTGCCATCGTCGAGCCGCAACAGCTCGGCAATCTCGTCCAGACTGAACCCCAGCCGCTGTGCCGATTTCACGAATTTCACCCGAACCACGTCCGCCTCCCCATAGCGGCGGATGCTGCCGTAAGGCTTGTCCGGTTCCGGCAACAGGCCCTTGCGCTGATAGAAGCGGATTGTCTCCACGTTGACCCCGGCCGCCTTGGCAAAAACGCCAATGGTCAGGTTTTCCAAATTATTTTCCATATCGCTTGACTCCGTACATGAGTACGGAAGTAAGGTTACGCTATCCAATCCAAATTCAAAAGGGCCAACGTATGTCTGAACCACAAAACGGGCGCGGTGCGCTCTTCGCCGGCGGGCTGGCCGCCATTCTTGCATCGACCTGCTGCCTGGGGCCGCTAGTACTGGTCGCCCTGGGCTTCTCCGGTGCTTGGATCGGCAACCTGACGGTGCTGGAACCCTATCGACCGTTGTTCATCGGCGCGGCGCTAGTGGCGCTGTTCTTCGCCTGGAAGCGGATTTACCGGCCCGTGCAGGCATGCAAGCCAGGTGAGGTCTGCGCGATTCCGCAGGTGCGCGCCACCTACAAGCTGATTTTCTGGATCGTGGCCGTGCTGGTCCTGGTCGCGCTTGGATTTCCCTATGTCGTTCCATTTTTCTATTAACCAGGAGTTCATCATGAAGAAACTGTTTGCCTCCCTTGCCCTCGCCGCCGCTGTTGCCCCGGTGTGGGCCGCCACGCAGACGGTCACCTTGGCCGTTCCTGGCATGACCTGCGCGACTTGTCCTATCACCATTAAAAAGGCCTTGAGCAAGGTCGACGGTGTTAGCAAGACCGAGGTCGACTTCTCAACCAAGCTTGCCGTCGTAACGTTTGACGATGCGAAGACCAACGTCCAGGCGCTTAGCAAGGCGACGACGGATGTAGGCTACCCATCTGAGCTGAAGAAGTAAGGCAACAAATAACGGCAGCATCGCTAGAACCACGGCAGAGATGCCGCTCAGGCGATTCTGCCGGTCGTCATCGCGTGAGCAGCCTGTAAACGACCCACGGAGCCTGTTCCCTGAAGCGCACAACCGATTCAGTGACCGAGGCGTCGTACTAGTTGGCTTGGGCACAACGGATAAAAGAGAGAGCGGAATGCAAGAGTTAAACGAAGTTGGTTTGAGCGTGGCGGGAATGACTTGCCCAAGTTGTACAAGGCACGTTGAGGACGCGCTGCTGGCGGTCCCCGGCGTAACGCGAGCGGCTGTCGATTATCCATCGAACAAGGCGCAAGTCACAGGCAATAGGCTTGACGTGTCCGCGCTCGTAGCAGCAGTGGGCGCCCTTGGTTACGGTGCTACGCCTACAGACGAATTTGAAAGCAAAGAGCGCAGTGTTGAACAGCCAGGACTCCTTGGCAAAGCCGCCCAGTGGCTGAGCGGCGAGCGCGCGGTGGAGAAACCGGCAGGTCAGCTGCATGTGGCGATCATCGGTACTGGCGGCGCCGCTGTGGCAGCAGCGCTGAAGGCAGCTGAAAACGGTGCCCGTGTCACCCTGATCGAGCGGGGAACTATCGGCGGCACCTGCGTCAACGTGGGCTGCGTCCCTTCTAAGATCATGATTCGGGCAGCGCATATCGCTCATCTGCGACGCGAAAGTCCTTTTGACGTGGGACTGTCGGCAACGCCCCCAGTTGTCCTGCGTGACCGTCTGCTGGCGCAACAGCAGGCCCGTGTGGACGAGCTGCGTCATGCTAAATATGAAAGCATCCTCGAAAGCAATCCGTCGATCAATCTGGTGCGAGGCAGCGCCCGATTCAAGGATGGCCAAACGCTTATCGTGGAAGCGGCAGAAGGTGACACTCGCGAAGTGGCCTTCGATCGCTGTCTCATTGCCACTGGTGCAAGCGCTGCCATCCCGCCGTTGCCTGGTCTTGCAGGAACGCCATATTGGACGTCCACCGAAGCCCTGGTTAGCGAAGCCATTCCTAAACGGCTGGCAGTAATTGGCGCCTCGGTCGTAGCACTGGAACTGGCACAAGCGTTTGCGCGCTTGGGCAGCGAGGTGACGGTCCTGGCCCGGCGCACCTTGTTTGCCAGTGACGACCCTGCCATTGGCGAGGCCGTGACTGCAGCTTTCCGTGCGGAAGGCATCACGGTGCTGACACAGACGCAGGCGAGTGCCGTGACCTATTGCGACCGCCAATTCATCCTGACGACCGCGCAGGGCGAGTTAAAGGTGGATCAATTGCTTGTTGCCACCGGCCGCACGCCAAATACCGCAAGCCTGAATCTCGAGCGCGCAGGTGTGACGTTTGACTCGCAACATCGCATCCTGATCGATCAAGGCATGCGCACGAGTGCTTCGAACATTTACGCAGCTGGCGACTGCACTGACCAGCCTCAGTACGTCTACGTTGCAGCCGCGGCTGGTACCCGGGCTGGCATTAATATGACCGGCGGCGACGTAAAGCTCGATCTCGACGCCATGCCGGCAGTCGTGTTCACCGATCCGCAAGTTGCCACGGTAGGCTACAGTGAAGCAGAGGCCCAGCGCATTGGTCTGCAAACCGAAAGCCGTACGCTCACGCTCGACAATGTGCCGCGTGCACTCGCCAACTTCGATACCCGCGGCTTTATCAAGCTTGTTGCTGAGGCAGGGTCCGGACGCATTCTCGGAGTCCAGGCTGTGACACCGGAAGCAGGCGAAATCATCCAGACTGCCGCGATTGCCATCCGGGCCCGCATGACCGTCCAGGATCTGGCTAACCAGCTTTTCCCTTACCTCACCATGGTTGAAGGTCTCAAACTGGTGGCACAGACTTTTTCGAAGGATGTGACACAGCTATCGTGCTGTGCCGGCTAAACCTTGGGCACCAAAACAGGGACAGAGGAGTTTTTATGTTTTGTGACATCAGACTTAAATTACGCCGTGTACGCGCGTGCTTGACGATCGTACTGGCAAGTACCGCAACGTTAGGCATGCCAAACCAAGCGTTGGCGGCTTATGATTTTTCTAAGCTCGGCGCCGCGATTGAAACATTGTCGCCAGAGACCGTCAGTGATTGGGAAAAGAAGGCCAGGGCTGGCGATGCCATGGCTCAGAACATCATGGGTCTTGCGTACAAATGCGGTATGGGCGTAAAGCAAAACCACGCGGCATCGATCCAGTGGTTCCGCAGGGCGGCCGAGCAGGGTGAAGCCGATGCACAGTTCAACCTCGGGCGCCTCTACGGAAGTGAAGTCGACGGTATGTATAAGAATGGGCGTGCGGCTCCTGCCAACGATGCAGAGGCTTTCAAGTGGTACCGCCTCGCTGCCGAGCAGGGACACACGCAGGCTCAAGTCAGGCTGGCCCAGCTGTTTGCAAAGGGTCTTACCGACATCGCGCCCGACCAGGTGCAGGCATACCAGTGGATGAGTCTGGCCGCAGCGTCGGGAGAACCGACAGCAGCAAAAGTCGTTGCAGACTATGCAGCTCAAATGAAGCCCGAACAGTTACAGCAAGCCCAGCTGCTGGCCGAGGAATGGCAACGCCGGCAAGGCACAAAGTAATTCGTCTTTGTTAAGCGCAGGACGTAACCGCCGAGTAAGGTTTATCCCGGTTGATCGCTGCCCGATATAACAGGTGGAAAATGGACAAGACTATTTATTCCAAAAAGATTGCCGAAAGCCTTTCATCTGGCAATCATCCTAAAGAGTTCGCAACGCTCTTTGTCGCGCTGCTCCGACAGCTAGCGATGGGGGGACCTGTATCACGCGAAAAGCTCGCCGGCGCACTCGGATGGTCTGGAGCGAGAGTTGCAACGGTACTTGAGCAGGCACCTGGTACGGAATATGACGACGAGGCCAATATCATTGGACTGGGGCTGACACTACGTGAAACCTCTCACGTTTTTGAGGTGGATGGCCGTCATTTGTACACATGGTGTGCGCTGGACACCTTGATGTTTCCCGCCTTGACCGGCAAGATTGCCCGTGTCACTTCCCGCTGCGCCGCCACCGGTAGGCCGATCACTCTCACCGTTGCACCAGAAGCAGTGCTTCATGTCGAACCGGCAGAAGCAATGGTTTCACTGCGAACTCCGGATACTTCGCCCGACATTCGTTGTTCGTTTTGCTGTCATGTGCATTTCTTTGCGTCTCCGTCTATTGCAAATTCGTGGGCTTCGACCCACCAAGGGATTGAGGTCGTGCCTGTCGAGAGTGCGTTCGACCTTGGTCATGATGTCGCGCTTAAGCTGCTAGAGGACTGCGAGGAAAGCCCAGTATGAATGCGTACTCGATATCGAAGCTGGCTGATGATGCTTGCGTCAGCGTGCATGTCGTGCGCGACTACATGATACGCGGCTTGTTGCACCCTGCTCGGCGAACCGAAAGTGGCTAGAACATTTTCGATGACAAAACACTCGGAAGGCTGCGGTTTCTCCGCGCAGCCTTCGAGTCCGGAATTGGGCTCGACGAACTGGCGCGACTTTGCAAAGCATTGGACGCAGACGATAGCGAAAGCCTGGACCGATGCGTCGAGCGCGTGCGATGGAAGATCGACGTGCGTCGAACAGTTTTGACTGTCGTCGAGGCCTCTTTGAATGAAATGGCGGCCGGTGCAGCTACTTGAGGTCCGGCCGGTAAAAGCGTTGGAATTAGCCACTTCGTATATAATATATTGATTAATATAGCTTTTTCGATGAATGTTTGACTAAAGCCTTTATCGCGACAGTGACTCCTGAAGCTGCTTAAACTGCCCCTGAATCACCGCTTTTTCCTGAAGAATCAACTTGTTCTCATCGGACAGAACTTCCGCTCTATTCTGAGAGGCTTTCAGATCCGTTTTGGTGACCTCTAATGCTTGGGATAGTACGGCCACCTGCTTATCGGCATCTGCTTTCTGGCTTGCGAGTGCGGCAATATTATCCGCCAATTGTTTGCTTTCATGCTTCCGCTCCCGGTTTTTTGCCGAGGCGTCGTTAAGTTGATGCTCCAAGTTCTGGATATCGGCCACTTGCCTATCCAAGGTGCTTTTGTGCATCGCATTGGCCTGTTCGAGCTCATGCGTTTGTCGTTGTAATTGCGCATTAGTGTCTATCAGCTCGGACGCTCTTGACTCGGCTTGGATGAGCCGGTTTTGCAGGTCTTGAATCTGGTCTTTCAGGCCCCGGTTAACCATCTGGAATTGCTCGCGCTCCTGCTGCCGGTCTTCGGCGGTGCGTTGCTGGTAGGGGGCACCTCAGAAAACGGAAAATAAAGCACGCTAAGCTGTGGAAGCCCCTGCCAAGCTCGTTCCACCTTGCAACGACGCAATCAGCGGACACGAAACATTCCCCTGCCGCGAATGGCAGGCGCACACCAGGTCAGACAGCACAGCCTCCATGCGCGCCAAATCGGCCATCTTCTCGCGCACGTCTTGGAGCTTGTGCTCGGCCAGGCTGCTGGCCTCCTCGCAGTGGGTGCCATCGTCGAGCCGCAGCAACTCGGCGATTTCATCCAGGCTGAAGCCCAACCGCTGGGCCGATTTCACGAATCGCACCCGTGTCACGTCCGCCGCGCCATAGCGGCGAATGCTGCCATAGGGCTTGTCCGGCTCGGGCAACAAGCCCTTGCGCTGATAGAACCGGATGGTCTCCACGTTGACGCCGGCTGCCTTGGCAAAAACGCCAATGGTCAGGTTCTCCAAATTATTTTCCATACCGCTTGACTCCGTACATGAGTACGGAAGTAAGGTTACGCTATCCAATTCAAATTCGAAAGGACAAGCCGAGGAAGGTAGCGGACGACTCATTGGGGTACAGGCAGTGGCCCCGGAAGCGGGCGAGCTGATCCAGACGGCGGTGCTCGCGATCCGTAACCGCATGACCGTACAGGAACTGGCTGACCAGTTGTTCCCCTACCTGACGATGGTCGAGGGGCTGAAGCTCGCGGCGCAGACCTTCACCAAGGATGTCAAACAATTGTCCTGCTGCGCAGGATGAAAGGAGATGGAACCATGAAGCTCGCCCCATATATTTTAGAACGTCTCACTTCGGTCAATCGTACCAATGGTACTGCGGATCTCTTGGTCCCGCTACTGCGGGAACTCGCCAAGGGGCGTCCGGTTTCACGAACGACACTTGCCGGGATTCTCGACTGGCCCGCTGAGCGAGTGGCCGCCGTACTCGAACAGGCCACCAGTACCGAATATGACAAAGATGGGAACATCATCGGCTACGGCCTCACCTTGCGCGAGACTTCGTATGTCTTTGAAATTGACGACCGCCGTCTGTATGCCTGGTGCGCGCTGGACACCTTGATATTTCCGGCGCTGATCGGCCGTACAGCTCGCGTCTCATCGCATTGCGCTGCAACCGGAGCACCCGTTTCACTCACGGTTTCACCCAGCGAGATACAGGCTGTCGAACCTGCCGGCATGGCGGTGTCCTTGGTATTGCCGCAGGAAGCAGCCGACGTTCGTCAGTCCTTCTGTTGCCATGTACATTTCTTTGCATCTGTCCCGACGGCGGAAGACTGGGCCTCCAAGCATCAAGGATTGGAAGGATTGGCGATCGTCAGTGTCCACGAGGCTTTCGGCTTGGGCCAGGAGTTTAATCGACATCTGTTGCAGACCATGTCATCTAGGACACCGTGATCGGATATCGACCCAATGTTCTACGGCACCGGCATCGGATTCGCAGCGCGCGGATTGAACTCGGCGAAACGGTATATGCATTGCCGTGAACCGACCAAAAGGAGGTGTTCGATGAACGCCTACACGGTGTCCCGGCTGGCCCTTGATGCCGGGGTGAGCGTGCATATCGTGCGCGACTACCTGCTGCGCGGATTGCTGCGGCCAGTCGCCTGCACCACGGGTGGCTACGGCCTGTTCGATGACGCCGCCTTGCAGCGACTGTGCTTCGTGCGGGCCGCCTTCGAGGCGGGCATCGGCCTCGGCGCATTGGCGCGGCTGTGCCGGGCGCTGGATGCGGCGAACTGCGATGAAACTGCCGCGCAGCTTGCTGTGCTGCGTCAGTTCGTCGAACGCCGGCGCGAAGCGTTGGCCAATCTGGAAGTGCAGTTGGCCGCCATGCCGACCGCGCCGGCACAGCATGCGGAGAGTTTGCCATGAACAGCCCCGAGCGCATGCCGGCCGAGACGCACAAACCGTTCACCGGCTACCTGTGGGGCACGCTGGCCGTGCTGACTTGCCCCTGCCACCTGTCCATCCTCGCTGCCGTGCTGGCCGGCACAACCGCCGGTGCATTCCTTGTCGAGTATTGGGTCATCACGGCGCTCGGTTTGACCGGCCTGTTTCTTCTGTCACTGGCGCGGGCGTTGCGGGCATTCAGGGAAAGATCATGAGCGCTTCCCGGCCGGATGGATGGACTACGGCGGAGGGCCCAAGCGTTCGAGCGCGGGCAAGGCTTTCTGTTCGCAAAGCCGATGCCGGCGGCGGCATTCGCCGTCTTCGTCAGTCAATGGAGGGGTGCCACCATGAATGCAAATGATCCGACCGCCACCAGTTGCTGCGTGTGCTGCAAGGAAATTCCGCTCGATGCCGCCTTCACACCGGAAGGCGCGGAGTACGTCGAGCACTTCTGCGGGCTGGAGTGTTATCAACGTTTCCAGGCGCGGGCCAGCACTGCGACCGAAACGAGCGGCGAACCGAACGCTTGCGGTTCGCCGCCGTCAAATTGAGACAAACCACGCTTTCGCTACGTCGCCTCATGTCGGCATCAAATTCGGCTGAGTAGCTTCTCGCCATCTGGACGTAGCTCGCCCTTGGGTGAAATATGCCGATACAGGGTCTGCCGCGTGATGCCAAGTTCCTGGCACAGGTCGCCGACCTTGGTCTCTGACTGCCCCATTGCCGCCATCGCCAGCCGCAGCTTGGCGGCGGTCATCTTGAACGGCCGGCCGCCTTTCCGGCCGCGTGCCCGTGCTGAGGCCAGGCCCGCCACGGTGCGCTCGGCGATCAACTCGCGCTCGAACTCGGCCAGCGCGGCGAAGATACCGAAGACCAGCTTGCCGGCGGCGGTCGTGGTGTCAATGGCCGCGCCGTGCCCGGTCAGCACCTTGAGGCCGATGCCGCGTCCGGTCAGGTCATGGACGGTATTGATCAGATGGCGCAGGTCGCGCCCGAGCCGATCCAGTTTCCAAACGACCAACGTGTCGCCTGGCCGTAGTGCCTTCAGACAGCTCGCCAGACCGGGACGATCCTCGCGTTTTCCGGACGCTTGGTCTTCATAGAGATGCGCCGGATCAACACCGGCCGCGACCAGCGCATCGCGCTGCAAGTCCGTCGCCTGGGAGCCATCCGCCTTCGATACTCGCATGTAGCCAATCAGCATCTTGTACCTGTCACATATACGTTCGATTATGTGACAGTTTGCATCGGGAAGCTCTGCACGTCAAAATTTGTCACTTAACCCGTCATTCTGTCTAAGGCATGCAAAGGGTAGGCTAGGCTCATAATGTGACAGAAATTCCGGGGGGATGCCTTCCTTCGCGAAGGTGGCGCGCAACTGTTCCAAGGAAGCGGGGTCGCGCCGACCATAGGAAGCCAACGCGAACAGCGAGCGTGCCGTCTCGGGGTTGTGTCGTGCTTCAATGATGGCCTCATCAATGGCCTGGATTGCACGCTGCCAGTGATCGACGGGTTCGGGCTTCGGCGCTTTCGCCGGCAGGCCACTGGTGAACCCGGTTTGGGGCTCGGACCAGAATAGCTTTGCGTGCTCGCCTGGCGGGCTTATATCCCTCACCTCAATCAAGCTGATTGCCGTTGCCGCCGCCTCCAGCATCTGCAACCGTACTGCCGGGTTCAGGGTTTCATACGGTCGCCACAGACTTTGCCCAGCACGCAGCGGATGCCCGCAGCATTCCCAGATTTGGCGGAGATACCCCGCGTAGGTGCCGCACGTCGAAAGCGGGGTGTTCAGCTCATCGAGCAGCGTGCGTAGCAGCCTAAACCACAATCCGGCGTGGATGCGTCGGCGCGGCAACTCCACGTGGCCGGTCGTCAGTGCCTGCCAGGTACGCTGGTCCATCGCCGCAATCGCGTCGCTGGCAGTGCGCGGTTCGGCGTCGGCGTTCTCCCAGCCGAGAAACCGCCCTGGCACGCCCCAATAGGATTCCAGCCAGCAGCCATGCAGTGGGCAGCTCAGCATCAGGGGCAGCTTCCACGCGAGCAGTACGGCTTGGTTCTCCGGATCGTTCAGACAGAGCGGGCAGGCGCGATGTATCGGCTGGCTGGGCAGCC
>Ga0316209_1001149_pt1 | contig 30995 bp, 36 predicted proteins | sample 6monopyrite_MG_FD_204945 | JGI IMG/M metagenome (GOLD analysis project Ga0316209, IMG submission 204945) | Microbial mat bacterial communities from mineral coupon in-situ incubated in ocean water Damariscotta River, Maine, United States -... | ecosystem: Environmental > Aquatic > Marine >...
ATACAAGGCGACGATGGAGTACCGGATCGCCACAAGAGGAGGTGAGTAATGAACCGCCGACAACTCAAAATGGTCTCGATCACCCTGGTCCTGGGATACCCTGCACTGGCGCTTGCCGTCGGTGCTAGGGGTCCCCACTGGATCAGCCTGGTGACGATCTTGTGCACCCTGTACATCCTATGGGCTCGCCATCTCATCCGGTCCAGGCAAGCGTACAAGGCAGTCATGGAAGGCTCGCAGGCTCGAATCGACGAGGACATCCTCCTCCGATCCAAGCGCACCAGTGACTACATTGCTTCACGGGGAGGGCGAGACCTTGGATAGCTACTATAACATCAGTCCACTAGAGCGGGCCAACTGGTCCTTCCTCAAGACAGGTCTCCAGAAGTCCTGGAGGCACGCCTACAACGCTTATGTGCTGGGGATGCAGCCATCCCCTACGCCAGCCATGCGACGAGGCTCTCTGGTCCACCTGCTAACCCTGGAGCCTCACAAGTTCTCATCCGAGTACGTGGTCGCACCTGACATTAACAGGCGCACCAAGGGCGGGCGAGAGGAGTGGGACCGCTTCGTTCAGCAGGCAGGACAGCGCCAGATCATCAAGCAGGACGACTATGACGAGGCGGTGGCGATCGCTGCGAACGTCTGCCATCACACGTTCTTCGCCCAGGTGAGCGCTGACCCGACCCTCCAACGGGAGGCCACGGTGGTCTGGGATATGTTCGGTGTGCCCTGTCGGGGGCGCATGGATATGATCACCGAGAACGCAGTGATCGACCTGAAGACCTGCGCCGATGCCAGCCCTGAGCAGTTCAAGCGCTCCATCTATCGGTACGGCTACCACGGGCAGATGGCGTTTTACCGGGACGGGGCAGGCGTTGACGATGCCTACATCATCGCGGTCGAGACCGGAGGCACCCACGAGGTAGCCATCTACAAACTAAGCGGCAGAATACTGAGCGAGGGGGCAGACCTGTACAGGCGAGCCCTCGATGAGTTCAAAGGCTGCGCTGTGCTCCACGATACTTTGCAAGAGGACGCTTTTCCGTCCTACTCCCAAGAACCTGTCATCATCTGACACATAGAAAGGAATAGTCATGCGACGAAACCGACAGGCGAATATCCCCCAGCACACGCTGGACCTTCTCAACAAGTACGGGCTCGACCCCAAGAAACAGGACATCCTCTGGGATTGTCACGGCACCTGGATCATCTACAGCCGCTGGGTTGAAGAGATCGGACACGTTGCCGGTGTCACCCTGGAGATGCCTGAGGTCATCCACAGCGATGTCCCCAAGAAAGAGGCGGTGATCCTCGTTCGGGGCACCATGGGCGAGCGCTCTGCCTGGTCCTTTGGCGAGGCTACCCCTGCCAACAACAAGAACGCCTACTTCTTTGCCATGGCAGAGAAGCGGGCCAAGGATCGGGTCATCCTCAAACTGGTGGGCCTGGCTGGTCACGTCTACACCGACCAAGACGTGGCTGACATCAAGGACGGCAAGCCAGTCTGGAGCATCGATGAGAAGGCAGAGCAGAAGGACACGGCAAACGTTGTCGATGACCTCCGGGCTCGTATTGAGAACGCATCCGACGTGGATGAGTTGATGCTGGTGGCGGACGCCATCAAGTCTGCTCTCGATTCCGGTGCGATCTCTTCTGTCCACCGTCAGTCTCTCCAGATGCTCTGGCAGGGACGTAAGGCAGTCCTCAAATCCGAGGACAGCGAACTCAACGAAGGCTACAAGCAAGCAATGAATAAGGAGGACTGAGATGGCTGATCTCAACATCATCGCCCTATCGGGCAATCTCGTGAGCACCCCAGAGGTGCGTCACACCAACAAAGGCACGGCAGTCTGCAACCTGCGGATCGCTAACAACGGCTACAGCCAGGACGAGGACGCTATGTTCATCGACCTGGTGCTCTGGGGCAGGGATGCCGAGTATGCTGCTCGGACCTGCCAGAAGGGCACCTTCGTCGAGGTGGGCGGACGCCTGGTGCAGCGATCCTACACCGACCGGGAGGGTAACGATCGCAAGGTCATGGAGGTCAAGGTGCGGGACTTCCACGCTAAGGCTCGGACCATCAAGACCGAAGGCTCCGGCGGTGGTGGTGGCTATAGCAGCGGTGGGTACAGCGAGAGCAACCCAGCGCCAGACGGGATACCGTTCTAATGCACGTACTAGGAATCGATCCCGGTTTCGCCTCTATGGGCTGGGCTGTCATCTTCTTTGGGGATGATGGTCCAGTCTGTAAGAGTGCGGGACTCATCAAAACCAAGCGTGACCCCATGCACTCCAAGCATGACGACAACCTCTACCGAATCCAGAGGATCGCTCAGTCCCTGGAGAAGATCGAGGGCTTGTTCGCTCCGTCCTTCGTTGCCTGCGAGGCGATGTCTTGGACAAGGCACGCCAACGCTGACCGGGCAGTCGCTATGGCATGGGGTGCCATCGGAACCGCTCTGCTGGAGGTGCCCATCATCCAGATCTCCCCTGTGGACGTGAAGGACAGGCTCTGCGGCATGAAGACGGCATCGAAGGCCCTGGTAGAAGAAAGGGTTATCGACCGCATATCAGGCGCAGGCGAATGGCTCGACCGGGTATCCAAAACCCAGCGAAACCATGTGGCTGACGCTATGGCGGTGGCTCTTTCATGCAGTGAGCACACCTCGTTCAAGATGGCTCAGAGGATGCTACGTGATGAGAACTAGCAGGCTGATGGAGCGGATAAAGGATGGGTATAGCGATTGGCCGGACTTAATCGAAGACCGCCCTTTGGTTGTGTCGGTCAGTGGGGGAAAGGACTCCACCGCTATGGCGCTATGGTTAATTGAGCAGGGGCTCAAAGAGCGATGCACTTTTGTTTTTGCTGACACCAAGTGGGAGCACCCGGAACTTTACCGCTACATTGACGACGTACTTGAGCCGATCCTTGGCAAGGTCCACCGCATCACCTCATCTAAATACCCTGGTGGAATGCCTGATATGGTCAGGACCAAGGGTGCCTTTCCACAGCGAATGATTAGATTCTGCACCGAGCACCTCAAGGTAAACCCCCAGAAGGAGTTCTTGAAAAAGTTCCGAGAGGAAACCGAACAAGATCCAATCAACTGCGTTGGTATACGAGCACAAGAGTCAATCAGGCGATCAAAGTTTGAGATGTGGGAAAACGGCGGACCCATGCGGTGTGATACATGGCGACCGCTAATCGACTGGCTTGTCTCCGATGTTGTCGAGATTCATACTCGCAACAATGTGCCACCGTGCCCGCTGTACTTGCGGGATAAGCACGCCAGCAAGAGAGTGGGGTGCTACCCCTGTATAATGAGCAGGAAGAGCGAGATTAGGGCGGTGGCAGAGGCAGACCCATGGAGAATTGATGAGATTCGCGCTCTTGAGAAGGAGGTTGGTGACATCATGGTGGCCAAACTGGCTGCCGAGGGTAAGACACTCGAAGATGTTGGAAGGACCCCACCGGGGTACTTTCAATCCAAAGACAACGACGGCGGCAAAACCTGGCCAATCGACAAGGTAGTTGAGTGGTCAAGGACGAGTCTCGGCGGCAAGCAGTTTGAGATGTTTACCGCTGACGAGCCGGGGTGCCAGATGTGGGGCCTCTGTGATTTGGGAGACGAGTAGCATGCGCCCTAGCGAGTTTATCCATCGATCGTGCGCTGCCTGCGGGAGTATTTACTTTGGCCCCGTCAGGTGTACTGACTGCGGTGAGCCAGGGGAGCCCCTTCTCTTCTTCGGAGGTAAGCAGGAGAACCCTATGAATGATGACCATGAGCAAGCACCTGAAGTTTGAACTTGTACCATTGCCGTTGGATGAGGCTAACGCTGCTGTAGGGCAATGGCACAGGCATCACCAGCCCGTTGTTGGGCACAAGTTCTCTATTGGCGCTGTAATTGCCGGTGAGATCGTCGGAGTTGCAATCATTTCTAGGCCCGTCTCTCGCCATCTTGACAATGGGGCAACCCTTGAAGTGTCGAGGGTCGCAACCGACGGAACCAGAAACGCCTGCTCTTGGCTGCTAGGCAGAGCATGGAGAGCAACTCAGTCGCTTGGGTACAGACGCCTTGTAACTTACACGCTACCAGAAGAGGGGGGGGCATCCTTACGGGGAGCCGGATGGAGGTGTGTTGGCAAATCTGGCGGCGGAAGTTGGTCGTCCAACGGCAGGCCCCGAGTTGATAAGCACCCTCTTCAGCAGAAATTGAGGTGGGAGGCGACGTGAGCAAGCACCTGAAGTTTAACGACCCCGATTATGTCCCATGTAAGACGTGTCGGAATCGAAAGAAAATAGAAACTGAACTGATACGAACCGCAAAGAAACTGGACCGACGTGAACAACGAAACAAAGAGAAAATCGAAGACCTCAACGAAACAATCCATCTTCTCAGAAGGACCGCCAGGAAGCGGCGCTCAGAGATGGATAAACAAGAAGCTGAAATCAGCTACTTACGAAAGCAAGTCGGATCTCTCGTGCATAGCATTGAATCAGGTCGAGATGGATCTGGTGTTCGAGGCAATCGAGAGCGCAATAAGGACAGTAGAGAGGATGGACGGCGGTGTTAAGGACTTCGCACTTCCTAAATACCAGGAGCTACGCAAGCGATTCGTCTCGGCACCATAAAAGGAAAACGCCGCACAAGGCGACGCATCCCAAGAACGAACGGCGGCAGTAAGAGAGAGGTAACTACCACTAGCGATCTGACCGCACTATTAACCACAAACAGAAAGACACGCAACCATGACCCACAACCCAGGAAACATGCCCTACCAACCAGAACAGTTCCGAAAGTGGAACAAGGTGGGCGCACCCAGAGCCATCGATCGCTGCATTACACAGACTACATCGGGACGATTCAAGGTTCAGATTTGGGACGGCGAGAAGAGGCAATATATCGGCGTTTACGAGTATATCTCAGACGCCAAAGAGGCACGGGATAAGTTCGAGGCAGAGATGCGCCCTGTCGATGGACGCACGGTGAGAAAGAGGTAAGTCGCTGGCTATTCGCCTCGCCTCGCATCAAGAGCAGCGTAATGCTGACGCATCTCACTGAGACCTGACGCTACAGCGCCACCAACCTTCTCGATCTTCTCATTGACATCGTGGAGACCCTGGACAGCGTTGTCGAGGTTGCTTGTCATCCCCTGCAGAAGGGTATCCCGCTCCTGATTGTAGCGTTCTACCACCGTGTCGTACCTGGCTCTGGTCTCAGCCATCTGGGAATCACAGCGATCCTGCATCTCTCGGATCTGATCCTGAAAGGAAGTGATCAGTTTCTCACGCTTCTGGGTCTCTTTAATATACAGCCATGCCACGAAGGCAGCGGAGATACCCAGGGGTCCGTACGACTCAGCGATGCTAACCCATGTGGGCTCCATCAGTATCCCCCGACTCTCCTTTGAGCGACCTTCTTTGCCCTATCCGCAGTAGTCATAGCAATAGCAACTGCCTGTTTTTGTGGCTTTCCTGCCTTCATCTCAGTAGAGATGTTCTTCTTTATGGCCTTCTTAGAGTACCCTTTGTCTAGCGGCATCGTTACACCTAACCTATTCGATTCTCGGCGATGCTCTTGGCTCTCGCCAGGAGCGCTGTTCCCTTGTCTGCAATCTTCTTCGCAGCAGCCTGTGTTTGAGGAACCGGCTCCCCCCATGCGCTTGCCTGGAGTGCATGCCGGGTGGGCCTGCCCTTGTCGTCCTTTAGTGGCTTGGCTTCGCCACCGTAGTGACGACGTGCCCAGCTACCCTTGCGACGCATCTTCTCCGGGGTATCAGCGGCCCCCTTGACCCCAGGCTTAAGGTTGGCACCCTCGGTGCGCTTGAAGTGAGCCCTGCCCGCAGCGGTTAGGCCGCCCTTGGGGTCCTTGTGCTCCTTCTTCATCGCTCACCATCTCCACTTTAGGCCAGCCGTCGCTTGCCAGTCCGGGTCACTTCCCCACTCTGCCCCTGCTGATACGCCCGCCGTGAGATCGAGTTCCTTGCCAACTCGATGACGCAAATCAGCAGAACTGAACCACCGATCAGCATTGCCACCGAGACTAAGATCCAAGCCCCCGGACTCGTCATCTCGAAGAACTAGGCTTCGGGCTGATCGGAGGGGGCCGGGGAGTTTCCCGTTGCAGCCTCAACAGCAGCACGCTTCTGCTTGGCAACATCTTCCATGGAGATACCCAGGACACCGGCCACTGCACCCAGGGAGGAGGCAATGATCGCCTCAGTGGGCAGGCTGGGAAAGAAGTGCTTGGCAACGATGGGAAGCACAGCAGCTAGGAGCGACAGCCACAGTTTGCGGCTCTTCATCTTATCAGACATCTTATTCTCCACTCAGAACTGCGACGAGTTCCGCTTTACGCATATCAGAATAGCCTTCGATCCCACGCTCACGGCACAGGTCACGAAGTTCACGCACCAGCATCGAGGAGTAATCGACGCCTGGTCTCGCCGGGCTACTGTCGCCATCAAGAACCAGACCCGCAGCAGCAGCGGCACCTGCGACGCTGTCAGCCATGACAATGATGCCATGAGCCCCGGCGGCTCGGCTAAGTAGGTCGACGCTGTCATTCTGGACGATCACGGTATCACCGCTAGAGCCAGAAACGTGGCCATCTTCGCCAAGTCGGTACAGGTACCCCCTGGGGAGAATAAGGTAAGGTGAAGACATGTTTCCCCCTAGTTAAACTGGACAATCTTGACATCGCCACTAGGGCCATCAAGACGAATGTCGGCATTTGGATCAACGGCCATCTCAAAGCTACCGTTGGGCTCAACAAGAATCCCGACTCCGGTAGCAGCAACCTCAACGTTGAGGTTATTGCCGCTTTGGTTGCTGATGATAACATACTTGCCAGTGATCGCGATTGCCTGGGCAGATCCGTTCATGGTCACAGAAGAAGCAGTAACATTGCCATCCCAAACAGGATTGTTCAGAATAACCCGTGTATTGATGTCCATTACGGACTCCCTTCGTTTGGAGACTCAGGTGGCACGAGGACAAACCCTGCCTCTTCTGCCTTAGTCAGCCAGTCAGTAACATTCAATGGAAAACCAGTTAGTTCAGTAACAGTGGTGGAAGATGGCTGAATAGCCTCGACCTGTGCGAGTAGAGATGCGTCCATGTTCAAGGACAAAAGAGAATAAGGAACCGTTCCGCCGGCCCCCTTCTTCAACTCAACAAACGACTCACCAAGAAACGCAAAGTCATCGGCATTGGATGACTTAAAGATGACGCTATACCTCTTGGGAAGCATCAAACACCCCCGATCCCACGTAAGCGGACATCAACACGGGCTCTCTCTTCTGCTGTAAGCACCCTGCTCCACATGCAGAGGGTTCTGATATACCCAGCCAGATTAGAATTAAAGGTAGCACCAAGGTACAAATACTGGGCGTTCGCAGCAGCATCAGAACCCCCTGTGCTCATGGTTAGAGCAACCCCATCTTTAATCCACGTATAAGCCGTGTCGTCCCTGGTAGCCACGTCGCACCGCCAGTCGGTAGTTGCGTCGGCTTCTGCGGATATCGAGTTTTGGCTGGTTGTGCCGTCACCGCTCCACATGAAAGATTTGTTAATTGCGTTTTGACGCCACTCTGCCTGAAACCACTTATAGCCAGCGCTCGCCGTGTTACCGCGTGGGTCACCATCACTCAGCGCAGCAAGCGTAGAGTTTGGAATGTTTGACGCCCGAGTCCATACCCCAGCAACGGTCACTTGGTCTGTAGAGACATTAGCTCCGCCATAATCAGCCGCCAGAGTATCCCCGGTTCCATCAAAGATGAGGGCTGGACCACTATCTGGGCCACCAGCACTCATATAGACAGGCTGGAATGAAACAGTGGCCTGTGCCGCATCAGGCTCGGTCTCGCTCAGATTAGCAAGAGTAGCGATTGCTGTGCCATTATGTGTCGTAGGGTTGATGCTCGCAGCATCAAACCAAGCAATGCGATTAACGGATGGAATACCGGAGTTCTTAACGGACCCACCACCGCTGCCGATGCGAGATGCAGAGTGACCTTTGACTCTTGTCTTTCTAGCCATTCCAACGAGCCTTTCCCGAGCGGATGTCATAATGCACGAAAGAGTTGTATAATCCAAGGCCGCCCGCTGGTATCCTTGTAGACTTTACAAGGTCTTCGATCGCATCGTGCAACTCATCGGGGGACAATCCCTTGGGTTGCAGGTCAGCGGCTATGCCTAGCTTGTGCTTGGACTTAGATGCGCCCCCCACTCTTTGGTTGTGCGCTTCGCACCTGTACCCGCTTGTAATCTTAATAGGCACGTTCACCAGGTCTCTAATCTGCTGGAGCACCCAGGCCAGGTGGCGGGTGGCAGCAGGATCTGGGGGAGCACCCAAGCACTCACCGCACTTGCAGTAGAACTCCTTGGGCCGAAAGTTCTTAGGGTATCCGTCCATCATCGATAGGCCACTGTGACTTTGTAAGGCGAAAAGAACACGTTCATGCGAGGAAGAGACTCCTCAACGATAATCCTATCTAGGACCCGGCGGATCGTAATCGCATCAACACCAGCATTATTGTCGAGCGTAACAGCTTCCCCCTCGTGGAATCTGCAGTCCTCATAGTTCTGGGTTTCAGACATCCTCTTATCGCAGCGCCAGCCAACTCGAATAGGAAAGATATACCCGAGGTCTTTTTCCATCCGCTTGATGAGCCTTGCTAGAACCTCCTGTCGCTCCTGGGCTGACCTGTCACTCGTCCACTGCTTGCGGCAGTCATCGGTACAGTCACACAGGAAATCCTTACTGTCCTTACCCTCTGGAAACTTAATGGCCGGAGGTCGCCCTCGGCGTCTCTTCTTCTCAGTCGTCACTTGTGTCATTGCTGTCCCACCTCTCTAATGGTTTTGCGTTTTCCAATAAGAGAATATCCCTGATATCCTCCCACTTATCGATGACCTTGTTGAACTCATCACTCATGGCATCTTCCATCTGGTATAGGCGCTCGTACGAAGCCCTAATTTGCGCCTCATCTTCTGCTCGACCCGTTCTCTCTAGGCGGCGTATCTGGCGCTCCTGCTGCTTAATCGAACGCTGAAGTTCTGCCTTAATCTTCTTTACATACTGGTCCATCTTGTCCCAGTCGCCAGTAAGGGCGACTGGCTTAAAGCCAACACCAGTCATTTTCCTAACAATCCATCGCGCAGTTGACTCGTGAAGATTAGGATCAGCACTTATAGTATCCAGTCTTGATGACATTGGACTAGTCTCGTCATAGAGGGTGCCTAGAACGACATCGGTAGCTGAGGCGACCGTCCCCCCTGTTATCCAGGGCATGATATACCTAATCATCAACTTTCCGCCATTGATAGGCGTTGCATTTGGATCGGCTGATGGTCGCCCTCCGCGCTCCCTGAATCCGGCCGTTGCTAAATCAAGCAGTGGCTTAACAGCGGTACCCTGAAGACCGAGTAATTTTAACGCCTCTCGTGATGAGAACCCGCGCCCCTGATTCCTTCTGGCTAACAACTCTTGCCGATCATTGAGTGGGTCGGCTCCAATATCGGTCTGCAAATAGGATACAGCCTCAGCCGCAGCCTCAATGAATGCCGATGCAGGACCCATCCAATTCAAACTGTCGATATTGTCGACCAAAGCAACCTCTGGGTCACCTGTTGCTGCGAATAGAAAGTTTGTCGGTGTGTCTGGATGGAACGAAACAACCTCTTTTAAGTGATCTCGCTTGTCATCCATCTGAGCAACAAGTCCATTTATAGCTGTAGCACGCCTAAGATTTGCTGCCCCCTGCAACGCGGCCTGCCGAGCCATTAGAGCAGGGTCGTCGCTAACAAAGCGAGCGGCGGGGAATAAGGACTGGGCCAGTAGCCCCTTGCCGGTGGGGTTCATCGCCTTCCACGCCCATGTAAGAAAGGGGCTGGCAATTGCCAGTGGCCCCATCGACCTAAGCCACCTGATTATGCCAGGAACGCTACCGTAATCGACAAAGAGATCCATAGCAGCCTTGCGAGCGGAAGCACCAACTGCTCGATCAAGACGCCTCTCACCTTTCTTGGTCAACTTCCCATTGCTGCTCAACTTTGTGTTGCCGATATATAGTTCTCCGTTATTTCCACGCCGAACCGTGGTCACTGCAGAGTCACTCGTTCTTAGCTTTAGTTTTTTGCCGGCAGAAAGCCTGTCAATCGCCGTATATGCGACATCCATCTGCCGCATAGCCTCATCGATCTTAAAGACCTCATCACCCCATCGATAGGCGTTGGTCGCAGCCTCATCAACTTTCTTCCACGCCCCCTTGGTTTTACCCCAGTACCCAGCATCATCCATCGATGACATCGGCACGAAAGTACCCGCTCCGCCTCTTCTTCCGACATCTAGTTCAATGGCGGTCAAATCGGTATCCACAAGGCCCATCTCATCCATGTTGCGATACTTTCTGACCTCAAGCGGGGTGGTGTTTTTAGCAGCACCATTCCTCCACTTCATGTATCGACCGGCTTTGGCGTTTGCTGTCCCGATAAACGTAAACGGATCAACTCCAAGCCTGGTTGCCTGAAGAAAAACGTTAGACCCGTAGTTGTTAATATGAGTGGGAACGTTGCGAGTAGTCAGACCCTTCTTGATAAGGTTTGAAATCCAGACCGTCGACGGCCAAATCTCCTGCATTCCGTTAACCCATGCGTCTGTTGACGCTAGGCCAGGAGAAATATGACGACCGGCTGCGTCGGAACCTTGCGCTTCTAACGAGGCTTGCTTTCTCCTTAGCATTTCAACCTCCCCGACGGGAGCCAGAGACTCCCCGGCCTCATCAATAGCATCCAGTCTCTGCCTGATCTGAGGGGCGGTTAGCCACTCAGGGCCATCCCCAAGGGTCGACAGAAACTGACGAGGCTTATACTGACCTATCTCGTCAGCCACATGAGCGAGTACGCCCTCTGCTACGCGGGCTTCCTTTGCGCTCATCTTTCGACCTCGAACTGAATCAAGGTGGCGCATAATGGGCTTGCCGTCATCATTGAGCATTTCGGAGATCTTAAGAGCAACTTCTGCTGGTGCCATTCCGCTCGGCATCACCTGATTGACTGCTCGTCCACTCAGGACACGGCTCTCAGCCAGCGCTAGGACGTAGTGCTGCAACTTCTCTTCGGGTGTCTTGGCGGCCTTGTATGCCGCCCATGCCTGAGTCCTCTGTAGGTCTCGTGTTGCCTCGAAATCGAGCGCTTTATTCTTAGCCTTAATGGCAACTGTAGACTCATGCCTAGCCAGGGTGTTTTGCAGGACATCTGCCTGAAGAGCCGCAGAATCAGCCTCATCTAAAGACGCCAGGACTTCATCGATAGCAGGCATTAACTGCATGTCTATCTCGTTCTCAAAACGGAGCACCGGAGGGCCATTGCGCTCACTTTTTACAAGGTCACGAATCCTCGTATTAATTCTTGGTGCCCATATTTGAAGTTGGGCGTCCGTTAACCCCTCAAGAAGTATGGCCTCAACCTTTGCTGCGACTGTTGGGTGCTTTAGAAGCGATGCTCCACCTTCTGAGATGTCCTCCATCTCCCGCAAGAACACTTCAAGGAAGTCGTCGGATAGTTTAAGTTCTCCCTTTAGCCCTTCGAGTTCGCTCATTATCTTTTGGGCTTTTGGTGTAGTGGCACGAACCGCAGGCACCCCCTCGATACTCCACTTCCCATGAGATGATGCAAACGCTCGCCCGCCAGTCTCTGCCTGCTCTCTGGCGATCGCCGATATAAGGCGACGATACCGATTAACCGCCCTCGGGGCATCATCCATGGTCTGGCGAACTGCCTGCGTGTAGCTGACATTCCTCTGTGCTGATGTGTGCGAAATAAAACGGTGAATACTAGCAATGTGCTCGGCAAACTTGGGATGCCCTTTGCCAACACCGTAAATAGTACGAACAAGTGGAGCCAAAACTGCAATTTCAACCGGAGCGGCACCGAGCAACCCAACTGCACCACCAATCGCTGATGCCTTAGCAACATCACCAATAGTCATGGCGCGGGTTCCCTCAGTAAACTCTTGCACCGCACCCTTGACTGCCGGCTTTCCTCCAACCTCAACGAGGTCATCTGACACCGCTTTTGCTATACCTGGTATTTTGCCAACACCCGGAACACTTCTTAACTCAATGCCACCGACAGCCTTAAATGGAGCCGAAACAGCCTTACCGGGAAGAGCAGCTACGTCCTCGATAACCTGAGCAACCTTGCCCTCAATGACACCGCCCTTCCGGACATGCGCCTTAAGCGCAGGCTCCAGGTGGGATAGTTGCCCCTCCTTGATTGCACCCGACTTTTTCATTGCCTTAACAAGACGCCTAAGTCCGGCTATTCGGGAAAGGTTGGCTGCCCCTGAAGCGCCTGCTGCAACGAGCCCATTGAGAGATGTAAGGTACGCTACAAGCGTAAGGATAGTGATAAGAGGTGCTGCCTTAAAGGTCTCGCCAGGTGCCGAGTAAAGACCCATGAGAACTGCGGAGTTGGCCCCGATAGCACCCCCCATTAAGGATCGTGCTAGTTCCTTCTTTGAGCCAAAGTCCTTGTTAAGCCTCTGAAAGAAGTCATCTGCATCCTGTGTCCCCGCCGCCCCTCCAGAAGTGCTTAACTCCTTCATAAGAAATGGGAACGCAGCGGAAATGTCCTGAATATCCTTCCCCAAATTATCTATGGCGGACGAGGACATTCCAAGGCGCTGCTTAACCAGGTCCCTCTGCATCTCTGCCCCGGCAATGACCGAGCTATCCTTCTCTAAACCCTTCTGCTTTTCTGCAATCGAATCACTAATATCATCTAGCTGTTTCGACATAGGAGTGAGCAGTTGGTCTTTCTCCTCCTTGCTCATCCCAGGGTCATTAACGATAAAATCAAACTCTTCCGAGATTCGATCCTGCTCTTTTGACTTCTTTTCTACAAAGTCAGCGTGCTCGTTTACCTTGAAGGGAGTCGTTACGATGTCCGAAATACCATGAAGAAGACCCGCTCCAACCCCCAGCGCACCCTTAGCAACTCGCGCCTGGACACCAGGCAGAGAATGCTCCCAAAGGAACTTGCCGACATCGCCCGGTGAAATGCCGAAAAAACCATGGTCTGGCTTAGGTGGTTGCTCATCCAGAGGCGCTCTCTGGGTCACCATCTCGCGCTCTCCATCAGGAGCACCCTGGCCCGACAGAAACGCATCGACATCAATCGACATAGTATCGGGAGTTACAGATCCACCGCTTTCCTCAAGAATGGATAGTACCTGCTCGCGAGACGATCCCGCCTCTACCTGCTGGTCGATGAACTCCTGTACCGTTGCCATATCTTACGGTCGCTCAGGTGACCTGATGATTGGATCACCTGCTGGAAGCGCAAACTCTCTCTCTCTAAATCTTCTTAGTTCTTCCTCTAGTTCTTCCACCGTCCTCTTCTGCCTCTTGGGCTTATCAGGCGAAGGGTCCTGGCCTGCGCCTGATCCTCCTCCTTCTTCCTCTTCCTCTTCAAGGAATGAATACCCCCTCCTGTAGTCATCGGCAGACTCTACCAGCAACCTCTGCTTCTCTGTGTCGGTAAGGTCGGGGTCATTCTTAATTGCACGCAACCGCAACTGGTAAGCACGAATTTCGTCGTTTGCCTCAATGGCTCCACTAAACTCGCTGTTCAGCGTCGTAAGGTGCTTGTTCAGGCTGTTGATTTTGTTGTTAATACCAGTTCGGGCGGATTCCTGCTCGGCTGTAAACTTGCCACGCTTGTCAGCTTTCGGAAGCTGCGCCTTAAGGTTTGCCACGCGATCTCGTATAGATTGGCGCTTCTCTGTTAACCGCTTAACCCGAGCGCGATTGGTTCCGAACTCCTTGTCGGCCTGATCGATGGCCTTTTCAAACTCATCCATAAGACCCTTGCCAGAAAGTCCCTTTTTCGGCTTGAATGCTTTCCTTTTCTTGGCCTTTCTGTCTCGCTCGGACTTCTTCGCCTCACGTTCTTCCTTAATCTGGGCAATGCGCTCGCGCTTATAATCGAGGTCTAGCTTCTGAGCCTCAGTTAGCGGCTTCTCTTCCTTCTTTACCCCAGGAAACAGACCCATGATTTCCTTGCGGAAACGATCCTTGTGAGCCCCTGTCAGGTGGTCTCTAATATTTCGCGCCCTGGGCTGAACGTACTGCATGGCACGCATAACAACATCCTGCGCGTCAGCAGTATTGGCTTGCATCGCCAGCGACCTCAAAGAGTTGCGCTGGCCCTCGAAGGTTTCGCCCCCTGGACCTTCCTGAAGATCAGCAAGGAACTTCCGCACTTGACCCTCAAGTGTTTCAGGAATCACCTCAACGGCAGCTTCTAACTCAGCCGGAGGTGCAGTAGGCCCAGCACCGGGCTCCAGGGAGATTCCCTCCTGAATGACTGCGCCCGCAGTCGGGGCAGCCGCCACCGGAGCAGGAACTGGGGCGACTGGGGCGACTGGGGCGACCGGGGAGGCCGGAATGCTCACAAGAGGTGGTACCTCGGCATCTCTCTTGGCCATAGCCCTTTTGGTGTAATCCCCAAGAATCCCAGGCCCGGTTGCCCACTCCTCTGGGGTCATGTAGCCACTAGCGACCAGTTGCATCTGAAGTTGGTATGTTTCCTGTGTTGCACCTGGGCTCTGATCCATCGCCGGCAGTCCCGGCATGCCGCTTTCACGCATTACCCTAGTAGCATCCTGCGCGTCTTTAGAGTGAGTTATCCGGGCTGCATCATCAACAGGGTCAGGCTTGGCGGTAGCAGCAGGAGCAGCAGCAGGAGCAGCAGCAGGAGTTGCTGTACCAAGGATAGCCGTCCTAGGCACCCTCGTCTCCGCAATGGCCTTTGCTCGCTTTTCGGGCTCTCCGAACTCGGGAGTTGGAATAGAGCCGAGCAAATCAACGCCAGCCTTCACGCCACTTGGCGACATCCAACTACGGGCCAGCGCCTCGTCAATAGGTACTCGCTGTTGAAGAAAACGTGCCTTTACCTTTGGGTTAAAGACGCTGCCGTCTGGTAGAATCCTGCCCATCTAAACGTCCTCGATTCCCTTATCAATGCTTGTGGCGCGATCCATGATCTGCCTTTTTGCGTAGGGGCTCTTTGTGGTCTGTGCCAATCTCCGAGCATAGTCAGCGACCTTTTTCTGCTCACCAATAACGCCTGCCGATTGAGCGAACGTGTCAATCTCAGCATTAATTCTAGCCAACTCTTCAATCTCGTCTGGCGTTGCCTCGGCCTGAAATTTAATGGCTTCAAGTTGCGTCTTCTCGCCCTCAAGTATCTGCGACTGAATGGCCGATTCACCCTTTGCCCTGGCGCCGGCTACTGCTTCGCCACGCTTTCTGCCTGCCTGCTGAATGGCTGCAATCCTCGCTCCGCTTACCGGGGCGCCTGTCACTGAGGCCGCAAGCGCCTCTTGGGACTGGCGCTCCAGGCCACGGACGCCCGCTTCAACAGCCCGCCTAGTAGCTGCCGGTGCCTCTCTGGCAACCTTCGCCACCCTCTTTGCCTGAGCAATGCCTTGCTTTCGTAGTGCCTCTTGATCAGCAAGAAGCTTTTCTCGCATAGTTGCCATGATTACCTCACGCTAAGTGTTTTTTGCCGATGATAAAAACCCAGTGCCCGCCATGGCCAACAACTGGCTCGCTGCTTGGATAGGACGCCACTGTTCCCATACCCGCTGTGTCCTGAATATTCCAGCGGACTTCGATGAACTGCTCTCTGCCAAAGTTGGGAAATGCAGCACCGTTAACAAGTGCGGCCTGTGGGGATCGAGCCATTTCCTTGCTATCCGTTTGTCCCACGAAATAAGGGTGGCCCTGATTGGAACCACCAGTTGTGATCGACGGATACCCTTTACTGGAGGCTGCCCCAGTCACATAGGTCAGCGGAATAGCCATAAGGTCCCAGTGATGACCCGTCTCGCCGTTGGCTCCGATCTGATCGATCCTAAGTGCGGCGATGCTTGCTGCGTTATTGGCAGTCCAACTACCCAGAGCGACCTGTCTGTACTCTCTGCCATCCGACCTAAGACCGCTTCCAATGCCAACACCCACCGTGTTTGCCAGCGCAGGGATAGAGGGTCGCGAGGATGCTGCCGGAATAACACCGTCGCCCCCCTTGCTGTTGCTCTGCGTATAGTTAACGGCAGCAATAACATGGTGGACGGTCATCGGATAGTGAATCGGAATCACCCGTCGGTCGCCGGTTTCTCCCTGGAACGGGGAGGCACCCGTATAAGGGAGGCTGTCAGCATCTGATGTTCCGCCCCGTACTGCGTATCGGTTTCCAAACATTGGAACCGCAATCACCTCATAAGAGGCATTGTCAACGACACGCTCGGCATCGGCACGAAGACTCTTGGCGTTATACCCGGCATTTAGCTTCTGTCTAAATACGGTATCAATCGTCTGCATAACCGTGCTTACGCCCGTCGTGGCATTATCCGCTGTAATCACGTCGGCAGCACCAGGAGATGCGATTGTTACGGGTGACGTATTTAGAACCCCGTTATGAGGCGGCATGTTTTGAACTACAGATGGAGCTACATTCAAATCACGCGGAATCAATTTGGATCTAAATCGGAGACTAACAAGTAGGCTGCATATTTCGAGCGGCGGAGCGGTCTGCTGTGGCAAGTCTGTAAATCGAGCCTCCAGCATATAGGTCCGGTACGGATCGATGACCTTTTCCAGGTCGGGTGTCGTCATGGGGTTTAGGCGTAACTTCTCGCCACCAAAGAACTCAACACCGGGTGCTTCAAGTGAATACTCAAGCCCGGTCAAGTCAGTGGCCGCCGCTCCCGACCAGATTTGCATTTCCTTTGAGAAGATAGAGAGACGAAGGTTTAACTTGTCAGTTGCTGCGAAATCCAGTTCTCCCTCTTCTGTATGGATTCCACCGTGACTGTAATACTGAGTAATGGCAGCGCCTTCTCCGCGCTGATCAAAGCTAACGCATACCTCATCAAGAACAATCTGAGGGGTAGTTGCGTTCGGGGTTCCGGTAGGGCTCCAGAACTCCTGCAAGGGAGGAAGAGTAAAGGGCGCGGAGACACTGCCATGACCTTTAGCTCCGGCTTGGTCGTCACCAGGAACCCAGGGGAACGACAGGTTAACTCTAAACGTCCCTTCATTCCTTTCGAGATTATCCTCGGTAACACCCGTGTTTGTCAGCCGTAATAACCCAGACGAAATCTGCGAGTGTATATGCTCACGCAGCAAAGCAACGCCACGGGTAAGCCGCTTAAAGTTAATCTTAGGCATTAGAAAGAGGCTCCAATAAACTAAGAGTCATATTAGGGCAGAAGGATTTCCATGGCGCATCCGTCCACTTAACCTGCTTTGTTCCAGATGAATACCTTGGGACTGTCACCGAAACTCGGACCCTGGACCCCTCATGTATCGGGATAGCCAGATCGGACAGATTGACCGAGATCCCCTTGTTGTTTCCGCCCGGAAATGCCGGGAGCATATCAACACTTGCGGCTCCAACAGTGGCCGTAAACTGCCAATAGGTGTCATCGAACTTGTACTTATGAAGTTCCATGTCAGCCTGCGTGCGATCCTCTGGAGACCATGGGTTATCAATAGCAATTTGAATATCAATATCAGCAGTCGTGATAGTGTTGCCAAAGTCGTACTCAGGCGAAGCTACGGTGTCCTGCATCATCGCCCAGTCAACCGCATAAAGGATAGCCGGCCTGCTGAGTTGTATCGACTGAGTAAGGGCGTACTGAGTAGCGTCAGCGACAGTCGTGTAGAGTGACGGATCAAGATCCTCCACCCTAGTCCCCTTAAGCCTATAGGAGTTTTGCGATAGGGTTTCCGTATGTGGTCCAAACTCGTCGCTTAAGGTGTTATAGATGCGGAGCCACGGGTGAGCACCTGCTGAAGCAGCAGCGCCACTGAATATGGTCCCAGGAGCCCACCCGGAAACAACCTGTGTTTGCATCCATCTGTTCTGAAGATCCCCGTCAGGAACGGTGTCTAAGCGCTCCTCAAGAGACTGCATGGCGGCCTCAAGCCGATTGCCATCCATGGTTGTGCCATCGGCAAACTGCTGATCTGTAAATACCCTGATCGACATTAGATTGTCCCAGTAGAGGTGCTGTTAATGATCGACCACGTAGTATGATTTACAGACCCAATGACATTGCAGTCCGATGCGGCATTGGCTGCATTATTAACAACAATGTTTCCAGCCGCGTTCATAACACCATACACAGACGGATTGTTGGACGAAGCAAAGGTGCAGCCAAGGAACACAGCCTTGCCAGTTAGATCTATCGTAGCGTATGTCTTTGTAATTGGTGTGCTATAGTTACGCTGAAATCGGCAGTTAACAAAGAGCGCTTTGGCCCCTCCCTGAACGGTAACCAGCGTAGCCTGCTCAATATCCATTGTGTCGAAAACGCAGCCTACAAACGTAGCGTGCTTGCCAACTACCACCCTACGATTAAAAGTGGCCCCAATAGCGCCATCAACATGCGTTCCTTCTTTTTCAACGGACAAGCCTCCATGCTCTCCCGATAGAGCGTAAATCAAGCTATTAACGCTTCTATCCTCGATGATGGGATTCCCCTGACGACTGATAGATTGCCCTAACTGACTGATCACATCGGCAACAGAACTTGTAAGCGTGTCATTCGCAGTCTCAGAAGCGTCGCGCTCCCTTGCCAGTACTTTTCTAAACTCGCTCATCTACCTGTCCGCCTGCGACCGCCGGCAGTCTTCATGGCTGCCCTCATGCTGTCGATCAGTAACTTCTCGGCTCGATTCATCACAAACCCGAAAGCCATGTGGCTCAGGAACTTGCCCTTTACCGATAGCGATGTGGAGATAATATCTAGCTCTTCATCGTCGACGAGGTAGCTTCCATACTTAAGATCGTTGTTAAACGTCCTGTCTCTAAGTACCGCCGTTGCGTCTCTGGCCCGAGTACGCAGTGTTGATTTACTCGCTTGATAAGTAATATCGCCATTCTCTTGATCTAGAACCTGAGTCGACCAGTCCTTCCAGTCTGACCCCATAACCACATTATACAAACCCCACAGCCAGTTGGCGGTGATAGGCGTTGTCGCCCTGCCGTGACTTAGCAATCGAGCGTATATCCCCCTGGATCGAACCTGGCGCTGCTCGTCGATGCCTACCTGAACAGACTTGTACGCCCAGTCAACAGGCTGCGCTACATCATCATCCTTGTGCCTATCTGCGGTTCGCAGCGTTCGATGGGCTACAACATCAACTTGGATGTTCAGTGTTGCACCTACGTCATAATCTGCGACGAGGCCGGTTGAGGTAAATCCAAATCCCAGGGCTGATGAGGCCGGAACCAACGGGGTGAAGCGAATATAAAATAGCGTGTTGTTATATTGCGGCGTCAAGTTCAACTCAGTCAGCGCTGAAGACGCTGCGTCCCAGCGAATGCGAATCTGGTCCCCAGTTGCCGATGGCGCTGGCACCGTAGAGTCCCAGACCTGCGCTTCTGAGGTTCCTGCTATGGGAGCGCCGAGGCTGTACCCATCTGAGCTAAGTGACCTCTCGGGTGGGAATTCCAGGTCAATCGTAGCCGTTGCTCCAATAACAACAGGTCTCCACAGTGTGCTATTGAAGGCAATAACAAGATCAAAATGAGTTGGTTTCGGATTGGCTGGCTGGGTTACCATTTCAACCGGGACACGCCAGTCACCATTTGCAAGCACCTCAGCCTTCCTGAAATAGAACCTGGAGTCTGCCTGGCCAGAGTTACTTGAAACGATAACGTTATCATCAGCGAAGACCCTGTTATCTTCGTCCTTGATGCTTCTGTCTAATCCGCCACCCTTGCCGAGGCGAAGGAGTTGATAACTAGAGTTAACGATAGATGTGGCGCTTACTGCGTCCGTCACAGACTGGCTTTCGAGCCCGCTTACAAGGAAGATAGATTCACTTCCAATAACCACGAACGGGTTGGTAATATTACGAGTAACGCCGACCTTAGACACACCACCTACGGTCGAGACGATAGACTCGGTTGGCCAAAGAGCCCACTCGCCAACACGGAAATACCAAACGCAGTTTAACTCATCGACCGAGAACAGAAGCGAATCGGTAATTTTGTCATAGCCAATGCTTATCGTTTCGTTTCCAGTAATCCCGTAAGATGTTCTCGGCTGCTCGTTGGCAATCGTAGTGGTTCCGTTTTCCTGAAAGTAAGACGAAACCGGAGAAGTGATCTGTCCACCAAACAAGTCATCGATGGGTAGCGAGATGCTACTAACCTGAAGCCCGTTCGATGTTGAATAGACACCATTTGAATCAACCCAGTAAACGATGTCTCCCTCTGCGCTTACAGATGATCCACTCATGCAGCCAATGGCTTTACTTACTGGCGACAGCCGCCCACCTGAAACGATGTTTCCGCCCCTATTCGGCTGATAAAGAAAGGTCTCCGAGGATGTGAATATAAGCAGGTTATCGTTTATGGGAGCCAGAGCAGTAATGAGATCCTCGCTTGGAATCTCGATGAAGTTTGGTGCGGAGAACTGATTGGGTTTCCCTGCGTCCGAGAAGTAAACGGTGCGCTCATCAGCTACCACAAAGTGGCCCATCATTTGAGCGGCGACTCTTGGGCGTGGAAAAGTCGTTTGATTTAGATAGTTAAATGCAGTGTCGAACACACCATCAACAGGGACCACCGGATGAATTAGGCTGGACTCTGAATACCCCTTTACCCACTGGTGTCTATCCAGCGCTGGGATTTGCTTGGAGCGAATATTCCGCAGATCTACTGGATGATAGGAAAGAAGCCCGCTTCGCTCGTTGCCAAAGTAAAGAACCCCATTAAAGAACTCGAAGAAGAATGGCTCAGATGTCGCTGCCACGTACGACTGTCGGTCCTGCGTCTCGTTAGACTCGTAGCAACCATACCACTCGTCCATTTTCAGGGCGACGGGATCGTTCTCGGATGTATGCCGATGCAGGATCTCCTCCCACGACTTATTGGTCGCTACATCGTAGATCCTGACGCTGTAATAGTTTCCGAATCGAGCAGGCTTTCCTGCTGGGTAAACTACATTGCTTGGAAATAGATCCTGGCTAGATGCAGTCGACGCCCTGTTTAAGAAAACAGATACAACTTGCTCGTGGCCGAACTCAGTAGAAATAGCGCTACTTCCGAGATGCTCCTGGTACAGGAAGTCCGATGAGTCAGTGTAGGAAAGTAGCGTAGTGTCTAACTGCTCCTCTTGGCCAAACCCTGGTCTCGTTTGCCAGGCGCTCGTGCCTGCGGGGCTCCATAGGTTCTGCACCCATTCGGGCCGGGCTGTCTCGGTAAGGGACATGCCCCCTTTGGCGAGTTCTACTTCTACTGTAGTTGCAGCCATTATGCTTCCGTAATGCGAGTAACGTGACTAGAGATTCCACCTTTCCAGAATCTCGTTAGCCATGTCTTGAGTTCTTTCGCTTTCTCCAGCCTGCGCCGTTCGAGCACCTCATTAAATGAGCCATCTCGTATCTCGTAATACTTAGCCGCCATCAGAGCGATCAGCGTGTGAAACTGGGCTAAGTTATCAATGTACCCAAGGTTGTTTGTCGATTTCTTAAAATCAATGTCAGCAAACTCAACGTACTCCATGCGAAGCGTTTCAGATAACTGATAGCCAAAGTAGATCTTATCGCCCGCCCTGGCGTAGTCATCACCAATAAGCTGAGTGACAAGAGATACCGGATCTAAATATTGAACAACCCTGTTTGAAGCCTGAGAGTCAATGCGAGCAATACGAATAAGCCTGTGCATCGGATTCGCAGGGTTGGGATTTGCAGCATTACCCAGGAACCCGCCGGCAATCAGGTCAAACACATCAGATGCCGTTAGCGTAATAAAGGCTTCGGTCTTATAAACGTCAGGGTCGACAGAAACCACGAGGTCGCGAAACTCACGGTACGCCTCCTTGAGCATCTCTGCTGCCTGAGCCTCTGTCAGGAACGTGTCATCATCTTCGTCGACGATATTTCGGAAGAAGTCGTATAACTCGCCTACTTTCATCCGCCACCACCCATCGGGGTCATCGGGAGACCACCTTCTGGCGATGCCTCTCCGTCCATTTGCTGCCTAAATGCCTTACGAGAACTAAACTCGTTGTGCTCCCCTGCCGCCTGCATAGCAGATGCTGGAGCGCCATAGGATGCCATCAGTTTAGTAGCGTCCTCCTTGGCCCTCTCCTGCCTCGGGAACACTGTGCGCTCTAAGAGGGCGCTTCTGGCGTCCTGATCCGGCTGGCCAAATGTCTCGATAGAGACGAAGACATCTCGGATGTAATCCTGAATCTCTTGCTCCAGGGTGTAGTATGTTTCACTCTGGATAAAGTCGCCCCAGACACGCTTGAATGATTCCAGATCGTCTGTTGCAAACACTTCGACCATCTTACCCTGTGTTGCAGCAATCAGGAGTTCCTGGGCGTGCGCCATGCCCCTCATTCTCTTGGTGATAAAGCTGCTTCCGGTCTTAAAGGAGATTTCCTTAAGGGCGTCAGTGTTATCGATCAGACCCAACTTGAACAACTCAAGCACTCGTCGCTCACGGTCCTGAATCTCGTCTCTGAATAATGATCCGGCCTCAATCCTGACCTCTGGGTTGTCGGAGATGTCAGTCTGACTAAGTTGCTTGAAGATCATCGCACCACTTTGGTCCATCATCCGAATCATGCGCGGCTCAGTATAATGTGCCCTCATTGTGGATAAGACAACCTTGCATAGATCGATCATAGCCTCTTCGATATTGTCCTGAGTAACCTGCAACTGCGTCATATCCATCGCAGATAGGTTCTCGATGGCCGCACCCGAGTGGACACCGATGGCTCGCTTGCCAAGGGTGGTCGAGTGGATTCCCATGATGTCGCCAACTTCTGACTCTAGTTGGGCGATATTCTGAGGCACATAGGCAGGTAGACCCGGCATCTGAACGGGGGAGGGTGCCCTTCCCCCAGCATCATCGAAGAAGACTTCGTTGCCAGGCTTTCCTGTAATCATTCCACTCTGCACGCCAGATGAGTTTGGAATCATCCAGGGAGGATTGGCCATCAACAGGGTGCTTTCAATAACTTGTTGCCTGGAGCGATTGTAGTGGATTTGAACATCCACAACGGGCTCGATTACGCCCATGCCCCATAGAATACCCTCGGTGATCGTGTGCCGAACGAGCTGGATCGGGAACGCATCGCCTGGCCACTCGGTCTCGAAGATGTACTCCGTATTCAGGAGCACCTTGCGCTCACCCCCCTTGAAGTAAACATCATAAATCTCTACGTGGTTTTTCAGTGGCTTCTGGTCAGTGGCACCCATTCCAAACCAAGTGCGAAGGCCGTGAGGAGGTGGTCCCTCCGCCGCCATTGAAATCGCCTCTTTGTGTTCTGGGTACGCTGTTTCGAGTTCTTCTCTGTTAACCAGTTTCCTGACAGCCACCCACTCTGATTCCTCTAGCTCGGTAGCGCCCGGCTCAAAGAACAGGTCGTATGGGGCAATAACTTCAGATATGACTCTCTTCTTCTTCCCATTCCAACGAGTTAGAAGGCCAGCGCTTCCCGTCATCAAAACCCAGCGCACCAGTTTTGAGATCACCCGCTTCATTTGCATTTGATCCCAGTAATACTGGATTGCAGCCTCTGCGGCTTCGGCCTTTAGGATGTCCTCAACGCTATCAGATGACGGAGCGATAGCGATTGATGGATACGCTGCGATAAGTTTTGATTGTAGGTTGCGAAATGGATTAACAATCTTGTTTGCGGTAAACTGATTACGTGAGCGCCGCACCCTAAAGCGCCTGTTTGTTTCATCCCAGCGAAGATGTTGCTGGTTGTTTAGAAACAATGAGCACATATCCCAGATACGTTTATAGCGATACTTATCGGTATCGCTCTCTTGGATTGATTTATTGAGGACGCCCGCTTCAGGAATCTTCACGGGTTCAGCCTCCACCGCCGCCAAGCAGTTTTGAAAGCCTACTCAGGTGGTCGCCGTCTGCGGCTCCAGAAAGAGTTGTCGCAGCACCCTGGGTTGCCTGGGGTATCGCCTCCTCGGGTCTACCTTGTGCTGCTGCGCCGATAGCCGATCCGACAATCTTTCCTGCGCCTGCTCCCATTGCAGTGCCGCCAGGAATACCCGTTGCTGTGCCGATAGCTCCACCGACCGTAGCGCCAATGTTCCCCGCAGATTGAGCGCCACGCTGCGCCTCCATGCGGGTCCTTTGGATTTCACGGTTAAGCCTGTCTTGGGCAATACGCCTAGCAGTCGCATCATCTGCTGGGAAAAAGGCCATCAGTAATCTCCTCTTAGATAGGCGATGCCATAGTAGTCGGGATTTAGCTCATCGTCCGACTCAGCCGAGAGCATCCCGGCAATGGTTGTCTGCTTGCGCCTGACCCGGAGCCTCCACCAGATAGCCAACAAGAGCCCTAGTTGGCTCAAGTCGACTACCCAGTGGAGTAACTCCAAGAAAGACACGCCGGTTCCCCCTACTAGGAGTAGGTGATTCCGGTGAGAATGCCGTTAGCATTCGGCCGCTTACTTACAAGCTGGTGGTACCAGCGAGCATACGCCTCGTAAGAGTCGCTTCCGCCAACACGGTCGAGAACGTTTCCGTCCTGATCCGCCAGGCCAGGACCTGCCAAGGTGCAGTGCGACCACGACTTACGATTCAGGCCAACAACAAGACCCTTGCCGCAGTGACGACTTGCCTTGAAGGGCACGCCGGCAAACGCCAGGGCTTGAGGGTTGAAGCCAGCATCGCCGGCACCAGCCTTTTCGCGAGTCTGAGTCTGAAGGGTGCTGGTCAGAAGACCAACATACTCTTCAAGGAACCCGTGCTCGACAAAGAAGCAATCTGGCCGCTGGTCACTCTTGCGAGAGATTTGCGTCAGAAAGCCTTGAAGCCGCTTCGTGGTCGGGGCCGCGAAGACGTGAGCACCAGCAACACCAGTCGCCTGCGTAATAATCGTGGAGCGAAGTTCAGAGAACGCCGCCGTACTACGATCATTGGCAGCACCGAAGTGATCCTTCAAGGCAAGGTTGCTGTAGATACCCTTGGGCTGATCGCCAAAGGTTTCTGCTGCGTTGTCGCCAGGTGCAACACCGGCAGCCATGACAACGCTGACCGGAACGCCGCTAGGAAGCGCCACGGTATTGAAGGCCGCAGCAAGAGCCAGTTCCGTATCGTTGCCAGCAATCTGCTCCACGTTAATAGCAACGCCCACCTGTGCGTAGGTATCCATGCGGAAGAAAGTGGCAGCCTGAGGTGCACCGACAGGGGGAGCCATGTCAAGATTACCACAAAACTCCCAGTTGGCAGCACCGGCAGCGTTCTTGTGCTCGTGCAAGAAGCCGATGACCCCACCACCGCAGAACATCAACTTGTTCGCGCGGTTCTTGATGGTTTCAATGCAGCCGTCGAGTTCTTCGCGCAGCGTGCTTTTGAGGCCAGCCGGGTTGTTACGGCCGGATTCAATCGCTTGGCCGGTCAGGCTCATGCGGGCATAAAGAAACTTAGCATCAACGGTAAGGCGCTGACGATCGATACTCTTAGCCACCGGGAGGTTGCCGGGAACAGCATTCGTTGCTTCAGCTTTATAGGCGGCCGAATCATTACGACCTGCAATAATGGGAACGATAGCCTGGCCATCGGTCCAGTTGACGTTAAGGCGTTGGAACATATCCAACGCGACGATCTCGCGATTAAGCTGGTCGGTGACCTTGGACACGATAGTGTCGGTCATCCACTGGCGAATCGCGGCTAATTGAGCGGGGGCAGTAGCCATTTTGCTCTATCCTTAATTCAGGGCGGCGAGCCTTCGATCTAAATCGTCAAAGGCGTCGTCCATGTTTTTGATTTTCTTAGGCCCGCTTGCTTTGGCCTCCGATGCCGCCGAACCCACCTCGGGTGGAACTGCCGGTGCTGACGGAGATTGGGCTACCTGAGCCTGTCCGGTAGAAGTGAGGTGACGAGCAATCGCCGCCTCTTCGATCTCTGCAATGCGACTCTGGTAATGAGACGCCCAGGTTGACAGATTGGCGGCGGGATCGTTTTCCAGAACATCATAAAGAAGCGATTCCTCAAGCCCCGTCGACTGGGCTACTGCTGAAACCTCTTTGATGACTTTCTGCGTTTCCATCTGCACCCTAACATCCCACATATCCTGACGGAGTGCGTCAATGTCCGGGTCCCCGGATAGGGGCACGTTACCTGCCGCCTCTTCTTCCTGCTTTTGCTGCTGTTGTTGCGGCGTGAACTGGGCAAACTGCTTTGCCTGCTCAAGCTGCTTCTCCAACTCAGCAATCCGAGAAGAGTGCGAATCCGCTTGGCTTTGGTACTCGTTCTTCTTGTCTACTAGAGACTTGAAGCGAGAATAAGGAATGGAATGTCCGTCCTTAAACTCTTCGTGTTCCTCCGCTGGCGGGGTGACGGCTTCCGCTTCTTGCTCTGGCTGCTCAGGCTCACTCGCCTCAACCGGAGCGGCTTCATCCGCCGGTTCCTGGGTAGGAGCCTCTTGTGGCTCCGCATTGCTTCCTTCCAGCGCGGCGTCTAGCTGGTCGAAGTCCTCGTCGGTGAGAACCATTTTACGCCCTCCTTGCGGGTCTAACGTGCCCGAAACCGTGATTTTCGCAGGCATTTAACGACGAAATGCAAGTTTCGTCAATAAGATGAGAACACATCTTCAATATCCAACATGTCATCCTCATCTGTATCGCCATGGTATTTTGATTTATTGGCCGACTCCCACTGAAGCACCTCTCGGATGCTGGTGGGCTTGAAGTTTGCTTTTGCATTATGCCGTATGCCATGGATTTGATCCAGTCCCATCAGGGACAATCCAAGTGCAAACACCATATCGTCATGGTTTCCAGCACTGGCTTCGATCCTACCCCTCTTATTGTAGATCAGCCCATTTGCCTCTCGGAGAAAGTTGGAACACTTGACCTCGATCCAAGCACGAGTGACATACTCATACAGTCTTGAGAGAAGCCTCTGGCGGGCGTGGGCGTTGGTGTTGAACCCAACCATTTCAGTAAACTTCCCACCCACCTTGTCCTCTCTGGTGCGGCGGTAAAGCCTCCTGTGCTCGCCTCTAAGTTTCTCGATTATCGGAACGCCATAGCCTCCGGTTGTTTCTACGACGCAGAGGCATTCCCGCTTACGCTCCTTCTGGTCGTGGTACTTGGCTACTTCCTGGTCAACGATCTCCTTGAATAGTGACGGCTCGACCTTTTCGTAGAAAGTAGAACAGACCTTGATTTCCTTTCGTCGGGTCACGTCGATAACAGCAAATGCGCTGTAGTCGCCCCCTGGAGATCCCGAGGCCGTATCCACCCCAATAATATAGGTGTGGTAATCTTCCGGCTCGTGCCACTGCTGATAGCCCGTCTTTGTTTTCGTATACGGGAACGGCTTCTTGAAGAACCTCTGTCCCGATACAATAAACGCAAGTTCTGGTGTTGCAGGGTGCTCCTGATTGAAGACATCCCAGTTGTTTCCTGACTTGGTTCTTAGTTGCCATACCATCCAGTTGGTTTGCTCTGGGGTAAGGTCGTAGTCTTTGGCGTAGGTTTTCTCTTCTTTCGTCAGGTTGCCAAAGCGGCTTTCTTCAATCGCCAGCCTGGGATCAACCATCCAGTTTAAGAATATTTTATGCCAGCCGCTATCTTTTACCCACAGATCATGTGCATCATTGAGGCCGTTTGCTGTCGACTCCATGATTAGCTTTGCATCTTTGCCAGCGGTGCCGAACAGGGCGCTCATGCTCTTCTGCTGGTCAGCCCAGAATGCGTACTCTGAAGCGTGGATATACTGGTAGGTTTGCGACCTCCAGCGCTCCGAGTCTGCTGTCCCCACTTTGATTTGCGATCCAGTCTTAAACTTCATCTCATCGGATCGAGACTTGATTGTGGGTATCTGAAACTCTGAGGGCAGATTCCTGTATGCGAACTTATAAATCTCAAAGATCTCTTCTGCTGACTTGTCGTCGTGGGCAACGACAGCGCAGCGCACGTTCTTCCAGAAGAGCACCTTCCAAAGGAAATAGATTGCAACGATTGTCGACGACCCGAGTTTCCGAGCCTTCAGGATCATCACGGCATTCTCTGCGTTAAGAGCGGAGACGATTTCCTTCTGAGCCACGAACGGCTTCATCTTAACGACCTTGCCGTTAATGTCTGCTATTTTGCAGTATCTAGTAGCGAAGTACCAAAAGTCCGCCCGACACCTTAATACCTCTCTCTTAAGGATTTGCTTACTCATTAAATATCGTACTTCTGCTTCGCCATGTCACATTACCCCATAAAGAAGGTTAATAACTTCGTACAGACCATCCTTGGCCTTATCGCCCATGACAGGTATTTCAAGGCCTTTAGAATCAACAACTCGTTTGTTCATATCGAACTTGCCGCTCCTTAGGTCTTTAATGCTCTGCCCTGTGAGTTGTTTAAACTGAGCAGCAATATCTTTGTCCGTGAGAGGAAACTTCTCGTTTTTCTTGCTCCAGTTAATCGCTTCATCGAGCCTTTTCGTTAACTGTTCGTTCGACATACGCCCAAGGTCATCATACTTAATACCAGCAGGCCCCTGCGTCGCTTTGAGTCTTTCAGTGGCTTTGTTGGCATCAGTCTGGCTTGCCTTTTTGGACCCCTTCATCTTCTGCATCATCTTGCGGGCCATTTTGACGGCAGCCTTGCGGGCGCCTCCCATGCCAGCTTCCATAACTTCGCCCTTCACGGGGGTCATGTCTAAGATGGTGACCGGCCGGGTCTTTTCCTTATACTCTTCGTGTTCCTTGTAGGAGCCGCCCTTGGCTTTCTTTCGTTTTCCGAGGGCAATATCGGCAGTCTTCTTCGGCATGGTTTCTCCTAGGCGCTGTTGGCGAGTTCTTCTCGCTCTTTATCAGACGTTTCGTGGTCGATCATTTGCAGGTGCCTGGTGATAAACGGCACGAAGAGCCTTGCGAACCGCTCGATCTCGCTCGTGTTGTTTTCAATATCAGACGGGAATGTCTTCAGCATTTCCCTGAAAGACCGATAGTTATGCCAAATCATTCGCAGCCGGTCCCCGAGCCCGTCTTCGACGAGTCCATCCAGGACTTTGTATCCCTCTTCGATACGCGTGCGCGTGATTATATATAGGGCGTTGAATCGCATTTCGTCTGGCAGCATGGATTTACCGTGAATGATATGATCAAGCTGGCCGGCGATCTGCCCCACCGTGTTGACCATTACTACCTCTACTGCCTGCGGCGACAGGTGCTTTCTCTTCTTGCCCATGTCAGTTGACTTCCTCTGTGCGCCGGCCCTCTTCCTGCTCGATCTCCATAAGGATCTGGTCGAGGTCGCTGGCGTCTGCTTTGTCGTCGATGCCCCAGGTCTTGCGCTCGATGCGCTGGATACTACTAACAACCTCGGAGGCCACTTTGATGTGGTTGAGCCGCTTCGATGGGTTGGGGTCGGGGTTGGTTTCTAGGTTTCCGATCTCCCGCTCCATCACTCCGGCCAGTCGGTGGCTGAAATCTTTATGCCGCTCCAGCACTTCGGTCACGGTTTCCTTGGCTTTGCTCATACTCTGAGCCACTGCCGCTTTCAGGGCCGTCTCTTCTTGATGCAGGTACAACTCGATTCTCTCGTTCACCCGCTCTTTAGCCTTTTGGAGAGTGGTCTCGTCGAGGTCACCTTTCTCACGGTCCCACTTGCCTCGGGCTCTGTACCGCTTGATGGTTCTCTCAGATACTCCGAACTGCTCGGCCAACTCGGACACAGGGATTCCGCTCTCCCACTGGGCGCGACATTCCTGCAACTGCTCGGCATTCAATCTACGACTCATAATCCCCCTCTACACCATAGGACAAAACATGCCAACCTGCCAATATGGCAGTCACTAGGCACCAACATGCCAGAATGGCAGCCTAAAAAAAAACCCTGAAAACAAAGGACTTTGAGAGCATTTGACAGCACCCTATTCTCTCAGGTAACGCAGATGCGGTATGGTAATTTAGTAGCTGGTTGTAACGTAGACTAGTTGACTCCGCACCAACGCAGTTCCGGTAACCCTCCACTGCTCATTCCCCATAAAGAAGAAAAGCCCGAGGCCCCCCAGGGCCGCAAGGGCAGTACCAACGCACCCACTGTCACTATGAGTAAAAACTAGTGCGCCCGTTTTTGGGTGGTAGTTACTCACCAGTCAGCACCGACAGGAACATCCGCATACGCAGGCACACACACACGTTCTTTGGTCGCACGTTCTCTGGTCGCGACCGGAAATACGAGCGGGCGTTCTCTGGTCAGGCAGGCGCAACACACCCTATCGCAAGCCCTATGCCAGCCCCCCGCTGCCGGCTCGCTGCCTGCCCGCACAACGCACGCCCACACATACGCGCATTATGCGTACGTACACGCGCGACGGATCACGCCAGGTCGGCACCCCTACGGGGTGGGCTCCAAATCCCAAAGCCCTGACCCACTGCCATAGACTCCCAGCCCCAGCCCCTACACGCACGCGTGAGGAACGCAACCCACAGTGCCACAGAGTGCCAAACGTGACATTTCAGGTGCCTTGTAAGCCGCTGTAAACACGGCATAAAGCGAGATAGTCTGGGCAATACTGCAGTGAACTATTGACCATGGGTTCTGACATGGTGTTTAAGGTAGTGGGAAACGAAGCCCAGAAGGAGAGAACCCAATGACAAACCTAACCCGCCTCGCCCATGACCTCATCCAGGCAACTGCCGAAATACTAGAGGACATCGTAACGTATGAACACGGTGACGTAACCAGGCAAGACGCAGTCTCACACCTTGTGCGACGGCTGAAAGCGGGAAAGCGAGACGAGGATATTTTCTCGCTGGTAACGGAAGACCACGAGCGCTTTACCGATGATGAACTAATCCAGGCGATTGACCAGCCCTTGTGGACCAGAGTCCTAGAGGGAAGCCCGGACAGCGACGCAACGGCTCGCGTTGCCCACGTTAGGACCATCGAAAAAGGCAAGTGGGTCAATGGGCAC
>Ga0316209_1001150_pt1 | contig 30985 bp, 31 predicted proteins | sample 6monopyrite_MG_FD_204945 | JGI IMG/M metagenome (GOLD analysis project Ga0316209, IMG submission 204945) | Microbial mat bacterial communities from mineral coupon in-situ incubated in ocean water Damariscotta River, Maine, United States -... | ecosystem: Environmental > Aquatic > Marine >...
ATGCGGCGCGCAGGCATCCAAGTGGTCGGGGCAATGCGGTGACTGCGGTGCCTGGAATTCCATGGTTGAAAATGTGCTGCCAGCACGTAATAAACGTTCTACTTTTTCTGAGGCTGCGGGTGGTGGTTATGCAGGAGTAATGTCTGAAGTTTGCAGTGTGAGTGAAATTGAAGCGGTGGATTTAGTGCGTATTGCTACGGGTTATAGCGAACTGGATCGAGTTTTGGGCGGAGGTTTGGTGCATGGTTCAGTGGTTCTAATCGGTGGTGATCCGGGAATCGGAAAATCAACATTGTTGCAACAGGCGGCAGCGGTTTTGTCGCAGCAATTATCAACGCTTTATGTGACCGGTGAAGAATCATTGCAGCAGGTGGGTATGCGTACTCAGCGATTAGGTATTGCAGCCGACGCCATGCGTTTATTGGCAGAAACGCAGGTTGAAAGAATCATCGCTTTAGCTGAAAAAGAAAAACCACGGGTAATGGTAATAGATTCGATTCAGACTATATTTACCGAGCTGGTGCAATCTGCACCGGGTTCGGTCAGTCAGTTGCGAGAGAGCGCAGCGCAGTTGGTGCAATTTGCCAAGCACAGTGGCACGGCGATGTTTTTGGTTGGCCATGTGACTAAAGAAGGCGCGCTGGCTGGCCCCCGTGTGTTGGAACATATGGTGGATACAGTGTTGTATTTTGAAGGTGAAGCTGACAGTCGTTATCGCGTTATTCGAGCCGTTAAAAATCGATTTGGTGCGGTGAATGAGGTCGGTGTTTTTGCCATGACAGAAAAAGGTCTGCGGGAGGTTAGTAACCCCTCAGCAATTTTTGTTTCGCGGCATGAGCAAGCTGTTTCAGGCAGTGTCGTGATGGTGACACGCGAAGGCAGTCGTCCAATGTTGGTTGAAGTGCAAGCTTTGGTAGCAGAAAGCCATGCCCCCAATCCACGTCGTGTTACGGTGGGTTTGGATCAAAATCGTTTGGCGATGTTGCTGGCGGTACTGCAACGCCATGGTGGTATTGCCATGTATGATCAGGATGTGTTCGTCAATGTCGTGGGCGGTGTGCGTATCAATGAAACAGCGGCTGATCTGCCGGTGCTGTTGTCAGCATTATCGAGCTTGCGCGATCATGCAATGCCATCTGACTTAGTGGTGTTTGGTGAGATCGGTTTAGCTGGAGAAATTAGGCCAGTGCAAAATGGCCAGGAACGTTTGCGTGAAGCAGCGCAGCATGGTTTTACTCGCGCTATTATTCCAAAGGCCAATACGCCGAAACAGGCAATAGAAGGGATTGACGTGGTCGCGGTGACGCGATTATCGGAAGCGCTTGAAGTGATGTAAACCCATGTAAAAAAATTTACAGTGAGAGTATGGGGCAGTTTCAATGATGCCCCAAGGCATCCAGCTCGCGATGTAAAAGTTCTTCATCGCCGAGATTAAGTTCGACAAGTCTTCTCAAATGACTGATGCTGTCAACATCAATGAATTTGCAGGTAAAACCAATGCAGTTTTCTTCTGAGTGAGCAACAATAGCAACATCCATGCGAATGATAATACTGCTGTTGTTTAGAGTTAGTTCAAGAGCGCACGGGTCACCCATAACGGCTTTAAAACCTTCCGGGCGTTCAACCAGCGCACCGTTCAATGAAATATCAAGGAGCTGTGTTAGCCAGGGCTTGCCATCTGCAATAATGTTAGCGCCACAGTCGTATGAGATTCGGCTGAAGCGGCGTTTGTTCTCAGTTTCCTGGTTCATCGCTGTACCCTCTTTGCGTATTTTATTTTTATTGTAGAGCTTATTAAGGTATTAGAAAACCGTCCAGTGTTTTCTGATAAATTTTCGATAGTACTTCTATATCGGCTACAGAGACATTTTCATTGATCTTGTGAATGCTGGCATTGCAGGGGCCGAGCTCAATCACCTGTGCGCCAGTGGGAGCGATAAAACGTCCGTCGGAGGTGCCGCCGCTGGTGGATAGCTCTGTTTCAAAGCCGCAAACTTCACGGATGGCCGCTTGCACGGATTCAATCAAAGTATCCGGTTTTGTTAAAAAGGGCTGGCCAGAAAGATTCCAGTCCAGCGTGTAGTTCAGCGGATGATTGTTTAACAAGGCTTCAACTTTTTTTCTGATAGCAGTATCCGTTAGCTCAGTTGAGAAGCGAAAATTAAATTCAACAACTAAAGTGCCGGGAATGACATTGGTAACCCCTGTGCCTGCATTGATGTTTGAAACCTGAAAAGAAGTTGGCGGAAAAAAATTATTGCCCTGATCCCATTCAGTGCTGCAAAGTTCCTGTAACGCAGGTGCAAACAGGTGAATCGGATTATTAGCCAGATGCGGATAGGCGATGTGGCCTTGTTCGCCGTGAACGGTGAGTGTGCCACCGAGTGATCCGCGGCGGCCGTTTTTGATGATGTCGCCGAGCTTAGTTGTGCTGGAAGGTTCACCGACCAGGCAGACATCGATTTGTTCATTGCGTTGCTGCAAATGTTCGATGACACGCACGGTACCATTTTTGGCGGGACCTTCTTCGTCGCTGGTGATTAAAAAACCTATTGAACCTTTGTGTGTAGGATTTTCTGCGATGAAGGCTTCGCATGCGGTGATCATAGCGGCGAGGCTGGATTTCATATCCGCAGCACCGCGGCCAAAGAGCTGGCCCGATTTAATTGTTGGCGTGAATGGATCGCTGTCCCATTCGTCCAGTGGTCCTGTTGGTACGACATCAGTGTGACCGGCAAAAACAAACAACGGTGCAGTGTCACCGCGTCGTGCCCAAAAATTATCCACCTCAGCAAAACGCAAGCGTTCGATGTTAAATCCCAGCGCTTCGAGACGCTCAATCATGATGTCCTGACATCCGGCATCTTCTGGGGTGACCGAAGGTCGTTCGATCAGTTGTTTGGCAAGTTTGATGGTCGCACTGTCGTTCATCTGTTAGAAAAAGCCTTTTCGTAGCGGGTTTCGTCAAAGCCTATCAGTTTAGTGCCATCGATATCCAGTAAGGGGCGTTTGATTAATGTAGGTTGTTCACTCATTAATTTAATTGCACTGTTTTTATCGATGTTGTCGCGTTGCGCATCATCAAGTTGTCGCCAGCTGGTACTGCGTTTGTTTAACAGCATTTGCCATTCCAGCTCATCAACCCAACGTTTAATTTGAGCTGGGCTAATGCCGTCTTTGCGATAGTCGTGAAATTGATACTTTATTTCATGTGTATCCAGCCAGCGTTTTGCTTTTCGAACTGTGTCGCAGTTACTAATTCCATATAAGGTGGTCGTCATTAAATATCACGCAGCAATTCATTGATGCCCACTTTGCTGCGGGTTTTTTCATCGACCTGTTTAATGATGACGGCGCAATAAAGGCTGTGGCTACCGTCTTTTGAAGGTAAGCTGCCAGGGACGACTACAGCGCCAGCAGGAATGGTTCCGTAGCTGATTTCGCCTGTCATGCGATTAAAAATCTTGGTGCTTTGCCCGATGTAAACGCCCATTGAAATCACTGCGCCTTCTTTGACGATTACACCTTCGACAACCTCGGAGCGGGCACCAATGAAGCAACCGTCTTCAATGATGGTTGGGTTGGCTTGCAGTGGTTCGAGTACGCCGCCGATGCCGACACCACCAGAAAGGTGAACATTTTTGCCGATCTGTGCGCAGGAGCCAACGGTGGCCCAGGTATCAACCATCGTGCCGCTGTCAACATAGGCACCGATGTTTACGTAGGAAGGCATTAAAACTACGCCGGGTGCAATGTATGAACCTCTGCGTGCTGATGCAGGTGGTACAACACGTACACCGCAGTCACGGAATTCTTTTGAATTCATGTCAGCATATTTTGACGGAACCTTGTCGTAGTAGTTAGTGAAGCCACCTTTTAAAAAACTATTATCTTCGATTCTAAATGACAGCAATACGGCTTTTTTCAACCATTGATTGACGATCCATTCGCCGTCTTTTTTTTCTGCAACACGCAGCTCGCCTTTGTCGAGCAGTAACATCGCTTCGCTAACCGCTTCTTTGATGTGGGTATCAACGCTGCGCGGCGTGATATCGCTGCGGTGTTCAAAGGCTTCGTCGATGATGGTTTGTAGATCACTCATTGTTGTTCTCCATGCTTAAATTTAATTGTTCTGAAATTGTTCGTTTAGTTTGCAAATGCGTTGCGCCGCTTCGATGCATTCTTCAATCGGGGCAACGAGCGCAATGCGTATATGTTGTTGTCCGGGGTTGATACCGTGGGCGTCGCGCGATAAATAACTGCCGGGCAATACATTTACATTGTATTGCGCAAATAGTTCGCGGGTGAATATCGCATCATCGACCGGGGTTTTAGGCCACAGGTAAAAACTTGCATCGGGTAGCCGGACATCCATTGTGGCAGAGAGTATATCAAGTACCGCAGTAAATTTTTGCTGATATAAGCGACGATTTTTTTGAACATGCAGTTCGTCACCCCAGGCTTTGATGCTGGCAGCCTGGGTGTAGGGTGCCATCGAGCAGCCCTGATAGGTGCGGTATTGCAGGAAGGCGCTAATAATCTCAGCATCGCCGGCAACAAAACCTGAGCGCATGCCCGGCAGGTTGGAGCGTTTTGACAGGCTGTGAAAAACGATGCAGCGTTTGAAGTCTGTGTTGCCGGCATGTGCTGCTGCTTCTAACAGACCCATCGGTGGATTGCTTTCATCAAAATAGATTTCTGAATAACATTCATCAGACGCGATAATAAAATCGTATTGCTCGGCGTATCGAATCAGTTTTTGCAGCGTATCGGCGTCAATCACCGCGCCGGTCGGATTGCCGGGCGAGCACAGATAAAGTAATTGGCATTGTTGCCAGACCGCTTCTGGCACGGTATCGAAATCAGGTAAACCCTGTGTTGCCTCGGTAGTATTCAAAAAGTAAGGTTCAGCTCCAGCCAGCAACGCAGCCCCTTCGTAAATTTGATAAAAAGGATTCGGCATCAGCACCAATGCGGGTTGGCCACGATTGATAACACATTGCGCAAAAGCAAACAGAGCTTCGCGTGTGCCGTTCACCGGCAGAATGTGTTGTTCAGGATCAAGACTGTTAGCAGGCAGTTTGAAGCGCATTAACAGCCAGTCACGAATCGCGCAGCGCAGCGCCAGCGAACCTTTGGTGGTAGGGTAGTTCGCCAGGCCGTGCAAATGAGCCAATAATTCTTCGGCTATAAAATGAGGCGGCACGTGCTTGGGTTCGCCAATAGCGAGATTGATGGCGTTGAAGTGTTCAGGCGCAGCAATCCCTGCTTTGAGTGCGGCCAGTCTTTCAAAAGGGTAGGGCTGTAATTTGTTAAGGTCTGAATTCATTCGCGGCGTTATAGTATATAGTTTGTTATGTTTTATATGACTTCGACTTAAGCTTCCAGCTAAGCTGGAAAAATAAACCACGTATTATAGATGAACTGGCCATGCCGACTAAAGCGCCGATCGCAATTATTCCCATAATAAGTCTCTTACTCAGCGTTACGCTATGGGGGATTCTCTGGTATCCCCTGCGGGTATTAGAGTCGTATGGCGTTCCGGGGCTTTGGACGACCTTGCTGTTTTATGGCGCAGCGTTGTTGGTGGGCCTGTTTGTAGTGCTTTGGCAACGTCAGGGAGTGCGTGGTTCATGGTCGGTTTTGCTGTTGTTGGCCTGCGCCAGTGGTTGGACAAATGTGGCATTTATCCTCGCAATTATCGAGGGCAATGTCATTCGTATTATGCTGTTATTTTACCTCTCACCGTTGTGGACGGTGATTTTGGCACGAATGATTCTTGGCGAGGTGTTATCACGTTCAGCGCAATTCACCATATTGTTGGCGATGATTGGCGCGGTCATCATGCTTTGGGATGATCAAGCTGGCATGCCATTGCCGCAGGATCGTGCGGATTGGTTGGCGATTACATCGGGGTTTAGCTTTGCACTTTCCAATGTTCTGGTGCGCAAAATTCAAGATGAGACGCTCTGGGTTAAAACCGTGTTTGCCTGGGTTGGTGTTGTTTTGCTTGCTATCGCATGGCTTGTTTTAGGGGAATATAGTTGGCCAACGGCTTCTAACATGGTACTAACGACAGCTTTTATTTTTGGCGGATTGTCGATGATGGCGATGACACTGCTGGTTTTGTATGGTCTGACTCATATGCCTGCGCACAGAGCTGCGGTTATTTTGTTGTTTGAGTTAGTAGTGGCGGCGGTGTCCGCGCAAATTTTGACGGATGAAACGGTGTTGCTAAATGAATGGCTGGGAGGAGCAGTGATTTTATTGGCGGGCTGTTTTGCTGCCTACCGGCATGTTAATGATAAAACGGCCTAATTTATTGGATGAGTCATTGTATGCTTTGGCGAGATTTTAACCGGAGGAGGTTAAAGAAAAAAGTTACATTAAGGTTATACAGTAACAGTATAGTAAGCGGTGTATGAAGTGAAGTTTTGTAATGTATTGAATAGGTTGATAATTATGGCGCCCCGAGGAGGATTCGAACCACCGACCTTCCCCTTAGGAGAATTTTTTGGGTGAATTTCACAAATTTTCACGAAATTTAATTTCTCTTTACATATCTTAATGTTAGCTCTATTATCGGATGCATGACGATAGACCGATTTACCCCGTTTTTCACCAAAAAAGGTGCACATAGGTTGCACCAGATTTGCAGGTCGACCTTCTCATTCGCAGGAGGAAGGTCGTGCAAATAAGCACAAGAATACACTTTACCAAAGCCGCCATCGACAGCTTGCAGACACCTGATAAGGGTAAGCGTGCGTATTATTATGATGAAAAAGTGCGCGGCCTGTGCGTCGCTGTGATGCCCTCGTCGGCGAAAAGCTTTTATGTGCTGAGAAAATTCAATGGCCGCACTGAGCGCGTATTGGTCGGGCGATACCCCGATACCAAAATCGCTCAAGCCCGTACGCGGGCGGGTGAAATCAATAGCCAGTTTGATGCGGGCATTAACCCTAATCAGCACAAGCGCCACGTCAGGAATGAGCCCACTTTAAAACAGTTGTTTGATGTTTATATGGAGCAGCACGCGCGGCCGCATAATAAACGCCCACAAAATGCACAAAACAATTACCGCCTTTATTTATCGCATTGGAATAATCGTCGTCTGAATGAAATTTGTAAGGGTGATGTGCAAGCCCTGCATACCCGTTTGGGACGTGAGCGCGGTAAGTCTACGGGTAACATCGCAATTAAACTGCTTAGCAGTTTGTTTAATAAGGCGGCTGACTGGGGGTTGTGGCAAGGCGATAACCCAACTAAGGGTGTTAAGAAGTTTAAAGAAAAATCCCGGGAGCGTTTTTTATTGCCGGATGAAATGCAAAAATTTTTGATGGCGGTGAGAGAGGAAGACGATACCTTGCGCGACTTTTTTATTATGTTGTTGCTCACCGGTGCACGGCGCGGCAATGTGCAGGAAATGCGTTGGAAAGATGTTCATCTGGAGGCGGGGTTGTGGATCATACCGGACACTAAAAATGGCGAACCTCATACCGTTCCCCTGGTTTCGGAAGCTATCGCGTTGATGAAGAATCGCAGTCTCACCATACAGGGGCAATACGTGTTTCCAGGTGACGGACAAATAGGTCATTTGGTGAACCCTAGAAAGGCTTGGCTACGTATCCTGAAGCGTTCCGGCCTGGAAGATATGCGCATGCATGATTTAAGGCGAACGCACGGTAGCTGGATGGCCGCGACCGGCGCTAACCTTTCTATGATTGGTAAAGCGCTGGGTCATAAAGATATCAGCACCACGGCGATTTATGCACGCTTGAATACGGATTCGGTACGTCAGGCCATGAACACGGCCACAAAAGCAATGTTCGAAGAGAGCGGGAATGTTTTGGTTGATCAGGAAATTAATCCATGTGATTAATTTATGGTTTATTGCAGAAGAGTAGGTTGAAGGTGAATTCTCGTTTTTTTAAAAGGTGGGTATCTCATCTCAATGCAATTTGTGCACTTTGCGCAAAGGTTTAAAATAATAAATATAAAAATATTTCTCTCAATAAGTTTCGTGAATTGAGTGCGGCGCTACGCTGGTGCTACGCTCGAAGCGTGTTTAACAATATTGGGAGTAAATATCATGAGTATCATTTTGACGGCTCAACAGGCAAAGCAGGCGCGTGAGGCCGTTCGGCTCTCACAGGGTAAAATTTCATCTGTACTGGGAATAAATAGAACTTATCTTTCGTTGTTCGAAAGCGGCAAGTATATTTTTGACGATCAAGCGCTTGAAGACTTAAGGAAGTATTACGAGGGGCTTGGTTATGACTTCCAGGACGAAGGCTTGGATGGTGGTATAGATGTTATAAATTACCCGCTACCGGCACCTCCGGATAATATATCCAATCAATCTGTAAGTGATGGTGTTGAGGCTTCCTCTGAATTGCCTGTGCAAGGCCATACAGAGCTTTTGACCGAGTATGAGGCGAATAGGCAGGCGATTAACGATCTCGCGTCACAAGAGGTTGGTGGAGGCTTGTTTTCCGACTGGTTTGAAGAGCCAGGTGAGGAGGAGAAGTTAAGGCTTATCACGCTGATGGCGCGAAACTATTCGATACATGAAGAGATGAAAGGGCATCATACAATTCGGCCATGCGATCCTGAAATGCTTGATAATAAAATGGATACCGTTGGAGAAATGGTTGGCGCGATGTTTTCAGAAGTGATTGATGACAGGTAGCGATGATATTTGGGGTTGACTAGAGCCATCGCCGATTTTTTATGGTTCCGGGGCGAGTGATTTGGCCGCATTAGATTTCCCCCACCAAAAAGATCGAACTTGCTGAGAAGAATAAGTGCGAGTAAACCGGGGTCCCGATTTGCACAATTTGATGTTGAGGTGAAAACGCTATAATCTTTTGATAAATACGATCAATTAATGGGCCTTCAATATATTAACTATACGGACCTATCTGGTCCGTATAGTTACCGTTAGTGCCACATAATATGAAAGAATCATGTAATGAACTTAGAAAACAAAAACGGATATACATTCAACAATCTAGACAAAATCAATGTAGTGTTGGGTAAAAATGGTTGTGGCAAAAGCACTGCCCTAAAGGAAGTGCAGCGCGCTATAGAAAATGATGATGGTCTCACAAAATACATTACGCCTGAAAGAGGTGGCGCACTCAAGTACGAACCTGGCATCGAGCAAAACACTGCCAGCAGTCCTCAATGGCTGCCGAATCAACTAAGAAAAAATCAATTTGTTCAATTTAAGCAACAAACTGTTTTACAGTTTAGGAAGCTTGAACTATTAAGCCTTAGGGAAATTGAACAAAATCCCGATATAAGAAATGACCACACATATACATTTCAATCAATCGTAGACAGCATAAATACACTACTTGATAATATTGAAATCAGGAGAGAAGATTCTGATTTCAATATCTACTCTAAAAGTGATAGTGCAGGCATAGAGCCTGACAGTATCAGTAGTGGTGAATCAGAACTAATAGCACTTGGTATTGAATGTTTAGTATTTGCTAAACAAAGTTCTGTAGATAATGACAATATTTTATTTCTTGATGAGCCAGATGCGCACTTGCACCCAGATTTACAAGTTAGATTGGCGCTATTTCTCAAATCATTAGTCGAAGAGAATAATTTTAGAGCAATATTAGCTACGCACAGCACCTCATTTCTTGCCGCCTTTGAATCTTATCCAAATGTATCTATTGAATTTATGACATCTGGGCAAAAAACTATAGACTTCAAGAAAGTTTCAGACACCTACCGTAGAGTTCTTCCAATATTTGGTGCACACCCATTATCGAATTTATTTAATGAGGCCCCAATAATCTTGGTTGAAGGTGAAGATGATGAAAGAATTTGGCAACAAGCGATACGTACCTCGCAGGGGGCTCTTAAACTATATCCATGTGCAGTAGATAGTATTGATAACCTTAACGAGTATGAAGTGCAAGTATCTCAAATTGTTAACTCTATATATGATTCAGCTAAGGCATACTCTTTACGTGATAGAGATGATGGCGACGAAGAAATAAACGACACTCCACCAGTTATACGCATGAGGTTATCTTGTAGAGCTGCAGAGAATTTGTTGTTGTCTGATGAGGTTCTGCAGCGCTTAAATACTAATTGGGACGAATTAAAGGCTAAGATAGAAGCATGGATCGGCAATAATAAAACACATTCGCATTTTTCTGTTATGAAGGATTTTAAAGATTCTGGTTTTAATAGAAAGTCGTTTAATCTAAAGAAAATTAGAAATGACCTGATGGGTATCATAGAGAGCAGCAAGCCATGGGAAGTTGTCGTTGGGCAAGCGATAGCGCATAACACCTATATTGGTCAGCCTTCAGAAGATTCATTGCAAGATTATTTAGGCGAAAAGCTAGTATGCAATGTATTAAAGCACTAACAAGCTGCACTCGGGCGACAATGCCACAACGCTTCATTGTCGCCGGTGAGCTTAGTCGTTGAGGCTGTAGAAAAACCTCTGATTTTGAAAAATATTTATTAGAGCCTCTGTAAGCGTTTGAAATAATCATTTCTAATGGAATTGTTAAAAGGAATGAAAACATCTTGTATACAGGCTTAAATGAGATTATATGCAAAATGAATAAGGCACCAAAGAATATCCTGATAATTACAAAAATTGAAAAAGAGGCTGTTTTAGGGGTTTTTCTACAGCCTCGTTAAGTGTCAAGGAATACCATGAGCAAATCACAAGCTATAGATATTTACCTCAGTAATATGGAAATAGTGAAAAGCCGACTTCGGTATTCAGAAGGTCAGCTCAATGTATTTAAAAAAGCAAAAAATTATATGCTCTTAGAAAATGCAATTTTACATACTAGAAAGGCGCTAGAATGTATAGCATATGCCTCTATCGCACCAAACAAGAAAGCTTACGCCAAGTTCCGATCAGAAGCAGGAACGCCCGCAGATTTTCGAAAAGATTACCATGGTGGGAAAATACTTAAGCAATTAGAAAAGATTAACAAGGAATTTTATCCTCTCCCTCTAATGGTGCCTAAATTGATGGAACCAAAAAAATGGCACTATGACAGGCTCAATGGTGGATATCTAACAAAAAATCAGTTCATTAAATTTTATGATCGTCTAGGTAAATATTTACATGCTGATAACCCATGGGATAACGACAAAGGTTATCTTAACTTGGCTAAAGACTTGCCAGATTATTTTTCAAAAATTAAAGCATTGTTGCAGACCCACGCGACTTTTGTACAAGATGCGAAATCTCGTTATGCTTTTATTATCAATATGGGCTCAGAGAAAAAAACTGTATCAGTTGTTACTGGTATAGCGGAAGGTGAGTTTAATGTTCGCACTTAACAATCGCGTCAATCAGGACGTTCGCAGGCTCGCGCCTATCACGCGGGCGTTAGTCCTCGATAAATAAAGGGAACATGACATTAATTGCGGCATATAGAAAGAATGGGATACCTGTTTTGGTAGGAGATATGGCGCTCATGAAAGGCGAGATCCGCTCTCTTCAAAAAAAAGTGTACATTATCGCGCCTAATTTTGTAGTTGCCTGGTCAGGTTATAGTATTGTTGCTAAAACGATAATTACGGCTCTGCGTAACACATTCGCATATAACGTACCAACAAAAGCATCAATAGAAAGCTTTTTCACGAGCTACAGGGATGATGATTTTGGCAGCTTACACACAAACTTCATCGGATGGTTTGTCGACAGTGAGCCATATTGTTTTCGTTGGAATTGTCTCTATCCCGAGGAAGTATTTTACAGCTCTCATTTTGTTGATGGTACTGGCGAGGAATACTTTGAAAGTCTAAAAAATCAGACATGGCAAAGTGGAGGTTCAGCACTACCAAATCAAGACCAAGCTATACTCTCAGTCATAAATGAAGTTGCCCAAGCAAGATTTGAAGAAAGCCTTTACCATGGAGCATGGGATCTCAGTTATGGTTCCTCTTATGACATTCTGGCCTTCATCGATGGTCGATTTCGATATGTCAGATCCATAGTCTATATCGGTTGGGATTACAATTGGGATTCTCGCCATGGTACTGGTCGACTTCAACAGGCCCCGGTCGTTATTAAGCATAATTGTATGGGGGAATATTCAATTATTCAGGAAGCGTTGCAGGGAAAGCATTATGATGGCAAAACGGTAAACTACCTAAGCCGTCCAGTCTACGATAACATGCCCGAAGCAAATTTATCGGATTTTCCCCTCACGTTAGATTCAGATTATTTCGCAAACTACTTTATCTTTCGTGAAAACGGAAAAACACCCTTTAAGATTCTTCTCACAGTTCAGAGAATTACAGACGAGGGCCCTCTTACTTACAAAAGGCAGGGAGGTGCGTATTTTCTTAGCTTTGACACAGGTGAGCTTGACCGAATATACCGAAAACATACGGCCTAACAAAAACATCCAGTGATTGCCAAAAGCGCCGTTTTTTTAATAATTGAGGTCAGAGTAAAATTAGAATACCTGCTACTGGCTGGTGTTTAATTGTTGTGTGAGTGGCAGATTCTTAATGGGGCAGCTGGGGCGAGTGGGGCGTCGAATAAGGGGACGGAGGGATTAAGTTTTGTACAATCTGATATGTTGGCTAAAAAATAATCCCTTCGCCCCCTTTTTCTGAGTCAAGCGTTATGTTTCAAGGAGGAGATAATAATTGAACTAAGCTTTATTCCGTTCGGGCTAAGAGAAGATAATGGTGAGTTTGTAGGGGTTGCTGATGTGCCAAGAGGGAAAGAGTGTAGGTGCATTTGCCCATCGTGTAAAACACCGCTGATAGCTCGGCAGGGAAATATAAAGGAATGGCATTTTGCACACGCAAGTCGTTCCGTGTATTTAAAAACAGAAAAGGAATGTAGTTTTTCATTTTATGTTTCTGTTCGCATGATGGCGCGCCAAGTTATTAGAGGGCAGCTTGAAATAATCGTGCCAGCCTATGAAGATGCCATAGCTGAATATATTGAGAGATATGATGGATATATTAGTGTTCCATTCACAATTGCTGAGCAACAAAAAATATCGCTAACTAATATTAGCGTTGAAAAAATGTTTTTGGGAATACCCGTTGATATAGTTGGTAAGGTGGGCGATTTCTCTTTTATTATTTATTTTTGTCATCCAGGTAGAGAGATACCTGAGGTTCTTTACAATCCCTTGGGTAAAAGATGTGGAATTATCTCTATATCACTTGAATCAACTGCTATGTTGTTTTCTAAAGCGAAAAGTGAAAAACATTCATATCAAAAATATCTTCAAGATTTTTTGGCCAATGACCTTGATTCGAAAAGATGGCTGTTTCATCCTCGATTTCTTAAAAGTAAGGATGAAGCTAAGCAAAGACTGAGAGAGAAAAAAAAAGAGTTAGAAAAAAAATTTGATAATCCTAAAAAGGAAGTTTCACGTCGCAGAGATGATTCTCAGAATGATGAGATATACTCGAATTTGATTAGTGAAAAATCGTCTAAAAAGCTAGCAAACTATCAGTGTGTGATATGTAATGTATCATGGAAAAATTGGGATCAAGGCGCTAATATTTGCCCTAAGTGTGGTGAGCATTTATATGTATCTTTCAAAGGAAATGTTGAAAATAAAACATAATCAACTTACCCGGAAGGGCTTTCAGAAGGTACACGATTGTTGACAAAACTCTGGATGAGAAAATAGTGGCTAGGTCAAAATCTGACATTTCAAACAGCGCAATCAGAATTTTTCTTCAGGATGTTGGAAAATTCTATGATCAGGCTCGAGGTTTTGATCCATTTGCTCCAAAGAAGGCACAGAAAGATGAATTATTAACCTATTTTAATTATCAATGCTGTTATTGTGGCGTTGATATTGACCAAAAATCTTTATCACAAGATCACCTTATGCCAATGAATAAAACTGCGCTCGGCTTGCATGCCTGGGGCAATGTCGTGCCATGCTGTAGAAATTGTAATAATGAAAAGCAGCAGCGGTCGTGGAAAGAATTTTTGTCATCAAAGTGTAAAGGCCGGGTGTACGATGAGCGTTATCATCGTATTACACGTTTTGTGGATGAAAAAAATTATGATCCAAACCTTAATTTGCATGATTACGCCGATAATCTATACGAGGATATTGGTGAGGTAGCGGTGACGTTGATACGGTTGCGCTACAAGCAGGCAGAGGAGGGTATCAAGCAGCTGTTGGAAAAATAGTGGCCTCTCAATGGTAGAATTTATAAGCGCGCTTACAGCGAGTGTCAGGCGCGATGAAAGGAAGTTTTAATGTACTGATGGCGCGGAAAATGATTCTTAAATAGCGCGCTAATGTTTTATTGTGTATCTGCCACACGGAATCGGCAGAATACCCACAATTACTTTTTTTATGCGATCTGTCTATTCTGTCAATTCTGTGCGAACACCGTGGGATTAACTTCAAAAATCGGGCTGGGTTTTTGTCCGGGGCCCTCCCGCTCAGGTTCCGCACAGCGCCGGATATAATGCCGTTCCTCGAGTAGGTCAAGCACTGGCCAAAAGTTATTCATTGTGTTGAAGCGCTTTGATTTTAAAGCTTTGAACGCGTTGCGTGCGCTGAACGTCGTCATGTTATTGTTGGTTGCCCACTTAATAAAATGTATTGCGCCTGCGCTTGTAGTGCCGCTTATCTGGCCGAAAACCGCGAGTGCATGTGCCTCAAAATAATAGCCGATGGTGATTGCACATGACATCGTATCGACGCTGATGCGAACTGCAGCTGGATTCTCGGGGTGTATACAAGCGTGCAATACGTTGGCGATACGGATGACAGTTCCGCATAATTTTCCAGCCCAATCTGAGATGTTGGCCAAGCGTTGCCCCTCAGCTAACGCCGCTTCATTTTCACCTCGATAATCGTGAAGCAATGCGGCTGCCGCATCATTAAGGCGAATGATTTCGGCGGATAGATGAATATCGCCATTGTCTTTTAGAGAGTGGCGGAAAAGTGTTTTAATTAGGTTGCTATAGGCATCCCGGATTGCGGGTAATACTGATGGTGTATCAATTTTCCGGCTACCTAAAGGCGCGTGAGGAAAGCTATATAAAAATCGGGCAGGCAGTCCGCGTGCACGAAAAATGGGGTTCTGAATCATCTTAAGCGCTACGTTGGGTTGCACGGTAACTCCTATCGTTATGGAAGCATCATCGACTTGGTCATTGTCGCGTCCAATGCGATCGGTGCGGATATTGTCACCAGAATAGCCTTTTAAATACACATCAACATCAGGCCCACTACCTGATTTGTTGTACTGGCCTTCCATTATGTTAAAGATGCCGCCTTCAGAGCTAAGAATTGCTAGTCGGCCGTTATTATCATCCAGTAATGAGATCAGTTTTTCTTGCGTGATGTTGTCCGCAATTAGGCGGGGCAGATGAATGGGCTTCGGTGTTTGTTCCAATAATTCATGGAGTTCTTGCAATGCTAAAGCCTGCTCTGTCGGATCGGCTGATATGGCTTTTTTTCTGCAATTTTTTTACGTGCATTATGGATTTTTATTTCACTTGCACGTTGCGCCGCTATAGGTGCTCGAGTATGGCGGGCCTCTTTTTCAATGTCCTCTATGGGCTGCATAATCGGTTTGAAAATAGGTGATTTGCGGTGGGACGGCGGCAGTATCGTAACCGAAAAGAGATTGCTAGGCTCTTTCCAGTCAGGTGTTATTTGAATAACAAAGCGTTTGGCCAAAGGTGCACTTATGGCCGTCAGAATTAAAGTGGCTGGTAGGTCAGCTGGTACCTGTGCGGATTCAGTCAATGCAGAAACATAGTCTTTAATGACTTTGGGTAGGGCGTCCACCGGGAAGGGTGGGCGTTCCATGCTGTCCAGAGGTTTGATTGGGGGCCATTTATTCGTCATGATTAAAGCACCCCCGTCGTGCTGCTGCCACCCTTCAGGCGGTCATTGATGAAAGCGATTATGTCGTTTTCACGATAACGGACAAGGCGACCTGTTTTGATATAGGGCAGGTTGTAGCGCCCCTCGCAGCGCCATACTGCTAGAGTATGGGTAGTTACGCCGAGTAATTCAGAGACGATTTCAGGTGTGAGTAATCTTGGTATTGTAGTCATGTTTAACCTCGTTTAAATAATGTTGATGAAGGTTAAACATGCTATTGGGAACGATAGCTTAAAATCCTGTTACCATTTTTTACTTACATGTGAGCAATTTTTAACACGTTGATATCAGGTGAAAAACTTTAGCCATTTATTGATGAGATTCTCCATTCCATCTCTTGCTTTTGGGGGGTCTGTTGTTCCAAATAAAGCGTAACTGTGATCGTCAATAAGTTTTGCAATGTTACTACCGCCTAATATTCCTCTTTTATTTCGACATTCATCTGGGTATTTCGCTATCACTGCTAATGCAGCGCCCAGTATTTCTTCACGTTTAGAGGCGTATATTTCTGCGTTGCCGTGTGGTTTTTTACGTTTCTTCGTGCCAGAAAAATCGTTCGGGTACCAGTCGGGGAGCAACTTTGTTGGTATTTCAATGAACTTGTTAAATTCAAGCAATCTTTCTGATGGGCGTATGTAGGCATCATCGGAATGTAAATCTTTTGGCATGCCATCAGAGATATTTCCATATTCTGCATACGTTAAACATTCGATTAAACGTTGCTTATCAATGTTTAATTGTTTTAAAAGGTTGTTTATCAATATGGGTTCGTTAAAACTTTTTTTGTACGCGTCGCGCAATCTGTCGCAGATTTGATCTATATCCTTGAATAGAGCTTCAGATGTTTCATTGTTGGCAAAAAAGAGACCCATTAGGCTGAGTCTGTAGGTCTTTTTTGTTTGGTCATGATTGACCAGTGATGACCTGGCCAGTTTGTTTATGATGTCGATCTTCTCAAAGTTTTTGAGGCGATAGGCTTGGGTGTCTGTACCGCCGGTCTCATTATGAGTGCATTCAAGGAGGTCACGTAGTATCTCGATAGTGGCTTCATCGGGGCGTTTGCTCATATTTCATTTCCGTTAATGTGGCAATGTTTAGTTTGATTTAATTTTTTGTTTTGCGGTGGTAGGGGGCTAGTGATCTGCGGCATAGGTGTGCGCAGTTGCTCGATGTCGATAGACGTAGCTTGCGGTGATAACTGTTGTATTTAAGGGGTGTGTAAATTGCTTTGGTCATCTACTTTTAGGTTGATAGTTTTTGCTCAAAAAGGTTGCACTAAGGTTGCACAAGAAAAACATTCGTTGAATATTTTTTTTGGAGTTATTGTAATTATATGTTTTTATTGAATTTTATGGTGCCCCGAGGAGGATTCGAACCACCGACCCCCCTTAGGAGGGGTAATTTATACTGTGTATATTGCATGGCATTAATATGTTTTAATTGATGCCTATATTTATCTATCTGTTATCTATAAGTAAAAAATAACATCTTTGAGTGACGTTTAACCCCATATAATATGGGCGCGCAAAATGATGTTTATTTTTTAGTCACATTTTCAGCTATACTTTACCGGTCAGGGTGACTGTTAGCTTAGGTGGCTATGAGGACTAAAAAAGTAAAAAAAAATGAATATTTGAGTCAATTTCTATCCTTGAGCGGTGATAGCAGAGTTGACCGAGCTGGCAGGCAAATAATTCATGTTCTCAGTTTCCCAGAAGGTCGTACTGGTCTTGGATATATTCTATGTCAGATATCTCAGTTGCTCCCTCTATTACATCGTTTGGATCAGCTAAATAGCGAGACTTGGGAGGGGTGGCAAGTATCCTTGGATACGCTGATTGGTAAAGCCCGCAAGCTTGATAAGGAGTTCTCTGGTTATGATAGCCACAGGAATCCTGCTAATCCATGGTTATATAGTCGACCACCTCAAGCATTGCTGGCCTGTCTCTATCCAATATTTCCAGAAGGCAAAGAGCGCGCTAAGTATTTAGAGCTTAGAGCCATGCTTGTTGTGTTATTTTATGATCGGCCAGCTAATCAAAAAGGAATTAAGGAATTAAGGAATTATGCGAACCTTATAAGGAAGGAAAGTACAGCTTCATATTTCATGAGGCGACCATCTGTTTTGGAGGCCAGTTTTTGGGAAGAATTTTCTGCCGAGCAGGTGATATATAAAGAAAAACCACGTGCGAGATACCGTGTTGTCGGGTACTACGATCCGCATGCGTACCCTACGGATGAATTTTTATCCTATCTTTTTTATAAGTTATGGGTGGATAGGTATTCAGATGATGATTCAGATGACGGCCAAGAAAAAATTGAAGAGGAATTCGATTCTACAATATTAGATGAGCAGTTAGAAAATGACCGTCGTGTACGTGTGGCTTATTCATCACAAAAAGAAAATAAGAATCGCGATCCTGAAGCTACCTCTCCAGTTATTGTGCAAGCAGCTATCGCTCCTGATATATCAGAAGATGAAATACCATCGTCGCCACTTGTTGAGCAAAGGGCTGTGCGTTACAGCAATTATCGAACCGCAGTGGACAATCAGCGATTACCGATGGCGTGGAATCAACTTAATCCTTACGAATTAGATATTCTTGTTATTACAATCCGAGATGCCATTTGCAGTGATTGTGAGAAAACTCGAAAGGCTTTGCTGGTTATCTGGTTAACTTTGATCACGGGTCAGCGTTTAGAGGATATTTTTCAGTGGCAATGGATGGCGGTGGCGGAGGGTGTTACTGCCAGTGGTGAGTGGCTGAGAAAAATGATTCCTCCGCCCGGTGCTTTTATTGCAAAGAAGTATCTTCATGATCATTTATTGAATCATGTTGATGCTGTGTTTTTTCAATTACCTAAGCCTTATCCATTTCTACTTGCGGATTCTATACAGCAGGCAGATCCTGAAATTATGACAGTGGGCGAATTTCTCGGGATTGATGTGTGGGAGGCGGAGCAGGGTGTTCGTGATTTTATTTCAATGAATATGACGAAGGTTAAGCATAGAATTAATTTACCCCGAATCCGGTCTGCCTTACATAATAGTATTATGATAACAGCGACAGATAAAACCTTGGCCTACCATATCGCATCGTTGCCAACTGACATTCCGCCATCATCTGTGTATTACTGCTCATATCCCGAGAAAAACTTGCAGCAGCTTTATAATGAATCGATAGATAAAATATTATCTGGGAATATTTTAAAGTTCCGATGAAAATTGTTGGTAGTCAGCTGGCTTTAAAAATTTCTGAATTACGAAAAATATCGGAAAATATTCGGTTGGAGGTTGATCTCTTATCAAAATGCAATCCAAATTATCTTTATAAATATCACAATAAATATGTAACTTACTGTATTTTTTTATTGAATTACTCAACAGGGCATAGGGCTGTTGTTGACCCCTATTATTCCTTGGCGTTGTTTGACCTAGGTTCTCAAACTGTAATTATTGAAGATAAGTTTGTAACGAGGCGTCATAATGCGCGGCTAGCGTATTTGTCAGATATTGCAGTTCAGCAAATTAAATATTATCTGAATTATCTCCAGAATTATTGTCGCTTGATTAAAGATAGTAATAGCGATCTGGCAGGAAGTATCCAGCGATTACTAGATGATACTCTCTGTCAGGATATCCCACTGTTTTTTTATTTGGACGAAAACATGCAGTTAATTCGTGTTCGTCCCAGTGAGTTACGGAAGGAATCTACAATAAGTTCTTTTCCATTGAACACTAATCGGCATGTCCTATCACATCATCTTAGTCTTAGAGGGTTGCCGCAAGAATTACTTGACGTGCAGATGGGGCATATAGAGGCTGGTTGTGAGCCCTACTCAGAGTCTTCTGTTTTATCACCCGGCTCGGTAGCTCAAGAAATTATTCCTATTCTTAATGCATTTATGGAAGACACAGGTTGGGTAGCGCTTGAGGCAACTGTTTCTAGCAAGGGCTATAAAAACCCTAAAGACTTTGGTTGTGATAAGGATGTCCTTATTGGGCCAGCGCTACGAGCTAGGGCGCGTGGCCTGAGATGGAAAAAAGATGCGGAATTAATATCTAGATGTTTTTCAGAATTTTTTAAGGATGAAACGCTGGCTAAATTAAATCGGGATGAGGTTGATCATGTTTGGCGTCAAATAGTTTCTGATTCTGCATACACTGATAAGCGTTATTTTATTTTTTACACTTTATTCCTTAGGTTTCTACGACGTTTAAAGGCAAAAGGGGTTAAGTTATCGATCCCTGGAAAAAATATGATTGCTAAAACTAAGGCGTCTATTTTTAGTGCTGACTTTAATAATCAAATTGCTCTTAGTAAAAAATGTAATTTTGTTTTTCTATCATACTTGCAAGGTCGCTCAAGTCAGGTGCCGACTGTAGAGCGTCGTATAGCAGAGATTCTAGTTTCGGCTGTGGTATTTGGGGCTTTATTGAACAAGAGTTTTCATCGTCAGTTTGTTGATAAATTACTAGCCGGAGTGTTTTCAGTAGAGTCTACGGCATTTATTGATTTCGAATTAGTCGTTGGTCAGGACGGTGGTCCTGTTCAGCGGTGGTTTTTTGATCCGTCAAGCCAAGCATTACTGATGGGTTTGTATAAGTTAGAGAAAGGCCAAAAAATTACCTGTGACAAAAAACAAGTCTACGAACAGATAGATATCTTGCTTGGTGAAGAACTTAATCTTTCATGGAAAAAAAAAGGTGGTGGTGTTCGAAGTCTGTTGAGCCTGTCTGTTTTAAGTGAACAATATATAGCTTATTGGCGTTATCGTTTACCTGGGTCTTTGTCCGCCTATGCTGAAGGACGGTTGTTAGTAGCATCAGTTTCGCAAAAAAATCTGTGGCGAACTATTACTGGTTTAATTTCAGAATATTATATTGAGTTGGAGGAGGGTTATAGTAGTAAATACAGTGTTGATAACGCAGAGTTTATTAGGGTGTTTGATAGGGAGAAACCTAACTGGAAAATTGCAAATGATATTTGGAAAAAAATTCGCCCAATCTGCAGTAAGGAAAATATAAAAAGCGTTTCCAGAAAATCCAGAATGGATGAGTTGAGGACTGCATTAGAGAAGGTAAAGGAAGAAATTAATAATAGTTATGATTATTTACCTCCCGTTACTTTAGTGTTTTTAAATTGGCTGTTGTTTCTTACGAAGAATCCTACCTATCGAGGAAATACGCATATTGTTGCGAATTCAATTATTACATATGGGTCGACCATCGGAAGATTGTTGATAGAAACGGGGTGTCATCTCGATTTTCTAAATTCATCAGATAGTGTATACGAAGATTGGTATGAGGAAATTGTTGATTTGTCGAGGAGAAAGAAAAAAGATTACTTGGTTAATAGATTGGAGGAATTTCATCGTTATTTAATTGAAAACTATGCGCAGCCAAGCATTGACTGGAGTGAGATATCTGATGTTGAGCACCGTGTGTCCATGGACCCTGGTTGGTTAACAGAAGCTGAATATAGTAGGGCTATGGATCTCTTAAAGAATGATAACTATATTGATGAGAGGTTAAGGGGTATACATTGCCTAATGTTGTTCTTCTATTATAGGTTCGGTGTGCGTAAGAATGAAGTGTTTGGTTTGACGCTGCAAGATGTCGTTATTTATAGGGATAAACAACTGATCCTTTATATCCGAAACACGCGATATAACACGGTAAAAACCATAAATGGCATAAGGCAAATTCTAATATTAGAAGCAGTTAGTGATGAAGAAATGGCTTTGGTTAGGCATTGGCTGTCACATGTTGAAAGTTACTCTGAAACAGTTCCAGATGCTGCTATTTTTTCAGAGAGAGGGTTGCCACGGATACTTATAGAACGAAGTATATCGGTAGATAGGGTTGTAACAGCTATACGTATAGCGTCTGGCGATGGCCAAATGAGGTTGCGCCACATGCGGCATGGTTTTGCTTCCAGAAATTACTACTATATGTCTTTAAGTGAAGATAGAGATATTAATAACTGTTTAGCAGAAAAAATGTTTTCTAGGCTTTGTTCCGTTAATAATCCCGCAAGTGTTCGAGAGAAATTGTTGGGTACAGCCAGAATAAGTACTCGAGGCACTTATGCTGTTATGACGGTGCTAGGTCATGGTGATCCTGCTACAACGATATCCCATTATACTCATACTCTTGATACTGAGTTGCATCGACATACAAGGGGGGCAGTTGAATTGCCCTCTGGCCCAGCGCTAGCCTATGCATTACAAATGTCGAATGATGCTGTTAGGGCTGCTCGCAGCAGAAGGAATGGTGCTCTCAATGACCCTTGGTTAACGCAGAGATATTCTAAATCACTGGCTTTGCTACCTTATAAATCTATTCGGCGGAATCAAAAATTGATGATGCCTGCACAGAGAAACATTATAAAAAATAGCTCGGCTTTGAGCTTGGCTGATGTTGATCGTATGTTAGCTATATCAGGGCTGCTCCATAATCACGATAGCCTGGCTGAGAGATTTAAAATATCTGAGTCCGATGTTAGGGCCTTACTAAAGGCGGCAAGAGAATTACAGGAACTTTCTGATTATTATGATTTTTCAATAGATAATGTTGAGCAGGATTGGGTTGATCTAGGCGATAGACGTTTTGATAAGTTAGATAAGGAATCTACTAGAATACGCGGCTATCTACATAATGTTTCACGAAGCGAATCATTGTATAAAAAGTCTCTTCAAGCGATGGAGGCTTGGTCAAAAAGTTATCATCCTGAGACAGGAATGTTATTAACTAAAAAGCCTGACTATTTTTACCGAATACTCTCTATGCTTGAATTGTTAGGCGTCGATAGTGAACAGTTAGTCGCTATGTTGCCGGCATCCAGTTCTGTGTCAGTATCTCATTGGGCTGCTATACGAGATTCTTTGGTGGAAATGGGTGTAAAGGTAAAGGAGAATGCACGCGTTGCAAAAGGCAATTATTTAAACAGTGAAAGCCGTGTGGCGATAGGACTGGCCAAAGGCTCAGGTCATGCTCTAGCTCACCAGCGCACCTTAAATAGAGCAGTTTTTGTGGTGCTGTGTTGGGCAAGGTCTGGCGTGGCTACAGTTTTCGAGAGATAAGAAGATAATCATAAAAAGTTAGCATCTTCACTTCAAAGCGATGCGTATTATGTAGTTTTTTTTCTGATATATTTTATTTCCCTAGCAGGGAGTGTTTATTTTTGATATCCCTTTCCATTGCCAGTGTTATTCATTTCGGAATTAAGCAAGCGTTCAAATGCAGATCCATCCCTACGAGTCAGGTTAGGGACAAATCTAGAATACACGCGAAATAGCATTTCAGTTGTAGTATGCCCCATCTGTCGAGCAATCCATTCTGGGTTTTCTCCCGCGGCTAGCCAAAGCGTCGCAGTTGTGTGGCGACTTTGATAAGGACGTCTTTTTTTTAATTCAAGATGTTTGAGTAACGGGTACCAAACTCTCTTGGTTACGTTGTTGTTATCTAATGGCATGCCTTCTTTGCTACAAAAAACAAATATTTTATTTCCTGTGTTATTTTTTTGCTCTTTAAGAGCACTGTAGATCGGTTGGCTCATTTCTATTTCACGTAGTGAGCCGTCATTTTTGGTGGTAGTAATTTCTCCGCGGACGATTGTTTTCCGAATCATTATCTGCCGACGCTCAAAGTCTATATATTGCCATTGCAGACCATGTATTTCGGAACTGCGCATGCCTGTATAGAAACGAACAGTGTAGTAATTTTTAAAATCAGGTCGAACAGTAGATATTATTTTTCTGACTTGATCGATTGTGAATGGTTCAACTTCAGTTTTTGGAACTTTTAACGCTTTTATTCCTCTGTAAGGTGTAGTGAAGCCATATCGATCGGCAGCCTCATTCAAGATTTGTCGCAAGGGGGTCATTGTGTGATTTACATGTTCTGCTGACCATGTTTTGTTTCCTGTTCGGCCAGGTAGTTTTGATATTTTTGCTCTAAATGCCAAAATTGCAGCTTTTGTTATTTGATTGACTGGCAAACTGCCAAATTCGGGGACAAGATATTTGTCTAAAGTTCCTTTTACACTGCGTTTGTGGCTGGTTTTCCAAGTGACCTCACATTCCCCATACCATGTTTTAGAAAATGCTTCAAAAGTTGGCACTTCTGCATTTGTCTGATTGATTTTTAAGTTATGTTCTTTAAGCTTTTCGACCTTTTTCGATTTGGGAAAGTACGTGGCGTATTCAAAAGTACCCAGTGTTATTTCAGCCTCTATGTGTTCGAGAATTTGTTTGGCACGCTTTCTATTGGCCGAAGAATCAACCAGTTTCGTTTGTTCTCTACACCTGATACCAAGATACCGAAAGTCAAAAAGCAAGCGCCCATTACGAGTATTGATAGATCCCATTTTTATGTCTCCTATATAACGCCGTGCATTAATGCATCAATAGCAGGACGTCTAACCATATCTGTTTCAATTCGCTCCCAGATATAGAGTATCTTTCGCCCTGAAAAAGGGCGTATATAGTGGATTCCTTCCAAAAGAACACTGTCTTTTAGTTGCTCTCTTATTGTTCGAGGGTCATATTTAATCCTGTTAGCTAGCTCAGCTGTGGTTAAGTAGGTGTTTGGTGTGCTCATCGATAGATCTCCTTGTTACTGTGTGCTAAAAGAATGCTAAAACAGCGTAAAGACATTCTGGGTGACAATTTAACACATAGAGAGGCATATGCAATAACTATTTGCCATTTAAGATAACTTTTATACATGGTGAGGTGTGTTTGAGGTGCAAAAATGGGTCGATTAGCCTGCGCAGAGTTGCTGAACAGGGCGCAAGACATAGCGCCCCGTTACGAGTGGTTAGCGCAAGCATTTTTAGGGTGTGTTTAAACTACTTCAGCTAGAGTTTGACGGGAGCCGTGTGAAATGGATGCCCTCTGTGCCAGCAGGTAGCGAACTCGGAGTGTGTTGCACATCATGGCATTACCGAACTTGAGTAATTTCAAATGTACTGTAGCCACATTCTTGCGGATCAGTCTGGCACTATAAGGACCAGATGCCGGAGCGATTTCATCAGCACGTAAGCTAATGAAGAAAGTAGTAAGTGCGATTTGTTGGGCCGTTAGCTGTGGTATTTGATGATAACCCGCAAACATATCCAGCTGTCTTTCCTTGATACGATTTTCGATGTCACCACATACAATACGGCTTGTCGAAAAGTGATTGCGGTTTTTTACCAGTTTTGTAATCACATAAAGCGGGTAACTGCCTTCGCTATGTTTTCTACGGTGGTCATCGTTAGTGGTTAAGTCTAGAGTTAACGATGCTGCATCACAACAGATGCGTCATCGCGTTTGTGTGAATTCTAGTGATAAATGTGGATTTATCGCATTGATGATTGTGGCAATATATGTTGTCAAGCTATCCGTTGTATGTTGCTAGGTGCTAGTGCAGGTTCAAATAAATAATGACCAACCCCGATGAGTAGCGATCGTCCGTGTCATGTAAAGAACAGATGGTTTCAGGTATGAATTTCATCAAAGAAGTGGTGCAAAACCGGGGGAAAGGTCACTCATTTTCGAAATTAGTGTGGTTTCAATTCCTAATTTTAATTTGTATTTTTTTTATATTCCAGTAAATCTGTAACTTTACAATTAAATAGCTGGCATAGCTTATCTAGTGTGTCGAGATCTATGCGCGTTGCAGTTTCTTTGTAGAGTAGAGAAATCGTATTGCGATGAAGTCCTGTTGCACGTGCAACATCGATAATTTTCATTTTATGGTTGCCCATTAGGCTAGAAAGATGGCAGCGAATCATTTTTAAAACCTCGTTCAGAAAGCAAAAAAGACATATTAAATAACAAAAAGACTTGTGTAGCGTATTTATTGGCCTATAATGTCATTCAGGACGACAAAAAATACAGAAGAAGGGCTTGTCGTCATTCTGTATAGATAATAATTTTATAGGAGAAATGATGCTATGTCACAAACTTATTTAACGACGGTTGATCTTACTGGTTATATTAAGTATGACGATCGGATTTTTAATGATCATTTGAAGGCTGCGCTCTTGTTTGAGCGAACTCAGACTGGCTATACAAAAAAAGCCGGTGAAAGTCCTGAGTGGATCGCCCGCCAAATGGGGCATTCGTCCTCCGAGATGTTATTCAGGGCGTACAGCCGGTTTGTGCCTAACCTCACGCGAAGTGATGGGTCGGCCTTTGAACGTCTGTTGCAATCCAATTCGTTCTCAGGGGGTGCGTCATGATGATGCGCCAAAAAAGATTAAGCACGGTTGGTCATCTGCATCCGCAGGTTCCACATGACCACATCATTCATAGTTTGTCTGATGCATTGGTTGGAAGTTTTAATGCACATGAACGTGTGATCCTCAATCGCGCGCTGGATGAGAATGATGCTCATGATTTTCATCAGTCGATGGAGCGTTGGGTAAGAGATTGTCTCAATGATCCTGACTGGCAACTGGCACAACGATTATTGCCCTTGCTGCTTTCACGACTTGAGGCACGCTTGATGACAAGGAGGGTAAACGGATGAAACTGATTAAACAATTAATGAACGAAGATGCACAAGAAACCACTGGTGCCTATCGCATTCGTAATTCAAAACGTAAACGAGGCAAAGACGATCAGTGGTATCACGCGTTTGAATTGGAAGATGCCACGGGCAGTCTGCAAGGCTTTGCCAAAATAAAGGAGGGGCTGACAAAAGATGCCTTTATTGATAACAAACGCATGGTCTGTCGGATTAAAACCCATCAGCGACAAGATGAAGTCTATATAGAAGTGCTGAGTGCAGCTGCGTGGGTCGCAGGGACGTCCAGTCCTATTGATCTTTTGCCTGTTAGTCAGTGCCCTTGCCCGGATGCACTGCAAGCCTTGATGGATTTTAGAAATGCATTAACAAATTCACATTTAAAACACTTTGTTGATCGTGTGTTCAGTAACGATGAACTGACGTTACCCTTTATCGCCTCACCGGCCAGCCTTAATCACCATCACAATCTGCCAGGCGGTTTGCTCATCCACAGTTTGGAGACGGCTGAGATGGTGGGGAGGATGGGCGCAGGCCAACCTGACCGTGTTGAGCTGGGGCAAGTGGCGGCACTGTTTCATGACATCGGCAAGGTGCGCACGATGACCCGCACTATGAAACGTACCTCGCTGGGATTCGTGATTGACCATGATGCTCTGACGTTGGAGATGTTGGCACCGGCTTTAACCTTTCTTGAACGACGTTGGGTTGATGGTGCCACGGCCTTACGTTATCTGTGGACCTGGAACCATCAGCCCAAACGCGGCACCCCGATGATGGTGATGGCCGAAGTGCTGCGTGCCGCAGATCGTATTAGCAGTGGTATCGATGCCGAGCAACAAGCCTATGACGGTGCCCCGCACTGGAAGCAGGGTGCGCAGTTACCGACCCGTCCTTACCCGCAACGTTTTTGGCGACCGCGTCAGCAACCGATGTTGGGGCAACCGTCATGAGCAATCAAGACAAGCGCATTGCCATCGGTACCGCCGGCGAGTTTTTGATGTTGAACATCACCTTGCCCGGGTTGGATCTGACCACGCTTGATCCGGAACAGGCCATTAGTTTGAAGTTGGCGGGTGGCATTCAGATCCTGTTGAACCTGCTTTCAAAATGGAAAATTAAAGAAGACGATAAGGCTCGCCTGCTGGGGGTGCCTTCTGAGACATTAAAAGTTTGGCCGTCTTGCGAGTCCACACCGATCACGGATGATGTAATTGATCGCTGTCAGTCTTTGTTTCGTATCCACATGGCAGTGTCAGTGCTTTTTCCAACATCAAAAAATCCAAACTATCACGGTCATCACTGGCTACATAGTTCAAACAAACACTTCAACGGATTGTCACCGATTCAATTCATGCTTGAGAACGGTCCCGCTGATGTAGCGCGCTATCTGTTGGCAGCGATGCAACATTGAGCGATGACAAAACAGTTAAACAAATTAGGAGTGAATACATGAAAATAAAAGTAACAGTCAGTAAGAATGTCATCTTGATAAGTGTCTTGGTGGTGCTGGCGATTATCTTTCAGACCGAAGCGATGTCTAGTTTTTCTTTTATTGATGCACCGCTGAGTGACCGGGTTTTTGTTCTGTTGCTACTGGGGGTTTTTGCTTTACTCGGTGAAGGGCGATTGAGATGGCTCATCGCAAAAGAAAAGGTCACCCAGCAACAGATTGATCAGAGCCAAACCCTTGAGCGTGTCTTGGATACATTGCCGCCCGATGATTTTCATCACAAGTTTATGGCGAGCTATAAACTCTGTCGCGGTCGTTGGGAGTTGTTAATTCCCATCGTCAAACCCGTCAAAGAACGCGGCACGGTTGTCGCCCCTGAACGACTCACCGGTTTTCATCACAGTGTCATAGAGGAAATGCTTAAACTGGCGCGCCTGTGGGACGGTGAACAAGGTGCTACATCAGAAGGGTATGGTTTTCAGGTGTACTGGGAACACAGTCTGAATAACAGGCATGCCGACACATGGATACCCCAGGCCTGGGAAGACGGTTGGTACAATACGCCGCTGCAATACCCCTTATTCATGTTGAGTGAAGCCCAGGGTGTATTGATGCAAGACCTGGAACTTACCCAACCAAAGGAAAAACCAAACGCCCGTCGACGGATCTATACCTATAGCGGTCTTCTTGGCCGTCGCGAAATCATCAATCTGCCTGGCCTTGCAAAGGCCTATGCAAAAAGACGACCGCAGTATATTGCGGACACCCATGATTTAGAGGCGCTGTATCAAACCATGGGGGGGCAGTCAGACTACAATGAAGAACTTATCAGTTATTTTTTGAAGCAACACCCTGACGTGCGCAGCATGATTGCGCTGCCCATCCCCGGCAACCATTGCAAGCAGGACATCCACAAATCCATGGGCACCATTCTACTGACCAGTAAGTCACCGTACTTTATCGGTGAAAAGCAGGTCAATGCCTTTGCGAATTACATGTTGCCCTTCATCTGGTTTTTATCAGAGATGCCTCCGACTAAAGAAAGTCGGATGGCCAAAGCCGGGGTTGAAGTTGAGAGGAATACTAATGAAAAACTTGATTAAAATGAGTCAAATGCATCTGATTAGAATCGATATGGTTATTCTAATAGCCGCGCGCTTGCTTCTCGGGTCAGGTGATAAATGATGGGTGGCGCGTTAACAATGCCAGTTCTCGCCCAGCATGGGCTTGAGTGTGATGATAAAATTGAGCGGATGTTGAGTGATATCTGGCGAGCGTTCGAAACCCTTGAGCCTATCCTTGCTAAAAAACTTGCATCATCATTAGGGTCGGCTGAATTCGCAGCGTTGATTATCATTGGTCGCTTTAAAGGCCAGCCATCGATACTCGAAGCGTTATCAACTAAACCGTTATCCGAAGACGATATAAAACGTGTTTTTGACTTATCGCCAACGTTTTTTACCCAGAAAAAAGAAGGTCCGGTGTGTTTATCGCATCAAGCGAATGACGTACGAAAGAAATACCAAAATGAGTTGGTTGAAATATTTAAAAAACTGAAAGAGGCCGATCCTGAAATTGCATCGGCTGCATTTGAACTATGGGATAACGTTGATGATGCCGCAGAATATTTAGCCATGCCCGTGAGAGGGCTCAGTGGAAAATCCCCCTTAGAAGTGCTTGATGATGGAGATCGTGATCAAGTCTCACGTTTAATCAATCAGCTTCAGCATGGCAGCTATCCATAGAAACGATGACATTCTGTTGAGAATGATGGGCTATATCCTTTGGGTATTTATCCAAAACTGGAGGGTTAACATAAAGGTTAACCCTCCAGCCCTGTTTATAATCGATCCAGTGGGCTTTGTGTGTTTTGTTCCGCCTTTATGATATGGGTGTAGATCATGGTGGTGTTGATATTTTTATGGCCTAGCAGGGTTTGAATGGTGCGCAGGTCAGTTCCATTTTGCAGTAAGTGTGTAGCAAAACAATGACGCAATGTGTGAATGCTGGCATGTTTGGTAATCGCTGTTTTCATTAACGCTTCACGAAAGGCACGTTGCGGTGTTGAACTCGAACAGTGCCAGCGTACTCGCTGATCCGTTTTTGGCCACAAACGAATGGCTGTAGATGGAAAGACATATTGCCAGCCAATCGATTGTGCTGCTTTGGGGTATTTTTTATAAAGTGCACCCGGAAGCGGCACAAAACCAGCGCCTTTCAAACAATCGTCTTTATGTTGACCAATGGTACTCGTTAAGTGTGTCTGAAGGTGCATGATCAGTCGTTTAGGTAGGAGCGTAGTACGGTCTTTTCCTCCCTTCCCCTGACGGATAGTGATGGTCTTTAAATCGAAATCAATATCTTTGATGCGCAGCTGGGTACATTCATTAACACGTATGCCTGTTCCATAGATCAGTTCAGCCATGAGTTTTTGCGTACCCATCATCTTGCTGAGTATTTCTCGAACTTCATTTGTGCTGAGTACCGTCGGCAAGGTTTGTTTGCGCTTTGCGCGAGTCAGGTTGTCAAGCCAGCCAGGCTTGATCTCAAGAACGTGCTTATACATGAATATGAGAGCGTTTAATGCTTGAGATTGGGAGCTGGCCGATAAATGGCGCTTCGTTACCAGATAATTGAGAAAGGTTTCGATATCTTTTTTGTCTAATTCTTTTGGATGACGTTTCTGATGAAAAAGGATGTATTGGCGGCACCAATAGATATAACTGGTTGCGGTGCGGGGACTGTAATGCCGTCGAAGGCAAGCAAGATTGATTTGTTCAAGGAGTTTTGGTTTGCTGTTTGGTGTTGAGTGATTTTGATTTCATCTTGTAATCTCCATGTAAAATATTAAGCTTACTGAGAAGGACTAATGTGAGCAAATCGGGGTCTCGATTTGCTTAATTTGATATTGAGGTGAAATCGCTATAATCTTTTGATAAATAATAAGAATACGAGCAAGTAATGGAAATTCAATATATTTACTATACGGACCGAATGGGTCCGTATAGTTATAGTTGAACTAAACCGCTTCGCGGTAGCCTTTTACCCCCTTTCATTTTTCACATAGACGTAACCCGCAGCATACTTGTCTCCGACCCATGTGGGTCGCTTAAACACAGG
>Ga0316209_1001152_pt1 | contig 30961 bp, 33 predicted proteins | sample 6monopyrite_MG_FD_204945 | JGI IMG/M metagenome (GOLD analysis project Ga0316209, IMG submission 204945) | Microbial mat bacterial communities from mineral coupon in-situ incubated in ocean water Damariscotta River, Maine, United States -... | ecosystem: Environmental > Aquatic > Marine >...
GATATTTATTTTTAGGTTGTCGCGCTTTAATTGATGAATATCTGGGGCTATGCTTGGGTAATTTAAGTTTAATTTTAGTTTCATCAAAAGGTAACTCAACTATTCTAGCGCTGTTAAATGAAGGGCCCGTTGGAACACAAAAACCATTTTGCGAACGTAATTTAAAAGCAATATTAAACATCAAAATTTACCTGTCATTTTATAATTTGGTTATGCCGCCAATGAATAGGCCAGATAAAAACAGGCTTAGTAACACTTTACCGATGATTAATAAAATACCCATGAATTATGCCCGTGAGTTAAGCCAGCGCTATTCTGACACTTCTGTTGAGCGCAAAACTTAAACTACGAAACACAAACTGAATAAATGCCAGCGTTAAACTTTGATTGGGTTTAATCTTTATACTGAGCATTTTTAATATACGACTTAACACGCGCATAACCAGTCAGTAAGTTTTTTTTGAATTAATAAACGGTGTTAATACAGATAAGATAAAATGCATTTATGTGTTATTTTCAAGGCCTTTAAAATCATCCTGCTGAGCCGTATTGGCCTGCCAATTTAGTGGCGGAAATTCTTTTATTAAAGACGCATCATCAAGTCCAGCAAGGGCAGACTGTTGTTGAGCGAGAGTCTGTGGTGAGAGTTCGACCTGTATGCTGTTAATAATATTCTCCATTAACGCTAGCATGCTTGAGCGGTCAACACGTTTGTCTAGTTCTTCCTGGGAGAGTGCGCGGAGTCGGCTCAAATCAAAAAGAACACTAGCCATCACTTTGTCCGTAATTGGGAAAAAGACTAAATAGCGAGTTGTATTCCCTACAATAGCTATATTAGGTTCAACTTCGAGCCGAACGGCAACTACCGGAAAACCAGATAAGGGTTGCCAATTAACCGGAGCTAGGTAATGATGCTCTCCTCCTCTCGAGTCACTTTTGTAATGCGAGTATTCATTGGTTAAATAATCCCCGACAATTTTTTCAAATGCTCTGGGATGAAATAATGAAAAATCATTATTTTCGTAGTTAACTGGCTTTATCAAATCAATGAACATATCAAGCTTAGCGAGAGCACCAGTAAACCAGGGTCCATAAAACGTCCAGGAATGATAAAACAACTGGTATGCATCCCAATTATCATTCATATCAAAACCTTCTGAATAAGTGGTACGAAAAATAATTTCATTCAACTTATATGTAGGCTTGGGAAAAATTGGTTCATTGCCAAACATAGGTCGGTGTTTAGGCGCATTAAACTTGATGACAGTACCATCAATATCACAGGTTATCGTTTTGGCACTTGAGAACCCAGGGCCTTTTGGCGTAACCAGGCCTTTCGCTTCACGTAATTTATACTTAACATGCATCATAGTCAGCCTGGCTTATTTATACTTTTTACCGGAAAGACTCTTCGTGCCCGATTTTACGGCACTGCCAACGAAAAACATGGCGCCTGCGATTCCGACCAGGCCAGAGACGGTGACCGATGCACCCGCAATGGCAAAGGCGGCACCTGCTGTACCGATACCAAAGGCTGTTGTTTTAAGTGAGCCCGATGCGGTTACATCTGAAACCAGAATATTTCCCACAACCTCTTTATAGTTCAAGCCGGTTTTCATGCCTTTTGCATTCGGGGTTAAACCCAGTTTTTCACCCAGCTCAAGTGCATAGCTAGCTTTGGTCGTAGGCCTGTTCATATAAATAGAATGATTACCAAGCGTGATATTTTTTTCATGGTGTAAAATCTCCATGGCGCGAGTGAGAACAGCTGAGCCACCCCAGTCTGAATACCACAGTACGCCTTCAGTATTGCGGGCCTGATACATCGTATTGGCTAGTAGCATGGCAGATTGCATAATGTTTGCATCTTTAGATGTTGCCAGGGCGCTTTTAGCTTTTTTCAGCCCTATAATACCACTGCCTCCGGGTGTGTAATGCATGTCGAAACCATTATTTTTAACCATGTTTTTAACTGTACCATCAGTTTTAATCAGGTCTTCTCGCACCTTTTCAGCAACTAACCGAGCATCATCATTAGCCATATCTGAAATAACGACCGGTCGATACTCCTTCTTAAGTATCAATCCATCCTTTTGTATTTCAGGAATTTTATTCTTATTTACTCGCCACAAACCGGGGCGCCGACTATCTTCCTGAAGCTTCTGATAATTATCATCCGCTTTAATTCTCTGCAATATATAACTGCCGTTAGGCAACTCTTCGAGGCTGGCGGTCACCCCTGGCAGCACAATATGAAATGCACCTTTGCCGTAAGCGAGGCTTTTTTTCTCTTCGATATAGATATTATCCAGATGTAACTTTCCGGAGCTTAAGCCTTCTATACCCCGTACGACCATACCAGCCCAGTGGTTACCCTTCTTTGCAAGACTAATGAGGTTATTGAATACGGGTAAAGCCTGTGCAGAGCAAAGAACTTTCTTGCCTGAGTATTTTCCGGCAATGGTTGGGCTGGTAGTGGCTTTGTAGGGTTTTAACTGGTTTGCTGACAACATATTCAAATTCCTTTTAACGATATAGCAGAATCTAATAATTCTGAAAAAACTAGAAATATCTAAGTGGATCTCATTCAAAAACATGATACCTGTATTTGAATTTTTTCACAATTAAAATTCTAAAAACTACAAATACAGAACAAAAAACCATATAAGAAAAATAAACACAACCTATACTCAATAATCGTTGTGGCAGGGGAAAAGGTTCCATGTATTAAAATCGGATAACCAGTCTTTAAACCCATCCGTACCTCGGCAAACTAAAATGGCATGGTTTTTATATTTGTCTTTACCCATGGCCATGGCTGCGAAGCCTGCGCTTTGTTTGAATTCGAAGATGCCTGAGGTGGCTGAGAAGGTACTACCTTTGCCGCTAAAATCAAAATAGTTATTAATTAGACTCGGCTTAAATGAGTCTTCTACTGTGCTTCCTTTTTTTATAGCATAAACAGAACTTGCTGCACTTAATGCTTCTTTTGGAGTGAGTTTGAGAGATTGGGACGACATAGTAATTTCCTTTACTTTATAGAATAATATAATATTTCTTGGATGAGTTTAATTTAAACGGCATAACCCATAAATTATTCTCCGGCGCAATTCAGAACCAATAAATTGTTCATTATCCTGATCGTTTGTCAATTCACAGGTTAAATTAAGCTTTTGGGTTGATTCAGCTGGTGTATCAGGATCATTTAATTCACCATAACGACTATCATGTTTTTTGAGTAGTTTCCAGGCCAAATATTCCTCACCCTCATAATGAATCATAATCCTCTGCAATATAGCCGTCTCCGACAACCGCATAGAATAAGTATAAATATCATCAAAATGAAATCGCCCCTGCTCATCCGTAACAACGGTGTTGCTATGCACTTTATCTTTATAATCGGCAGTGCGAATAACGTTGGCTCCACTCACGGGTTTACCATTCATTAACACAACACCATCTACTTCTGAGAAGATATACACTCTCATAAAATCTAACATACCCATTGCCTGTACCTGACCCGTAATAAAACAAGATGTAATAAAACAAAATGCGATAAAAAAAGCACTTCGTAATAATTTAAACATGGTGGCTTATACTTGTAAACACATCCTGACTCACGCTGGCGGTTAATAAAACCCGTCCCCCTTCCGCATTTATTTCACCGCTATTTAACACAGCAGGGTCGAGGCCTAATTCATCCTGTAAAATAGCTTTGGTGACTTTTACACCCAGTAAGCCTTGTTGATCAAAGGTTAAAACAGCGGCTTTGCCTGTCGCTAAATTTACACTACCCAACTGCGCAGAAATAACACCTTCGTTGGTAACCTGTTTACCGAGTAATGCGACATTCCCACCAAGCGAAGCGTTGATTAAACCACTATTAATCACAAACCCATCTGACCCAACAACTTCATTAAAAATATAATCGCCATTTAAAAAATCAGTGGTTGAAATATTTAAACCCGATGCTATTAAACCACCCACATTAACCGAGGCGGTTTCACCGAAGAAAATGCCATTGGGGTTAACCAGCACAACCTGACCATTGGCATTTATTTGTCCGCGTATATCAGACGCACTGGTACTTAAGATTTGGTTTAATGCAATAGAGGATGAACCGGGTTGTACGAAGTTAACAATTTCATTGGAATTAACATCAAAGCTGTTCCAGTCAATGGCAATCGAGTTAAGGTTTTGATGAATTTCTGTGGTTAAGCCATGGGTGTGAACGGTAGCGGATGCATTACCCCCCACAACACCGCTCAGGTTTGGTCCCGCATAAGAAAACGAGGGATAACAAAATAAAAACGAATAAAAAAACAGTTGTGCGTAGCCGCTCATTCCTAAGCGTAATCGATTTTTATAGTGCGAATTTAATTTGTTTAATAACCTACTCAATTCACTCACTATCTTGACTGCCATGTTTTACTGCTCTCTATTGTTTTTTATTGCTGCACATCCATGTGCGTATGTATTTCCGTTTATTTTTCAAATCAAGTTTACTAAATTATTTAATGCACTAGTACGTCATTACACCAAATAAAGAATAAGCGCCATTCGCATAAGCAAAAACCAGTGTGTTTACAGCGTTAATAGAAAGCACAGAGGTTAAACCTGTATGACCAGCACTGATATATCCACAATTTTCTCTTTGTATTACGTCATGTGACAGGCTGTATATATTTACCTGATTATCAGGAATTGCCATAACCTCATTTTCTGTTCTGCAGCTTGGAGCGTTGTAATCAAAGAGACTATAGTCATCATTGACTAATGAACCTGGGTTTGTCCTTAAAGCTGGACTAGTATCAACCTCTACTCCATAAATAGTTCCAGCCCATTCAAATGCACCAGGATGAAGTATTCTGTCAGAAGTCGCCCCAACATTATTATTAACATCAAATGCAATACTAAAGCTCCCCGTAGCTAAACCCGACCCGCCGTCAAACGTGCCCGTAATTGACATTTCATCGGTTGTTCCGGCGAGTGTGATGGTTTGTGTTTTAACCCCGGCTTCATAAACATCTGCGTTGGCGGTGTAGTCATTAACGGTTGAATCAAAAGAAGTGATATTAAATAAAATATTTTGTGAGGGACTAAACAGCATTAAGCGGCCGTTATACATCATGCCGGTGATGTCGGTGAGGTCAATGGCGTTTAAACGGGCATTGCCGCTAAAGTAACCTTTGGGGTTGGCATTATCATCATTGGTGATTGTGCCCTGCCCGGTGATGCTGGTGGTTTTAATATCCAGCCCCTGGGGGTTATCAACAACCAGATTAAAGGTTTCCGGTACTTCAAATATAACATCACCTTGAGTAAACACACTGATATTAGCGGTGCTTGTACCCGCCTGAATGGTCACAGAACCATTAGCCGCGGTGTAGTCATTATCTGCAATCGTTGCGAGATCATCTGCCGTGGTGTAACTGAGCGTTAACGTCGTTGCTGCATTTTCACTTAGCGTTACGGTAAAGATTAATTCGTTTGCATCACCGGCCTGACCTTCTACGACGGTGGGTGCATCAATGCTTAAGGTTGGCCGGTTATCCGGCCCTGAGTTACTGCTACTACAACCCTGCAACCCTAACAGCAGGAAAAAGCCCATTAATATAGCAGCGATATTTGATAATTTATTATTTTTATAACGAGTAGCAGAGGTATTCATAAACATCTTCCCTTAAAAATTGAGTTTCATTTGACCAATATTAACCGGCGATTATACAACCGTGACCTGTACATGGCTACTGCTAATCCATTGATATCCGGTGACTTTTATCACAATTAACTATGAAATGAGCACAACCTTAACTTAATATACGACCCCACACAGCCCAAAGCCGGCCTTTTCACGACAAACTGCTGTCTATTCGTGACAGAATGCGGGAGTTATAGGGTTGCTACCAGGGTGTTTGTTATTGGTTTGTTAAGCCCGTATTTGGGGATTATTTTTTTGCTCTTTAAGGTTACACGTTGTGGCGGGGGAAAAGGTTCCATGTAACTCCCCTCCTGAATCATCCTCTTCTGGAAAAAGAGGGGCTGGGGGAGATTTAGTTTATGCCCGCTCTTCCCGGCTGTGCCAGACACGGGTAACCACAATGGTATGTTGTTTTATTCGGTAGCGGATGGTGTAACCACCCTGCCCAAATGGAGCATATAAATCCCTGAATAATTCACAGTCTTCTTCCGGACTGGGTGTGCCGGCTTCCGGGTTTTTGATCAGGATTTTCACGGCGCTTAAAATACGCTGGCCAGCCTTTTTTGCAGCGCCAGGGTTTTCTTTTTTGATAAACTCTCTTAACCGGGCCACATCTTTGGCGGCCTCCGGCAACCAGCTTATTTGATAGTCGGGCACGCTTTTTCCTTATCTTCCCCCCAGGACGCTAGCCAGTCTTCCATAGCCTTATGTGGAATGGTCTCTCCGTTCTGCTCATAGGCTTCCCAGCGTTCCAGGGTTTCCTGTCGGCGACGCTCCTGGGTCTCTAATCGATCCATGTAATCGCGCAGGGCTTCTTTGGCGAGGAAGCTTTTGGAGCGTTTGGTTTTTTTTGCCAATACGCTCAGCCGTTGTTCCAGTTCAGGTTCTAATCGAACGCCTAACATGGTATTACCCCTTTGTTTATCAATGTTCAACATTGTTAAACAATAGCACTTTTCGGAGGGGTTAGCTCTCGCTTTCTTCATCACTCGATGCTTGCTCAGCGGAATGAGGGCGAAATCAGGTTCATAGGCCTTAATATTACCGTAAAACGCCCCTCTTAGAAAAAGAGGGGCTGGGGGGAGATTGGGTAGCTAGACCGAGATGAACTGATTTATTCTTTTAGTTGTATTGCAGAATGTAAATATATCATTATGATCAGCACCTGCTATTTCAGTTAACTGCTTTTGTGATGTAATATTTTTGTAAGTTTTCATAGAGTGATCATAAGGAATAATGCTGTCTTTTTGAGCAATAATAACGAGTGTTTTTGCGGTTACATTGCGAACATGTTCAATCAGCTCAAACTTATGTTTAACGAGCGTACAGGGAAATGTATTTTTAAAGCGCAATCTCGCAATATCAGAGATACTGCTTAAAGGAGACAGTAGAATAAGTTTATCTATTGTTTTCTTGCTGGCAAGGTAACCTGCTACTGCAGAGCCCAGGCTCTGGCCTATAATAATGAGGCGCGTGTTTGGTGAGTGATTCATTACATGATTATATATCGTAACTGCATCACTACAGATATTTCTCTCGCTGGTAATCCCTTCACTTAAACCGTAACCTCGATAGTTATAGGTGTAAGCCTGTTTAACATTTAACTGACTAAGGATCGAAAGCATGCCGCTTGTATCCTCTGCATTCCCACCAAAGTAAATGGCTATGCTGTCTGAGTCTGGTTTGGAGCCATTAACTTTCCAGCCTTGAAGTATATTGTTATCTGAAGGTATATCTTCAGAGCAGTGTTCTAGTTTATTGTAAAGAAGGTGGTTAGGTTTTGCGCCTAAAAAGATAAGTTTATCTTGTGCAAAGAACAGCAGTAGCAGATAAGAAATATAAACCACCACAAAGGTGGTTAGAATACCTATAATCATAAGTCGTTTATGGGCATTTGATGTTGTTCAGATCTGAATCTTTGTTTTCAACGGGAACAATACAAATGCAAATAGTGTTCTCAACGATACCAAGCATCGCATAAATTCCTTTCTTAATGTTTTCAATTTCAAGTTTTGGCGCAACAACCTGAATGCTTTTTCCGTTTAATTTATTATCGGAATTAATCACCACACCACTTACGATAATCGGGTCGGGCAAACTGCCCGCGAGCGATGGTGAATTCAATATTCCAAATAAGCCAGCGCTTTTTGGTTTTACGCTTTCTACTTTAACAAGAATTCTATCTTCTATAGCACGTTCTGCTGGCCACTCCCAACTAAGTTCAATATCTGCTGACATTGCGCAACCTCCTATAAGCATTAATGTAATAAAACCGTATGTGCGTAGCGCACGAGCGTTAAAAAAATTATTCAATAACCAGGCCATATTTGTTACCACCTGAATGCGCTGCACCAATGAAACCACTATGAATTACGATTTCACCTGAATGCTTAGCTTTCAATTGTTTATATAAGTTATTTGGCGTATCTAAACCTGGAATGCCAGAGGCAACTACCGTAGCGGCTATAAATGCATCTGATGCATGAGTTGAGCAGTCGGGTTACGATGTGCTGGTAATAGTTTGGTTATGTCACCTATTAATAGACCCGTTAAAAACAGGCTGAGTAAAACTTTACCGATGATTAATAAAATACCCATGGATTATGCCCGTGAGTTAAGTCAGTGAATTTAAGCCAGCGCAATTCTGGCGCTGCGATTGAGTGCAAAACTTAAACTGCGAAACACAAACTGAATAAACGCCAGCGTTAAACTTTGATTGGGTTTAATCTTTATACTGAGCATTTTTAATATACGACTTAACACGCGCATAACCAGTCAGTAAGTTTTTTTTGAATTAATAAACGGTGTTAATACTGATAAGATAAAATGCATTTATGTGTTATTTTCAAGGCCTTTAAAATCATCCTGCTGAGCCGTATTGGCCTGCCAATTCAGTGGTGGAAACTCTTTTATTAAAGACGCATCATCAAGTCCAGCAAGGGCCGACTTTTGCTGCGCGAGGGCCTGTGGTGAGAGTTCGACCTGTATGCTGTTAATAATATTCTCCATTAACGCTAGCATGGTTGAGCGGTCTACACGTTTGTCTAGTTCTTCCTGGGAGAGTGCGAGAAATTGACTGGGTATGAATTGAAAACAGGCCACGACTTTGCCTGCTATAGGGAAAAATACAAAGTACCTGATAGGTCTACTAATAACGGTTACATCTGGTGAAACCTCTAACCTGACTGCTACAGCCTGAAAATCAGATAACGGCTGCCAATTTACTGGAGCAATATAGTGATGCTTGCCTCCCATAGTTTCCCTTGTAAAAGTTGAAAAACTATTCGTTAAATAATCCCCTATAATTTTTTCAAATGCCCTTGGGTGAAATAATGAAAAATCATTGTTTTTATAGTTTATCGGTCTTATTAGATCAAAATACATTTCAAGTTCAGCAAGCGCACCTGTAAACCAGGGGCCATAAAATGCCCAGGTATTATGAAAAATTTTAAAATTCTCCCAGCTGTCACTTACGTTAAACCCTTCAGAGTAAGTCGAACGAAAAAACATATCATCCAGTTTGTACGAACGTTTGGGTAGAACAGGTTCATGGTTAGAGTGGCGTGGACGATGCTTAGGTGCTTTAAATTTAATAACCGTGCCATCAATATCACAGGCTACAGTTTTTGCACTTGAGAAACTCGGGCCTTTTGGAGTGGTCAGGCCTTTTGCTTCACGTAATTTATATCGCACATGCATCATAGTCAGCCTGGTTTATTTGTATTTTTTACCGGAAAGATTCTTCGTGCCTGATTTTACGGCACTGCCAACGAAAAACATGGCGCCTGCGATTCCGACCAGGCCAGAGACGGTGACCGATGCACCGGCAATGGCAAAGGCAAAGGCGGCACCTGCTGTACCGATGCCAAAGGCTGTTGTTTTAAGTGAACCCGAGGCGGTTACATCTGAAACCAGTATATTCCCCACAACCTCTTTATAGTTCAGGCCGGTCTTCATGCCTTTTGCATTCGGGGTTAAACCCAGTTTTTCGCCCAGTTCAAGTGCATAGCTAGCTTTGGTTGTGGGCCTGTTCATATAAATAGAGTGGTTACCAAGTGTGATATTTTTTTCACGGTGTAAAATCTCCATGGCGCGAGTGAGCACCGCCGAGCCGCCCCAGTCTGAATACCACAGCACACCTTCAGTATTGCGGGCCTGGTACATCGTATTGGCTAGTAGCATGGCAGATTGCATAATGTTTGCATCTTTAGATGTTGCCAGGGCGCTTTTAGCTTTTTTTAATCCAACAATACCACTGCCTCCGGGCGTGTAATGCATATCGAAACCATTATTCTGCATCATATTTTTAACTGTACCATCAATTGTAACCAAGTCATCACGGGTAATAATAGCAATATCACGAGCATCATCATTTGCCATGTCTGTAATAACGACCGGTCGATATTTCTCATTTAAAATCATACCATCATGTTGTATTTCAGGTTCAATCAGCTTATTTTTATTGACCCGCCACAGCCCAGGCTTTTCACTATCACCCTGAAGCTTCTGATAATTATCATCCGCTTTAATTCTCTGTAATATATAACTGCCGTTAGGCAATTCTTCAAGGCTGGCGGTAACCCCCGGCAGCACAATATGTAATGCACCTTTACCATAAGCGAGGCTTTTTTTCTCTTCGATATAGATATTATCCAGATGTAATTTTCCGGCGCTTAAGCCTTCTATACCCCGTACGACCATACCAGCCCAGTGGTTACTTTTGGCGACCACCCAACATTTGATAGGTTGTTTCGCGATCCAACCACTCTTGCGCTTTGGCTTTGTTAATAAACGCGGGATAACTCGACCAGGTATAATTTTCAAGTCGACTAACTAAAGGCTTTTTCATATCTACTGGCTTACGATGAATATAACGTGATAACTGCAAAAAAGATAACTATTCTTATCGACCAATATAGCTTTATATCGTCCCCTAAATAGTGGCCCATCCGTTCCGTTTCAGGCGATTATAGCGTTGCGTGTATACACCATTGATATACCGCATGATTCGACCAAAATTACCTTGTGGCGTTTGTAGCAACAAATGATAATGATTCCCCATCAAACAATAAGCATGCACTACTAAACCAAAACGCTGACAGGCTTCTGCTAGCGTATCTAAAAAAGCAGCATAATATTCAGCTGAATGAAAAATCAACTGCCGCCCCCTTCCTCGATTCATGACATGGTAATAAGCATCTTCAAATTCTATTCGAGTGGGTCTAGGCATAAAATCACTTTAGCAGGCGCTATATCATAGAACAAGCGACTTGACCCCTTTCTATGACCCCTTTCTTCCTTTAACTTAATATACTTATTTACTCCCCCACAAACGGGTTATTTTGCGACAAACTGCTGTCATTTCGTGACAAGTTGTGGCGAAACCTGGGGATATTACTAGTGTGGTGTCAGCGATATTTGGGTAATTTAAATTTAGTATTTTCTGGCCTTTTGGTAGGCTCGTTAGTATGTTGGGAATGGAAATAGAATGAAATATAAATTGATGCCTTCTTTATTTTGCACTATAATTCCACGCTATATTTAGAGTTTACTAAAATTTGGCATATTTTTTATAATCACAAACAAAAGGAATTATTTAGTGCTGAACCCATCTAGAATCGTTGCCAGCAATGGCACAACTGACGCTGTAATCGCTGGTAACTCTGGCGGAATTAAAGTTCACTGCTCCCCCCAAGCCCTCCCCATTTATAATGCATTAGTGAAGATTGCTCAAAGTGGCAACCATCATGCAAGACTTGCCGTAAGCGGTATCGTTGGTCTAAGTTGTAGCCATCTTCATATGGATAACATTTATAAACCAAACGCCACCGCATTTACCAATTCACGTAATGAAATATATACCGCCGTTCTTCCGGGTATCACTGTCTTTTATCAACAAAAAAGCAATGGATCTTTTACCTTATTGAAAATTAACACTGACGATGCTTATGTTAAGCAGCAGGGTGAGGCTAATAATCCAGGATTGTGGAGAGCGACACAAGAAAGCAGCCGATGGGATGCCGCTTTTGTGGAAAGCGGCAAGTTAAATCCTGACGCTAGAAATCGATTTGTAATAGTTTCAGATAAATCAACCAAAAGTCCTGAAGACGCAGCTACTTCCGTCTTTGAAGTTCTTCAAAGCAGCCGTGATAAAACAACTGTTAACCAGATTAGTGATGATGGCTTCGATATGCATTTCACGCCTGGAACAGGTAGCATTGGTGGCATGAAAAACATAAAGGAAATTCGCAATTCTAATACCAGCGCTTCCCTTAAAGAATCAGCTGAAATTCTAGCTCACACTATGCGCGGTGCAAAAGATATTAAGGGCGTAGTTTGGGGCTCGGAAGGCGGAGGTTCTGGCGTGTTAACACAGGCGATGCAAATACTCGCTGATCAGGGAGTCAAACTCAATAGTCATGGCATTTTTCTAAATAGAGCAACAACATTACCCAGTAAAGCCGTTGATTTAGCCGCTAAGCTAGGCGTGAAATCTGATAAAATTAGTAAAAAGAGCACGCTTAGCTTTAACCAACTTGCTGGGCAGTTATGCTTTCTTGACACGCCTATCACAAACTTTGAACGCCTCAAAAACGATAAGGATTATGGGCTAGGAAACATTGCAAAAGACACAGTACAAGGAACCTTTAATGCGGTTGGAAATACCAACACTGTAATAGGCGCTGCCGGCTTATTAGGTGCGGCGATTGCATCCAGCCCTGTGGTGGCTACAGTTGGTGGCATTTTAGCCTTAACTACAGTTGTTATAAAAGCAGCCGAAAATATTGCGCCTGAAGCCAGTAGAAAGAATATTGGCGGAAAATAAAAAGCAATATATTTGAATTTGATGAAGACATTATAATATGATGAATCTACCCTTTAAGCTGCGTGAAAACACGGGATACTGCATACCTGAAGGTCCTGCATTTTCAAGTGCAAGGCAAGTGTCATTCACTATAAATGGCACTAACATTGAATTCCTTGCACCTCAACACAAACCTATCTCAAGGTATAGAGAGGAAATTAAACCAGATCATCAATATAAATTTAGAGACATTAATTTTCAATCTAACTTCAATAAAGACATCCACCTTTCAGATAGTTGGAAAACACATCAAATACTCTATCGCAGCTGGGCATTTAATGGTCCTTGGTTTACTGGGCCATTAGCTGAACTTGATATGTCATTAATTTTAATTAGACCAACTGATCTTAATGAACAAATATCTTATTTCCATCCAAGAGCTTTTGAACAAGCCGTAGGCGATTATTTATCTAATAGATTCTCACTAATCAAAGATAACGGAAGACCTAGCTTAATCGCCCCAGTTAATTGGCTACCAATTAAAAATTTACCTGTCGTTGGTGCGCGTCTACAGGTTGCACCTGATGAATCATTAACATTATTAAAAACAATAAAAGAATATTTTTTTTTCCCTATTGCCGATCAATGCCTAGTAGCTATATCTTTTTATCCTGCCCAGCTACTAGGAAAAATGAGTCAAAAGGATAAGGACAAACATATTGATCGTTCAACCATGCTCGCCCTAATGAACAACATTATCGACAGTTTAAAAATAACACTTTCTCCAGAAGCACAAGCCTGGCAAGAAAAAGCGCTAGAAGGCCTTAATGATACCGCATTAGTTAAAAACTATCCTCCTATGAAGTGGTCTGTAGATTAAAATGTTACACTACTAAACATCAGTTTAACTTTTTACAATCAGAAACCCGGGCCAGAGAAACCCGGGCCAAGAAACCCGGGCCAGAGAACAATTGTTTCTAATATACTCAATACCCAAGCAAATAAACGCCCTCGCTTTCTTCAACTTTAGGTCGACCCGGTATCCCCATGCGGGTTTGTCGAGTTGTGATTTCATCAATTTTATCTTTAAAATATGAGCGGCCTATAACAAGCTCATGATTTAACGCTTCTCTTATTTCAGACACGATGTCTTCATCTAAGTGCTCGCGGAATATTTCCCGATAAGCTTTTAATTGTTGCCCTGTTTCTGTGGCCAGTTGAAGATACAAAGGGTGCTTTTCAATGAGGCTGTTTTTATCTCCCTGTGCATTGACACTATAACTGGACCATTGATACTCGCCCGGATGCGCTACCATTTTTGCGCGTACCGGATTCATTTCTATATAATGCATACACGTTAACAAATACGCATCGCTATCAACCAGGCTTGATTTAAAACGCCCTTCCCATAGTGTGCCGGTTCGGTTATATTTTTTATTCATATAACGAACATAACGGCTACCCAGCGATTGCATCATTTCGGATACTGAATACTCATCCATAGGTGTTGCCAGTATATGCACATGATTTGTCATCAAAACATAGGCATGTATTTTACATGCGAATTTAGCTGCTGCTATTTGTAAGTCATGAAGGTATTGAGAATAATCAGCCTGATCGTAAAAGCAGGGTTCACGATTATTTCCACGTTGAATGATGTGCTGTGGCATACCGATTATATTGAATCTTGTTTTTCGAGGCATTTTCTCTTCCCTGTGATTAATGTAAGTCGGTTTAGGTTTAGTTTTTTCTTATATTAATATTAGAAACAATTGTTCTCTGGCCCGGGTTTTCGTGGCCCGGGTTTTCTAATGCCTGTATTGGTCAAAGTAAAGAAAACCCGCATTTTATTTACTCATATCATCTGCTATAATGGATATACATTGTATAGCCATAGGTGATGAATAATGAAAACCAGGATAGCCGAATGGGGCAATAGCCACGGCATTAGAATGACCGCCCCCATGCTGGATCATCTGAATGTAGAACCTGGTGTTGAACTTAATATCAAGCTGACTGATAAAGGCATTGAGATATTAAAGAACACATACTCACAAGAATATGTGACAACTGTCGCTCAAGAAACCATTGATGGGCTACTGGCCACAAGTGAGCCCGTTAAAACAGTTGATGATCCTTACGCTGAATCAGACATCGGCTATCTGGTTATCACTGTAAACCCGTGCAAACCTGTTTTGCGTGAAGTCCCGTTAGAAACACCCGGTTGTTACAAAACACTGACGGATGCAAAAGAAGCCGCCAGGCAGGTTATTCAAAATGCCATTGCTGATGCAAAAGAATCCTTAACAGAACTTCGCCAGGTTGGTGTTGAAAACATTACCTACATAGCGTTATGAAAGAACAAATTGAAAACCTGCAAAAATCCTTCGAACTGTCCAGCCAACAGATTGATGATGTCGTCAATCCATTAGAAGTGGCAGCTCTGTTGGAAAGTGAAAATGTATCCTATGTTCTGATTGGTGGACACATGCTCTCATATTATACAGGCACGGCCAGAGCGACTGTTGATGTTGATTTTATTATAGGTGGTGCTGATTTTGAGCGCGCTTCCAAAGCAATTAATAAAGCCTATGCACAGTTTAAACATAATAATCGAGTTTACCATGTTACATACGACACTAAAAAACATGCTAAAGACCCCGAACGTATTGACCTGGTTAAAGATGGTTTTCCCCTGTTTAAAGCGGTTGTGCAAAAATACTGTGTGACGTTAAGAGCGAAGAAACAGGTTGTTAAAATCCCAACCATTGAAGCTGCGATTGCATTGAAATTTGCGGCTTCAATATCACCCAATAGAGGCGATGAAAATAAACCGATTGATAACGCTGATTTAATGAGACTTATACGGACTACGCCCAACTTAAATGAACAGGCTCTTTTGGCATTGGGTGAGCTGATTTATAGTGGCGGTGGTAGAGAATTGACAGCGGTTGTAAACGATGTAAGGCAAGGCAAAACAATTAGTCTGTAGAGAGAAAGGTTAATGATGGGGAAACCCGGGCCGGAAGCCCGGGCCAGAGAACAATTGTTTCTAATATACTCAATACCCAAGCAAAATTTGCAGAGTCATCGGTTTGAAACTCAACAAAATTAATTCCCCGTTGCCCCTATTTTAATGAAAGTGACCTGGTCGAGTTTGTGTTTGAAGGATCAGTGCTTACGCTGTCTATTCCCGCCGTACGTGTTAACACAAACAGCGTAGACCAGGTTTCAGTTATCAGGGACTTTAGTCAGATAGATACCCAAGAATGGGAGGTGGATTCAGAAGGTGCTCATTCATTTAATCTGGTAACGCAAAAATGGACGTTTGAAGATATAAAAACACTTGATGATATTGCAACGTGTTGGGTGGATATATCAATAGTCGAACTTCCGATAAAACTGCAAAAATCACATCTTGCGTTATCCAAAAATAAATTGAAGCAATATTTTCTAGACGCATTATCAAATGCTCTGGAAAATGAAGAAAGTGAGAGTATGGATAAGCCCGGCTTGTCTAATAAACAGAATAACTATAATTATAAATGCATCAATCGTTCTGAGTTAGACTGGATGCAGGTGCAGGTATCTTTTGTTACTGGTAATTTGCCAGCCCACTTGCATATATTCCTGTTGATAGCCGTTTTGTTTTAAGTGTTTCGTTTCATATGAACAGTCTCCATTATTCTGACCGAGAAAATCAGTATAGTGATAACTTAATACGAGAAATTGAATTTTCATTGTTCGACGATTTTTTAAACAATATTGATCTGCGTTATAACTCTGAGGTGATTGCTTTAATAAAAAAGGCGAATTAAGAAAAGCACCGGGTTAGATATCATTATATTATATCACTACTGTCCCGTTAAGAAAATTGAATGTGACCTAAAATCATCGTGTGTCACATTTGTATCGGTTTTTATTTATTAACGACATGAAATTAGAGAAACAAAATAATAACAGATAATAATTTAAACCGTCATCCCCGAATGCTTGTGTCGGGGATCCAGCGGCCTTATGTACTGTAAAGACACTGGATTCCCGACACAAGCATTCGGGAATGACGACACTCTTTAAGTTAACGGGACATAGTGATATTATATGTCCAACTAAATACCCTCTTCAACTTTTGGAAAACCTGAATTCAGCTGTGAAATAATATTCTTTTGAGGCTGAAGTATTGGCTTTTATTTTATAAATGGAAACTTTCACTGCTCCCTATTAAGGAACAGCTTAGCTTCTTCTTATTTTATTTTCTATTATTTTTAAGCATCCAAAATTATGGATTAATATACTCATACCCTTCATTTTGATAATCCAGCACAGCTACAGCACCTGATGGCACCATTTTAACACCGGCAATCAGATCAGTCGTTACCCACTTATTACCGCGCATTGTGTTTTGACACATATAGACGGATACACCGCGCTCGATTAGTGAGGTGGTTAATCCTGCTGTTGGGTTGCCTGTAGTTACACCGTAGGTGCGGTTGTAGGCTTCATTAGTTAATAACCAGCGCCCGCCGCCAGCGTACCCTACGGCGACCATTTTAAAGTTATCATTAATAACCATTCCGTACATATTTTCGTAATTATTAGTTGTGTTGCGTGTTACCTGAACTTGTTGTGCAAGACCACTTCTTTTATTAACTGAAGCCAGGTTCCAGGCAATAACATTTTTTACGCCTTTACGTTTTTGTATACAACTGGTTAAGCTGCTGGTGCCAATGCCAAACTCGCCGTCCATATCCATTATCGCCTGGTCAGGGCAAGGTAAGGTGACATCATCAGATGAGCTTTTTCCAGCATAGGCTGTCGATATTGTTGCAAATATTGTGATAAAAATGATTACCGCAGGTAAAATTCTCATTATTATTTCCCTTATTTGGTTATGGGTCTATCGTGCATGGTTTATTTGGCAATATTGCCGTTGAGAATTGTTATTCAACTTGTACAATTCAGTTGCTTTTATACACAATAAAAACAACAGTGGTTATAAGTTTTCTGTTAATGATTGGTAGTTTTATGTCAGCTGTTTTGTACTTGTGAAATACTTCACTTATTACGCAATCGATAATCTGAGGGTGACAGACCTGCATAGCGCTTAAACATACGGGTGAAATAGGAGTGATCAAAAAATCCTACAGCAAAGCTCACATCGCCTACAGAAAGTTGTGATTCTTCTAATAACTCACGGGCTTTGTCGAGTCTGAAATTAACCAGATACTCTCTAAAGGTAATGCCCTTTTCGCGTTTGAAAACACGGCCGAACTGGTGTTTTGAAATTCTGCACTTCTCGGCTAACTCAGATATGTAAATTTTTTCCTGGTAATGATCCTCAACATACCTTATGACATGTAGTGATGTGCTCTTTATGTCAGCAAGTTGTTCTGTATTGAATTGTTTTGATATAGTTTGACTGGGTTGAAGAATGTCTCTTGATGAGCTATTGTAATTTTTGTTATTACGCAGGTCTGTTAATTTGCAAACGTAACTGTAAAAAATTTCACAATCGACTGGTTTAATTAAATAATCCCATACGCGTGCCCGTAATGCCCAAATGGCTAAATTTTCATCGTGGTGTTCGGTAATCATTATTATGGGGATAGATGGAAAGGATTTTTTGGTTAGCTCTAGCGTTTTAAGGCATTTGAAATCAGGGTAATCAAATTCAAAACAAATTACATCAGGCGAGAGGCTGTATATATAGTCTATCAGTTTAGATTCTTCTTCTAAAATATTTTGTTTGAAACGATTTGATAATTTCGCACATTCGGGAAGGTTGTTTTTGTTTTTTCTGAGGTCTACTTGAAGTAATATTGGCGTATTCATTCTGTGATCTCCGTTTGTATTTCTTATCACAGTTAAATTTGCGCTAGTTGATTATTTTATTTTTTAACATTACCAATAAGCCAGAACATTTTTATGATGGGTTCTAATGCTTAAGAGGTATTCCTATTGGTATAAAAACATCAAACTAACGATGATAACTACGCGCCGTTACTGCATTTCATCCTGAATACTATTTTTTTTGTAATTTTATTTTTTCGGTCAGAACATCCAGTCTCCATCGGCTGGTTAAACTGAATTCATAATAAAGCTAATAATAAAATAAGAGTTGCATATATCCCCTTTATAACTTCTTCTGGTTTTAATTTCAGAGTAAAAATATATGCGTAATTTTTTGTATGTGTAATCTATGTTTTTGACTGCCCTTAGTCAATCACATAACATGAAAAGTGTGGACTAGATTCTGTTTTAAATAAATGCCGTTTTTTTAGATATTTATTCCATTTATTTTTGTTTTCTTTATATATCATGATTTATCTCACATAACAGTATTTCTATTTGTTCGAGGCTGGTTGTTCAGGCGTGAAAATTAATACTCATTAATTATGCTATCGCCCATAAAATTAAGCGTGATAATTTCTGCAAATGTTTATTATGAAGTCACTACTATGTCCCGTTAAGAAAGTTTAATATGCCCTAAATCGTCGCGTGTCACATTTTTATTGGTTTTTATTTATTAACGACATGAAATTAGAAGAACAAAATAATAACAGATAATAATTTAAACCGTCATCCCCGAATGACGACACTACACACGTGTCCAGGTGCTGGTTGATGTTATCAATGAATTTGATATTGGTTATTTTGCACCGGGCAGCTGGGAATTTGTTTATGGAACAGAACGATTCCAGGAATTATTGGCTGGACCTAACCCGGTTGTACCTAACTCGGTTGTACTCTGGGGGCGGGCTGAAAAGGTTTGAAGCAATGCCTCCTATTTGATTGACAGCGCAAATCCGTTGCTCCAGGCCGAGTGTCTGTCTAACGGATAAAGGGCCGTTATCCATTATTTCTGGATGTATCAGATTGCTTAAAATACATCAATTAAGCATAACCTCTATGTGTATTATTATTCGACAATAAATTTGAGTGAAATTTTTCAGTAGTCTAATAATTGATAAAGATCAACCCAAAAATTATATTTATTAATACGATTTAATTGTTTTTTTAAAAAGGTATTAAATTTACATCTTAGGAGTTAGTCCTATGTTTTTGTTGTATTAAAAAATTTTAGCTTGCCTTCTGAACCTGAAAAGATGTAGATTGAATTTTATTAATAATCTTTAATTTGTTTTAAAACAAGTTTTTAATGTGAACTGGTTTCAGTTTTAATTATTAAAAGATAAAAATTACTGGTAATGCCCTATACATATTTGTATGCATGATCTACGGATCAGGTGTTTTGGGTAAATTTAGTTAGAATATATGGGATTAATTATGGGTGATAGACCTCAGCAACAAGATTTTATTGAGAAGCGCCGTAGTGTAAGAATTCGCAGATCAAAACTACTGCAAACTACTGAAAATATAGAATATAAAATTGCAACGACTACCGAAGAAATGGAGCAGGCTTTAGAGCTGGTTACCCAGCAGTATGTTTCTGTTGGTTTACACAATAAAGATAGTGAGTTACGCTTAACTAAGTATCACCTGTTACCGGATAGTAAAATATTTATTGCAATTAAAAAACTTCCCGGCGGAAAAGAGACTGTCGTTGGAACTTTGACAATGGTTGTTGATACTTCTATGGGCTTGCCCATGGATGAAATTTACAGCATGTCGCTTAATCGGTTACGTATTTCCGGGTTACTTCTCGCAGAGTCGATTAGTCTGGCGATATCCCCGGAAGAGTCCGCATTACATAATAATATTTCCATGTTTTTATTTAAGCTTTGTTTGCAATACGCAAAACTCTTACATGTTAATGATTTGTTATGTTCAGTTACCAAGAAACACATTGCTTTTTATGAGGAACTTTTGCTTTTTAAGCCTATCGGCGAACTGACACCTTATAGTTATGCTAATGGTTTACCTATTCAGGGGCACAGATTAAATCTGATGCAGGCAAATAGTCAGTTTAAAGAAGTTTACAGTGGCATGGAGTTTGATGCGGATTTGCATCGTTTTTTCTTTTCTGAAACTCGTCAGTATAATAGAACTATTGGTAAAGGCGATGCGATGTCACCTGAGCAGTTGCGTTATTTTCTGGAAAGCCGAACTCAATTATTAAGCACTTTGTCGACTAATGACAAAAGTATTTTGCGGGATGAATTTTCAGCACAGGAAAAAATATTTGCTTATTAGTTTTGTACTGAAAAGTCTAAGAGCGCTCTGAGTTCGAATTTTTTATACTGTTAGTTAATCATTTGGATCGCTCTTTTCGCTTCAGCATTTGTTTTTTCCATGACTTTAGATAAAACGCCGCGGATAACTTCCTGTGTTAAGTCTTCATCTTTTTTAACAACCATAATACCTACCGCCTGCATCATTTTTGTAATAAGTCGACGCACCCACTCACCTGCAGCTTTTAGTAAATCAAGACCTTTTTTGAGTAGCATGGCAACCATATCGGTTATAGTCAGCATGCCCATTAAACCAGCCTGCAGGGCAACAATTAAAGGACCGGCAATTTTTTTCAGAACATAAATCAAGCCGGCATTAATCCATTGCCAAATTTTGTTGCTGGATGAAGTTACCGGTGATTTTGATTTAAGCCATTCTTCAACCATGCTTTCTGCATTATAGGGGGGTGATCTTCTTTCCAGCTCGTTCCATGACGACTCTTTAACTGACGTTAAATACTTTCCAATATCATGCGCTTCGGCTGATAAAATACTTTCGTTAGAGGGAATGAAATGACCGTATCCAGGCAATGGAGGTTGCACAAAAGGAAAAACTGGAATCATCGGTACAGGATCGGATGCGTGGTAGGTGCGGAAAATATTTTTCTTTTCCAGCTTGGCCGTCAGGTTTGTTGCAAATAACATTAAGCCGGGTTTAGGCGCGCCAAAGGTATAAAGTTTTACCGTTTTTTTCAGGTAGGTTTTTACCCAGTCTGCAGCAAGTGTCGCAACAGCGCCACCCAGACTGTGACCCACACAATGTATGGTTTGAATATCTTTATTGGCAATAATAAATTCTTTTATACTGGGCAGCATGCTTTTGAAAATGGAATTAAACCCCGTGTGTACAGGTAAACCATTTTGTGAAAACTGAACGCCGATTCGGGCATTACTTATCCAGTCTGCATTTCTATTGGCGCTGGTTGATCCACGAAAGATTAGAAACAGATCATTTTCGTAGCCTTTACCGCCCATGGCACAAACACCAAAACCATCTTTTGCAGTTCGAATTAATCGGCCGCCTACTTGCGCAGTGAGTTTTTGTTTTTTATCTACTGATGCTGATAATTCAGTGCGTGCCAGAAAAAAGGCAAGGTGCTTTCGTTTTGTACGAAATAAACTTCTTTGGCTAATTCAGCCGCGATACGGGGTGTTAAAACTGTCATTATATATTCCCTTGTTAATGCTTTATTGTTTTTCTATTGAATCCCACTTACATGATGTACCTAATAAGCCATCATCAACTTCAACGCGTGTCATTGCATCGTTTAATTCACAGCGTAAATTTTTCGGCTTACCGCCTAATTCGCCATAGCGGATTTTATTACCGGTTCCCATTGTCCAGATGAGGTATTCTTCTTTATCTATATAAACACGTATTTCCTGTGCAATAACAAACTTGGAGATGGTGCTTAATTTGACTGTGTCTTTTTTAATGGGGATATTGAAATGGCCGTTTTGATCCGTAGAAACGCTGTCTTTTTCACCGATTTCATCTTTCCATTTAAGAAAACGTTCAACTCTGGCGTCAGCGACTGGTTTACCATTCAGGGTAATTTGACCTTGCATGGGCGAAAATAGAACGACTTCCTCGTCAGGTTTTTGAAACATTGATGCGCTAACTCCTGTGATTGAATAAGCTAACAGAAACATAAAGCTTATATTTTTTAAAAAAATTAAGTACCTTGTAATGCTGTTTTTATGAATATTCATGTTAGCTGTTATTCTTAATAAAATATTATTATGTTAAAGATACTTTTTCTTCAGTGGTAAATAAAGTATCAATATCGAATTTTAATTTATTTATGGTTTATTGTCTGTAATTTAAATTTATAAAAATCATTCAAAAGACATCGTTAAAACTCAAAAATTAAAACGCAATAAAAATTCACTGCGCACTTTAATTGATTCACCAAAACTAATGAGCCCTTTTCCCTGTAGCGTTATCTCTTCGCGTTTTAAAAAAATCGGGCTCTGTTCATTCATTTGCAGATATGTGCCGTTGGTACTCTCATCCACAAGAATATACTTACCTCGTCGACTTTCAATTTTAGCGTGTACACGTGAAGCCAGACTGGATGTAATCATCTGGTCACATATTGCATCGCGTCCGAAAGTGTATGCCGGCGCGTCAGGTTTAATGATGTGCTTGTTTTGTTGATAAAGTAGCATCAATGGTGGTGAGATGAGGCTGGAAAAATTACTACTAACCATCGTGGACATGCGGGTTGCATCATTTGGTTCCCACATAACTTCAATAATGGAAATTGCTGCAAGTTTGCCTTTTACATGAATACAGTCAATGTCGCGGCATTTTGAGATCAGGGCAACATTGATGAGTTTATTATAGGTGAATTCGGTGGTGATAATTTGGCGGGCTTTAGCGACACCGGCCATCCGCGCAGCAAGGTTGACCGCATCACCAAAAATATCACCGTCCTCCTGCAAAATGGCCGGCCCCCAGTTTAAGCCAATGCGAAAAACCAGGCCCACGCCGTTTTGTACGGGTTGTTTTTCCATGAGTTCATGGATTTCACAGGCACAGAGTATGGCGTTATCAGCACTGGCAAATCGACACATCACTTCATCGCCAATGGTTTTAACAATGATGCCCTGGTGTTTTTTTATGAGTGTTGACGCTAGCTCGATAGCACCGCTAATCATCTGGTTCGCAGTCTGGTCTCCGAGGCGCTCATATAATCGCGTACTTCCTGCAACATCTGCAAACATAATGACGAAATTTTGCTGCGTTTTATCCATGTAAATTAAAGCCTGCTCGGTACTCATTGTATTGGGTTGTTTTAGGGGTACTCTTAATTTGAGTATACGGTTAATTTTAAAAAGATCCAAATAGTGTACCGGATTAATATTATTTACTTTCAAAATTATAAAACGTTTATCATAGAGTCTTTTTTAAAATACCTTTGGATAATTAATGAGCAGCCAACCCCCATTGCCAGTAATAGATAAACGTTGGCAGAACCTGTTAGCGCCAGAATTTGAAAAAGACTATATGCTTAAGTTAATGCGGTTTTTACGAACCGAACTAGACAGTGGCGTTGATATTTTCCCGCAACCGTCGCTCTGGTTTAACGCCCTTAACAGCACGGCGCCAGAGCAGGTGAAAGTGGTGATACTGGGGCAGGATCCCTACCCGACGCCGGGCCATGCCCATGGCTTATGCTTTTCTGTATTGCCTGATGTGCAGCCTATTCCCAAGTCATTAAAAAACATTTATAAGGAGCTGAATGAAGATCTGGGCATAATTAATGAGAATGGTAATTTACAAAAATGGGCGAATCAGGGGGTGCTGTTGCTCAATAGTGTGTTAACGGTAGAAAGCGGCCGGCCAAATGCGCATCAGGGTAAAGGCTGGGAGTTGTTTACAGACCAGGTGATTACCCGCTTAAATGACCTGCCTCAGCCCATCGTGTTTGTACTGTGGGGCGCCTACGCGCAAAAGAAAGGGACGAGGATAGATGAGACACGGCATCGGGTGATTCGCACGCCTCATCCTTCTCCGTTGTCCGCCTACCGTGGATTTTTTGGTAGTAAACCGTTTTCACAGATTAACCGCTATTTACGCGAACATGGACTGAGTGAGATTGACTGGAATGTATAAAGTTTCCCCTTCAAATCTCGCCCTGAAATCTCCTCCTGAAATCCCCCCCGGCCCCTCTTTGCTAAAGAGGGGAGTAATGGGCTGAGGGATAGCAGTCTCTCCCATAGAAAAAGGGGATCGAGGGGGATTTAAAAAACCTAACTCGATACTTACAACATTAATATCCCCGCCCTGTATCTAAAAAATTATGTTATTTAATTTCTGCGCATACGCCGGTTATAGCCGAATAAACATATCTATATGTATACTTTAAACTTTCTCTAATATACACCTATGTTTTACCCCCCTTTTTTAGTATAATCCGCGCCTTCGTTTTAAACAGATAACGTGTTGCCTGTAGCCTAGCTGAAACCGGGCCAGTTTATTAAATAGTAAATAACTTTAATTTAATACCTTAAGTTATTGATTATAAAAACTTTCAGGCACTTAGACCAGCTAATGACTGGCTGGTTAAAAACCCTATTATTTAACTTATTTAAGAGTAAGAACATGACAGATCTATCTCGTTACAGAAATATCGGCATATTCGCCCACGTAGACGCGGGTAAAACCACCACTACAGAGCGTATATTAAAGCTGACTGGTAAAATCCATAAAATCGGTGAAGTGCACGATGGTGCAGCAACGACTGACTTCATGGAACAGGAAGCTGAGCGCGGTATTACTATCCAGTCTGCTGCGACTACCTGTTTCTGGGATGATCACCAGTTCAACATTATCGATACGCCGGGACACGTTGACTTCACAATTGAAGTTTACCGTTCACTTAAGGTATTAGACGGCGGCGTGGGTGTGTTCTGTGCATCCGGCGGCGTTGAGCCCCAGTCTGAAACTAACTGGCGTTATGCGAATGAATCAGCGGTTGCACGGGTTATCTTCATCAATAAGATGGACCGTATCGGTGCTGACTTCTATCGTGTTGTAAAACAAATTGAAGATGTTCTTGCTGCAAAGCCTTTAATTATGGTTCTGCCAATTGGCGCAGAAGACGAACTTAAGGGTATCGTTGATCTGATTACCCGTAAAGCATGGGTATGGGATGATTCAGGTGATCCATCTGCGTACACATTAGAAGATGTGCCTGCTGATATGGTTGATCAGGTTGAAGAATTCCGTGAAAAGCTCATTGAAACTGCCGTTGAGCAGGACGATGACCTGATGGAAGCTTATCTTGAAGGTAATGAGCCATCTGAAGAAGACCTTAAGCGCTGCATCCGTAAGGGTACAATTGCACTGGATTTCTTCCCGACCTACGCGGGTTCTGCATTCAAGAACAAAGGTGTTCAGCCGATGCTGAATGCGGTTGTTGATTACCTGCCTTGCCCAACGGATGTGCCACCTCAGCCAGAAGTTGATGAAGACGGTGTTGAAACAGGTAAATTTGCAATTGTAGATCCCGCTAAGCCAGTGCGAGCATTAGCATTCAAAATTATGGATGACCGTTTCGGCGCCCTCACCTTCGTGCGTATCTATTCAGGTACAATTAATAAAGGTGATACATTAATAAATACGTTCACGGGTAAGAAAGAGCGTATTGGCCGTATGGTAATGATGCACGCGGATAAAGCGGAAGAAATCAGCAGTTGCCAGGCAGGTGATATCGTGGCATTCGTTGGTTTGAAGAATGTTCAAACCGGTCATACACTGGCTGATGAGAAGAACCCTGCAACATTAGAGCCTATGGTCTTCCCTGATCCCGTTATTTCTATCGCGATTTCTCCGAATGACAAAGGTGGTTCTGAGAAGATGGGTCTGGCCTTATCCAAGATGGTTCAGGAAGATCCTTCATTCTACGTCAACACAGACGAAGAATCAGGCGAGACTATTTTACGTGGTATGGGTGAGCTTCATCTGGATATTAAAATCGATATCCTTAAGCGTACACACGGCGTAGACGTAACCGTGGGTAAACCGCAGGTTGCCTACCGTGAAACGATCACGCAGAAAGTTGAAGACAGCTACACACACAAGAAGCAGTCCGGTGGTTCTGGTCAGTTCGGTAAGATCGACTATATCATTGAGCCAGGTGAGGCAAATTCAGGTTATGAATTTGAATCTAAAGTAACCGGTGGTAACGTACCACGTGAATTCTGGCCTGCCGTTGAAAAAGGTTTTGGTTCTATGATGGGCAAAGGCGTACTGGCTGAGTACCCATTATTAGATGTGAAATTCACTTTGATTGATGGGGCTTTCCATGCGGTTGACTCCTCTGCGGTTGCGTTTGAAATTGCTGCTCGCGGTGCTTACCGTCAGTCAATTGCTAAAGCCGGACCACAGTTAATTGAACCCATCATGAAAGTGGATGTATTCACACCGGAAGATCACGTTGGTGATGTTATTGGTGACTTAAACCGTCGTCGTGCAATGATTCAGGGTCAGGAAGCAGGCCCAACGGGTGTACGAATTAAAGCGGATGCACCACTGAGCGAAATGTTTGGTTACATTGGTGACCTGCGTACAATGACTTCAGGTCGTGGTCAGTTCTCTATGGAGTTCTCACATTACAACCCTTGTCCGAAGAATGTTGCGGAAGAAGTTATTAAAGAAGCACAGGAACGTAAGGCTAATAAGTAATTGTTGTTTTGTGTTTAATGAAAGGGCGCCCATGTGGCGCCCTTTTTATTGCCTGTTACAAAAAATTGTAATAACTCACCAATTTACGAGGCCTCGTATACTTATCAATCTAGCCATATTTGTCTAAATATCCGATCAGGAGTACTTGACTAATTTACTCAGGAATTATATATATGGGTAGTGATGTAGTTACCATCGATCATAACCTTACTCTTTAAGGAGATCATTATGCATATTCGTATTACAACCGATCCCGTTACCCAGAATGAAGTACATGACCTGTCAAACCAGCCTTGTCACTACAAAGGTGATGGTACCAATGGACTGGAAATTTACTTTGAAAATCAGAAGAATATGGATGAATTTATAAAATGGGAAATCGAAGATGATCATAAAATAACCCTGGTGGGAAATAATAGTGAAGACTATGTTGCCGAAGGTTAATTATGATCTTAAGTATTAAATGTAAATAACATTAATCATTAAAAGGAGCACGCTATGTTCCGTCGACTAAACTTTTTATTACCCAATGCCAGGCTTGCACAAAATGTAGCTAATGAGCTAACAATGCTTGGGGTTAGTGATAAAGACATCCACACTTATGCTGAGCATAATTTACCTATTGGCTCATTAAATCCAGCCACTGAAAATCAGGTTCATGATGAGGCGCAGAAAATTGAAAATATTTTCTGGAAAGGAAATCTAGCCTTATTTTTCATTTTTCTCGGCATCTGCCTAATTGCTTTTATAATGCAGCAGTACTCATTAGCTCTATTATCTCTGGGTGTAATGATTATAAGTTTTGCTGTGGGTTACTTTTTTGTAAGACATATTCCGCGCGTTCATATAAACGAATTTAAACATGCGGTTAGTCACAATGAGTTATTAATGATGGTAGATATTCCCGATGATAAAGTTGGCTTTATTGAAAACATAATTCACCGACATCATCCGGCTGCAGTTGAAGGTGGTAGTTCATGGACCTTAAAAAGTGTTGATATTTAAATAACGACAACACTCTTTCATAACCTGTATATATTTTTCCACAGAGGCACGAAGATCACAGAGAGTAGTTAATTTAATTTATATGCACAGAGCGAAGTTATTAATAAAAACCTGCGTCTTTATGATTATTTAAACTAACGACATGTAATTTTTATTCTGTCATCCTTCGTCTCCGCTCAGGATGACAGTCTGTGATCTTCGTGTTATACTTAGATTGAGATTAACTGGACAACAATGAACGATTACCTGTAATTTATTTAATCTCTCAGAGCTATGATTTCATTGTTTATTAAAACTCTGTGATCTTCGTGTCTCTGTGGAAAATACTAACTGAGTTTCCTAACCCTTTTCCAAATCACTGCTGATTTTCTAAATACAGTTCAGCGAGTTGCAAATCAAAAGCCCGGGTGATTTTTATATTGTCTTCATGCGCTTCAATTAAATGCGGATGATAACCTGCCAGCTCCATTGCTGATGCATCATCAGTCACGGCTAAATGTTTTTCCTGTGCGTTTTGTAATGCTTTAATTAACAAATCCAGTTTGAACATTTGTGGTGTTAACGCATGCCATAATCCATCACGCTCTACGGTTTTTAAAACCTTTGAGTTTTCACCCGAACGTTTCATGGTGTCACGCACCGGCAAAGCCAGCAAACCGCCGTTATCATTTTGATAGGTGTGATTAATTAATGTTTGAATATCCAGCGCTCTAACACAGGGTCTGGCAGCATCATGAACTAGTGCATAAATATTTTTGGTATGATTGTTTTTTTGTTGAAGTAATAAAAGAGCGTTTAAAACAGAATCGCTTCTTTCTTTTCCACCATCGGCAATCAGCAATGGTTTATTACTGGCGTAATTTAAATCTTCCCAGTATTCATCGTCTTTACTGATAGACAACACCACCCCACATATTTCATCTAAAGATAGTAGTCGGTCCAGGGTATGTTCAATAACGGTTTTATTTAATAGCTTTAAATATTGTTTTGGCCGGTCAGCCAGCATGCGCTTACCAACACCCGCAGCGGGAATGATGGCCCAGTATTGATTATTTGACATGAATGTATTTATTCAGATGTGTGAATGATTTGATAAAATTTTTCATCTTTTTTAATCATCCCAAGTTCACTGCGGGCGCGTTCTTCAATAGCATCATAACCCTGTTTTAAATCTTTTACCTCAGCGGCCAGTGAAGCATTGCGCTCCTCTAATTGCTGTTGATGCTGTTGTAGTTTTTCAACCTCTTCCTGCAGATGTAAAATTTCTGGAACACCACCATCGCCCACCCAAAGTTTATACTGCAGTGAAAACAGTAAAACAATGAGCAGTGATAGTAGCCACTTCAATCCATTTATCTCCAGTGCTCGTTAGCCCAAAAAATATTTTAAAGGGCTAACGATTGGTTACTTAAGGTGTTTAAACGCAGACTTTCCTGCATAAACGGCTTTATCACCCAGAGTCTCTTCTATGCGTAATAACTGGTTGTATTTTGCAACACGATCTGAGCGTGACAGTGAACCGGTTTTAATCTGGCCGGTACAGGTCGCCACACATAAATCTGCAATGGTGCAGTCTTCAGTTTCACCTGAGCGATGTGAAACAACGGCGGTGTAACCCGCATCGTGTGCCATATTAATTGCGTTTAACGTTTCAGTTAAAGTACCAATCTGATTAAACTTGATTAAGATAGAGTTGGCGATGCCTTTGTCGATACCTTCTTTAAAGATTTTAGTATTGGTAACATACAAATCATCACCCACTAACTGAACCTTGTCATTTAAACGTGCGGTTAATTTTGCCCAGCCGTCCCAGTCTGCTTCATCCAAACCATCTTCAATGGTAATGATGGGATATTTTTCTACCCAGTCAGCTAAAAAGTCGATCATTTCTTCGGCGCTTAATTTACGATTTTCTGAAGCTAAATCATATTTTCCATCAATATAAAATTCAGAACTGGCCACATCAAGCCCTAAATAAATATCTTTGCCCGCAACATAACCGGCTTTATCAATGGCTTCTAAAATAACTTCAATGGCTTCTTCATTAGAAGAAAGGTTGGGCGCAAAACCACCTTCATCACCCACCGTTGTAATCATACCGCGATCAGATAAAACTTTTTTCAGTGCATGAAAAACTTCAGTGCCGTAACGTAGGGCTTCTTTAAACGAAGGAGCACCAACGGGAAGAATCATAAATTCTTGCAGATCTACGCTGTTGTCTGCGTGAGAACCACCGTTGATGATGTTCATCATGGGTACGGGCAGTTTAAAGGTGCCGTTACCTAAATAATCAAACAGGTCCTTATTTTCAAATTTTGCCGCTGCATGTGCGGATGCAAGAGATGCAGCTAACAGTGCATTTGCGCCCAGGCGTTCTTTGTTTTCAGTGCCATCGAGTTTTATCATGATGTCGTCGATTGTGCTCTGCTCACGACAATCCGTACCAATCAGGGCTTTTTGAATTTCGCCATTGACATTGGCTACCGCTTTTAAAACACCCTTACCCATGTAACGGTTCTTATCACCATCGCGTAACTCAATAGCTTCACGGGCACCCGTCGATGCGCCTGAAGGAACCGCTGCTCGACCACGTATGCCACTTTCCAGAATTACGTCCGCTTCTAAAGTCGGATTGCCTCGTGAATCGAGAATTTCTCTTGCGATAATTTGCTTAATTTTTGACATGTCTTTTTCAATACCTTATGTATTTTTCGTTTCGTTTTCTTGTTTGTGTTTCTATTTTAGCTCCCCTTTAGTAAAAAAGGGGCTAGGGGAGATTTAATTATTAAACATGATATATATTCAAAATTTGAAATAAATTATGCTTACTCAAATCCCCCTCAATCCCCCTTTTACTAAGGGGGAGGTTATAGCGTTACGTTTCCTTAACAAAAGAAGAGCCACTGTTACTCCCCTCTTGGTAAAAGAGGGGCTGGGGGAGATTTAATTATTAAACATGATATATATTCAAAATTTGAAATAAATTATGCTTACTCAAATCCCCCTCAATCCCCCTTTTACTAAGGGGGAGGTTATAGCGTTACGTTTCCTTAACAAAAGAA
>Ga0316209_1001154_pt1 | contig 30870 bp, 17 predicted proteins | sample 6monopyrite_MG_FD_204945 | JGI IMG/M metagenome (GOLD analysis project Ga0316209, IMG submission 204945) | Microbial mat bacterial communities from mineral coupon in-situ incubated in ocean water Damariscotta River, Maine, United States -... | ecosystem: Environmental > Aquatic > Marine >...
TCATCGCTCATCCGGATCGCGCAAAGTACGACCTGTCTTCATTGAAAACCCTTGGTGGGGGAGGCGCTCAGGTTCAACCCGACCTCGTTCGCGCGATCGACGATACGCCGATCCCGGCGCGCCCGAGCACGGGCTACGGCATGACCGAGACCTGCGGAATCATCACCTCGATCGCCGCCGACTACTTCGTCGATCGACCCGATTCCGCCGGACGTGCCATGCCTTGCTACGAGACGCGCGTCATCGATACCGAAGGCAAGGTCCTCGCCATGGGCCAAGTCGGTGAGCTCTGCGTGCGCGGGGCCCAGGTGATCAAGGGCTACTTGAATCGCCCCGAGGCAACCGCCGACACGATAGAAGACGGCTGGCTTCGGACGGGGGATATCGCACGCCTCGATCAAGACGGTTTCGTCTACATCGTCGATCGCGCGAAGGACATGGTCCTGCGTGGTGGCGAGAATATTTACTGCGCGGAAGTCGAGGCGGCGATTTATGAAGTCGAAGGGGTGACCGAGTGCGTCGTATTCGGCGTCGACGATGACCGCCTGGGCGAAGAGGTGGGGACAGCGATCTACGCCGCAGATCCGGCGAAGCCCGTCGACCCCGTAGCGCTTCGCTCGGCGTTGTCCGCGAAGCTCGCGAAGTTCAAGGTCCCCCGCTATGTCTGGCTCCTGAGCGAGCCCCTGCCGCGGAATGCCAGTGCGAAATTTGTAAAGCGAACAGTGAAGGAGCAAGTGGCCCTCGAAGACGCGGTCTAGCGCTGTCTTGTTTCAGCGACAGCGCGGGCTTGCCCGGTGCGCTCCCCTGCGCGTCGACGGCGGCGGGCTCGCGGACGCCGATTCCGTAGGCAACGGCGCGTAGTCGCCCCGATTCGCCGGACTGCAGGTCTCCAGCCGGCCGGCAAGAGCGTGGTCATTCAGGCGTGTTCTGGCGCCGCGGATTCCTGACGGGGGGTCGAGTCAAAGGCCTTCGAATCGACTAGTCTCGGCCCCGCGCGCCCGCGCCCCAGCTGATTGAGACCCCATGTCAGATTCGAAGACGACCCTTCCCGGGAACCCTGGAAAATCAGGATTCGCCGAAGCCGATCCCCTCGCCGCGCCCTCGCGTCCGGCGCCGCTGCGCGTTCTCCACGAGAGTGAAGTGTTGGCAGAAGAGATCGATGCGCTCGGCCATATGAATGTGCGCTTCTATGGCTCCCGGGCCCTCGCGTCGACGGATCGATTGCTCGCGGAGCTCGGCGTGAGCGCGGGGGACTTTGGCGCGACGACGCCCCTCGCCTACGAGCTGCCGAGACTCTTTACGCGCTATCAACGCGAACAGCACACGGGCTCGCCCCTTGTCGTGATGGGCGGGTTGCTCGATGTCAGCGATGAGGGGCTGCGCTTCTATCACGAATTGCGCAATCCGGAACGCGACGAACTCGCCGCGAGTTTCGTGCATGACCTGCGTTTGCGGGTGCCCGGGGAAGACGAGTCGCTCGAGATTCCCGACAGCGTGCGCAAGGAACTCGAAGCCTCGCGCATCGAATTCCCGGAGCGGGGGAGGCCTCGCTCCATTGATCTCGATCGCGCTCCCGTTGCCCCGAGCTTCGACGACGCGATCGCCGGCGGCCTCGCCTTTCGAATGCCGCGCCCGGTCGAAGCGAATGACTGTGATGCGGAGGGCCGACTCTCTGCGGAGATGCGTCCCTTCTATATGTGGGGTGGAGACCCGATTCCGCCGCTCAGTCGCGTTGATGGTCCGCCGCTCGTCGAGCTTCCCGATGGCGAGAAGATGGGCTGGGCGTCGATGGAAACGCGCTCAGTCATGGTCGAGCAACCCGTCGCCGGCATGCGCGTTCAGAGTTTCTGCGCCACGGTCGAAATCGCACGCAAGACGAACCTGCGCCGCTATTGGGTCTACGACGTCGACACGAAGCGGCTTCTGCTCAGCAATGAAGTCGTAGAGCTCGCGCTCCATCTCGGCCAGCGTCGCGCGATCGAAATTCCGGAAGAAATCCGAAGCGAAATGGAAATGAAGCTGAGAGCGGACCTGCGTTAGGCGATTCGCCTGACGCGTCCGTTCGTCTATTGCGTGAGCAACACACTGTGAGAGGGACACGATGGCAACCGACTACCAGACATTCACGATCGAGAAGCGCGGTGCCGTCGACTGGCTCACGTTCAACCGCCCCGAAGCACGCAACGCGATCACGATCGAAATGGCGACGGAGCTCCGAGACTATTTCGGCGCACTACCAGAGCAAGAGTCTGTCCGGGTCGTCGTGATGCGCGGTGCCGGAAAATCCTTCTGTGCCGGTCTCGATATCAAGGAAGCGGGCGCGACCGCAGGCCCGGACGCGCCTTTCGGCGGCGGTATGGGCTTTCAGTCGTATCTAGCCGACGTCTACATCCGAATGCGCCGATGCCCTCAGCCGATCGTGTCGCTTGTGCATGGTGCTGCCTGCGGTGGCGGGTTCTCGTTCGTGCTCGCCTCGGATATCCGCATTGCAGGGGAGAGCGCGCGTATGAACGCCGCCTATATCAAGTTGGGCCTTTCCGCTTGCGACATGGGCTGCAGCTACTTCCTGCCGCGCCTGGTCGGAACCTCGGTCGCGTCCGAGTTGATGCTGACAGGTCGCTTCATCGACGCGCCGCGGGCTCTCGCGACGGGACTCGTCTCCGCTGTCGTCCCGGATGACGAACTCGAAGCGGCCGCCGCCATCTACGTCGACGACATGCTCGCGACTTCAGCGATCGGGCTGCGCATGACGAAGGACGGGCTGAACTTCAGCATAGATGCGCCGTCCCTTGAAGCGGCAATGGCGATCGAGAATCGAAACCAGCTGATGTGTTCATCGAGCCAAGAGTTTCGGGATCGGATGAAGGGATTTGTTAAGGGGGAGCGATAGACGGTTTGGTTTGATCCGTCTGGTCGCCGAGACTTCGGAAGAGGGCGATCATCACGCTACCCAGGGCCACGCCCCCAGCTCCAGCGCGAGCCGTATCGGATGCATTCGGCATGTCCGCATCGGAAATGCCATTGATGCTGCCGCCGAACCGCCGGTTGGAGAACGAAATAGATGAAGCATCGAACGGATATCGACGGCTTACGTGCGATCGCGGTATTGCCCGTGGTTCTCTTTCACGCGGGCTATTCGTGGCTGCCCGGTGGTTTTGTTGGGGTAGACGTCTTCTTTGTGATCTCGGGCTTCTTGATCTGCTCGATTCTCGTTCGTGAAATTGAAGATCAGCGGTTCTCCTTTCGAGCCTTCTACGCGCGACGGGCGCGTCGAATTCTTCCGGCTCTCATGGTGGTTCTGTCGACCACGCTGTTAGGCGGATACTTCTTTCTGCTGCCCGATGAGTACATCCAATTGTCCGAGGCGACTCTGGCGACGCTGGCGTTTGGGCCCAATGTCTACTTCGAGCAAACCGCAAGCACGTATTTCGGTCTCGACATCGCGACGCAGCCCCTGATGCACACCTGGTCGCTGGGGATCGAAGAGCAGTTCTATATTTTCTTTCCTTCGCTCTTGTTGTTTCTGCACAAGCGCTTCGGTCTGAACTCCGTCCAATATGCTCTCGTCGCCATCTTCGTGGGGTCTCTTGCCGCGAACGTTATGCTGACGTCGGATCTCACGAAGTTCTCGTTCTACATGTTGCCGACGCGAGCTTGGGAATTGTTGGCGGGCGCCATCTTGGCGGCCGGGATTCTCCCGGATGTCCGCGGCCGCGCACTCGCCAATCTTGAAGCCGGGGTCGGCCTGGCGCTCATCGCGAGTACGATGCTGTTACTCGACGAGCACGCCGTATTTCCCGGAATCAATGCGATCCCGCCTGTATTGGGGACCGCGTTCGTCCTCCACGGAAATACACACGTCAAGACGGGAGTCGCCTCGCTCCTGAGCAGGCAGCCCCTGGTCTGGATCGGGCTGGTCTCCTATTCGCTCTATTTGTGGCATTGGCCCGTCGCCGTCTTTACGAGCATGGTGGCCGATTCGAGCGGCAGTCGGCTGTTCGTCGTGGCCGCGTCGATCGTCCTGGCCGCGCTTTCCTACCGCTACGTTGAAAGCCGCTACCGAAATCACGCAGAGCAACTCTCGACCCGGCGTACCTGGGTCGAACTTGGAGCGGCGGGCGGGATCGCCGCGTTCGGTGCCGTCTTCGTGATCTCGGGGCAGGGGCTGATGCAACGGATTCCAGCGGACGCGATGCGGATGGCAAACGCCGAGCACGAGGTGAGTGTGCCCGCAGACTGCCGAACCCTGACTGAGAACCGACTCGGCAAATCAGATGAGAAGGGGGAAGTGTGTTTCCTCGGGAAGAAGGGCGCAGAACCCAGCTTCGTCGTATGGGGTGACTCCCATGCCTCGGCCCTTTCCCATGCCTTTCATCTCGCTGCGCTCCGAGAAGGCGTGAGCGGACTTTCGATCGTACAGGGCGGCTGTCGGCCCTTGGTGGGGGTCTACCGAAAGAACAAGAACAAGTGTCTGCACTTCAATCATACGGCGATGAAGTTGATTGAGGATACGCACTCACTCGAGCAGATCTTTCTCGTGGGCTACTGGCGTGTTCCCCTCGTGGGGGAGGGCTACGACAACAGCAATTTCAGAATCATGGACAGCGAAACACGCGTGCGGTCCGCAGCGGAGAATCGTGACGTGTTCGAAAGAGGGCTGCGACGCACCTTCGATCAACTCACAACGCGTCGAGTGATCGTCGTCGAGGATATTCCGGAGATCGGATCGCAGTTTGGAAAGTCCGTCTCCAACCATTTTGCGCGACAGGTTTGGCTCGGCGCGCGACGCGATGCTGTGTACGAGTACCGACTCATGAACGACGAATTCGAGACGAAATTCGCGGAGGTGGTCGACGCGCGGCCCGCAAGCGTTGAGTTCATGAAGGTCAAGCCATGGCTCTGCGAGAACGGAGCTTGCCCGCTCCTGGTCGACGGAAAGTTGGTCTATTTCGATGGAGACCATCTCTCATCCCACGGCGCGTCGCTCCTGGTTCCGGCGCTGCTTCCCTATCTCGCAGCGGGATCTTGAGCCTGACGGCTTCGTGGCGGCAGGGCGCATAGCGGGTTTGACGGAGTGGGGACGCAGCGCTCTCTGTTCTCGCGCCGCAGAGCATCACGTCAACGCGCCTGCGAACACACGTCGCGCCCGTTCGCGCCTCGTGCAGCACCGCGCAAACACGCGCGGCAAATCGCGCCGGCCCTGGGCTCGCGCCGCGATCGGGCGGGGCGATGGGGTGATGGGGCGCGCAAGACGAACCGCCTCATCGGCCCTGTCCTCGCACTCCCCCGGAGTGCGAAAGCAAATGGTGGCCCAGGGCGGGCTCGAACCGCCGACACCGCGATTTTCAGAAGTGTCACTGCTTCTACTACAACGTGCGATCTAGTGCGCTGGGGTGCGATATCTATCTGATATAATTACGTTTTCTCGATGCCTCCGCTAGTTTCGTCTACGCTGTAACGCGCTTGAATTCTCTAGCGAGCGCTTACTATGCGCTTGCTAATGAGGGGCGCGAGGAGGCGAAATGAAGCTCACCAAACGGGTCGTAGACGACCTCGTGGCAAACCCAGAGCGTGACACCTTTGTGTGGGATCCGGAGCTTCCCGGTTTCGGTGTCAAGATCAGCAAGCTCGGACACCGCACGTTCGTCCTGCAGTATCGCCATCGTGGCCGCAGCCGGAGGATGTCCGTTGGCAAGGTCGGGGATTTGACGCTGACGGAAGCGCGCAGGGAGGCTCGGAAGCTGCGTGGTCGGATTGCGCAAGGAACGGACCCCTTACGGGAGAAACAAGAAGCGAGACAGGACCCGACGCTGCGCGAGCTCGGTATCCGATACGTCGACGACTACGCGAAGATCCATAAGAAGCGTTCGAGCTGGGAAGCCGACGAGAGAAACCTTCGCCTCCACGTTAATTCGCGACTTGGTCACGTTCGAGTTTCGGATCTGACCCGGCAGGACTTCGCGGATCTTCATCAACAGATGAGGAAGACTCCAACGATTGCGAATCGCACACTCGCCGTGCTTTCGAAGATGTTCTCGCTCGCCGCGCTCTGGGGCGTTCGTGATGACAACCCAATTCGGGGGATTCCGCGATACCGGGAGAGTCGACGTAGTCGGTTCCTATCCGAGCAAGAGCTGGCGAGACTTGGACAGGCACTCGATTCTGCCGAGAGAATGGGCACGGAGATCGCGGGTGCCGTACCGGCGCTGCGGCTTCTTCTGTTTACCGGGTGCCGGAAGGGTGAGATCCTCGATCTGAAGTGGCCTGACGTTGACTTCGATCGGTCGATCATCTGGCTTCGCGATAGCAAGACCGGGGCTCGCTCAGTTCCGATGAATTCGCCGGCTCGCGAAGTCCTTGTTGGGCTCTACGAGGCACGCAGCGCTGACCGTTGGGTCGTCGAGGGGCGCTACCAAGGAAAACAGTTGCGCGGGCTTTGGAGGGCCTGGGAGAGAATTCGGGACGCAGCCAAACTCGAAGACGTTCGTATTCACGACTTGCGCCACACCCACGCATCGGTTGGTGCTGGGGCCGGATTGTCGTTGCCGGTGATCGGGGCCCTTTTGGGGCACTCCTCGCCGGCTACCACTGATCGCTACGCGCACCTCGCCGACGATCACCGACGCCGGGCATCTGATCTCGTTGGATCACGCATAGCGACGGCACTCACCCCTCCGAAGAATGAAGGCGAGTTCGATGACATCCAGCCGCTCAAATCGGCCCACCAATAGTCGCCTTGTCGATTCCACCGCGGGAGGAGTTGCGGAGGAGAATCTCGCCCTGTTGATGCACGTCCTTGAGAAGACGGATTCGATTCGAGAGGCGGTCGGATTCTGCATTGACGACGCTGATCTTCGCGAGCCTCTAGCTGCCGCACTGCGCGAGCGAGTAGATCTGCTCGAACGACTTTTCGATACGGTTTCGGGCTTGGTCGAAAGCGCGGTGAGCGAGATGAATCGAGCGACCAAAGGCGCTGAGAAGCGTCAGGTAGTCGCTGAGTTCGCAGCCAAGTTCGGCGTGATTGAACTCACGTCGGAATCGAGAGGTATCCTGGAACTGATTACCTACCTCGACTTCTTTCTTGATCACCCGGATCAATCTGTGAGTGAGGAGGTCCGGGCTGCACTACGAGAATCACGCGCAGCCCGCATCGATATCTCCGTGAGGAAGGCGGGGGTAGAGGAGGTTCGAAGGGCCTTTGCGATAAGTGAGTGGGGTACGGCTCGTCGCCACCTATCTGATGTGCGCAAGAGCAGGGAGTTTATGGGGCTCTTGGCTGAGCTCGTCCCGCTGCCAGGGGGTGATGCGGGGTAGCTGGGAGGATCTACGGAGATTCGTCCCAGTATTCTCCGGGCAGTAGAGCGAGTGTGGTCGTATGGAATCGAAACGACCGCAGCTCGACTTGTCTGCGTCCGGTGGTTCGCCTCCGGCTGCTTCTGACAGCAATGCCACGAACCCGCCGGGGAACCCGTCAGCCAGGACATACCTTCGAACCAGAGAGGCTGCGGAATACTGCGGCCTCTCCCCACGCACTCTCGAGAAGCTCAGATTGGTCGGGGGCGGTCCCGCTTACCTTCGGCCGCCAGGGAGGCGCTTCGTGGTCTACTCCCGCTCCGACCTGGATTCGTGGCTCTTTTCGGGGCGTCGAAAATCGACCGCAGCAGAGCCGCTTGTTGACTCGGATGCCCGATAGTGGGGACCGCGCTTCCGGAGCATCTGAGGCCGTGGTCCCGATTCGCGCCAGTGATCGGGGCGAGTAGCCAGCTTGTCTTCGTCGATTTCGAGACTCGCTCTCGAGTCGATCTCAAGAAAGCTGGCACCTGGGTTTACTCGCGTGATGAGTCGACGGAGGTGCTTCTGGCGGGTGTCGCCGATGGCGTCAACGGCTCATCGCGCATCGTTGATGCCGCCTCGTTTCGTGTGCCGCCCGATGCGGTTGTCGTCAGTGCATCGCTGTTTGACGAGGCCATCTACCGACTCGTCGTGACCGATGGCAGTGCGGTTCCTTGGATCGACGTCTTCCAGCTGGCTTCATTTGCGGGGATCCAGGCGCTTGGGCTCGATCACATCGCAACGATGCTCGGGCTTCAACACAAGCTGACAGAGGGCAGGGATCTCATTCGCCGCTACTCGAGGCCGGATGAGAACGGGCGATTTCGCGCGCCAGCCTCCGGAGACCGAACTCGATTCGAGGAGTACTGCCTGCAGGATGTTCGCGTGCTGCAAGCCATTTGGCGCAAACTCTCTCCGCTGTATCCCGCATGGCGTGAGAGCTGGATGGAGTCATACACGAACACGCTTCGAATCAACGCGCGTGGAATCGCGGTTGACGGGCTCTCGGCTCTTCGAGCGTATGAGCTGATACAGCTGGAGCAACAGAATTGCTCCGAGCGCCTCCAGGCGCTGACCCGCAACCTTCCTTGTGGTCCGGTCGCGAAGCTCATGAGCCCCAAAATTCCCAAGCTTCTGCGTCTCGACAACGGCCAGGAGTCGACGGTCGCTAAGGCATCTTTTGAAGATCCGGTCCTCGAGGAGATTCGGCAGCTTCGCCTGAGCGCGAGCTCAGCGGCTCCCTCGAAGCTTCCAAGAATCGCTGCGGCCGCAGCAATCAATGGTCGCGTGCATGACAGCTTCGTGGCAAATGGAACCCACACCGGCCGAATGAACAGTCGAGGGATTCAGCTCCTCAACCTCCCCAGAGGCTCCGGTCAGGTGGACGAGGAGCTATTCAAATTGCTCCACAATGGGTCGCGCATTCAAGGGGTTTCGCTGCGCGTTAGGGACGCTCTGCGACAGTTCATTCGAGCCGAGGCAGGGAACGAACTGATTGTCGCGGACTTCAACGCGATCGAGGCGCGCGTGCTGCCCTGGCTTGCTGGCGAAGAGCAGTTGCTGGAGTGGTTTCGCGACGGAACCGACGTCTATCTTAGGATCGCGGAGACTTTTTTCCGCCGGCCTCTGACGAGATCTGACGAGCAAGAGCGCGCGTTCGGGAAACTGGCTGTGTTGTCGCTTGGGTATGGCGCGGGTTGGCGCTCCCTTGTTAAGACAGCCCCGACGTACGGCGTCGAGAACCTGTCGGATATTCAAGCGCAAGAACTCCGCAATCTGTATGTGCAGATGTTCCCGAGGATCACGCAATTCTGGACCCGGTTGCTCGAAGCGGCAAAGTCCGCGGTTTCCACACCCGGCGAGCGGTTTTCCGTAGGCGCGGTCGCGTTCGAAGCGAGCCGAGACTTTCTCGGTCTGCGGCTGCCCAGCGGTCGCGTCGTGCGATACCTGCGTCCAAGCATTGATGGCAACGACCTGACGTATGCACGTGGGCTGCCGGAGTCTACGCAGCGATACACGAACCGGGTATCGAAGGCCCGCCAGAGGGGCGATCGGATTCCGCGAAGAACCGACGGACGAGAGCGTCTCTGGCATGGAGGCCTGACGAATAACGTCGTACAAGCGACCGCCGTTGACGTGCTGATGTGTGCGATCAGCAACGTCCACGGCGCCGGCTTCGATGTCATCGCTGCGATTCATGACGAAGTCGTTGTCGAGGCCCCGATCGGAGAAATGTCGGTCGAGCACCTTTGTCAGCTGATGACGACATCTCTTCCCAGCTGGGCGGACGGACTCCCTCTTGCTGCAGACGGATTCTCGTCCGTTCGCTACCGGAAGGGCTGATTGATGGACGACCTGAGCATCAACCTCGGAGGTCATCCTGCCCGAGAGGACGAACACCGACATGAGCCCGACGAACTTGCGGGCGCGACTCCACCCCGAGTACGATTTCCGGAGGGGTGGAACGTATCGAAGTTGACCGCGTTCTATCCCGCCTGGGCTCTTCTGTACCTCGTGCGCGTCTGTACGCCACAGGTTTCTCACTATCACGGAGGCAAGGCGTGCACGCGGCAGCGTGGAAAGGTTCCCACGCCGGGTTGGCCTGATGCGGCACTTCGATCAGATAGTGAGCTCCTGGCATTCTTCGCCAAGATCGATTCGGATCTGGAGTCTGGCCACAATCTCGCGCTGCGCGTTCCCGACGGTGCAATCGTCCTCGATGCTGATTCCACGGGAGCCGCGATAGAGCTCAGCCGAGCTGTTGACGACGGGGTGTGCGTTCAGATTACGCCAAAGGGACTGCACTCGATTCATCGGTACAACAATGAAGTCGCCAGCACCGCGCGACTTCAAACTCGAGATGGCGTGGAGTTTGACATCAGGGCCGCCGGGAGCGGGTGTCTCACCCTGACACCCTCGATAGGGCGCTCTGGAGCGCCTTATTCGTGGGTTCGGAATGGCGAGGATTTGAGGGAACTTCTGCGGCAACGCGGCGAAGTGATCGACGAGGCAATTGTCGGTGCATCTTTGGCCGAGCAGGACGCACTGTTGCTCGCGGGCTATGAGGCGATTCGGGATCGCCTGCAGGATCTCCAAGTCTTGCAGCTTGCGGGATCGATCGCCGACCAGATCGAATGCTTGCCTGCCGTACCTGAAACCTACGAAGAAGCCATCGAAGGCCGCAGGCTGTCGGGTCTCGCGATCGCGCAGAGACTCGAAAATGATGTCGAGCGTCCCTCTCATGCGAAGGCTCCCTGTCGCGCCGACGACTATTGGGTTGTGCCGCCTGAGAAAAGAGATCCGATTCTAGAGGGCAACAGGAATGACCGAATCTACAAGCATCTGAGCGGGCTTCGCGGTCAGGGTGCTCCCGACCAGGTCATTGAGGAGGCTGCTGATCGCCTCGCCGCGAACTGCAGCCCCATCTACCCAGTGGAAGAGACAGCTCAGATCGTCTCTCAGGTGCTGAAGATCGCGCCCGGCAGTCTCTTCTCGGATCGGGAGCTCATGGATGTTGGCTTCAGGCGCGATCGCTCGCGAGGCGAGCGGGGGATCGTGGAGTTGTCCGCGCGCGAGAAAGCCGAGTGGCAGGTGCGTTCGTCTCGGAGCGGTGAAGAATCCAAGGACCAAGTCCGTCGCGCACGAGAGGCCGCCAATCGAGCTGCGAGACGAAGAAAACTGGACGACGCATTTGAGCTTCGCGGCCTGTCGATGGAAGCGCTCCTGGAGCGTGAGGCTGCGGAGTATGAGTTTCTGGTAGAAGGGCTCATCCTGGCGGGCGCTCACACACTGCTGGCGGCATGGCCCGGCGTCGGGAAGAGCTACCTGACGGTCGATCTCGCAGTCTGCGGGGCAATTGGGCTCGATTGGTGCGGCGGGGCGGTAGCGCGGCCGTTCTCGACGCTGTTCATTCCGTACGAAGATGATCGTGACGAGTTTCGGCGCCGAATCGAATGGCAGGCGGACGCGCGACTTGGGGAAGGTGGCTTCATCCGAAATCGAGACACGCTTGGCAGGCGACTTCGAGTTGTCGACAAGTCCGCTCTCTACGGCCGCCCTTTCGATGACGCAATGGCAGAGCTAGTTGGCCGCGCCTTAGAAGCTGATCCCGAAATTCGACTCGTCGTACTCGATCCCGCCGGGAAGGCTGTTAGTGGCGGAGGTACGAGCGATATCGAGGATGTTCAACGCTACGCGGGAGAAGTGGCTGGGCTGTGCGCAGACCATGGCGTTGCTGTGATGAGCGTGAACCACATCACGAAGGCGTCTCACCAGGCCGGGGAGGATCTCTCTAGCCACGCTTCGACGGGGCGGGCCGAGATGGTGGGCGACGTTCGTGCGCAGTTTCAGCTTGCAGCAGCCAAACGCTCCGAGGTCGAGGCCTGTTTTCCGCATGAGCCCTCAGGCACGCGAGCAATCAAAATCCAGCTCGTGAAAGCCAACTATGCGGCGGTCTGGGAGGACCCCAAGTTCTTCCTGCGCGGGGAACGGGGCACCCTGCTGGAGCATGACCCGGAGATGACGAAGGAGCAGGTTCAAGAGGCAATGTTGGTGAGGAAGATTCGTGAGCTTGGCATGTATGCGAATGCCCAGGTTTTAAGGGAGCTCGCCAGCGAGGGAGGCTTTGAAGAAGGTTGGCCGCCAATTAATTCGATCGCGCCGACTTTGAAACGCGCGATCAAACCGCGAACGCGCGTCGTGGATGGAGTCGATACAGTCGAGGCTCCGCGTCTCTCGGCGATCGAGCATACGACGGAGGACCGAAAGCGAGTGCGAAAGCAGGCGCGGAAGACGAAGTTCTATGCGCCGGAGCCTAAGCCCGAGGGTTGGCCGGACGGCTCTGACGATCGGCATTTCTTGGAGGAGCGGGAGGTTGCTGTGGATTCGGCGAAGAAGGATGGCGATTGACCGACTTTGAGCTCGACCTGAAAAGTGCTGCAGTTCTGAAACGTTTCGAGGATCAGGAGGTCTGGGTCAACTGGCTCAATGATGGGGCGTTAGGTAGGGAAGTTGCTGAAAACGAAGAGAAAACTCGTTGAACTCACCTCACCCTAAAGGGAGGTACGTCCAGTACGTGAGGACGTACTCCCAATCCCTATCTAGGCCGCGTGAGAACGCGACCGGCCGATATATTTCCACGCCTGATCCAGCCTGTAGGGCTCGCTGATGGTCTGTGTCATTGCCGATAGCCAATGGATTTCGGGGAGAATTATGGGCGGACTAGGTTCAGGTCGACATGGAGAGCGTGAGAACACGTTGTTCGTGGATGACTGCGATGCGTTGCGTGTCTGGGATCTCCAACGCCGCGGCGATCTCAAGCCGGGAAAAGTCGTTCAGACGTCACAGTACTTTCGTCCTGGTCGGGTCTCGCTTCTCGTGATCGATGCATCTGATCCGAACTCCGCGTGGCTCGAGATTGACGGACAGCACGTAGAGCTAGCCACTTCGCCGGGCACCAAGGGTGGGCTTCGGTGGTGGTTTGTGTGTTCGGCCTCTAGAAAGCGCGTGGCTTGTCTCTATCGCCATCCGTATCGCCGCAGATTCGAGGGACGACAAGCTGCTGGCTTACGGTATCGCTCGGCATATCAGGGAGACTACGAAGTCGATCTACTGAGGGCGCAGAAGGCTCTCAGTCGGCTTGCTGGGCGGCCCTATACGCCGTCTCGAAACCGAGACCCGCGGCATATTACGCGGCCATATCGTCAGCGGTGGACCACTTATGCGCGGAATCGGCGTCGGGCGGAACAAGCGTTGGCGCGAGCGGATGAGCGCCTTGAGGGGATCCTGGCGGGAATGCTGGCTCGAACGATGTGGGGACGGATGCAGAGGCTTGATTCCAAGGATTTGGACCTAGAGGAGTTTCCGTGGGGATTCGACTGACACCGCGATACCGAATCGCTGCTTTGATGGTTTGAAGGTCTGCCAAGTTGCTGGATTTGCGAGGCATTTCCAGTGGACAGGCCCGTTCGTGAACCTGGTAAGTGTCTGGTCAGCAGGGGAAGACAGTGGGCTAGCAAGGGTAGGGCTCGGTGCTTCCTCTGCCTCAGCCAGGGTTACAGCGAGCTGTCGGTGTTGGTTTCAGTCGATCGGGCGACCATAATTCCGTTATCCCCCAGGGTCTTCGAAGGTAGGGTGCCGCGTTCCTTCTCTGGGTCATCGCATATGAGTCCCTAAGTATCTGAATTGGATATATTTTATTTCTCCAGGCTCGTAGCCGGGATGTTGGCATTTTCACTAATAGTTCTATATTCACCGACGTGGTGAAAATAGACTCTACGGTGAATATTGATGGAGTCCTGCCGGATGGGGCACTCCATGTGCTGCGTGAGGTTCCGGGGATCATCGTCACGGAGCGACAGAGGCGCCCCGCACGGGACGTTGACGCTCTCGTGCGCCACGCCGGGACGAAGACCGGGATCGCGCTCGACTTCAAGCGACAAGTAAACGCCGCAACCGCCTGGCGCCTCGTTCATGAGTCCCGCCAGCATCCCGACGTGCCTCTCTTGCTCGTTGCTCACCAAACGACCAAACAAGCACGAGAAATCTTGCGTGAGCATGGTGTGGGTGTCGTCGACGGCCAGGGCAACGCACACGTCGAACTTCCTGGCCTCGTATACCACCTGTCTGGCCAGTCACGACGCTTGAAGCGAGAGCCCGAGCTTGATCGCCCCGCGCGTCTCAGCGGAAAAGCTGCTCTCGTGGCGCAGGCTCTAATGCTCCAGCCAGATCACGAATGGAATGTGAGGAGCTTGGCAGAGAGGGCGCAAGCATCGGTCGGGCTCGTTCATCGAATCCTCGTTCGGCTCGAGCGCGAGCGTATTGTCGAGTCTCGAGGTGCGGGCCCCCGCCGAGTCCGAAGACTTGCTGATCCCACCGCTCTCCTTGATCTGTGGGCCGAGGAGAATCACGATCGCGTCATCAAGAGCCCGGCCTACATGCTGGCGCAGACGTCTGGTCGGCTCCTTTCCCAAGTCGCTGATCGACTCGCTGCTGGCGGCCTCGAATACGCGATTACTGGTTCCGCGGCTGCAAGCTTGGTTGCTCCGCAGGTCACTTCGGTACCCGTCGTTGAGGTATGGGTCGAGCATGCCGCTGATGCAGAGCACCTACGCACGCTCACCCGTGCGCGCGATGTCGACGAGGGACACAACCTAGTGTTTCTTCAATCGCCGAAGAACCTGCCTATGGCTTTTCGCGATCCGCGCGACGGAATATCGCTTGTAAACCGATTCCGCCTCTACGTAGATCTTCGAAACGACCCTCGGCGGGGCGCGGAGCAGGCTGACTATCTCAGGCGCGAAGTGATCGGGTTTTGAGTACTCAGAAGGTTCGCGACGACTACGACGAGCTTGCGACATCGCTCTGCGAGCGCGCTCTCGTCACTTTGACCGGCGATATCGGTCTCTGGAGCGAGCGTATCTATCTTGTCGGTGGGCTAGTACCCCGATACCTCGTCGGAACTCTTCCGGTCGGTGTTCCACCTCATGTGGGTACAACGGATGTCGACCTTGTGATCGGAATCGCATTGGCAGATGAGACGCCAGAGACATACTCAACGCTCAAGGCGAATCTCAAGAAGTCAGGCTTCAAGCAACAGAAGCGAAGCTATCAGTGGGGGCGTCATGTAGAAGGCGTTGCGGTGACTGTAGAGTTCCTGTGCGAAACGGATACCGTCGCCGGTGGCGATATATTTGCTCCCAAGGGCGAGGGGGCTGGAGCAAACTTCAATGTTTTAAACATCCCGGGAGCCCTTCTGGTGAAGGACGACTTCATCGAAGTTTCAGTGGAAGCAGAACGGCTGGATAAGGGCGGACTCTCGGAGGTCAAGGTTCGCGTCGCCAACGTTCTGCCATTTACAGTCCTGAAGGTGCTCGCGTTTCAGGGTAGGCACGAGCCCAAAGACGCCTACGACCTGGTCTACACGCTTCTAAATCACCCCGACGGGCCGTTCGGATGCGGCCAGGCGGCCGCGCAGAGTCGCATACGCGACGAGCTCGTCGTTGTCGAAGCGATCGAGTTGCTACGCAACCGATTTTGCGACGCGGAGCAGGATGCTCCGGTTGCGTACGCGCGATTCCTCTCCATCGGGGATGATGAGAATGAGGAAGCTCGACTTCGACAAGAGGCGGTCTCTGTCGTTCTTGAATTTCTGGATGGATTCGACAGCTGACCTTCAGGAACGACGGCTGCAGTTCCGTCCTGACGCCTCTCGCTCAGCGGATCCGCGGTCGAGTAGCGAGTCAAACGTCGAGGCATTGGCGCCGTCGTCGTGAATGCGACAACGGTTGATGCAGTGAGCGAGCTCGGCTCTGTATCCCGATCGAACGCTGAGTGATTGAAACTCTCCACGGGTGCCGAGGCGGCCGTCGGTCGCTGAGGTAGGCCGTTCTCGGTTGGCTGCACAACGCGACGACGTGCTTTGAATTCGTCGCGAGTCTGTCCGGGGGGACACTGCGATGAATGATCGCGGCGCCTGCCTTCGCAATTTCGCCCCAAGCTCGAATATGCCTGGCTCCTTTCCGAAAATGGGGGCAATGCGGTGTGGTGTGGTCAGCGCATAGTAAGCAGCTCCGCGGAGATCTAAGATTCCCCTGGTCGAGCACTTTAGGCGTGGCGAGGTGTTTCGTACCTTCGCTTGAGCACGCGGCTTACATCGGAGGTAGAGCAGGATGAGGCTCGGCATGGCGCTGGTGGTTCTGTTGTGTGGGCTCGGCTGTGCCCCGCAGCCCGTGGGCACGCTCGGGGCGGGCTTATCCAGGGCGTCCGGCTCGAGAGCGTTTACGGGAGCTAGTCAGAAGATCCGAGCCTCCTGCGCGGCTCAATGGCCCGGAGACTTCTCAGGAACCGCCCTCTGCGTCGACATGCAGACTGATGGATTGGAAAAGGCGCGACGATTCGTGGAGAGACACGAAATCGAGCCCGGAGCCTCGAATTCTGTGGCCCAAATACTCATGGCATGCACATCGAAGTGGCGAAGCTTAGACGGCAGCCCGGACTGGTCAGGGATCGGATTGTGCGTAGAAATGCAGGGTGATGGCCTCCGGAAGGTGCAACGATTCTCGAATGAGCACGGCATCCAAGGTGGCGAAGTCACACCCGAGTCTGAAATTCTCGAGGCATGCTCTCGGAAATGGAGACACGCCGACGGACGCCCCGACTGGTCGGGTACAGGGCTTTGCGTGCAGATGCAGTGGGACGGATACAGGAGGCTGAATTCGGACGGAGCTCGCACCGAAGATCATGCCGCTCCGTCGGGATGTTCTTCGATAGTGGAAGACTCGGATAGGCTCGCTTGCTTCGACAGGGGCACTGCGGGCGTACCCGCCGGCACTAACATCCTCGACATGGGTATGTGGGAGGTCGTTGAGGAGGTCGATCCACTTGATGATTCGATTTCGGTCTTCGCGGCTCTGCAAGCCAGTGAAGGCAGATCGTTCTCCCATCCCGAGGCAGTGCTCGTGCTGCGCTGCATGGACGACGAGAGCGACTTCTACGTGTACTGGGGGGGACCGCTCGACTTCGAAGGCGAAGGCGTTGAGGTCGTGTCCAGAGTCGGGCGCGCGACAGCGGAAACGCAGCGCTGGGGGCTGTCTACCGACAAGGAGGCGACGTTCTTTCTTGGGGATGCCGCGAAGCTCATCGAGGCCTTGGCGAATGAGGAGAGGTTCGTCGCGCAAATTAGGCCGCCCGGTTCGAGTCCGGTCACAGCGGTCTTTGAGCTTCGCGGCGTAGAGGCAGCCATAGCGCCCCTCCGTGAGGCCTGTGACTAGTAGGCTGTCGAGCTCAATAATCCCGAAGTCGACAGATGAGGCAAGGCTCGCGGTTCTGCGTCTTCCTAGTTGAGAGCAACCCGGATGAAATCTTCTTGGGCTCTTCTAGCTCGTCGGAAGGCTCGGGAGCGGCTGTCGACGAGCTCCCTTGGCTCGTCGCTGCCAGTACCCGCGATGAGGCGTCGGAACAAGCATGGACCTGCAACGCTTCCGAATCGCGTTGTCTGAGATCCCGAGCCGCGCGGACAGCTGGATCAGCGGGGTCGTCCAGACGAGTTCGTAGAGCTCCTCTCTAGAAAACCAGCGTTCCTGTCCATTGTCCCGGAAACGCGTGTGTTCCCGGATGACTCGAGGCTTAGGCGCAATAACAGCTCGCGCTTTTTCCTTGACGCTTCGCGGCACGCCTTTGGCACCCGCGAGCATTTCATAGAATGCGCGATCAACACCGTCGTTCTTTGACCAGGTGAAGACGCGCTCTGCGAGCTTCTGGTGCGCGACCAAGCTTATGAATGCTTCTTGAGAGAGATTTTCGGGATCGCGTATTAGCCTGAACAGGCGAGGAGATTGCCATTCGCTCTCGTCAAGCAGCACCTGGCGGAGCCGACGCTTCAACTCCCTGCTAAGCGATGGGAGGAAGCCGCCCATAGAGAACGTTTCCTCGACATCGTCGAGCGTAAACGCCGAATATCCATACAGGCGTGATCCCAGATATTTCAGCAGCATCCGTTCCGCGAGCATCGACCAATCTGGCTGGCTTTCGGCGGAAACCAGTATTTTGAGCGCTTTCGGTCCGTAAACGTGCTCGAAGAGTTCTTCGGGACGGTCGAGCTTAGGATCGAACCCTAGCTTCTTGAGATAGTGCGCACGGTCCCACTCCACGGCGCGCTCGATCGCCGTTGCGCCATATTCGTCTTCCTCAGGTGGGTCGTCTAGGCCGGCAACGCGGGTGCGAGGATTGGCGCCCGCCCACAGGCAGAGGCTTAAGGCTTTGTCGCGTTCGTTGTCGATGGCTGCGCTCAGCGCGATATCAAGCGGACGCTGATAGCGTGCGTCCTCAAGAACAGCGTTCTTGACGAATCCATAGAGAGGGCGATTGCTTGTGTTTTCTGAGAGGGCGAATGCGAGGGAACCATCCGAGGCTAGATCGACGTCGCTTGCTGCGAATCGATTGAAGATCTCGCGGTCGTAACTATCAAGGATCCGCCACACATCGGCTCCACCGGGGTCGGCTCCCCAATCTAGGAGCAGGAGAACAAAGTCCTTTCGGCGGCGTTCGAGCGCCGTGTTCAGCGGAGAGTCAAGTTCAAGCTCTGTTCTGTAGCCGTTACAAAGCAGCAGGAGCGCGAGGTCCATTGCACCTGACTCGATCGCGAGCATCAAGGCGCTCGGGGTACGTCGTTCATCGCGCTCGGCGTCGTGCGCAAGCTGGATAGGAAGCCCGTCGGCGACCCAACGTTCGACGTTGTAGTGGCGGCCTTCCTTGCACGCGGCCAGTAGCGGGGAGACCTGTTCGAGGCGCGACGCGAGCGGCAGCGCAGGTCCGCGGTAGGGTGGTTGTAGCACGTCGCGAGGATCGATCCAGGCATTGGGGCTCACTTCTAGGGAGCGAATCATAATGGTGCCTCAGCCTTGTTTGTGATCTAGTTGACGCAGTTCTCGGTCGCCTGCTCTCCATCGAGCCCGAGGCATAATCCCAAATGGCGTGGCAGGAAAAGCATCAACATGATTTCTCGAAGCCGTGAATTTTCAATTTGCGAGAGGTTAGTTTTTCTTTGCATGATCCTGAGATCGGGAATCGGCAGATCATTGCCTTTGTCGATAAGCAGAATGCGAATCCGGCAACTCGGGCTGCGCGGCTCCAAGAAATTGATCGCAGTTCATCGTCTCGAAATTGGAGCGCGACGGCCCACGACTGTTCAGAATCCTGTGCTGTCCGCGAATCTCTTGTCGCTCTTTGTGTGTGATTGGTAAACGAAATGGCGACATCTAGCCTATTTGCTTGGGCACCAATACGGGATATCTGATTTGATGTCGCCATCCACTATGATTCCGACGCTCTGCTGGGCCCGGGTGACCGCCACGTAGAATTTACATGCGGCTAGTGGCGCAAGAGGTTCTCGGTCACTCAAAAACTTCGTGATGCCCGCAGTTGGCGCAATCAAGATGTGTTCGCGAGACATCCCCTTGGCGAGACGAAAGTTCAGATAGTCGAGCTTGAAGGATTTCCCGGAGTTCGCACTGTCGCGCAAGCAGAGGGGCTCAAAGAGCGCGAGATAGGCGTCAACGTCCGCGGCACGAACAAGAAACACCCCATCGTGACCGCAGCTAGTGGCATTCATTGAGGAGGTGGTAGGGAAGCCCCAACTCTGGTCAAAAATCGTGTCCGAGAACGATGCGACCAGTGGGTGGCAGCGCCACGTCACTGACTGTTCGAATATCTGAATATGTCCCCTCGTCTCGCGTTCACGGAACCACGAAAGCGCATTGGTATAGGCATACTGCTTGTTCTTCTGAGTGCGAGCGTTAGTGGAAATCACCGATTGTCGGATATCTCCAACCATCCTGATGGGTACGGATGACGTGAGCAGGGCGTCGATGATCTCCCAATCGTGACCAGCAAGGTCCTGGACTTCATCGATTAGGATTTCGTCGTAGATGCATTCAAGCCTGCGAGTCAGCCCTCCGCCGCTAGCCTCAACGAGTTCACTTGCTAGGCGGGCCAGCTCGCAGGCATATGCGTCGCCGCGGCTATCGATGAATCTTCCTAGGCCCTTAGCGAATCTGTTCGGTCTTCCGTCGAAGTTCAAGCCTCGAACTCTGTGGCACGGAAATTTGAACGGTAGGAACGGGCGCACAAAGTCGCGAAGGAGAAAAGAATACCATCCGGCCACTTCGATTCCGGAATGGTCTCCTGCTTGAGTCCTAAGGCGGGATCGAAGTTCAGCTTGGTTTGTGGTCGTGTAGGTGAGGACCAGGGCGCGACTACCGGTTGGCATCGACACGCAACGGTCAACGATACCCTGCGTCTTTCGAGATCCTGCGACGGCTAGCAGGACAGAATTAGCCATGGATGAAGTCAATCGCCGCGGCGATGTATTCCGGTGCAACTACGCATTCGTCAGATTCCGCGATACGAATGGACGCTTCGGTTTTCTTCCTGTTCATCCATTTCTCTAGGTCCGCGCGATTCGACAAACCAAGTATTGAGCGGAGCGTGTCGCGGTCGTTGAAATGAATTAGTTGCGGCTCCAGAGTTCTCCCGTCTTCGGGTGCTCCAATAAAGACTTCGCGTTTTCCGGAGCAAAGAAGATCAGCGAGTGGCGTCTCGATTTCAGTAGGCTCTTGACCGTCGTTGTCTCGCAACGCCGCTGCTGGCTTGTCAAGTAGGGCACACAGCTCCAGGCAGCGGCGAAACGCAAGGCCCCCCACGCTGATCACATCAATTCCGACATCCATCGGTTCGGCGCTGTGTGCATCCCTGAAGAGGCGTTCGAAAATGATTTCGTCCGATGGACCCTCGACTAGTACAACCTTAGATGCGAGCACTATTCTCAGAGTGTCGTATCCCGGAAGCTTCTGGAAGTAGCGTTCGGTTTCCTCACTTAGGTCGCTGAGTCTGCCTGCTGATGACTTCGTCAGAAGGTGTACTCCGCTTAGGCCGAATCTGTTTGCAACGAAGGAGCTGTGGGTCGTTATGAATAGCTGCTGGTCGTCTCCTCGCAGCCGCTCCATTCTTGAAACCAAGCGAGCGAGGCTCGTGTGCGTTAGATAGTTCTCAGGTTCCTCCACCAAGACGAATGATGCGCGGTCTGCACTCTCGTCCATAGCAAGTGCGATCTTGATCGCTGCCTGCTGTCCCTGACCGGACATCGAGAACGGTACGTCGTTTACGTGTGGCGTAACGGCTCCTTCCCAGGATGTTCGCGCGCTCTGGTCCATAGCAAGAGAGATGGGCTCGTCGTGCAGAGCCGCTCCCACTGATGCCATGCGATCGTTAACGCTCTTTAGCGCTCCACCCGACATCGATGATTTCACTTTTCGATACGAAAGAGAAATCGCCGCTCGTTCTTGCCTGCTTAGACCGTCGCGGAGGATATTGCGAAGGTGGTAGTCCACCCCCGAAGACGAGCGGATCGTGCGCGAGTCGATTGTCGCGGTGCTGAGAAGCCGCGGGCGGTTGGTAATCACTTCGTCTGCAAACGTGCGCCATTCGACGCGGTAGAATTCCACGGGCAACAATGCCTCGGGCGCTGCCAGCCAGACGTCCAGTTCCTCGGAGTAGTCCGAGTTCGGAGCCACTCGAAGTGACACGCCAGGGCAAGCCTTTGTCGGGACGCTTGAATTGTTGGCGCCGCATAGCTTTTGAAGTGCGTCTCTGTCCTCAAGGAAGAGCTCGATCAATATCTCCGGCCACGCATGCGTGCCACCGCCGGCGCGGTCGGCGAGAAACTCATCTACGAGCTCCATGTTGAACCAGTATGGATTCAGTTCCTCAGCAGCGTATCGACCTCCGACTCTTCCAGACAGCGCGAGTCCGACTGCTTCAATAAGGGTCGACTTCCCGCTCTCGTTGGGTCCCACGATTAGATTGATCTTGGGGTCCGGTTCTAACTCGAAGTCGCGAAATATTCTGTAGCCTTGGATTCGTATTCTGGAGATCATCGAACACCCGTGTGAGATTTCAGGGGTCGATGTTAGTAGTACTTGGATGGTGAGGCAGCTCTGAGGTGTGGGTTCCGACCGCGCGACTTGCGGGTAATCATTCGGCGCCAAGTCGAAATTTTCGTGCGTTCAAGTAGAGGCGCGGCTAGATGGAATCAGGTGTGACGTGGGCCGCCTGAAAACGAACGTTTCGCAGGAGCTTGACTGCGACAGGGAACGTTTCTCGGGGGACGGGACCCGATATGCCAGTCGAGGCGACGACGGTAGATAGCCCCCTCCCAGCGTGACGAGAGCAAGAGTCTCCGGGCTAGAATCCCGTCAGGAGAGCTGCGAAACCGCAGTTTTCGCAGCTCGCACTTCGAAGGCCCGTAACCAGTATGCGAATAGCAAGTGCTTCCGGTTTAGACAGCACTCGCGTCGATAAATCGCACAGTTTCGATCACACACGCTTCGAGCGCATCGGGATCGGCTATTCGCACCGCGAGCGATGCCAGAGCGAGATTAGGCGGCATGCAGACTGCAAACTTGAGACCCTCGAGTGCCTCTTCCGTCACAACCACAGCATCTACGAGGTCGTCGCGACCGAGTTGGGCAAGACGAGCCTGTATGTCCTCCCATGTAGCGTGATCCCAAATCGGCACCGTCAGGTTTTGCCCCCGGCTTCCCGCTCGGTGTAGATGCCCGAGCGCCTCGGAAAGTGTGTTATTCGCGGAAAGCCCAGCAAACGTCCACCAGTCAAGCGATCCGTCAGGGTTTCGGACGATCGCGGTGCTCTCGTCGTCTACCCAAGGCGTTTGCTCAGTAGCCTCCTCGAGAGCCCGCTTACCGCGGGCGGTGAGCTTGATCGGCAGCTCGCCATTCGTAAGAACGCGTCGAATCGCGCGACACAGCCGAAAGTGCAGCGGCTGGCTTGAGCCAAGCCATTGTGATCGTCCCCGTGACTGCGTCGGCTCCACGAATGCGACGCGGTCCCTCCAGTTGATATGAGAGACGAGCCAGCTTCGTCCTCCAAGAAGAACGACTGGTTGGTCTTCGCCTCTCGTGACGAACGACATTGGATGAACGAAGCCGAGATCGGTTCGCCCGTGCCGGACCGCAAACAACGGATCGCTCGTGAATACGGTCATCAGCTCCATGAAGTGGCGATGGCCAAAGCTCCGCTCGCCCTCGATTCCGAACGACATCACCCCTGATTCTTCGAAGAGGATTCCGGACGCGGTCATATGGCTGACGATCGATTCGATCTCGTTGTCGCTCATAGCGGCGAATGCCGGCATAGAGCCTACCCATTCCCGCCACGTGTGCCGGCTGATTCCCCCTTCCTGGAGAACTAACGCCATGATTTGTTGTGCGAGCACGTGGTAGGGGAGGGGAGGGGGAGTGACCGGCTCGACGAATCCCTCACTCCATAGCTGGAGAAGGCCGCAGGCCTGGAGGAAAGCGTGATCGGTCGTCGTGAGAAACAGGCAGTTTCGTTTCGAGCCGGCCCGGCGTCCGGTGCGGCCGAGTCGCTGCAGGAATGAAGCAACGGTTGGGGGTGAGTCAATCTGAATCACGCGATCGAGATCGCCGACATCGATCCCGAGCTCGAGCGTGCTAGTCGCGACGATGACAGCATCTCGACCTTCGGAAAACGCTGCCTCGGCCTGTCGCCGTTCGTCGAGGCTAAGTGACGAGTGCGAAACGAACGTGTTGACGTTCCGCTGGCGGAGGTGGGCCGCAAGCTGCTCGACTCGGGAGCGGCTATCGCAGAAGACGAGCCGCTTCTCTCCCTGGTGGAGTTGCGCAATCACGGCAGCCGCGTTCTCAAGGTTGCCGACGAAGTCGAGCGTGATGTCCGCTGTTTCCGAAACCGATGTAGTGCTCGCCTCCGATGGGGCAATGACGGAGCGCGGCCCCGCGCTCGAACCCGACAACCAGTCGAGGAGCTCTGGGGCGTTTCCTACGGTCGCCGAGAGGCCGATCCGCTGGATCTCTCGATCCGCGATTTTCGACACTCGCTCCATCACCGCGAGGAGATGCCATCCGCGATCGTCGCCTGCAAAGGCGTGCATCTCGTCGACGATCAATACTTGAACCGCCGATAGCAGTCGCCGATGGTCCGTCTTGGATGACGTCAGCATGACCTCGATCGATTCAGGAGTCGTGAGGAGGAGGTCTGGTGGATCCTCGAGGATCTTTTTCCGCTTGCTAGGACCTATGTCGCCGTGCCAGAGAGCAACGCGGCGCCCTAGGAGTTCGGCGTATTCGCGAAGCCTCGGCTCGAGATTGTTGAGGAGTGCTTTGATCGGGCAGACGTAGAGGACAGTGAGGCCCGACCAATCCTCGGCGAGCATTCGAGACAGGGTTGGGAATACGGCGGCCTCAGTTTTGCCACCCGCAGTGGGCGCAAGCAAGATCGCGTGTTCGCCTCGCAAGATCGGATCGATGGCCTGATCCTGCAGAGGGCGCAGGCTCTTCCAGCCGATAGAGTTGACGATGTGGTGCTGAACGGCGGGATGGAGCGAGTCGAACCCGCTCACAGCTCGATCTCGACTTCGTCCGGATCCGTCGATGAAGCGTGTAGCTCGGCGTCGGTCAGCTCTGAGTCGTTGATTGCGAGCGAGTAGTCCGACCGTGGATCGAAATCGTCGAACTGATCGATTCGGTCGAGGACTTCTCCAACAAGCTTCCGAAGGAAGATTCGTGGCGCAACGCCAACTTTCCCTCCTAGACGCCCTGCAACGGCTCCGACTAGGTCTTCAATATAGATATCGTCCGCTAGGCGGAGCACCCTATCAGACGCATCGGCGTCGGCAGCGTAGAGGTCTCGAATCTTCCGACCCACTTCCTCGAGGCGCGACTGGTCGAATGCGCTCAAGCGAATCTGCGCCGCTCGGGGGTTGTCGAAGCGTGCATCCGTCTGGAAATCGACGTCCAGCCGCTGGAGAAGCGGCGGTAGGCGGCGAATCCCCTGTGGGCCCTCGAAAAAGGCGGGCGTTCCCGTAATCAGGATGTAAAGCCCCGGGAATCGTCCAGAGTCGACCTCGTCCAATAACTGACGTAAAGCGTTCAGACTCTTCTCACGGACATCGCTTCGCACGCGCTGCAGGGTCTCGACCTCGTCGAGCACAAGCACGAGCCCTGAGAAGCCAGAGTCTTTCAGAATCACGAGTAGACCTTGGAGGAAGCTGAGCGCGCCGAAATGATCGACGTCGCCTTTTATCCCCGCGTACCTCTTTGCCGGCATTCCAACATTGGGCTCGCCGGAAAGCCAGGCCAGGATGCCATCGGCGACCGCATGCTCGCCCTCGGCGCTCGCCTTGCGGTAGGCCCGCAACGCCGTCGCGAAAGCCGGTGCGTGGCGGTTCACAGCGGCGAGCCGTTGCTCCATCAACTCCTGGGTCCGCTCCAGTAAAGCCGCTTCGTTGGATTCGTCGATCCCGCCTTCTGCCAGGACGTCTTCTTCGAGTGCGTAAAACCAGGCGTCTAGGATTCCTCGGATGGCGCCCTGGTGCGTGTCGCTCGTCGAAAGTCGCTCGATGAGTCGGCGATACACAGTCTCCAGCTTGTGGAGCGGCGTCTCTGTTTCGGAGATCTGCACTTCCGCGGTGGCAAAGCCTTTCTGTTTGGCACGTTCCTGGAACCAGCGGGCGAAGAAGGTTTTGCCGCTGCCGTACTCCCCCCTAACTGCTTTGAAAACGCCTGATCCGGATGAGACTGAATCGAGCTCTTCGTCGAGTGCCTTCTCGAAACGGTCGAGTCCCACCGCGAACGCGTCGAGACTCCGTTGTGGCACGGTTCCCCTGCGGAGGGCATCGATGATTTCTTGGCGTCTTTGGGGGCTTATCATGAAATCGATTTCTAGTTCAGTTCAAACTGCTTCTCGAGGAGCTCGCGGTTGAGCTCGATCGTGTCGGACGCTTCGTCGACGGAGAGGACAGAGTAACCGTCTACGTTGAGAAGTCGTCGGAGCGCCGAGAGCAGTCCGCTGATTCTCATTGTGGGAACCTTGAGCTTCGTCGCAAGAGCGGCCCGTGTCATCTTCCCACCCCGTTCGTCTAGGGCGGTCAAAATTGCCGAGACTCGTTGATCCGGCAGGGCTGTTCGAGCGGCTTGCCGCTTCTGCATAGCCATGATCTCGCTCTCCAGGAGAGCAGCGATCCAAGCCGGAGCGGCGGGGCCTGTCGGCGATGTGCTTTCCGGTTCGTTCGGTCCTGCGGAAGGGGTGGGGAAAAGTGTGCCTTGCCCTTCGGACGTCTTTGGCTTCTTGGGCTTGGGGGTTTTCTCGGCCGTCGCACCGTCAACATTCGTAGGCTCATCTAGAATCAAGCGTGCCCACCAGGCAGGCTTCTCGGCATCGACCTCATGCCAGCCGTCAGGCGTGTCGCTGCCTGCGCTGAACACGCCTAGGGGAATGATGACCTCCTGCGGCGACACGCCGCCGTGGTACCCATTCTTCTTGGATGCATAGCGGATCTTCTCGCTCCAAGGGGCAATCAACCGTTGCGCTTCAGTGAGCATAACGCGGGGGCCCCTTATCTCGACTTCGCCCGCTCGCGCTTTATCCGAATCGCTAGTCGGCGCGCGCCAGCGTTCTGCATCTGTGCCTTCGCAGAGAGTCGTGTCGTAATCGATCACATGACCGTGGTCGCTCAGGAGGAGAACGACACGTCCAGCTTCACGCGCTGCAGTCAAGACGCTGTCCAGCGGCCGAATCGAATCCAGACCCCAAGGGACGCGAACTTGGTCGCCTTTGGCGAGGTGATCGTCAACCGCGTTGATGACGACTCCTACGATGCGTTGTGACGGATCCGTCAGTGCGTCACCAACAGCAGGCGCGAGTCCTGCCTTCCCTTGCTCCACAAGGCTGCCTTTGTGAAACAAGAGTGGTGGCTTCGTTACTTTGCCGACCGCAGTCAGTTTGGGATGCTTCGAAAAGGCTTTGGCTTCCTGGGCCTGGGCACCTGTTGTGAGCGCTCCTGCAAACAGACTTGCGCGCGAGGCTTCTGTGACGCTCGGAATTGCGGAAATCACGGGCTTCGGCGCCGAGGTTCCGTTGGGAGCGAGGCCGATCCATCCGTTTCGACCCAGATCCTCCTCGAGCTGTCGGAATACGGCCATGCTCATCCCGTCGATCACACCGATCAGAATCGGCGCTCTTTCGGCGATGGGTGCTGCCACCTCCTCAAGGAAGCGCTCGATAGGTATTACGCCATCGACCTGAGCAGGTGCCTCCGACCAATGGGCAAGCTTCGATCCGAAGCGTTCGTTAATGCTCTCCCGTCGCTCGCGTGCCTCCTTAAGGAGTGTCGAGTACAAGCCGGAAACATCGGAGTTTGAATCGCCGTCGACAATGGCCGCACGCGCACGATCGGCAAAGCCAGTATCTGCGCGGTAGTCGAGCGCCCACTGCTGGAACGACTTCGATTCGTCGCCTTCCGATTCCCGCGCTCCCATCAACCAATTCGCGAGACGAATCGCCATTCGAACTCGCGTGATGCGGCGGGGATCTGCTTTCGCCAGTGCGTGCGATTGGAGCTCGTCGGCTCGCTCCCAAACGGAAGAGCTCGCCGCAGCTTTGGCTCCAGCGAGCTCTTCGAGGAGTAGAGCCGAGAGACGACTCATCTGGCTTTCGAATCCCGAGGGAAGGAATCGACTCCGATCTGCTCTCTCGGCGGTATGAAGCGACGCCGATAAAAGCTCGTCCGCCTCCTCCACGAGTGATCGGATCGACGCATAGCCGTCTCGCTCGAGCATACGCCCGAGAATTCCCTCGGAAGCGTCGGCCCAAGCGGTCGCCTCTTGCTCTGAGATCGGGCCACCCACAAACGATTCGACGCGGACCGCCGCGCGGGCGGCGGTCATATCGTCTTTGGCGTCGCCACCGAAGAGGACACGCAGTACGACTCCGATCGCAATCGGAGCGACGGGTTGAGGTTGGAGTATGCAGCCGAATATTCGCCCAGCGAGAGCCCCTTCGCTCTCCTCGACTGCGGAAGCCAGTGACTGCGCCTCGTCGGTCGAGAGCGCCGACACACGCGGCCTCGTGCCCTCTTCGAGCGCCCATTCGAGGAGGGACGACGGATCACGTCTTCCACCCTTCATCCCTAAGGATGACTGAAAGATGTGCTTCCAAGCTGTCTCGGCTTCGAGATAGCCACTCGGCACGGGGGCGAAGCCCGCTGCAGGTATGCACTCAAGCAGCTTGCCGGCCACCCACGCGTGTCTCTCGACCAAACGGGGGTCGATCCAGTTCGCCCGAAACTGATGCTTCAAAATCTGCCAGGGCTCGATCGAGAACAGATGCCTCTGTGCCAGCTGCGAGACAACGTCCGCCCCAAGCTCCATTTCGTCGAGCGATGTCAGCACGACCAGGCGCTCCCCGGCATTGCGCGCATCGCTGATTCGCTCACGAATCTCTAAGACGGAGTCCGAGTAGGCCAGTGCGAGCGTTTCGCTGTTGATTGCGACCGAGTCGACCGGCTCGGAGACTGAGTTCGTGCGAATTCCGATCACGGTCGCATCCCGAAATTTCTCGAGTACCGAGCCAATCTGCGCGCGGATCAGAGCTGGGGTAGAAGTAGTCATTGCGTTAGTCGGTCTTCGGAGTCTTGGAAGGAATCCGTTTCAGCTTCCACTCAAGGTCGATCCTGAGTTCGGAGTTCTCAGTCAGCTTCTTCTCGAGCGCGGCTAGGACGTCTTGCAGATCGTCGACAGCGAGATCCGCCTTTGAGCGGGTTTCGATGACTTCGTCGCCAGGAGGCTGCGGCGAAATGTTGCTCGCGAGAAGCCGTGTCGCGTCGCCTTCGATTTTCCGCAGTCTCTCGGATAGCGCCACCGCATACTCGTCGTGACTCAAGGCGTCGCGCAATTGATCACGAATCCCCTGGGCAGCGGCTGCACGTTCATCGTTGAGACCCAGGGCCCCATCGATGATTTCGAACTTGGTCTGGGAAATGGCGGAGACGATCGGTCCGGCATTCTTGAAGCTCGTACCCATCGCGTCGGCAGACGTCTCCATCTCGGCGGATGCGAGAACGGAAACTCGGGTCGATTCATCCGAAGTAGCCAGCGTCCGAACGAGAAAGAGTACAGCTCGGGCTGTTGTGAGCCTGGCCGATGTGTCTGCAGCGACTCCGTAGTCTGCTGATAGGGACTCAACCCGATCGTGAACGGCTTGGCAATCGGCAAGTTGAGGGATGATCTCCTGTTCGATTTCCGCCAACATCGAAGTCAGGTTGGTCGCGTTGAGCAACGGCGAGATCGCCAAGCCGAAGATCTTCGCGACCCGGTGACATGCCTCATCCCAGACTTCTGTTTCCGGGAGAGCCTGCTCTCGTAGCTCCATGTCATCGGTGAGCTTGTCGAGCTCGGGCTGACATGCACCACCGTGTAGGAAGAAGGAGCGGTTCGATTGATCTGCGTAGAGCATGATCAGCAAGTCTTGCGTCGCTTGCGTGAGACCCATCGCATTTGGCAGATCGACTGCCTCGCGGAGCTTTGCGACGGTGACTTGGTCGCTGCCAACGTGCCGCTGAAAGTGCTTGTACCAATTGCGACCGATCACAAAATGGGTCTCGCCCATCTCGCCGATCTTCAAAGGCACGGCAGCGCTCCTCATCAGATCCCGAAGGCTTCGGTCGACGTCGATTCTGTCGTCGGGGCTGAGACACGCGCGCGCGACCTGCTCTTGGATTCTCCGCAGACTGTTGAGCTTCAACTCCTCACTCAAGTCGGGGCTGCCGGGGAACTGACCTTCGAGGAGCTGACCGAGGAGCTGTTCGAAGGAGTCCTTGAGGCTCATTCCTGTTGGCGGCCGGGGGGTAAATGATGGATCGAGCGATTGGAAGTGCTCTGCGAGACTATGTGTTTCGTCGACCGCACCCGGATCCGAAGCATCAGCTCCGTAGGCCACCTCGAGGTAGCGAATGATTTTGTTCCGAAGCTGACTTCGCCTGTTGTCGAGAGAGACTCTTGCTTGTGAGCGGTCGAAATCAGAGAGGTGATTGGCATATTGCCGGAGTGAATCGTCGCTCTTCAGCACCTCATCCAGCTTGACGAGCGTACCAAGGTCATTCTGCGCCTGCTGGCTCAGAAATGACGGCAGCCAGACGAGCGTGCGGGATGTCTTCTCCTTGGCTCGGAAGTCGTCGAGCCGATTAAGATCCTCGAGCGGGGAATGACCTGCATCATCGAATGGGAAATCCAACACGATCTTTCGACTATCAGATCGCGCCGCTAGAGACTCATTCGGAAGCTCGCGAACGTTTCCGAACACCACCTGGAACGACCGCCTGGCCCCCTTCCAAAGATGCTCATGGGAGATGAACATCTCGCCGGTTTCCTGGATCCCGATCTGCTCAAAGAGGAGCTGTCGGATCTTTCGGCGGCGATTTCCGGTGTTGTCCTGTCCCTTGGCGTTCTCGAGGATCGACTCGGTGTCAACGCCGGTCAGTTGGATGTTGATGACGGGGTCCTGTTCGTCCCCGATCTTGATCTCGCCGACCTGGCTCGCCCAGTCACGAACTTTGCCCAACACCATCTGGCGCTCGCGACCCGGGATCGGCGACCTCACGCTTCCATGATTGAGAGCCGAGAGGCGTTCTGCGTTGAGGGCTTTGAGCGACCCAACCTCAGGAACCAATGCAGATAGAAGAAGCGTTTTGATCAACCGATCATCAGCGAAAAATGCCATGGACTTGGCGTCGTCTCGCGGGAGCGTGTCGACCTCGCCGGGCGCCAGCCCGTGCGCGTTCTCGAGCATCGGCCGCAGTTTCTGCTGATAGAGGCGCTTTGCACTCTCGAAGTGAATTCGCATTCCTTCAGTGAAGGGCTGATCGCTTTGCGCGATCACATCATAGAGATCGCCGACAGGTACGATCTGGCCGAGCTCGAGCGTATCTCGCTGGTCGACCAGCAACTGAACCATGACCTTGAGAGCGGTTCGCTCGCGCTGAAGCACGGAGGACACCGCAATCAAGGTCTCGATCAACGCCGGGCTGAACGGATAGACCTTTCGAAACGCTTCACGATCCGCGCTTTCCGTCTGCAGGATGTCGAGCACGCCTTCTCGGGTCTTCTCCGTCTCAAGCCACGATTGCTCGATCTGCTGACGAGCGGCCTC
>Ga0316209_1001155_pt1 | contig 30821 bp, 27 predicted proteins | sample 6monopyrite_MG_FD_204945 | JGI IMG/M metagenome (GOLD analysis project Ga0316209, IMG submission 204945) | Microbial mat bacterial communities from mineral coupon in-situ incubated in ocean water Damariscotta River, Maine, United States -... | ecosystem: Environmental > Aquatic > Marine >...
GAACTATCTTAGTTTTCATGGCACTTCCTCTCTATGATTGGTGATCTACAAAATCCAATCTGGCACATTACGATACCGTTGGGGAGGGAGAGTCCATTCCATTATTAGATTGCACGCAGTCTAATGCATTTGAGTTTTGTTTGTGTGTTGTCCATAATCCTAGCAGGCACATGGATTGCCTGCGACATTTATTTGCTAAGGGAGTAGCATTTTGACCAATTCAAAACAAAATATGAAATCAGCAGTTATGCACCATGAACATTCAAGTCATAGTCATCAATGAGACTTTCAGTCGGTATTTTCAAACCATGATGCAGGTCTCTAATCATCGCCAGTGTGAGTTTACGTTTATAGTTTAATATCTCTGAGACGCGACCTGAATGCCCAATATAAGGTGTCAAATCTTTATCAATCAAACCAGATTGTTCCATCCGAAAACGAATAGCTTCAATGGGATCGGGTGCATTAACAGGATGGTATTTCCCTTCATAACTTTCCACAAGCGTAGCAAGAATATCCAGTTCATCACCCTCTGGTGAATCTTTCTTAGCATCCATTAACTCATCAACTCTAGCTAATGCTGCTTCATAATCTGCTTCAGTTTTAATTGGTTGAATATCCATTACACTGTCTCCACATCTATTTCATCATATTGAGCATGAGTGCCAATAAATCGTATATATACAATCCCGTATGGGTAGTTAATTTTAACAATCAACCGGTAATGATTACCTTTGATGTTAAATACAACACGACTATCTTTTAAGATACTTGCGCTCTTGAATTGAGCTTTAATATCCTGAGGATTAGTCCAATCTGCTTTCAACGCTTCTTCATGCCATGCTTCTAATGAAGCTTGTGCATTAGAATATTTCGAATTGGATTCCCAAAATGCACGCAACGTCCTTTTTGCTATTACTCGCATTCAGGTATCTTTCTCTTCATGCTCCCATTATGGGAGGTTGTCGGCGTAATGTCAATATTCTAAAGAAATAAATTGGACACTACCTGTTGATCAGGTCAAGTTAAATTCACAGTGCATTTTACATTTGCATGCAATATTCTATTTTTCACTTCGTATTTTCCAACAAACACAAAGGAGGAATCACCGCCAAAAATTCGACCAGTTTCGAGAACTGCGACTCCATAACCGCCATTATCCATATTTGAGACAAACTCAACCCCATACAATGCTTCTATCATTTATCGATCCTCTTACTTTTATTTTACTGTGTCGGAAGAATGTATAACCCTAGATAGCAACTGCCTAATTTCAAACTCTTTAATTAACAACCCTCGATATCTTTTTAAGAATTTCTTTGCTTTCACCAAACTTGCATATTGCATCGCAATCATTCCGTAAATCAGAAAAGAGTATGTAATGTATTTCAATATCACAATTTTTTATTGATGGTCGCTGCAATTGCAATATGACTTCTTTCTCTCGTTTATCTGGAATAACAAGATACAAAGACGGGGGATTGTTTGGAAAAGAATAATACAAATCGTTAAGTCTTAATATCCCAGAATATATTGAAGTGCTCTTTTCTACCTCAAATGCACAAGCAATATTATTTGTATCTTTATCAAACCACACCACATCAATAAGGGTAATGGTCTTATATGTATCTTTATCAACTTCAATGTCTGGAAATTTATCAAGACTGATAAAAGATAAACTTTTCCCATTATGGCATCGAGACCTGTCATTTGCTGCTGCGATTACGTCATATCCAATTGAAGCACCGATTGTCAGGATGTGATGCTGCATTTCTGTATGAAGGTCTTCTTCCTCCATTTCACTAACAACTTCCTTATGCCTTTTTTTAATCTTCTTTTCAATTTTTTCTCTTTCTTCATCAGAAAGATGGTCGTCACTAATTAATAATTTCTTTTCACCCACATCAAACAAAAGACCAGCAAATGCCCCAAGGTCATTTGATAGTTCAGATTTTAATTCATTATTTTTCTCTATAATGACTTCTCTCATTCGAAGATACTCAGACCATGAGCCAAGCTTGACCTTATCTTTGAATAGAGCATTGAAACCATTAACAATGGCGGTATTACACGGCGGAATAATAGTAGGATGTAGAAAGTAAAGGATACTTGCAACTGCTGGACCTAGACCTTTTATTTTTCGTTGATCTAGTAGAATAATTTCCTTAATTATTTGTTCTTCTTTTATAGCATTTATACATTTTTCAAGAAATTGACCAAAAACTATTTTGTTTGATTCGTTTTCATATATGTCTGGTATTCTTAATTTCGGTTTCCAATAGAATGGGTGTGACGCACCCTTGAATACTTGTTTTTGCTCTGTAATACAATTTAATACGAATTCTAGAGATGAACCTTTGAAGTCATTACCGAATTTTCCATTTTTAATATCTTGTATGACATCAAACACTCCCCTTCTGATAGAGCGGAATGCTTTCAATCTGTCGTCATTATTTACAAACCAACTGTTATAAACAGTTTCTTCGTCATCTTTGTAATTCTTTATTATAGACTTTAGATCTTGAGACATAATTCTCATCCATAGCTTTATGCCTATTGATTAATAGACTGAATATATCCACCAACAGCTTCCCAACAAAATTTCATATAACCACAACAATAACCTGATTATTAAAAAGTAGGAAATTTAAACCACACAATCATTTCCGATAATATTACTCAGATATTTTCTGATAATTTTTGCAGATGCCGGATAACCCATCTAGAAACCTTTTTAGCGGAAGGTTGGAAAGCTGCTGGTGGTGGTTTGGTGGAAGATGGTTGGATTGCGGTCTTCAAAGGAACAAGTTTCCAGCTTATTCATAAATCTACAATGAAAACAGGTGAATCAACAACCAATCTCATTTTTAGCCTGTTAACAATAGTTATGATTACTTCTGAACACATAATACGACTAAATAACGATAAGCCTGTAACATGGCAAAAAAGAGCTAGATTTTTTGTAGAGTAGCGGATAAGTAGCGGAATAAAAAAACAAAAGGGCTAGAGAAAACTCTAACCCTTTGATTTAAATGGCGTCCCCAAGGGGATTCGAACCCCTGTTGCCGCCGTGAAAGGGCGGTGTCCTAGGCCGACTAGACGATGGGGACATATTTGAACGCGGTTTCTGGTGGAGCTAGGCGGGATCGAACCGCCGACCTCTTGCATGCCATGCAAGCGCTCTCCCAGCTGAGCTATAGCCCCGCAAATACGAAGCCGGAACTTTACGTGATGGCATCTATCATGTCAAGAAAATATCAGGCAAAAGCATAGAAAACAGGCTCTAACGGCCTATTTCAGTTACTTTTTTTCAAGCTTCGCCCAAGTATCTCTCAACGTTACAATGCGATTGAATACCCGCTTACCACCCGCAAGCTGAATCTTATCCAGACAAAAATAACCTTCACGTTCAAACTGAAATTGCTCACCCACCTTGGCGCCAACAAGCCCAGCTTCAACAACGCATTGCGTTAAGGTATGCAGCGATTCGGGGTTTATAAACGCCTTATAGTCTGTGCCCTCACCCGCCGAATCAGGCGTTGGATGATTAAACAAACGATCATACAATCTGATTTCACAATGTTCGCCATGCTGCACTGAAACCCAGTGGATTACTCCTTTCACTTTTCGACCCACTGCATCGGCACCCAGAGTGTCAACATCATAGCTGCAACGCAACTCGACAATCTCTCCCTGGTTGTTTTTAATCACTTCATTGCAACGGATAACATAACCATAACGCAAACGTACTTCGCCGCCACTCACCAATCGCTTGAATTTTTTATTAGGTGCCTGTTCCAAAAAATCATTGGCATCGATATAAATCTCTCGAGCAAAAGGCACTTTCCGGCTGCCCATCTCAGGCTGCTGTGGATGATTAAGTGCATCGATCTCTTCGACCTGCCCTTCCGGATAGTTTTCAATCACCACTTTCAAAGGATGAAGTACCGCCATACGACGTGGTGCATTGGCATTCAAATCCTCACGAATGACATTTTCCAAAACACCCATTTCAATCAGATTGTTGGAACGTGTCACACCAATGCGCTCACAGAAATCGCGTATCGCTGCGGCGGTGTAACCACGACGACGCAAGCCCGCAATAGATGGCATGCGCGGATCATCCCAGCCTTCAACATGACCTTCATCAACCAACTCAGTAAGTTTGCGCTTGCTCATCACAGTGTATTCAAGATTGAGCCGAGAGAATTCTATCTGTTGTGGATGGCAAGGAGCAGTGGTGTTTTCCAGCACCCAATCGTACAAAGGACGATGATCTTCAAACTCCAGGGTGCAAATCGAATGCGTAACGCCTTCTAGTGCATCCGATAACGGGTGAGTGAAGTCATACATCGGATAAATACACCATTCTTCGCCTGTCTGATGGTGAATGACACCATGACGAATCCGATACAGTGTCGGGTCACGTAAATTCATATTGGGCGAAGCCATATCAATTTTGGCGCGCAATACACGTGCGCCATCCTCAAGCTCACCTGATCGCATTTGGGAAAACAAAGCAATATTTTCTTCCACGGAGCGACTACGAAATGGACTGTCACTTCCCGCTTCAGTTAATGTACCACGAAATTCACGCACCTGATCTGCACTCAAATCACAGACATAGGCTTTACCTGCGCTAATTAACTCAACTGCAAAATCATACAGCTGTTCAAAATAATCAGAGGCATAAAATTGATTTCCACTCCAGTCGAAACCCAACCAGCGCACATCATCTTTGATCGATTCTACATACTCGATGTTTTCTTTATGCGGATTGGTATCGTCGAAACGTAAATTACAACTGCCCGAAAAATTTTCCGCAACACCGAAATTAAGACAGATCGATTTGGCATGACCAATATGTAGATAACCATTTGGCTCCGGTGGAAAACGCGTTACTACGCGGCCATCATTCTTACCAGTACTAACATCTTCCTGAATGACTTTGCGAATAAAGTTCGTCACTTGTGGACGGTCATCATTACTCATAACAAAAATTACTCATTTGTTGATTTGTTAATCACATTTAAAAACGTACTGAGAAAATCAGCTACTCGCCTCTGTACGTTTCTGGATAAACTCAAGTGCCTTGTCGATACGACGCAGGCAAGCATCCTTACCTACCAGTCTCAACGTAACATCAATACCCGGTGATGCCGCACGACCACAGACTGCTACTCGCAGTGGTTGAGCGACCTTGCCCATTTTCACATCAAGCGATGCAGCCACAACATCTACCGCTTGATGCAGGCTCTCATCACTCCAGTCATCAAGCTGTGCTAACACCTGCTGAATTTTTCGCAACGGCTGCTCAGCAACCGGACGCAAATGTTTCTTTGCAGAAGTCTCGTCAAACTCATCGAAGTCCTGATAAAAGAACGCACTGATTTCCGCCATCTCAACCAATGTAGTGGCACGCTCAGCCTGTACCTTTATCACTTCGTTAATATCCGGCCCTTCACTGGGGTCTATACCAAGCCGTCCAAGATGCGGTCTCAAGTAACCGGCAACATGTGATGGATCACTCTCTTTCAAGTAATGCTGATTAAGCCATAAAAGTTTCCCTGAATTGAATACAGAAGCGGAATTATTGACATCCTTCGCATCAAACAATTCAATCATTTCATCCAGACTGAAAACCTCCTGGTCACCGTGAGACCACCCTAGTCTCACCAGATAATTCAACAATGCTTCAGGAAGAAATCCTTCATCATGATATTGCATAACGCTAACTGCGCCATGTCGCTTGGAAAGACGCTTACCGTCTTCACCTAGAATCATTGGCACATGAGAATATACTGGAACTTCCGCACCCAATGCTTTGAGGATGTTTATTTGTCGCGGTGTATTATTTAAATGATCATCGCCACGAATAACGTGTGAGATACCCATATCCAAATCATCCACCACTACACTTAAATTATAGGTCGGTGTGCCATCAGGACGCGCTATAATCAGATCATCGAGTTCGTTATTTTTAAAAACAACCCGCCCCTTGACCATATCTTCAACGACCACCAAACCCTCTGGTGGATTCCTGAAACGCACCACAGGTTTAATGCCTTCCGGTGCAGCATCTTCCATATCACGGCAACAACCGTCATAACGCGGCTTTTCTTTGCGCGCCATTTGTCCAGCCCGCAACACATCCAAACGTTCTTTTGAACAATAACAATGATAAGCCTTGTCATCATCAAGCAAAGTTTGAATCACTTCCTGATAACGATCCAGTCGATCAGTTTGCTTGAAAGGCCCCTCATCATACCCAAGCCCCAACCAGGTCATGCCTTCAAGAATGGCATTAACAGATTCTGCCGTTGAACGCTCCAGATCCGTGTCTTCGATACGCAGCACAAACAATCCGCCATGCTTGCGCGCATGAAGCCAGGAGAACAATGCCGTGCGTGCTCCGCCTATGTGCAAGTAGCCCGTCGGACTAGGTGCGAATCGCGTTCGTATGGTCATAATTTCTTCCATGTTGAAAATGCGCCTATTCTAACAGCTCAGCAGAAAAATGCAGAAAACAAAAGCAATTCTAAAAAATAAATATTTAAAGAATACTGTTATTTCAGACACTAAAAAAAGAAAATTACGCCATGATATAATGGCACACCAATTTATCCATCGATCCTCAGCAAGGGGGAGCCATGACAGCCTGCTATATCACAGGCAAAGGCATGCATGCCACAGATGCAACCTGGAATTTCAAGACTGCCATCATCAAGGCGCTCGAAGAAACCGGCCTGGGCTATGACACCCGCTTTCGCTATTATCAGCAACAATTTCCAGACCTTGAAACTGAGCAGCTTGCCCGTTTGATCTGTGACCCGATGGAAGACTACGATAAAGACTGGCCAGCCTTCCTGAAAAACAAACCCTCAACGATGTCGAAACAAGAAGCTGCTACCCGTTTTATGTTAGAGCGGGACAATAAATTTATAGCCCAAGCACAGTGCGCAATTGCTTGCTACGACGAAGCGGGTTTCGGCTCAGGAGTTAATGCAATGCGTTTTTTATATGCGGGGAAAGCTGTACTAGGGTTTATCAATTGTAAGTTTCAAACAAATACGCTCAACATATCAAATATTTTACAATTAAAACTAAGCTACCCGAATCTATTCACACTGTATGAATATGCTGATTTAGAAGAGTTCTCCACGGTAAGCAACAATTGGCTCAAAACAAATTTAAACACGTTTTAATACAACAACTAATTCACTAACAAAGCCCATTTCGCCATGAGATTAAGGTTTTTACTCACTTCACTCTCAAGGTGCTCTCTATTACCTTCTTTACCGACAGAACTTGCTGAAAATTTAATGTCTTCCAACACCCCTTCACTCTGAAGATGCGCCATTTTATTTACAAGCCCTTCCAAATTTTCAGTCCCATCTAAAAATGGAAGTAAATACATAGCAAAAGTATTTAACCTGGCATTTTGATGACACAGGTTTATTACATCGGGGCCTGATTTAGCTTGAAACCTCGAAAATGAACTCGCCTTCGGATAATTATCAACTTCTAATTTGGGTACAGGATTGTCAGCTGATAATTCTATAAAGCCATTTGAATAGGCTCTTAACAACCAAATTTTCAACTGATCGATCACATCATCAGACAAACTGATTTTTTGCTGAACAACAGTCTCGCAGAGCTCATCAAAACTGGCGGCCATCGGCCTGGTGTTAACAAGATGCCTCATCACTACTCGCAAAACGGGATGACGAATATCAATACTGGCACCCGTATCATTTTTATATTTTTCAGCTGAATTATCAACAACCTCCTGAAAATGCGAAAGCGCAGAAACATAGACCCCTTTCATGTTGGCCTGTTCGATCGTTTCATTCAACGGCTTACCTGCATGACAAAAAAGTGTTTTTCGAAACATTATGTCTTTTACAAAATCACCGTATTGCTCCTGCTCAACAACACTTTCACCAAAGCTACAAATCGAATCCCAAGTATCATGCGGGAACTCATCAAACTGTCTGCGAATAAAATCAGCATCCCCGAGATATTGCAGCCCTAAATCAGCCGCATCATCAGCTATCTTATGAAATAAAACTGGCTCATTAAAGATATCCAGGTACTCATGCGCTAGATAAGAATCATCAGTAATATCTAACACCGATCTTAACTTTTTAAGCACAGCACCTTGAACAGTACTGGATAAAGGAACGGACTCCAGCATGAAAGAAAAAAACTTTCTTGCTGCATCTACACGTTCCTGTGTATCAGTGATATTCCTGACATGATAAAGCATCATGTCGCGTACCTTTAACAAATAATATGCGCCTGGGTATGTATTGTGGCTAACATACGCCACACCTTTTTCAGAAAGGTTCTGCTTACAAACCTCCATCAATTTATTTTTAACCTCTTCAGGCACCCAGGAATAAATACCGTGCGCAATGATGTAATCAAACTCACCAAAGCTAACATCTATCTCTAAAATATTTTTTTGAAGAAATTCAATGTTATCAATGCCCAAACCTTCTACTACAGACTGAGCAATATCAATTTGATGTTGCGAATAATCCACACCAACAAAACGGCCTCCTGGCAGGCTGGTCGCACATGAAATAAGACTGCCTCCCGTACCACAACCAATTTCCAACACACGGCAGCCGTCGATATCAGCTACGTCCAACCCAAGTAATTTACCTATTGCAGCAATTTGACGAGGATGTGTCCCATGATAAACACGAGAGGAATAGGGTAATTCATCGTAGCTTTCAACTGTCATTAACTCATCTCTCGATTAAACTAAAAAAATATGGGACAACTAAGCGCCATATATATCGCCTCGCCAAAAAGAAAAATTAACTTCATTTGATAGCGCTGAAAATACTTTGGGCGACTCAATAACAAGGTCCGTGCTCACATCGATCACACTAACCGTACCATCCGTCGGATTGGGAATGAATAGATAACTCTTAGAGTCATCTTCAGAGTAGAAAGCAAGAGGCCGACGACCACAATCAGCAACTCCCACAGTAATTTTTTTAATACATTTAAGGTCAGATATCGTAGACACGTCATAGACAAATACTGAATCAATATCCAGGTTCTCTTTCTGCACACCTTTACCCGTTGCAGCTGTTGTCACATACAACTTATTGCCATCCGGACTAAAACGATAGGTGCTGGGGTACACATCTGGAAGATCCTGAGTTGCTATCACCTTGCCAGCTTCAATATCGATAACTGCAAGACGCCCGATAACATGCTCCGAATCAGTTTTGCGATCTGCACCTTTACCAATGAGAAAACGACTATCTGGGGAAAGAAGTATATTACTACAGCCCTTCAATTCGATACGCCCTTCAATGACATTAGTGATCGGGTTTATAACTGCGACCGTTCCATAACCATTATTAAAACAGTAAATCTTACCAGTAAAAGACGAAAATTCCATTCCATGAGGAAAAGCGTTATTAGGGATGCTCTGCCCCTCATCTTTCTCTTTTTCACTTTCACACAGATTAATCGTATCAATAACTTTAAGAAAAGTTCCGCCATCTTCTGGGTCGTTGCCAATAACAGAAATAGTTCCATCTAGAAGATTACTGACAAATGCACGTCGTGGCATATCGGGTGCTTTATCAGATGGCGCAGTAAATGCAGTAACATGGTGCCCCCTGCCTACACAGATTGTTTTAACCAATTCAGGCGCATCATTGACAGGGTTTATTACCGTGACAGATGAACCGGTATCACCACAATTCAAACTATCATTACCCGTTTTCTTATCCCCATCATTCATAAACCAGACAAAACCGCAGTCTGAATCACGATAAGCATAGGCTGGAAAAACATCACTGGGAAGCTGTGATATCAATGCAAGCTTTTTACTTTCCACATCAAGCACAATTGCTTGTCCATCATTACCAACACCAATAAACACAGGACACTTATCAGCATCTTTACCGCTATGCTCACTGACCTGAATAGAATCAACCTTAAAAGACTCATCTGACTCAGATAAAACCGAAACAGTTCTTTGCTCATTATTATCAGCATGACAAACCAAAGCCCAACTACTCAGAATAGCATTCATTTAAACATTCCCCACTTCATTTTCTCGACATATTTCAATTAGTTTAAATCTGGCGCAATATCATAGCGCTGTCGTATTAAATCTTGCTGCGCGGCCACTTGCTCAATATCTAGAATGACACGAGCTCTGTTTTCAAATTCAATTTCATAAAACTTCCTATCTCCAACTGATTTGAACGCATTCCGCACGTCATCTAAGTTAGCTATTTCCTTACCATTAACTTTCATAACTCGGGTATTTTCAACTCTACCACTATAGCCCTTATTTGCCGCCACATCATAGATATCACTAACGATCACAAGCTCATCCATACCCTCAATCTCACCATCAACAACACCTATATACTGACGAATACTTATCGGTGTATTTTTTCCCAAACTCAGGAAATAGCGTGGCTCTACAGCACGAAACACCAAACCGCCCACTTCAAAGTAACGTGGCTTCTGATCAAATTGGGGCATTTTTGGAATGACTGTTGACCCAACTGGCTTTAATAAAACATTAATTTTTTTCACTTTTCCATTACGTTTTATTGTTAGCTCTATTTCTTCACCAACCTGACGGGTCATTACATAATAACCCATACTAATTTTACCATCCCCACGGAAGGGGACACGCCCGTCATTAAAAACTGGATGGCCTTCAATAGACATCACCACATCTTCAATCTCCAATAAACCATCTGCACTACTGCCTTTTCCAATAAGTAAAATTCGCACACCGCTCTCTTCTGCACCCATATCCATGGATCGTCTAAATGAAGGATTTTCCATTGGCTGCATATAAACACCCAAACCTGGCATACCATTTACCTCATCATCTTCCAAATCTTTAATAAACTGATTGATTACCGGGGCAGGAACAAAATAACCTATCGATTGGCCGCTACGAGAACGTTGTGTCGCCACACCAAGACTCGCTCCAGTTCGATCAGAAAACACAGGCCCACCCGAATTACCAGAATTGATTGCCGCATCCGTTTGCACCATTAAACTACCCATATTGCTGTGCGTATAGATCATCATATCTATACGGGACACTACACCCTCTGTATACGAAACCTGATCTCCACCAGTTGGATACCCTACTGTAACAACTTTCTCACGTAATTCAGGTAAGGCATCAAAAGCGATTTCTTTAACATCCGGCTTCAAAGATGAATCAATCAACTCAACCAAGGCTAAGTCAACTTGATGGTTTACAGCCTTTATTTGCGCATCTGCCTTTTCAGCAATACCCGGAAACTCAATCTGTATATACGTTGCATCAGCGATACAGTGCGCATTTGTCAAAATACCTTCCGCAATAAAAAAACCTGAACAAACAATTTTTTGAGCACTGCTCTTTGCCCATGGACGTCGCATGTCCCAGGCTTGCCGGGTAACAAATAACTTAACAACAGACTTGCTGGCCTCTGAAAGATCTATAGCCTGCACCTGGACCGGCATGATCACTAACGATAAAAACAGCGTAAACAAACAATATGTGACAATTCGACCAACCACAGTCTGCGCATTATAATTACGATCATTCCTCAACATTATTTTATTCCCATCAATTAGTTACTTCCAACTCAAAATTGAGTTTCCATGGTGATTCTATTCACTTATTTCTATAAATAGCCCCTAAGATATGGCGGCTATTTTCAAACAAACCTTATCTGCACACTGCCTGCCCTGTAGCAACACACAAATAAAAAAGCAGCTGGCACTAGACCAATACACGATGTCATGGGAGAATTAGCATCATTTTCGGCGAGATGTAATAAAAACTGCGCCGCCTGTCTTTATACGAGCATATACAGCATGAAAGCAAACTCTATTAAAAATATCTTCAAATTAATACTCAAATCAAAAACTCAGCATAACAGCCTTCAACAACCAACCAAAACATTGATGAGCAAACTTTTATTCACCACATTTTTGCTGGGGATACCTACGCTGGCTTGGGCAATGACCGGTAATGCCAATAAGGTTGACTTTACTGACACCACCTTCGCAATGATTGCATTGTTTGTTTTCATCCTCGCCTACAGCATGGTTATCGCGGAAGAGTTTCTGCACATGCGTAAATCAAAACCTGTCATGTTAGCGGCGGGTATCATTTGGGTACTGGTTGGCATGGCCTATCTGGCTCAAGGTGATACATCGACACCTTCAGCGATCCTCAAACATAACCTGCTAGAGTTTGCAGAATTACTGCTTTTCCTACTTGCCGCCATGACCTACATCAACACCATGGAAGAACGCAGAATCTTTGAAAAATTACGCAGTAAACTCGTTTCATCAGGCTTTTCCTTACGTACCATTTTCTGGCTAACGGGCTTACTCGCTTTTATCATGTCACCTATCGCTGACAATCTAACCACCGCACTGGTGATGGCTGCCGTTGTCATCGCCGTCGGTGCAAACAATCATAAATTTGTCTCTGTAGCCTGCGTCAACATCGTTGTTGCCGCCAATGCCGGTGGTGCATTCAGCCCATTTGGCGATATTACAACGCTGATGGTCTGGCAAAAAGGCATCGTTGAGTTCACGCAGTTCTTCGACTTAATCATCCCTTCGCTGGTGAATTGGCTGATTCCAGCACTGCTAATGTCGCTCGTTATTTCTAAATCAAAACCTGACGCGATGACAGAGACTGTGAATATCAAACAAGGCGGCATCGTCATTATCTTTTTATTCCTGGGAACCATTGCTACGGCAGTGTCATTTCATAACTTCCTACACTTACCTCCCGCAGTAGGCATGATGACTGGACTTGCTGTACTGAAAATTTTCAGCTATTTCATACGTCGTGACGATATTTCCAAATCTGCCATGCAAATCAACGGGCCAGAAAAAGCCCGTAGTATTCTCCAAGAAGAACCCTTCGATATTTTCGAACAGCTAAGACGTGCTGAGTGGGATACCCTAATGTTTTTCTATGGTGTCATTCTCTGTGTGGGCGGCTTGGGCGCTTTGGGTTATATGACACTGGTCTCGGAATACCTTTATGTTGATCTTGGCGCCACCTGGGCCAACATTTCTGTCGGAGTCATCTCCGCCATTGTCGACAATATCCCTGTCATGTTTGCCGTACTAACAATGAGCCCTGATATGTCTCTCGGTCAATGGTTGCTGGTCACACTCACAGCAGGTGTCGGCGGCTCTTTGTTGTCCATCGGTTCTGCAGCAGGTGTTGCCTTGATGGGTCAGGCACGTGGTGTCTACACTTTTTTCTCACATCTAAAATGGGCTTGGGCGATTGCCCTTGGTTATATTGCCAGCATCTGGGTTCATCTCTGGATCAACGCGGACTTAATGTAAGAACGATTCTGGGATCAATTCAACAGAATATGAAATTGATGCAAACTCACAAGACATTGGCCGACACAGAGCTGTGTCGGCCAATGTCTATTTATTTCGGCTCAGATTTATGCCGGGTTTCAATATAATCCTGGTGTCGAATATGCAATAAATCTGCGATTTTACGCACTACATATTCTTCATGTTTATCCATGCATTCATCTGCAAAAACAACCTCCCACAGCATCGCCAAAATCTGCACCTTCTGATCATAAGCATATTCTTTATCAATCAAACTGGTAAATTGATGCAAGGATACAGAATCCGCTACCTCCTGGTCAGCCAACTCCAGTAATTCATCCGTTTGTTCTTTCGACAAATCAAGACGCGTTTGAATAATCTCAATGACCCGCTGTCTTTCTACATCAGAAACATTAAAATCAGCGCGCATTACCTCGATCATTAGCGAAGCGGTCGCCAAATGGAAAACCTGCAACGAACCTTCATCCGCAACCTCTTGTTCTGGCATACGCAAGCGCTGATTAAAAAAATCGACTACCTTTCCAATCATACACTCATACCCTCCAGATCAAATTATTCATTCGACACTCAAGCATCAAGTTTTCTCCACAAACACTGGCCATCACTTTCCTTATCTAAAGCATCCAGACGCTGCTGATGGGCTAACTGTTCCTCTTTACTCGCGCGAATAATCCGCAAGCTTTCTCTGTTCACATCTATTTTTTTCACATCCGCAGATCGCGAGCTTTCAGCCAAATCATGTTCCGCTCCTAATAACAGACTACTCTGACCACCCGTCATGGCTAAATAAACATCCGCCAGAATCTCTGCATCCAGCAATGCACCATGCAAAGTACGCTGAGCATTATCGATATCGTAACGTTTACATAATGCATCCAAACTATTGCGTTGGCCTGGGTGCATCTTGCGTGCTAACACCAATGTATCCGTTACGGTACAATGGCCGTCCAGCCCCCTCCAATCATGAGCCATGCGTTTCAATTCACTGTTAATAAAACCAACATCAAACGGGGCGTTATGAATAACCAGCTCAGCACCGTCAATAAACTCAAGAAACTCTTTGGCAACATCTGCAAAGCGCGGTTTGTCTTCGAGAAATTCATTGCTGATCCCGTGCACATCAATCGCGCCAGAATCAATCTCACGATCAGGTTGTAAATATTGATGATAATGATTACCGGTCAGACGCCTTTTAACCAATTCAACACAACCGATTTCAATAATTCGATGTCCGCGCGTAGCTTCCAGACCCGTTGTTTCAGTATCGAGAATAATTTGTCTCATGTTTTATTTCCCATTATGGAAGCACCTATCTACGCACCATCAATTAACTCGCAGACATTTCATCAATGGCCTGATTTGCAAGCATATCTGCAATCTCATTTTCACAATGACCAGTGTGCCCACGCACCCAACACCACTCTATCTGGTGATGCTCAGTTTCGGCATCCAATATTTTCCATAGATCAACATTTTTTACCGGCTTTTTTGCAGCTGTTTTCCAACCACGCTGTTTCCAACCTACAATCCATTCACTGATGCCACGTTTGAGATATTCTGAATCCGTTGTCAGTTGGACATTACAACCCTGCTTTAATGTTTTCAGCGCCATAATCGCAGCCATCATTTCCATACGATTATTGGTGGTGTCGGCCTCATACCCCTTAATGCGTTTTTCATGGCCATCACTGCGCAATAAAGCACCCCAGCCACCTGGCCCGGGATTACCACGGCATGCACCGTCAGTAAATATTTCCACACTTTTCATTTTCTAAACCTGTTAATTGAAGGTTTGATTAAACCTGCGCAACCTATCATTTTGCGCCCGATTAACCAGCGGGGTTTTATTTGGGTATAAGTGACGATACGTTTTTTTGCTACTAACAGATAAGCCGCGCCAAAAACACTCCACCAGCGCTCACCCAATGTTTCCAGCATTGTCAGGTGTTTCATCAATGTAGTATGTTGCAAAGGCGGCCGAAAAAAATAGCTTCGAGTAACAACCACTTCGTAACCCAATAAAGCCAGCCAATCCTTGATTCTCATCATACTACGAAACTGCCCTGTCCATGGAGCGCTACCCCAACGCGAGCATAACAATCGCCACAAACCCCACATACTCCAAGGATTAAAGCCAAGAATGACAACATGACCTTCGGGCACCAGCACTCTATCTGTCTCACGTAATACCTGATGTGGATCCGTTTCAAACTCCAACGTATGCGGAAGAATCACCACATCAATACTATCCGACACAATGGGTAGCGCATCGGCACAGCCACATAAATTAGGCTGGACACTGTTATTTTCAAGATTAAATATTTCCTGGCTTTCAAGTAAAATTCGATGCGAAACTCGACTGGAACCTGACAATACCTCGCCAATAGGACTACCCACCTGAAGCAGATGATAGCCAAACAGGTCGGGCAGAACCTGCTCCAGCTCCTGTTTTTCTGCCTCAAGTAAAGCCTGGCCTAACTCACGACTATACCAATCCTGCAATGCCTGTCTATCTTGACTGCTTGCACTCTTGCGCTGTTGTGATAACTTGTTTCTGCGACCAAACATATGCCATTAGGATACTTGCAAGCGCCTTCATTGGACAACTATTTTTGCTAGCCTAATTTACAAAAATAGTAGGATATTCAGTACCACACAATATATTCTACAAAGCGGAGCAAAATGCCAAAAAATAATAATGAACGAGTAACAGCCGTACCCGTCTTCAATGACAATTACAGCTGGTTATTGCATGCACCCGACAAACAACAGGTGGCCATCGTCGATCCAGGTGATGCCAGTGTCGTAATCTCAGCGCTGTCAGAATTATCGCTCACACCCTGTGCAATTTTAATCACCCACCATGATCACGATCATATCAGCGGCATCATGGACGTATTGGCTCATTTCCAAATCCCAGTTTATGGCTCAGCTATCGGAAAAATACCCGGCTTAACACATGCACTCAATGAGGGCGATCGCTTCAAGCTGGATAATGGCCTAACATATTCCGTTATGGCAACGCCCGGCCACACCAATGATCATATCTGCTACGTTTCATCTCAAATATTAATCACCGGCGATACATTATTTGCCGGCGGCTGTGGCCGTTTACGCGAAGGCACCGCAGGTCAGCTTTACGATTCTTTATCACGAATACGCGAACTTCCTGAGCAACTGAAAATTTATTGTGGGCACGAATACACGCTGTCAAATCTGCGTTTCGCATTAGAAGTAGAACCTGACAATCAAGCGTTGATAAAACGTTATTCCGAAGTTAAGACTCAACGCAAAAACAAACTCTGCACCTTGCCTTCAACCCTTGCTATCGAAAAAGGAAGCAACCCGTTTCTACGCTGGGATCAGCCTGCTGTTATCGCTGCTGTAGAAAATTATTCTGGACGCAGCATAAAAAACAGTGGCGATGTTTTTGCAATCCTGCGGTATTGGAAAGACACTTACTAAGTTATGAAATAATAACAATATTATCTGGATTCCAGCTAAAGAATATCCTTATAATAGCCGCTTTTAATTATAACCTGATTCATCAAGGTAACTACGCAACATGTTGCATAATAAAAATAAATTTTTGATTTCCTGCGCTCTGCTAAGCTCTATTATTTTACTTGGACTGGGGGGGTGCAGCCTTCAATCTACTGCTCTAAAACCCACGAGTACCGAGCAACCCACCGCCTTAACAGTCAACATCCAACCGTCTTCTTCTAATGGAACCTCAAAAGAACGCAAAACCATTGATGAAGAAAATTCAGCTCACGCCTATAACGAGGACAGTGAGCCCTCAGTTAAAAATTTAGAAACCAGTCCGTCAGCAATAAAACCCGCGGCCAAAACTCAACATGACATTTGGCAACGCATTCGTTCTGGAATGACACTGGAAAATAATCAGCACAAACGCACCACAGCACAAACAAACTGGTACGCAAAACACCCCGGCTATATCAACCGAACCATTGAACGCGCGCAACCCTATTTACACCTGATTATTGAGGAAGTTGAAAAGCGTGGCTTACCCACCGAGTTGGTTTTATTGCCGATCGTCGAAAGCGCATTTCAACCCTTTGCATACTCACATGGTCGCGCCGCCGGTATCTGGCAATTTATTCCTGGTACAGGAAGAATTTATGGACTAAAACAAGACTGGTGGTACGACGGTCGCCGTGACATTGAAGCCTCAACAAAAGCCGCATTAACCTACCTGGAATACCTTAACAAGCGATTTGATGGCGATTGGCTACTCGCCTTGGCCGCTTATAACTCCGGCCAGGGAACAGTAAAAAAAGCCATTAGAAAAAACCTGAAGCGCGGTCGAAAAACTGATTTCTGGTCATTGAAATTACCGCGAGAAACACGCGCCTATGTACCAAAATTACTTGCCATCAGTGCAATTTTCAAACACCCTGAGAACTTTGACATTCAGCTAAAATCAATTGAAAACAAACCCTACCTAAGCAAAGTTGATACCGGTTCACAAATTGATCTAGCACTTGCTGCAGAATTAGCCGACATATCAGTTCAAGAACTTTACACACTCAACCCGGCCTTCAATCGCTGGGCAACATCGCCAGATGGGCCTCATTCACTCTTACTACCAACAGAGCACGCCGACACATTTGTCAGCAACCTAAAACAGTTGCCGGCTTCGAAGCGTATTAAATGGGCGCGACATAAAATACGTGAGGGCCAGACACTCGGCCACATTGCCAATAAATACCACACTACCGTTGCCGTATTGCAACGTGTTAACAAATTACGCGGGAATATGATCCGTGCCGGACGCAACCTGATCATACCGGTTGCCATCAAAAATATGGACAGCTACTCACTCAGTGCCGCCGCACGTACTCGCACTTTGCATAATAAAATAAAAAATAAAACAAAGACCCTCCACAAAGTACGAAAAGGTGACACGCTCTGGGACCTGGCAGTCAAATACCGTACCGGTGTCAGACAAATAGCCAGCTGGAATGGCATCGCACCAAGAGATCTTTTACGCGAAGGTCAGCAATTGGTTATCTGGTCAAAACCACCTCGCGCCAATTCAACAAACATAAGTACAAATTTGAGCGCAATGGCTAACAGTGATCTTACCCAAAAGATCAATTATATTGTCCGTAATGGCGACTCATTAGCGCGCATATCACAAAAATTTAGAGTAAGAATTTCAGATCTCAGGCAGTGGAATTCCTTGCCTAGGAATAAATATTTACAGCCTGGACAAAAACTGACACTTTATGTAGATGTTACAAAACAGTCAGAACGAATCTAGCTGTAAAAATGCTAGATAAAAAAGCATTACATATTTTCATCAAAAAATTTTCTATCAAGCCATAATCTGACGAATAAGCTCTCGTACATTTCCAATTTCAAAAGGTTTATCACACATTGCTGAAACGCCAGCTTGCTGTACCGCAGAGATTTGACTGGCATCGGACTCACTGGTCACCATTAGAATGGGTATTCCAGCCTGATCACTTTCATTACGAACAAAATCGACCAGCGCCTTACCGTCCATTTCCGGCATATTGTAATCAGTGACTATTAAATCAAAAAAATTACTCTTAACAAGCTCCATAGCCTCTCTTCCATTTTTAGCTTCTGTAATGTTTTCAATCCCAATACCGTGAAGTGTTTTTTTAATATGATTTCTGGCCGTCAAACTATCATCCACCACCAACACATTAAGGTCCTCAACAAAACCTTCTTCAAGCTCTACATTTTGTGGTTCAAGAAAATCCAGGGTTGTGTATAAGGCCTTCTGAAGCTGTTCAGTCTCAAAAGGCTTGGGAAGAATAGCCATCACCCCGGCTTGTCGGACAGGATCGAGACTGTGAAAACTTGTTTCACTGGAAATAAGCATAAATGCTATGCTTTCTAATTTTTGATCTGAACGCATAGACTGAACCAAATCAGTACCCGTCATATCAGGCAAATACATGGAACTGATAACAAGGTCTGGAACATCATCCAACATCTCTTCCAATGCCGTTTTACCATCACTGTATGCCCTTACCTTATTAGCACCCAAACCATGCAATTGATCGCCAATCATCTTGCACTGCGTAGATGAAGGCTCTACCAGGATAATATGTAAATTTTCCAGCTTAATATGTTTTTCCATTTTGCCCCCAAGCAACATAAAATTTTCATTGTCCCGCATCCTTTTATCAACATATTAGCAGGCATTAAAAATTCGTGAATATTCGAAGATATCTGTATGATATATCGATCAAAGATAGGACATCTTGAGCATAAACATTCATTATCAATAAAATTTTCCCTCAATATGTATCTTCTGCAAATTTCAGGCTTCCATAAACAGGCACAAGTTACTCAATGCTCAAAATAAAAAACATTCTCATAATCATTGGAATCATCATGGGATTATGGTTTGGTATCAATATTGGTCGCGACGAGCCCTTGCTTAGCAATCCGTTCAACCACAAGCCTTTACAGAAAAAATTTCTGGAGTCAGGTGAAAACCTGCTTGATAAGGGCAGTCAAGCAATTAAAGAAAAATTCAACGATTAAAACGATATGAGCGAAACCAAAGACCTGCGCGACAAACTCGAGCTAGAAGTTGGCACAGCCGACTGGCAACAGCTCAAGCCACATTTTGAACGCGGTGTAATTGTAATCGTGGAGAACGGTCTAGACATCATTGACATCGCGCTACAGATAGCCAGCAACAATACCGAGCAAGTTCAGGAATGGATTACTAGCGGAGCCATTATCAAACCTACGCTGGAACAAATGGAGTTATGGGAACTAAAAGAACTTTCCTTTCGTAGCATCGTAGTCGCGCCTTTTGTTCTAATCCAGAAAATCAACCACTAAGCCATTATTACTCAGGCGCTCACCTCATTCTTACCCTCATCATCATAAAGAAAACACCGTGTTTGATGCGTGTCAGTAATATTGCTTGTTGCAGGATAGTGCTCCCGACACACATTCATTACGCGTGGACAACGCTCATGAAAATGACAACCCTTAGGTGGATTTACCGGCGAAGGTAAATCTCCTTCAAGCTTTATCTTCTCACTTTGCTGCTGTTGATCAATCACGGGAATTGCGGATAATAATGCTTGAGTATACGGGTGCTGCGGATGACTTAAAACCTCTTCGACACGACCACGCTCTACAATCCGCCCGAGATACATGACTGCCACGTCATCAGCAAGATAAGACACAACTGACAAATTATGTGTAATGAACAAATAAGATATGCCTATTTTTTGCTGAAGGTTCTTGAGTAAATTCAGCACCTGCGCTTGAACGGACACATCCAGCGCACTGGTCGGTTCATCACAGACTATTAATTTAGGATTAACTGCCAGCGCACGGGCAATACAGATTCTTTGCCGCTGACCACCTGAAAACTCATGCGGATAACGTAGCTTGGTATCCGAGGGCAAACCCACTTGCCCAAGCAATTCATCAACACGTTGATCGCGTTTTTGCGCATCCGTTTCAATGCCAAGCGCTATCATGCCTTCTTGAAGAATATCCGTCACTCGCATACGCGGATTCATCGATGAGAACGGATCCTGAAATACAATCTGAAAATCAGAACGACGACGACGCAAGGCTTCGCCTGAAAGCTGTCGTAGATCTTGCCCTTCAAAATCGACACGGCCACCCGTTGAATCAATCAAACGCAAGATAGCTTTTCCGATGGTTGTTTTCCCACAGCCAGACTCACCTACCAAAGCCAATGTTTTCCCTTTTTCAATACTCAAATCAACGTTGTCAACAGCATATACATAACCTGCTGTACGTTTAAATAAACCTTTGAGAATAGGAAAGTGAACCTTTAGTCCATCTACATTTAACAGCGTTTCATTAGTTTGATGATTGCTCTTTAATTTCTCCTGATCAAGTGAAGGTTTTTTATCATTCTCAGGCAATTGCTGTTTATGCTCGGCATCATACAAAAAACAACGCACCGTTCTGGTATTCGAATGATCAAACAATAACGGTTCGCTTTGCTGACAAACAGACCAAGCATCATCACAGCGATCAGCAAAACGACATCCACTGAACTGCTTCGTTAATGGGGGTACAGAACCTTTAATCACCGCTAACTTATGATCGCGTTTATCGATATCAGGTAAGGATTCAAATAATTTTTGACTATAAGGATGATTTGGGCTTTTGAAAAAATCATTTCTATTTGATTGCTCAACCACCTGTCCAGCATACATCACCGTGACATTATCAGCCATTTCAGAAACCACACCTAAATCATGCGTAATCATCAACATTGCCATGCCCGTCTGACGCTGCAAATCACGTAATAAATCCAGTACTTGTGCTTGAATCGTTACATCGAGTGCTGTCGTGGGTTCATCTGCCACCAACAATTCGGGTTCACCTGCGAGTGCAATTGCGATCATGACACGTTGTTTCATGCCCCCTGACATTAAATGCGGATATTCAAGTACGCGTTGTTTTGGATCGGGTATACCAACAGCATCAAGTAACTCCAGAACACGACCATGTGCCGCACGACCTTTCAAACCACTGTGTCGCTGCACCGATTCAGAAATTTGATCACCAATCGTCATCACTGGATTCAACGATGTCATGGGCTCTTGAAAAATCATTGCAATCCTATTGCCACGAATTTTTCGCATTGCTACTTCAGGAAGCTGTAGCAGATCTTGACCATCAAGATAAACTTGTCCTGCAGTAATGCGCCCCGCCGGCGCAGGGACAAGGCGCATAATTGAATAGGCCGTCATTGACTTGCCGCAACCGGATTCACCGAGCAGCGCAAGCGTTTCCCCTCGGCGAATATCGAAACTGATATTGTCAACAGCCCGCACTATTCCAGTTGCGGTATCAAAATGGGTTGATAAACCACGAATACTTAGAAGCACATCATTCATAATATTTACACGTTATACACAGCACAATTCTCAGCCCTTTCTAAGCCTGGGGTCAAAAGCATCTCTCACAACATCTGAAAATAAATTCGCTGCCAACACCAATACAAACATAAAAACAAAAGCAGCCATCAACGACCACCATACCATTGGCTCGCGCGCCATTTCCAGTCGCGCACTGTTGATCATATTCCCCCAGCTGTGCATTGATGGGTCTACGCCTACCCCAACATAAGAAAGTACCGCTTCCGCTAACACCAGGCCACTGAAATCCAGCACCACTGAAATCAATATAATATGCATGACATTAGGCAGCAGATGTCGCATGATAATCTTTAATTTACCCACACCAAAAGCCGCCGCAGCCTGAACATATTCAACTTCGCGCAGCTTCAATGTCTCACCACGCAACAAACGGCACAAGCCCGTCCAGCTCGTTATACCTAGAATCAAACAGAGGAATAACAAACGCATATCCGCACGTTCTGCATCAGTAGTAAAAAGATCAGGATTCGCATCAATATAAACCTGTAAAATAAGAATTACCGCTGCAATCAACAATACGCCGGGAATAGAATTTAATGTCGTATAGAGATATTGAATAACATCATCCACCAGCCCTCGAAAATAGCCTGCCATAATGCCTAGCATTACTGCAAAAGGCAGCATGATTAGCGTCGTCAATGTACCAATCGCCAGCGCCGTACGAATGCTTTTTGTCGCCTGATACAATACATCCTGCCCAACTTTATCTGTACCCAATACGTGATACCCTTGCGACAAGCTTGCAGCGACAGCGACCACAATCAACATCACCGATCCGGCGAAAAATACGACATGCCATGGGATTTTTTCTTTACGCCGACAAATTGCGCCAAACACATTTAAAATAGAATCCGAGCGCTTGCGCGCTAAAATATTCAACACTAACAATATCAACGTCGCGGCAATCAACATACCCGCAGCAACACCGCGAATAATCGCCATCAACACATCATTCACGTGTTCTGACTCAGGGTCATTTAAGCTAGCACCACCGTAGATTAGTCGCGGGTGGATTCGCGATTTTTCCCCGTTAGATAACTCAACTGTTTCTTGTGAAAATAAATTTGTTGCTAACGGAGAGGAATAGGTTTTTTCTTCATTCTCTTTTAGAGGCATGATGATGGCATCGAGCACGCTCAAAACCTCAACAGAGTAATGCGTTTCACTATTACTATTTGTTTGCTCCAGTGGCAAACGATAATGCATAGAATCCAGAACGGCAACCACGACATAACTCATTAATACTAACAAGGAAACAAAACCAATTTTACTGCGTATCACCTGTCGCCACGGCGCACGCAGGTGTTCATGACGCATGGCATAGAATACAAATGAAACAACAATAATAATGAGTAGAAAGATAAGTGCATCTGTCCACAACAACACAGGCTTAATCATACGATTCTACCCCTGTCATGAAAGACCTCATGATAATCGCACCCGGGGATCAACCAGCGTATAGGATATATCTGTCAACAGTAGTCCAACGATATACAGAACCGATCCAAGAAAGACCATCGCACGTACAATAGCGAAATCCTGAGCATTAATCGCGTCAATGGTGTAACTGCCTAAACCGGGAATGCCAAAAAATGACTCCAGAATAAGGCTGCCCATAAAAAGTAACGGCAGCACCACAACCGCCCCCGTTAATACAGGAATCATGGCATTTTTCAATACATGTTTGAATAAAACAGATAACTCAGACAAACCCTTAGCCCGTGCAGTTCGTACGTAATCTTTGGAAATTTCTTCGAGAAAAATAGCTCGATACCAGCGACTCCCAGAACCTACTCCGGAAACAATACCAATAATAATAGGCAGAACTAAAAATTTCCAGGCATCAGGGCCAGTGGAAAAACCCGAAATCGGCACCAGATGAAATAATTTTCCAATCACATACTGACCACCAATAATATAAAACAGGCTGGAAATTGACATTAACACTACTAGCAACACCACCCCGGAAAGATCAATATAGCTAGCTCGAAAAAAAGCCAACAACATCGCAACAATAATATTAACCAATATACCTATAATAAAAACGGGCAACGCAATGGCGAGGCTAGCCCACATGCGCTGACTAATATCATGCCCAATGTTACGTCCGCTGTTAGATTGACCAAATTGAAATGCGAATAAGCGTACTGATTTATCAAAAAATATCGTCTGCGTCAGCGCGCCTGTGCCGTTAGTAGCGGCATCATATAACAACGGTTTATCATAACCGTTCGCCTGCTTCCATTTTATAATGGCCTCAGGTGTCACATGCTTCATGCCCAGTTGCATACGCGCCATGTCATCTGGAGTATTCACAACAAAAAATAACACAAAGGTAATCAGATTGACGCCAATGAGAATTGGAATTGCATAGAGTATTCGACGAATAATGTAGGCCAACATAATCCGCTAAGCCTCGCCCTTTTCCTGCTTCTGAATCACACTCAGAGAAGACTGCTTTTCACTTCGCACGTAAGCCAACACTGCTGGCAGCATCAATAAAAGCAACAAAACACCCAACAATCCCAGCGGCCAAACTATTGGTTTATTCCAGGCCAACTGCATTTCGCTGCGTAACGCCGCATCAACTTGTCGATATTTCATCGAATTATTAGCCATTAAATTTGGTTTTACATTTTCATACCAGGAGTGAAACAAAGAAAACTTTTTCGGATGCAAACCCCAAACCCAGGGAGAATCTCGCCGCACCACCTCTATCATTTGATCAATAATCTGTTGTCTCTCGACGCTGTTTTCCATGGTTTTCATTTGTTCAAACAAACGATCAAATTCCGGATTCATATAATTTGCTGCATTTTCACCGTGAAACTTAACCTTGCTGTTTGGCCCATACAACAAAAACAAAAAGTTCTCAGGATCAGGGTAATCTGCATTCCAACCCCAGGTGAAAATTTGTGCGTTGCCCTTGCGCATCTTGTCACGAAAACGATTGTAATCCGTATTGCGTATCACCAGTTGAAGTTTAAGCTTGGCTAGCTGCTTCCTGTACCAGGCCAGACGTGCTTTATCATCCGGCCCGCTGGCGGTTATATCCAGATGCAACACTAAAGGGCGACCTGTGCTGCTATCTATACCCTCTGCATAACCTGCTTCCACTAATAACTGCCTGGCATACTCTATGGGTTTACGTTTTGGTTTGCCATCCTGCCACTCATACATATAAGGGTTAATTCCGCTCTGCCCGTCACGAAAACCAAAAATACCTGGTGGAATAGGGCCTTGCGCTGGAATACCTCTACCGTTACTGAAAATCGAAATGTATTCTTCGTAGTCCAGTGCAATTGATATTGCCTGGCGTAGCTTACGGCTGGACTCCGTGTAGCCGCCCAACACGGAATCCAACATATTAAAACCCATATAAAAGGTTGAAGCATTGATAGCGGTTTGCAGACGAATACCTTTGCGCTTCATATCATCAGTTAAACTGACCTCACCCTGGCCCGCTATACGCACCGCCTGGTCAAAACTGTCCGACGAGATAGCCGAAGCATCATAATAACCCTGCAAAAATTTACTCCAATACGGAATCGTTTCTTTTTCTAGGCTGAAAATAATACGTTCAATAAAAGGTAAGGCTTTGCCTGCATCTCTCAACAAACCACGCTGTTCATCTCCAGCTTCTCCTTCTTCAGGGTATATTTCTCCATGAAAATTGGGATTGCGCTCCAATACCATCTGACGATTAGGATCATTAACGCTCAACATATAAGGGCCACTGCCAATCGGATACCAATCCAGCGTTAGATTACGTTGCTGCATGCCTGGCTGTGAGTAAAAATGAATGGCTTCCGGTGGCATTGGAGAAAAAAATGGCATCGCCAACCAATATAATAATTGCGGATATTTACCTTTAATAGTGATTCGATAGGTATAACGATCCACCACTTCCACACCCGATAAAGAATATTTTTCCAGATCAAGATAACGGTTTTCTGGATCGCTTTCTAACTGTGCCGTATAAATTTTTTCAAGATTTTCAGCGTAATCTGCCAGCCCGGTGATGTATTCACTCATCACCCCCAGTATCGGCGAATAAACACGTGGATGAGCGAGGCGCTTAATTTGATAAACATAATCAGCGGCAACAAGTTCACGGCTACCCGTTTCAGGAAAATCAGACAAGCTATAAATATCTTCAAGATCCTGCTCTTTCAAATCATGATAAAGCAGAGTTCCAGCATCCTTATCCGATTTATCATATGCAAAGGCAGGGTGAGGCTGATAATAAATTTCCGGCTTGATTGAAATATCGTAAACACTGTAAACAAGATCTTCGGCATCGGCATCAACGCGTTCATTTTCAGCATTGTAATAACGCGGTTGAGGTATTTCTCTGGCCGTTAATGGCACCAGTTCGTAAGGGCGTTTTAAATAATGATATTGCAGCGGTGGCTCATACACTTGACCGATAAAGGTGTATTCTGTAGCGCTGTATGAGCGTGCTGGGTCCAGGTGTTTTGGACGCTCACTAAAAGACGAATACAAGATTCTACGGCCAGCATCCTCTACAGGGTATGGGCTGTTCCAGGATTGCTCAACACAGCTCGACATCAGTAAAACTAACATCGAAAAAGCTAATCGTACACAGACCGTTCTGTGATTTGGGTTTTTAGCGCTAATTTTTGCTATCACCTGTGTCCAGTTACCACTGCTCAAAATTTGCTCCTTATCTATATCGGCAAAAGCAAAAAAAACCACTGGTTTCAATAATTACAGCGCTTTATTTTAGCAACAGCAGATAACTTTAAGAATAAACTTGTAGTTTCCTACTATCACTGAATAGAATACGCTATTCTCCGTACATTCATGCTGGTAGTCTACACAACATTAGTCGATCAACCATAACAGAAACACAGGAAAGCACATGGGATTTCTAACAGGTAAAAAAGCACTCATCGTCGGCGTCGCCAGTACTCGCTCAATCGCCTGGGGCATTGCAAAAGCCATGCACCGTGAAGGCGCTGAACTGGCCTTCACCTACCAAAATGAGAAACTTCAAGGTCGAGTAGAAAAATTTGCTGCTGAATGCGATTCTGACATTGCCTTGCCCTGTGATGTCGCCAGCGATCAGGAAATTGAAACCGTTTTCGAACGCCTTGATGACTTCTGGGATCATTTGGATATTATTATTCACTCAGTTGCATTCGCACCCAGAGAAGAGCTTGAAGGCCCCTATCTTGACTGTGTTACCCGCAAAGGTTTCCTCAGCGCTCACGACATCAGCTCATACAGCTTTGCAGCACTGGCAAAAGCTGGCTGCAATATGATGGAAGGTCGCAACGGTGCTTTGCTAACACTTAGCTACCTCGGTGCCGTCCGCACTATTCCTAATTACAATGTCATGGGTGTAGCAAAAGCCAGCCTTGAGGCAAACGTGAAATACATGGCTCAAAGTCTCGGCCCTGACAATATCCGCGTTAACGGCATCTCCGCAGGACCGATCAAAACATTAGCTGCTGCGGGCATTAGCAATTTCCGAAAATTCCTGGAATATTCGGAAACTAATACCCCTTTGCAGCGCAACGTCACCATCGAAGAAGTTGGAAATGTTGCCGCTTTTCTCTGCTCTGATCTTGCATCCGGCATTACCGGCGAAATCACCTACGTTGATGGTGGCTACAACATTACCGGAATGGGCGCTATTTAAACTCGAAATGACCTTTGATATATAAACAAAATGCCGCCTCGGTGTATTTGAAATATAAAAGGGTGGTTTAAATATTTGTATGGTGGCGGGTTGTTAGTTTTTCGTATTGGGGTTCGCAAACATCGCTCACCCCAACCTACAAAATATTCGTCTTTTATAAAAATATAAAAGAACCGAAGCTTTTTTACAATATCTTTACTGAATGCGGTCTGGATATTCTTTTATGTCTGCACGTTGCTTTAGAGCATCTAATACACGTGCTGCCAAATGCTGACCTAATCCACGCGCTGATGACTCTCTCAATTGATCCCGCTCTTCCTTTGTAGCAGTTTCCACGTCACCATTCTGAATTTCATACAGTACAACAACCGCATAATCTCCGCCTGTAAGGCTCAAACCTTTCACGGAGCTGACACCATCTTGCGGCGATGCCAAAGCAAACGCCGAACTGAGAATGCTCGCATCAACTGAACTGTCGTTACGACCAACAAAACCTGTGGCATTCCAGTCAAGCTTATTCTGTTTTGCCAATTTTTCTGGCTTCTCACCACTCTTAATCTGCTCAAGAATTTCCAAACCTTTTTGCTCGGCAATATCAGCACGCTTACTTTCTCTCAACTGCTTGCTGATTTGCCCGCTAACCAAAGATAACTCACGGTAAGATACAGGCTTGCGGTCTTTAATACGCAACACAATCAGGCGACTATCACTCAATGTAATGAGCTCACTGTTATTGCCAGCTTCGAGGACATCAATTGAGAATGCAGCATCACGCACACGTGCATCAGCACTTATTCCTAATCCAAATTGGCTGTTAAAATAATCACTCGATTTAATTTTCAACTCAAGCTCTTCTGCAGCAACAGTCAATGTATCTGCATTTTCAAACGTCAAATTGGTTAATAAATCAGCCGTTTCATAAAAAATTTCTTCAGCCCGTTCATCACGAGATTGCTGTAACAATTGCTCGCGAACGTCTTCAAATGATTCGCCATGGCCAGCACGAACATCTGTTAACTTAATAATGTGATAACCATAGGGACTTTTGACAGGTTGACTAACGTCACCTTTATTCATTGCGAATGCAGCCTCTTCAAAAGACGGCACCATCAAACCTTTTGTAAAATAATCCAGATCACCGCCCAATGAGGCTGAACCAGCATCTTCAGAAAATTCTTTTGCCAATTCACTAAAAGATTCACCTTTATTTATCCGCCGCACTAAATCATCTGCTGCAGTTTTAGCCTGTGCTTCAGAAACGGCATCACTTGTTTTAATCAAGATATGACTGGCGCGACGCTCTTCATCAACTACGAAATCTGCCGCTCGCTCTTGATACATTTCACGCAAAACCTCTTCATCAACTGGCTCGTCAGTAACAAGATCAGCTATGGCTAACTCCAGATACTCAATACTTACCTGCTCAGGCACTGCAAACTGTTGCAAATTAGCATTATAGAATTCCTCAATTTCTCCATCACTGACCTCGATATTCGCGTCGAAATCACTCTGCTTCAATCGCATATAACCGATACGTCGCTGCTGTTTTTGCAGCGTCAATAAACGACCCAGCTCAAAATCTGAATACCATTCAGAGTCCATAATTCCAGACATGAACTGGGTCGTTAACATATCTCGTTTCAAACTATTCTCAAACTTCTTCTGCGACAAACCTCGACTACTAAGCAAGCGAGAATAAAGCTGAACATCAAACTGATCATCATTTTGAAATTGTGGAATACTACGTATCCGCGCATTGAGCTGCTGATCGCTAACGGCAAACCCTGCATCAATAACCGTTTGCGATGTCAGCTCAGCACTGATAAGGCGATTCATCGCTTCGCGCTTAATGACTTCATCTTTTAATAAAGCGGAATCTGCATTATCTCCGAACAGCTGTTGCCGAAAAGCACGCTCTTGCTGAAACGTTCGCTGAAAGTCGCGCAGTGAAATTTCTTCACCATTTACCTTTGCAACAAAAGCTTCCGCATCATCTGAAAAATATGAATTCAAACCTGCCAGAGCAAACGCAAGAATAATGATAATAATAACTACCCAAACGACAACACCCTGAGCACGGTCTCTAATAAGTTGCAGCATAATTACCTACTATCTAACTGTTCGTAAATTTCTAATTACTGAATAGTAAATTAAATGAGTCAAAAAATAAAAAAGGGCATCCGACATAATGTTGGACACCCTTGTTTAATGGCGGAGTGGACGGGATTCGAACCCGCGACCCCCGGCGTGACAGGCCGGTATTCTAACCAGCTGAACTACCACTCCAGTTACTGGACTATAAAATCACATGGTGGGTGCTGCAGGGATCGAACCTGCGACCCTCGCCTTGTAAGGGCGATGCTCTCCCAGCTGAGCTAAGCACCCGAAAGAAGCTTATTTTATGGTATCTTTAAGTGTCTTACCAGCCTTAAATACAGGTATTTTTGCTGCTTTAATCTTAATCTCTTCACCAGTCTGTGGATTACGGCCTTTACGTGCTGCACGTTTACGTACAGAAAAAGTTCCGAAACCTACCATCGTTACCTGGTCGCCTTTCTTCAGTGCTTTTGTTACCGACTGAGTAAAGCCGTCCAAGGCACGAGCTGCCGCTGCTTTTGAAATGTCCGCAGATGCTGCCATCGCATCAACTAAATCAGATTTATTCACCAGTTATTCTCCAGAAATGAAATTGATTATTGTCACTACCGTAATAGGCGCAATGATACAAACGCGCATTTATACAGTTGCCCCACATACATGTCAAGTGATTCATCCCTGAGCACATAAAAATTATAAAACATCAGTGT
>Ga0316209_1001157_pt1 | contig 30794 bp, 29 predicted proteins | sample 6monopyrite_MG_FD_204945 | JGI IMG/M metagenome (GOLD analysis project Ga0316209, IMG submission 204945) | Microbial mat bacterial communities from mineral coupon in-situ incubated in ocean water Damariscotta River, Maine, United States -... | ecosystem: Environmental > Aquatic > Marine >...
TTGGAAAACTTTACAACAATTTAAGGATTCTGACTCGGTAAATATTTATCTTGCAACAGACCCACCGTCTACATCCGATGTAAATCCATTTTCATCAACATCATGACTCTCTCTAATTTGCTCCATAACAAGTTTATGTAGAGTCTTAGGATTAGCCATATAGCCTTCAACTTTTTCTTGAAGCCATGCCTTACCCTCCTTTGTCTCTGTATAATTTTTATATTTAGCGTCATATATATCACTATACGCTTCAGACCAATATTCATCGCCTAAATTTAAATCTTTATTAAAATCTTTAACAAGCTTAAAACCTATATCTACTTCACGCTGTATTATCCACTCACGAATTAGATCTTCATGTCCTTCAAGTGAAGGACTAACATTATAATATTGATATTTATCTCCGCGGTTAAAAGGATTATCAGAGGCAAGAGTTGGATTAATTCTACTACTATGATCTTCTATATATGTTTGTTGTCCATTACCATTATTAGCTTCACCAACCACAAGGCTATTCCTTGCTAAATCCGCAACTCTCGGCTGTGCCATTTGATGTGTATCACCATTATTTCCAGCTGATACAACATAAACCGGCATATCTCCTTCTTCAAAATTTTGTATATATGATAAAACGTTTTTAGCATCGGAAATGCCTGTTGAATAAAAGATACTACCAAATCCTATTTCTGTACTAACTGAAACAACATCATATTTTGATAAATTTTCAAATGTCGTATCATTAGGCTGAAGCGGAGAATCTATAACTAAATCAACAGTTAGATCATTATTGCCTGTAAACTCTCTTAAAATATCTTGATGAATTTTTTGCGCAACGTTACCATGACGAGCATATACCTCAAGAAGCTCACTCGGCTCAACTTTTTCGAAATGCGCATATTTTGATGGCTCAGATTCCGCCATAATTCACCCTTATTATACTTTTTTTGTTACAATAGCACAAATCATCCTAAATTAGCAAAATTAAGATGGCCTATAAGCTATAGATCTAAAAAAATATAACACTCAGGAATTATGGCTAAAAATCAATAATTTTGGAAGCCGTATTTATTATATAAACCTAATGGATTATTATCATCAGCCTCATAATAAACATAGAACATGCCATCTTTATTAGATGTTGTGATTTCAAAAACATAGTCAACAAACGCTAATACACGTCTTTGATCAAAGCTTGAGAGCTGCACAAATGGTGCGCCAACGCGAAGAACAGGAATTCCATTATCCATAAACTGCTTAACTAGAATATTCATAGCATAGAAATCACGAAGCACAATTTTCTCATCACCCGGATTATCTATCCAATCTTGAGGCGTCCATGTATCATTATCCTCAATAGAACGCTGATTTAATTTCTGTTTTCCCATATAGGGTTCAAAATTATGCTTGTATCCATCGTGGTACAAATAGCCCCAATGTGTAGCCTTTTTAGCGTAAGACTGACTAGAAAAACTTGTAAAAACTACGGCAAAAAGAAGAAGAAGACCCAAAAAACGCATTACTCATATTCCTTAATAATTCAATATCGTTACTATAAATAACATTTTAACCTTCAATATGGTATATTAAAATGATGACAAATGCCATTGGAATAGCATTAACTGGTTTAAATTCTGCCTCGCTTAGGTTAAATGCGAGTGCATCAAACATCGCAAACCTAAATACAGTAGGCTCTTTAACCGATGAGAACAACGCGCCTTACACACCAATTACTACACAATCAAAGTCTTTGGGAAGTGTCACAGGCGGAGTGCAAACTGATGTAATACCTCAAAATCCTACCTTTGTTCCTGCTTACGATGCCGACTCACCCTTTGCAGATGAAAATGGTATTATTGGCATTCCCAACATAAATCTTGCAGAAGAAATCGTAAATATTAAACTCGCAGAAATATCCTATAAGGCTAATTTAAAAACTATTGATGTTGCTGGTGAGTTATTTGACGAATTATTAGATAGCTTTGATAATTAAGCTTGATATATCGGCACGTATGCTGCCAAACTATTACCATGAAATTCTGCTTCTTCGGTTATGATCACAGCTTCGATGTTATGAAACGCCTTATTGATGATGGGCATGAACTTTTGCATGCCTATAGCTTCAAATGTGATGGTATTTACTCTTTTAATAAAGATCTTGAAATTTATTGCCAGCAAAATGCTATTCCCTTTACAATCGGCAAAATTACTCCCGAAGATATATCCGACTTAATTCATAATGAATGCCAGTTATTTTTAGTATGTGGGTATTCCCATAAAATACCGCCGATTGATGAGAGCAAAGCTTATGGCATAAATATCCACCCAACTTTGCTCCCCAGAGCGCGCGGAAGAATGCCACAACCCTATATAATCTTAGACGAACCTGAAGCCGCAGGGTTTACAATGCATAAATTAACCCAAGATTATGATGCAGGCGATATATTATTCCAACTTCCTATCCCTGTTGATGAAACTACGGATATAGAGACGTTAGCAGCTCGCATTGCCATACATATTCCAAAACACGCCTCAACAGTAATAAAAGATCTTGAAAATTACTGGAATAATGCAGCGCCACAAGACCATGATAATTCTTCATATTACGATGAACCTGATGCAAAATTAAGAAAATTATACTGGAATGAAGATGTTGACAGCTTGCTATTAAAGAAAAGGGCCTATGGACGTTTTGGAGTTTTTGCCAGCATCACCAATCAGTTTGGAGAATCTCAAAACTTGGCTGTATTCCAGTTTAATGGCTGGAAAGAAGAGCATGACCATGAAGCTGGTACACTTATTCGTTCTTTTCCAAGGGAAATAACCATTGCCGTTAAAGATGGCTATATCTGCTTGCAAGACTTCACTGCAATCCCTTAATATAGAACTCTAGTTTTCAACTGTTTATATATTTATGCTATAAACTCAATATTTAAGATCGACAAAGTACAAAACCTTGTTATTCATACACTCAATAAAAGCCTTTAAGCTCTTCATATTTATTTGCTTTGCATTTTTACATTTGCAAATGCAGGCTTATGCGCTTGAAGTCACGTCATTACGCTATGGCAAGCACCCAGATAAAGTTCGCCTTGTCTTAGACATGGATCAACTATCAGATTTCAAAGTTTTTACACTATCATCTCCTTATAGAATTGTTATTGACCTTCCACATTTCACATGGGGAGTTGGATCACCAGAAAAACCCGTCGGTGTTTTTGTTTCTGATGTTCGTCAAGGTGCGTTAGAAAACGGGATATCAAGAATTGTTATTGACTTAAATAGGCCAGCGGCAATTCAAAGCGCATTCTTTTTACCAAAAAATCAAGATCGCCCTAATCGACTCGTTATAGATTATAAACCCGTTGATGCAGTAACATTTGAAGCAAAAAAATCTATAATTCACGGCACACTAAAAGCTAACAAAGACCATGCTAAAACCAAAACAGTATTCAGTAATTTAAAAGGTAGAAACGGTGTTCCACTTCCTCCATCAAACTCAAATAGACCAAATAAAAAATATAAAAACAGCCCTACTAAAATAATAAAGCCGCTAATTATTATTGACCCTGGACATGGGGGTAATGACCCAGGGGCATTAGGTCATAATAAAGCATATGAAAAACATGTAACTCTTGCCATAGCAAAGGAACTTCGCAAACAATTATTATCTACAGGTAGATATCGCGTATTACTTACCAGAGAAACCGATATATTCATTAAATTAAAAGACCGCGTGAAATTTGCGCGCAATCATAAAGGCGATCTTTTTGTATCATTACATGCCGACTCGATTAAAAGAAAAAACGTGCGTGGAACGTCTATCTACACAATCTCAAAAAAAGCATCAGATTCACAAACGGCCGCTTTGGCAAAGAAAGAGAATCAAGCGGATCTTATTGGCGGGGTTGGGCTTAACGTGGAAGATGAACAAGTAGCCTTTATTCTAGGAGACTTTCTAATGAACGAGACTATGAACCAATCAAAATTTTTAGCCAACACAGTAGTAAAAAAATTAAAGATTAACGGTATAAGGACTCTTGAAAATCCTCATCGTTATGCAGGGTTTGCCGTTTTAAAAGCTCCCGACATACCATCCATCCTTATAGAAACAGGGTTTATGTCCAATAGAAAAGAGGCTAAATTACTAAAACAAAAAAGTCACCAACAAAATATTTCAAGAGCGATTCGCTATGGAATAGATTCTTATTTCAAACATGCTTTATTAAATGAAAGTAATTAAATATTTAATGCGAAATTGTTGCATATATGCACTTATACTTAAAAACTATGACAAAAAAATCAAAAACCACTTGAAAAACAAGTCACTTTGTATAAAGAGTCATAAATGTGAATTTTATGAGTTTGTCATTTTGGCAAAATATCAAAAGGTTAATTTAACGATCTACAATAAACGAGGAATAAAAATGAAAAAATTAGTTGCTACTTTTTGCCTACTTGGCTCGACTCTGGCTCTATCCGCTTGCGATTCAACCGATATGGGTTATGTTGATACAGCTCCACCATACGCAGTGGAACGTACAGCTACTCATGAACAAGATGCTGCTCCTGCTGCCGTTGCTACGCCAACACGCGTTGCACCTGCGGAAAAAGTTTTCCAAAGAGCTCAAACTAAGTAAGTTCTTAGTTTTAGATTATTATTTCAAAAAAGACTGTCCTTTGGGCGGTCTTTTTATTATATATAATAGATAATTTTGGCAGGACACGATGAAAACATTTAAAAAGCTTTTTCAATTTTTTATTTTTAATCTTATTGGATTTGCGGCCCCCTCACTGGTGTATTGGGCAAGCATGACATTTAATCTTGTAGATATAAATGCAGATAATTTTGATACATTAAGCTTTTATAGTACCGTAGTAAAAGACACACCTATTCCAATCATTATATCTCAGCCTTTAATTACGTGGATAGTTTGCATGCTATTTAGCTTCTCTATTTTCTTTGTAAAAAGAAAATGGAAAATAATTTTCATGCTAGCCCCCACGATATTGCCAACTCTACACGCTTTGTTCCTACTTATAAAATTTATGTAATAGATAAATCCCAGTGATTATTCCCCAGGTTGAGCCTCTATAATAACTACTTTTGGCTCGGCCTTAACCATGGTTATATCAGGCTTTACTTCTGGAATTATCACCTCGTCTGATGGGCTTGGGTTATTATCTTTACTCGAAGCTTTAATTTTATTGCCTTCGCTCTTATCAATTAAAGCTGCATCATTTTCTAAATAACGAGCTATACGAACAGGGTAACCCTTACGCTCACGCAAAGCACTACGTATTTTAGGCCAATTCAAACGATCAGCATAACGCCCTGCCCTATCAATGATCAAAGACATATCTTCATCTGTAAATTTTTGCTGCTCCACCATGCCAGTTTCTTCCATCTTAATGGACTGCTCCATATCTGGATGCGCTTCCAAATATAGCTCATTTCCTATCCAAGCGATTTTGATAGGCTGGTTAATGACGTTAACCTTAGTTCCTACGGGTATTTGATCAAAAAAAGTTATAACATCTTCTGGATACATACGTATGCAACCACTGCTAACTCTTCTGCCAATACCAAACGGGCGGTTGGTTCCATGCATGGCATAAGTAGGCCAGCCAAAATATAGAGCATGAGTTCCTAAAGGGTTTTCAGGGCCCGGAGGAACAGAAGCTGGTAACTTAGGGTCTTCCTTACGCATACGAGGCGTAGGACGCCACGTAGGGCCCTCCTTTTTACGCACTATCGTCGTATTTCCTATTGGGGTATCAAGCCCCTCACGGCCAACACCCAAAGGATAAGTATATGGCGCATCATCACCATTAACAAAAGCATAAACCCGCATTTCGGGTAGGTTTATAACCAAACCTTCGCGCGGAGCATCAGGCAATAAATGACGCTTCGGCAATATAACCTCTGCTCCCGCTCCTGGTATCCATGGGTCAAGCTTAGGGTTAGCAGCTCTTAGCTCAACAAATCCCAAATCATGCTTACGAGCCAAATGAATCAATGTATCCTCATACACAGCAATATAGGTTTCAATATCTCCTATATAATTTTTCTTATATTCCGCTAATGCTGGAAATGATACGCCACAAACAAGCAATAAAACGGCAAGGCCGCGTATATTTGATTTAATATTAAACATATTATTATCCCAAGACTCTATTTTCAAGGCTACATTACAGGAAAATATAGAAGAAATACCCAGAAAAACAAATAATCAAATATTTTTTTATTACTAATTGGACAAAAGTTCTATCTCCTCGCGCAATTTATCATATGCACGATCAAAAACACCGCTTTTTGCAACGCGTCCCTTACCATATTTGAAAACCTCAAACATGGTTGAGCGTGGCCCCACTTTTCTAATTATAAATTGCAAATATGGAGCGTGGTTAAATGACTTATAATAAGTATATGAAGCTACCCCCTCATCAAAATCACAATCAACTGTACGATATGTAAGAGTTTTATCGGTTGCACATGCACAATATAGCTGATCTAACATTCTAAATTGCTGTTTTGAGAAACCTGCTGGCTGGACAAAATCTGGATTATTGATTACTTCAAATGTCATATATATATTCTAGCAAAAATCACCAAAAAAGGGAAGAAACATGGCTTTATTACACACACCCGATAAAAAAGACGGCTTCATCGCTCCGACATTTAAGCTTAAAAGCATTGACGGAAGAATATACTCACTAGATGAATGTTCGGGAGCAAACGGTACCGTTATTATGTTCATATGCAATCACTGCCCCTATGTCATAGCCATAATTGATAGAATTGTTAAAACTTGTATAGAATTAGAGGATCAAGGCATCAGTAGCGTTGCCATTATGTCCAACGATACCAACAGCTATCCCGATGATTCTTTTGAGAACATGAAAGTTTTTGCTAAAAAATATGAATTACCTCTTCCCTATCTTATTGATGAAACACAAGAAACAGCCAAAGCCTACGAAGCAGTTTGCACCCCAGATTTTTTTGGATTTGATAAAAACAGAATTCTACAATATCGCGGCAGGCTGGACAGCTCCAATAATAAACCTTCAGATGATAATACCATTCCAGAGCTACTAAATGCCATGATAGAAATTAAAAATAATGAAACCGTGACTTATCCACAATCGCCATCTATGGGTTGCTCAATTAAGTGGAAATAACCACTAGCGTAGCAAGAATTTTTCATTACAATAGGCGCATATTTTAAAAGAAGGAATATTAAACATGTCAGATCTTCTGGTCGAAGTTGATGAGGCACTAAAGCAAGAGCGCTTAGAAAATTTATGGCACAAATATGGTGGTTTCATCATCGGCTTTCTTGTTGCTATTATACTAGGAACAGCCGCCAATGAAGGGTATAAAAGCTGGAATAAAAATCAAGAAATGAAACAAACCAATATTTACCTTGATGCGATAGAAAAAAATGATGCTACTCCAGAGTCAATTATAGAGGCTTCTACTAGGCTAAATAATAATAGCTTAAAAGGCCTTGCAAAAATGCATGCCGCAGGCTTAGCAATCGAAAAGAATAATATAGAGGCTGCACTTGCTATATATAGAAACATAGAATCCAGCAAAGATAGCGATCCAACCGCCCAAAACATTGCAAAATATATGGTTACTAATCTTGATAATAGCTTAAGTGCAGACCAAAAACGCAGACGTTATGAAGCTCTAATCAACGACAAAAACAACCCTTGGCGCTTTCATGCTCGTTTTGAGTTAGCCCTTTTAGAAGCACATGATGCTAAAAACTATAAAGAGGCGCGTAAGCATTTAGAGGTAATTTTAAAGGAAGATTTAGTTGCACAAACATTAAAACAAAAGGCAAAATCTCTGGAAATAATTTATGCTGCAAAAGAATCTACATTAAAATAAACATCATATAATATCATCTAAATAGCCAAGGAAAACAAGATGCTAAAAAACAAAACGCTTCTATTCGTATTTTGTATAATATCCCTAACTTCATGTTCAAGAGTAACTGAAGTTTTTGATAAGAAAAAAGAGCAACGGCATCTTGAAGGCGATCGTATATCTGTTCTACAGCTTCAAAAAAGTTTAAGTGCTGACAATCCATTACAAGACGGGGAACAATTTGCCCTGCCTTCCCCATGGAAAAACAAAGCATGGCCACAAGCAGGAGGCTATCCTAATCACTCAATGCAAAACCTTTCATTATCCGAAGAACCACTTAGAAAAATATGGTCGGCTAATACTGGTAGAGGTAGCACAGACGGACTGCCTCTAAACGCCCAACCGGTTGTTGCTGGGGGTCTGATATTTGCAATGGATACAAAAAATAACGTTTCTGCATTTGATGCTAATAATGGAAAAAAACGTTGGACAGTCAGCGTTAAAAGCAAAAAGGAAAAAGACCCTGTTATTAGTGGTGGCATTGCTTATGCCCATAAAGTTATTTTTGTAACAAGTGGCTATGATGAAGTTCTTGCTCTATCACCTGATAATGGCGATATTTTATGGCGCAAAATCCTACCTTCCCCCTCAAGGGCAGCTCCCACTGTATTATCGGGCATCGTTTATATTTCAACGGTAGATAGTCGCCTCATAGCCTTAAATGCCTCCAACGGTTCAAGCCTTTGGGAATATAGAGGCATTGGCGAAGCATCAGGCATATTCGGAGCGGCAAGCCCTTCTGCCAACAAAAATATTGTTGTTCCTGTTTTTTCATCTGGTGAAATTACAGCCCTTCGCATTGAAAACGGAGCAGTTGCTTGGTCTGATAATTTATCAAATGTCAGGCGTTTTGGCGGCGGTCTGGACAGTATATCAGATATAACTGCTATGCCTATAATTGACAGAGGGCTTATAATAACAATAAGTTTTGGTGGAAAGCTGGTTGCTATTGATGAGCGTACAGGAACACGTGTATGGCAAAGAGATGTTGGCGGAACGCGCACTCCTTGGTTGGCTGGAAATAATCTCTTTGTGTTGTCAAATGACAACCAACTAATAGGCCTTAGCTTACTTGACGGATCCATATTCTGGATTACAGAGCTTGAGCGTTTCGAAGATGAAAAGGACAAAGAAGATCCAATTCAATGGAGTGCGCCCATCATGGCTTCCGGAAGGCTTATACTTGCCAGTTCTCATGGATATATAATTGAAGTTAATCCGCATAATGGAAAAATTATTAGGAAATCTAAAATCAAAAAAGATATACAAATTGCACCATTAATAGCTAATGATTACCTATACCTTCTGGCAGAAGATGGAACTTTATTGGCTTATCAGTAAAATCTATGTTACATCATCACCCAAATGAATTTTAGACCATTATTTATGGTTGATATTTTAAAGGGCTAAAACAAATGCTTAGAGTTGCGATTATAGGTCGCCCCAATGTTGGTAAATCAACCATGTTCAATAAAATCGCTGGCAAGAAGCTAGCGATTGTTGATGATACTCCTGGTGTCACCCGAGATTGGCGTGAAGCTGAGGGTGACTTATTTGGACAACCACTTATCGTTATTGATACTGCGGGGCTTGAAGAAGCCTTTGACGGATCTATACAAGGACGCATGCGCCAACAAACCAACGCAGCGCTAGATCAGGCTGATGTAATAATATTTGTTATAGATGCAAGAGAAGGCGTTACTCCAGCAGATGAACATTTTGCTTCATTTCTGCGAACTCAGAAAAAGCCAATAATCCTTATCACAAATAAATGTGAAAGCCCCAAACGCACTCAAAGCGGTATCGGTGAATCATACTCTCTTGGGTTCGGAGAGCCTGTCATTATGTCGGCAGAACACGCTGTAGGATTTGATGATTTGTTTGATAAGCTCCGCCCCTATTTTCCAGAGGAAGCCGCTAATGAAGATGAAGAGAACAGTAATTCAGAGCAATTCCCTGACCTTGATGATATAGAAGGACTAGAAGATTTTGTCTTTGAACAAGAGGAAGACGACCCTGAAAAACCCATTAAAATTGCGATAGTTGGTCGCCCCAATGTTGGAAAATCCACCCTTCTTAATGCTATTGTAGAAGAACAGCGCGTTATGACAGGCCCAGAGGCTGGAATTACTCGCGATGCTATTGCCGTTGATTGGGAATATGAGGAGCGAAAATTCAAACTTGTTGATACAGCAGGTTTAAGACGTAAATCAAAAATAGATAACCCCATTGAACGAATGTCAACAGAGGATTCCTTCCGCGCAATACGATTGGCACAAATCGTTATTCTAGTAGTTGATGCTAATCTCCCACTAGAAAAACAAGATATCCAAATTGCGCAACACGTTGTTGATGAGGGGAGAGCACTTGTTATTGCCGTAAATAAATGGGATTCAGTAAAAAATCGCTCTGATCTTATTGATGATATAAAACACAAATTATCTCATGCTTTGGCACAAGCGAAAGATGTAGAATTTGCCACTATTTCTGCTAAAAACGGCAAAAATATTGATAAACTATTCTATAAGGCATTAAAAACTTATGAGATATGGAATAGACGCATATCAACGGGTGGCCTAAATAGATGGCTTGCAAATATGGAAAGCAAAAACCCTGCACCGCTAGTTAATGGTCGTCATAATCGCTTGAAATATATAACCCAAATTAAAACACGCCCACCGACTTTTGCCATTTGGGTTTCCAGACCCAAGGAACTTCCAGATTCTTATAAACGCTATATTGTAAACGGACTGCGCCGTGACTTTGATATACCCAGCGTTCCACTACGCCTATTGGTTAGAGCAAGTAAAAATCCTTATGCTCAGTAACTATTGTTTTATGCTTTAAACTATCACCGTCAAACTATCACGAATATAATTTGATAAATCGAATAGATTTTCGTTTATAGCCAAACCAACAATAGCAATGAATCCCCCCAGTTCCCAAGGTAATCGGAAGCAATATGTAATTACAAACGCACTATAAACATAGCCTGCAATCTCCCCAAATACGGCGTACACCTCAAATACTTCTGAATCCACGCCCATAGACATACCAATAAGAATTGGGCTTACCATTATCATTGCATTTATGTTGAGCCAATTTGAAATCAGGATAAATTTATAGAAATGTTGTTGCCGTTCAAATTGCTTTGTAAAAAAATACACGGCTGACAGAAAGAATAGAACTGACAATGCGATGCGCATGACATTCAAGAAAACCACAACAGTTGTAGAAAACTCATCGTTAGTCATTCCGACGACAATCATTAAAATAAAAGGCAACAAAGCTAATGGAATCAAGAAAGATTTAATCGCCTTTGCAGGAGTAACCTCAAACCTCTCTATACCCTTTGGCATAAAAAGAAAGATTTCAAAACAACCTAGTAAATTTGATTTTAACTCATTCGACTTGATCATAAGCGATGCTCCTTAAATATTGCATAAAACCCTACTACTCCCGCCATTACTTATAATTGTATTCTTATCGTCATTATAAACATAAAATGCGTCATAATTATGCCTAAATACTGAAAATTTCAGCCTTTTCCTTGCATAGAGTTATTAAATTGGCTAATAATCTTGCGATATAAATAGACAGACATACTTATACGAAAGGATATAGTTATGGATTACGTTGCCATTGCTACTGATGTTGTTACTGCTGGTTTAATACTCATTGCTGGGTGGGTTTTAGGAAATCAGGCAAAAAATACAATTCAAAAGATTAAAAAACTTGATGGGACATTGAAATCATTCCTTGGCGGAATGGCTAAATATGCGATTCTTGCCGTTTCTTTAGTAATGGTTTTACAACAATTCGGAGTGCAAACTGCTAGTTTACTAGCTGTAATTGGTGCTGCTGGCCTTGCTATTGGTCTTGCACTTCAAGGCACATTAAGCAATGTTGCCGCTGGTGTTATGCTACTTATCCTACGTCCATTTAATATTGGAGATACGATTAGTTGTGGTTCTATCAAAGGGACTGTAAAATCTCTTGGCTTATTTGTTACTGAACTTTCTACACCTGATAATATTTATATATTTGTTCCTAACAGTAATCTATGGAACACTCAAATTGAAAATTTTTCAAGAAACAATACCCGCCGTCAAGATATTGTTTTTGGCATAAGTTATAACGACGATATAAATAAAGCGTTCAAAACCATTGAAAAATCAGTAAAAAAAGAAGATAGAATCTTACAGACCAAGGGCAAAGAACCACAAATAATGGTTACTAACCTAGGAGAATCTTCTGTTGATATTACGCTGCGCATCTGGTCATCAACATCTGATGTATGGGCTCTTAAAACCGATACTATGAAAACCGTAAAAGAAGCGTTAGATAAAGATGGAATCTCAATTCCATTCCCAACAAGAACAATAGAGATGAACCAAGCTACTCCTGTAGCAAATCAATCATCTCCTAAGAAATCAGCTAAAAAAGCTGCATAACTTTTATATAACAATTATAATTTAAAAGCGTTGTTTAATCACAGCGCTTTTTATTTGCCTACTCAAAGAATTTAGTAATACTATAATTAGCTTGAAAAATAAGTGCTTTACCCATATTTTGTGTCTTCGTCCTAATTGCATAAAGAAAGATTATTATATGTGCGGCATTGTTGGAATTTATGCTAACTCCCCTATTAATCACGCAATTTATGATGCGCTTACTATATTACAACACCGCGGACAAGATGCTGCGGGCATAGTTACCGAAAATGATGGAAGATTCTTTCTTCGTAAAAGTAACGGCATGGTGCGCGATATTTTTACGCTCGACCATATGAAGCATTTACGCGGTAATTTAGGAATAGGACATGTTAGATACCCAACAGCAGGAACATCTAACTCCGCTGAATCGCAACCTTTATATGTGAATTCTCCCTACGGAATAGTTTTGGCTCATAATGGTAATTTAACTAACCAAGAAGAATTAACCAAAGATTTATTTGAAACTGACTTACGTCACGTAAACACCAATTCAGACTCTGAGGTTTTACTAAATGTTATAGCTCATGAGCTGCAAACGCTCCGCAAACACACACCTGAACCAAACGATATTTTTACTGCAATCAAAAAACTATATAACAGATGCAGCGGGGCATACGCCGTTGTCGGAATGATTTCAGGGTATGGCATGTTTGCCTTTCGTGATCCTAATGGAATACGCCCACTTATATACGGAACAAGAAAGCTGGAAAACGGCAAAACAGAATATATGATAGCCTCAGAAAGCGTTGCTCTTGATGCTTTAGGATATAAAATAGAGCGCGATGTAAAACCGGGTGAAGTCATCTATATTGACAATAATGGAACGCTCCACTCTCAGATATGTGATAATTCTCAGGATCATACACCATGTATCTTCGAACATGTTTACTTTGCCCGCCCTGATTCCATATTAGACGGCAGCCTAGTTTACAAAGCCAGAGTTAGAATGGGTGAATATCTGGCAAAAAAAATTATGCGTGAATTTCCAGATCATGATATTGATGTGGTTATTCCCATACCTGAATCCAGCCGTCCCTGCGCAATGGAGCTCGCCTATCAAATGCGGATAAAATTGCGCGAGGGGTTTGTTAAAAACCGCTATATCGGGCGCACCTTCATTATGCCAGGTCAAGAAGAGCGTGAGAAATCTGTAAAACAGAAGCTCAATCCTATTTCACTTGAATTTAAAAACAAAAATGTCCTATTGGTTGATGATTCTATAGTTAGAGGAACTACATCTAAAAAAATTATTGATATGGCTCGTGAAGCTGGAGCAAATAAAGTGTATTTTGCCTCTGCCGCACCGCCTGTACGCTATCCCAATGTATATGGCATAGATATGGCCGTTAGATCAGAGCTGGTTGCCTATAATAAAACCGAAGATCAGATCATGAAAGAAATCGGTGCAGATCGCCTATTCTATCAAGACTTGCCTGATCTTATTAGGGCAGCAACCCCAAGCGATGAGCCAGAGGGCAGCAGAGAATTTGATTGCTCAGTTTTTGACGGTAAATATGTTACTGGTGATATAAATGATATTTACTTCAAAAAACTTGAAGCCATTCGTAATGATAGCTCTAAACATCAAAATGATGGTGACAAAGATGGTCAATGCGTGGATCTATACAGCAACGCCTAAATACTACTCATTATACTCAGGCTTACTATCCCTATCATTTCCACTAGACATTGCATCTTCTATCAATTTATCCATCTTACTTCTAGACTCATCAGAATAGCCTTCCTCATTCTTAGACTTGCCACTAACAGGAACAGAACTGTCTTTTTGTAGTAAATCCATTTCCTCCAGCTTTTTACGGGCTTCATTCATTACAGCTATACCATCATCAGAAGTAAGGGAATCCTCACGACTGCTTTCATTTGCAGGAATATAGGTCGCTATCCACTTTGAAGTTGCCTCAATATAAACACGACTTTTACTAGTAGTCAGCCAGTCCCACTCGTCCATTTGCTTCTCATCAACAAGATAATAAATCGGCAAATAAAGTAGGCCTAAAAACAAAACTCCACGTGCAATGCCAAAAACCATACCTAATGTACGGTCAACAGCTCCAAGACCAAGGCTTTTTATAGACTCTGCTAAAAAATGGCTAATAACAGAAAGTAAAATTACAAAAACAATAAAAATTGCAGCATAAGATAAAATATCACTTAACAAAGGATAAGGCAAAACGCCAAGAAACTTCTCAGGGTCTTCATCACCCTCAACAACGCCTAACCAAACTTTCATAGTTGGCATTAATAATGGACCGCCAATATACGCGGCAACTGCGCCGCCAATAAGGCCAAAAATTGTAAGAATTTCACGAATAAAGCCACGTAAAATCGCAATTCCTATAGAGGCAAGCATTATCAAAGCAGCAATTATATCGACAACCATATTGTTCCTTAGTCCTAAAATAAAATTTATCTGAAAATCAGCCTGTACTGATAGGCTATGATTATATAAAATGCAAGCCTCATACCAATAATCACATAATTTCAATAAAAAAGGAACGCAATTTTTTGCATTCCTTATGCTTATATCTATATAAACAAAAACAATTTAAATTTTTGGTGCAAGTATCATAATCATCTGGCGACCTTCAAATTTAGGGAAAAGCTCAACAGTTACAATTTCTTCCAGCTCTTCTTGGATTTTAGCATATATTTCTCTTCCAATTTCTTGATGTGCCATCTCACGCCCACGAAAACGCATAGTAACCTTGACTTTGTCACCATTTTCTAAGAAGCGGCGTGCATTACGCATTTTGACTTCATAATCGTTCTTTTCGATGCGAGGGCTCATTTTGACCTCTTTTACATCAACTGTTTTTTGTTTCTTACGAGCCTCATTAGCTTTTTTCTGCTGCTCATATTTATATTTACCGTAATCCAGAATTTTGCAAACAGGAGGGTCAGCATTAGGAGATACCTCAACAAGATCAAGCCCCTCTTCCTCTGCAAGCTTTATAGCTTCTTCCAAATCGACTATACCCTTCATCTCACCATCAGCAGCAACAAGCCTTACCTGTGGAACTGTAATTGCAGAATTCATACGTGGCCCGACATTTTTACGAGCCATTGGTTTTTGCGGTCTAGAAATAGTTGTGCTCCTATTGTAAATTCACATCATATATTAAAACAAAATTGCTTAGAAAAGTATTAATACTGTTGTTTTTCCTTATCTGCAAGCGATTCTATCATGCTTAGGCAATTATTGTAATTATCACAGTTTTTTTCACAAGTTTGTTTAACTTAATAGGATATATTGATAGAAAATTATAAGTAGACTCTATCCTATTGAAACATAAGTAAATTCTAATATTGACTTTGTTCATAACTTATTGTAATATTGTTGCGTGAGATGCCTAATGTAGGATCTTACTTAAAATCGTAACCTTGCTTAATTAAAGGAGGAAACAATGTCCAATTTAGCAACTTTTACACCACTAATGCGTCAAAGCGTTGGATTTGACAAATTTAATGATCTTTTTGAAAACCTTTTAAACGACAAAGAAGATAGGTTTGAATCCTATCCACCATATAATATTGAAAAAAATGATAATGAAGAGTATTTGATTACACTAGCTGTTGCTGGCTTTATGCAGCAAGACATAAATATCATTGTTCAAGATGACCGCCTAACTATCTCTGCGTCACATACCAATGAGGAAAAAAGCGAAGAAAATAACTTCCTCCACCGCGGTATTGCAATGCGTAGTTTTGAACGAAATTTCAGGCTTGCTGACCATATCAAAGTTGTAGATGCAACAATGGATAATGGTTTACTTAAAGTAAAATTAATGCGCGAAATACCCGAAGAAAAGAAACCGCGCATGATACCAATTAACAATGCAGTTGCAGGAACAACAAAAACCAGCATGCAGTCAAAAAAGAAAAGTAAATAAAAATAACGTGTCTGCTGCGTTTAAATAAAAAAAATAACAAGCAGATGAACTATAAAGGCCTTTTCCTTAACTCCTTCTCTCCCCACACACATCGTTAGGAAAAGGTCTTTTTTATTTCCCTAAAATCCGCTACATATTACAGGTAATCAATTATATAGATAGGGGCGTATATGTCTGCTGTGAAAAAAACCGCAAAAGTTTCTTTAGGATTGTTATCATTTTTTGTACTGCTGATAGTCATAGGCGTCGGGTACATCTATGTGAATATGGATAATATGGCCAAACAATTTGCAGAACAAGCCGCAAGCGACGCTCTGGGAGTTCCTGTAACAATCGGAAAAATGAAAATATTGCTAGAAGACAAAAAAGTCATTGTCAGTAATATTGCTGTTTCTAATCCTAAGGGCTATAGCAAGCCTAATGCAATCACCATCAATGAAATAGCTGTTATAGGAGAAAGCTTTTCCACTGCCCTCCTAACCTTTGCCAATATCAGTGTTGACGGCACAGCCGTAAATCTAGAAGTAAATGAAAAAGGTACAAATTTAGGAGATCTGAAAAAACGCGCCGAACAAAAATCAGTTTCCAGCAAACCTAATAATTCGGCAAAAAAATCATCAGAAGATAAGCCCAAACATGATAATAAGCAAAAAGATCTCAAGATCATTGTTAAAAACTTTGCCTTAACCAGCGCGCAACTAACCCCAAGCGTAACATTATTGGGTGACAATGATTTGGCCACTGTAAAAGTTCCTGATATTCACCTAAGCGGTATTGGAGAGAAGGAAAAAGGTATCCTTGCAGAAGAAGCCATAGCGCAAATTATGAACTCTGTTTTGGAAAGATTTAATGAATCCTCTAACAGTGCTGGTTTCCTCGAAGGTCTATCACTGGACTCTTTAAATGCTATCGGTGTAAGCACTGGTGAAGTATTTAAGAAAAATCTCGATAAAAGCTATAAAAAAGAAGTCAAAAAATTCAAAAAAGGCTTCCAAGACCTAAAAGGCATGTTTGAATAAGCATGACTATTTACCGTAATTGGCAGGCTTTGTTTTATCACAAACAGAGAGCAAAGCCTCCCAGTCATCATACGACATTGCCGTGTTATATTCCCTATTCTCATCTTGGTTAAGAGCCTTAATTCTTTCCTTAGTATCAGGGTGAGAGGATAAATATTTCAAATACTCACTGCCCTTAAAATCAAGGTCAATTTCCTGCTCTGACATGCGAACAAGAAAATCCTGCAATCCTCGCGGATCTATATTTATCGCATTTAAAATTTCCTTAGCGCGCATATCCGCTGCACTCTCGTCTTCGCGGCTATAGCTCATCTGACTAAGTAATTGCGCCACGCTTTCAAGCGTTCCGACATCACCGAAAATCATTGATAAAGTAAAACCCAGACCAATATTACGAATTAGGGCTTTGGTAGTATGGTATTGCTCCACATGAGCCATTTCATGCGCCAGAACGCCAGCCACTTCTTCAGGGCTTCCTGCTTCTTCTATAATGCTACGATATATAATTATATGCCCACCCGGAGCGGCAAAAGCGTTAGTAACATAGGAATTATCAATAACGCGAATATCATATTCGATTTTACGTTGCATTTGCGATTGAATCTTTTTAGTTAAACGATCAATAGCGTCCTTCCCTGCCCTAGCCACGCAAATCTTATCATTGCCAGCCATGGTTGCCAGAACCTGCTTACCCAAAGCATCTTCCCAAGTCTGGGGTATTATATATGCCAAATTACCGATAATTCGCGGGAACATTACAAATAGAAAAGCCAGTGATATAATCGCAAGAACGCTATAACTGATAAATGCCCCCAAATGTGTGGGCAATCTTTTAGTTCTTTTGTTATTAGGGATACGTGATTTAATATAATTCCACCCCTTTCCTGCCTCTATATTCAGGCGCGCATCAGGATATTTATCACTGCCTATAATCCCTGCAACAGGTGGGCTTGGCGGTTCTATAATCTTCAGTGTTGGCAGCGACCAAGCGGCAAGCTCTTTCCCTCGTTCATCAGTTATATGCAATATAGAACCCGATAAAACCACGTCAACGATATGCGCTTTGCTGGTTTTACCATCATAATACTTTGCTGATTTTACAACTGAAACAGACATATTCCAAGCCTTTAGAAAAATCCTGCATCAATATCAAAGCCAGCCTCTAGCCCTTCGCCAGAGCTTAAACCTTGATCTTTGCCCTGCTCTGCCTGAAAAGCATCAAGATCACCCATAATGATATTATAACGTGCATTAAACTTAATATTACGCTGAAGAATATATGGAATACCAAAACCAAGGGTAAACAGCATAATAAAAAGATTTGCCAATTTGTGCTTTATTAAATCCATAGCCCCAACAGTATTCATGAATTTTAAGTTTCCTATTTTAAGTCCGCGCATTTTCTCACGCATTAAAGCGGCAGTATAGATAGATCTAGCAATTGGAAAAATCAGAGTTACTCCTATAAAACCTACAGCTATACCAATAATGGCTGTTGTTTTTCCCATCGTAAGAGATGCGCCTATTGATAAAAATATACCGCCTAAAAATAAAATCATTAGTAAAAAAATTAAGAATATAGATTTCATATATGCGCCGAATAACACCTTGGAATCTCCGTTAAATTCCGCCTTAACATTGCCAAAATAACTGTTATTCATGATATATTTATGCTTGGCAATATCTGACGCAGGAATAGCAAAACCAAGAGTAACTATATTAAGCAGCATGCGCCCAAATGCCAGATTTGCATAGCCTGTTGTTGAGCCATCAAGATAACCACGAATACCACGCCAGCGCGATCGGCTATAGCGGTATCTGGTTGCTCCATAAACTGCAATTCCATAACAATAAATAAGCGGAATATAAAATATAGCCAACACTGGATATGCTTCAAGAAAGGCCAAAGGGGCAAATAATATAACTAATATTGGTAAAACTTTTAAAAACCCCTTAAACAGCTCCCCGCCTGTTCCAGTATATTCAAACCTATCACCACCCAAAGAATGGTGTGAAACCACATATTTTCTAAAACGAGTTTTACCCCAGAATGAATATATATTAAGAGTGATTATCCTTAATAATAAATCCAATAATACAATTTTATATATAGATCCTGTTTTACCGTCATATACCAGATCATACTTTTTTGGCTTTGATGGCTTCATTGATTTTGTGGCAGATACCTCCTGTTTAATATCCTCAGGTTCTTCCAATGATAATTCAGCTTCTTCATTCATAATAATTTTTCTCTACATATTGCTTTAATAAAAATATGAGTTATTTTTACAGAATAACCTCTCAATTACTATGATGGATTTGTTTAATAACTTATGCTCCACATATTTATAAAAGTATTTTATAGGTGAGTTTACTTCCATTTTAATGTACATATTTCCATGATGGATAATGCCTTAGATACATTGATATATGCAATACAACACGGTCAGTTACTTTATGAACGCGGGCGCTTATTATTCTTAAATGCCAGAAACCACAATGGCCTAAATGATTTTAACAATTTTAAAATCACCCTCCAGCAACATTTCAAGCCTTACGAAAATGATCTTATAAATGCTGGGTTTGATGTTACTTCTAATATCCCCACTGAGAATAAAAGTTATGATTCTGTTATTTTACTACTGCCGAAGAATATAATCGAAGCAAAATATATGATGGCAAATGCTACGCTTCTGCTATCTGATGGGGGAATGCTCATTTGCTCCGCAGATAACAAAAGTGGCGGAGGCAGAATAAAAAAACTTATGCACGGCTTTGGATTTCAAGATATTAGCCAAGAATCCCGTAATAAGGCAAAGGTTGCTTGGACTATAAAAACAAATCCTGATAACAAAGTTATAGATGAAGCTATAGAAAATGGCTCAATACAAACGGTGATAAACAATAAATTTCTATCACAAGCAGGTATATTTGGCTGGAATAAAATTGATATAGGATCAAAGATATTAACTCGTTTCCTACCAGATCATTTAAATGGGATTGGAGCTGATTTTGGCTGCGGTTATGGGTACTTATCAGAGTTTACTCTATACAAAAATAAGAAAATAAAAACCATCTATTGTATTGATGCAGACCACAGAGCCATAGATTGCTGTAAGCAAAACCTAACATCATACACATGCGATAAAAAGTTTTTATGGAGCGATTTAACTAACCCACAAACAGATATAAATAATCTAGATTTTATCATTATGAATCCACCTTTTCATGATGGTAAAAATACAGATATAAATATAGGCGTATCGTTTATAAATACAGCACATAATTCTTTAGCTAAAAACGGCAGACTATATATGGTTGCCAATAAGCAACTCCCTTATGAGGATACTCTTGCTAAACTGTTTAAACAATCAAATAAGCTTTACGAAGGACAAGGATTTAAAGTTTTCGAAGCTGTGAAATAAATATTATTCCCCATCCTTATCAGATAGCTTTTCTTCTATTTTCTGCTCTAACTTCTCTTCAAGTTTCTCTGCTAATTTCTCTGCTATACGATCTTCTTCTGACTCTTTAGATTCTTTTTCCTTAACTTCCGCAGCCGCCTTTTCAGCAGCAAGCTCAGCTTGAAAATCCTTGTCCATTTCTACATCTTTAATATTAGAAGAAGGGTCATATGGTGCAGATGATTCATCATCTGTAGGGCCTTCTATTTCCCCTTCTAATATAGCCACTTCTTTTTCAATTGCCCGTATTTGCATTTCGTCATGCATAGCCTTTGCATTTAGGCCTGTTTCACGAGCAACCATATAATAAATAGATTCATTTGTAAGGTCATGTCCAATACCATTAGCAAATACATGGTAAGCCATAGCTGCATCAGCAGTAATAATTGATTTATCCGGCTGGTTTCTTTTACGCATATGCTCTTCTGTAAGTTGACAAACAAGCAAAAGGCATTCATTTGATACTTTAGTTCTGTGATGTTTCTCCAATCCAGGCTTTATGTTTTTCATAATTTCATAAGTTTCATTCACGCTAGGAGCTTTCAAAAACACTTTTTGAAAACGACGATCGAGCGCTGGATCAGCAGTAACATACATTCTATATTCATCACGAGTTGTCGCGCCAATAACCATTAAATCCCCTTGAGTAAGATAGGTTTTAATTGTATCAGACAAACCAGCAAACGAACTACCTGGGCAATCTGGCATAATTTGGTGAATTTCGTCCATAAATAGAATTATTCTAGGCTCATTAGGGTTATGATAACGCTCTGCAAGCCCCTTCATAAATGGTAGAAAACGTCCCTGAAATTCTGCCCTTGATGATGTACCTGACGCCATTCTGGATAAATCAACCTCAATTACCCTAGAACCTTGAAGCATATCAGGAACTTGATTTGTATTTATTTTCTGGCATAAACCAACAACCGCAGCGGATTTACCAACCCCAGCACCAGCCAAGAAACATACATTTTTACGCCCGCGCTGTAATAAAATCAAAATGGCATCATCAATTTCTTTATCACGGCCTGTTATTGGGTCATATCGACCAGACTTATCTAAGGCGGTAAAGTCATTACAATATAGCCTTATAATCTCTTCAAATTCTTCATTTGATACTAGATAGTCCCATTTTTCTGTCATATTAAATCCCTTGATATATATCTCAATGATAAGAGTAGTATCTAATCATTAATGTGTCTTTAAATTTTTATAGATTTAATTTGTGTTACAAAAATTATCACTTGATAAGCCTTGAGCATAAAGAGATGCTGTTAAATCACCATATAATATACAGTTAGCAATATCACTCTTAACTGCTTCCTTAGGACGATAACCTATACCAAGCCCCGCAGCCTTGAGCATAGGCAAGTCATTTGCTCCATCGCCTATGGTTAAACAATCTTCTTTACTCAAATTAAAGTCGTTCATATATTTTTCAAGGAATTCCAGCTTAGAATATTTATCTAATATCGGATCAATAACACCACCTGTAAGTTCATCACCTTGTATTTCCAACCTATTACCATGATTAAATCCAAAACCGCAGCGCACAGCTATTTCTTCAGTAAAAAATGTAAAGCCACCTGAAACCAAAACACAAGCCGCGCCAGATTTACGCATAGTTTGAACAAAAGTTTCAGCCCCCACGCTTAGGCTCGTTTCTGCCAAAGTAGCTGCCAACGCCGTAGTTTTCAGCCCCCTTAATAAGCCTACCCGCTCCCGCAAAGCATCATGAAAATCAAGCTCACCATTCATAGCTCTAGCAGTGATTTCCGATACTTTGTCCTTAATACCTGCATAATCAGCCAGATCATCAAGCGTTTCACCTTTTGTTATGGTACTGTCCATATCCGCCAATAATAATTTTTTCTGACGTTTTTCGTTCTTTGTAACAAAAAAGTCTATTCGATCTTTTTCTAAAACTTCACGTAAATGAGCGACCAAGGCCGATTGAGCTCTTCCAGATATACTTACCTCTGCGGCTTTTGCCTTATCCAGCCATATAATTTTGCTCTGAAATTTCAGATTATAATGCTCAATTATATTAGCAATAATAGAAAAATGTTTATCGGTTAGCGGCGCGTTATTACTAGATGCGACCAATGTTAAAATATAACTCATAATTAGTACCGTTCTATCCTTTATATATTTTTTTCAAAGACCAAATAAAAACACTTGTAATGGAAGAGCAAATTCCTTAACGCTATTGACGAAGTGCTTGCGCTTATATCTTTCAAAATACTTATAGTACCAATTATGGTGGAATAAAATGGAAAAACCAACAATCAAACCTCAAAATCCTAATTTTTCTTCAGGCCCTTGCTCTAAACGCCCTAACTGGAGTTTAGAAGCACTAAATGGCGCAATGTTAGGACGCTCTCACCGAGCAGCCCCCTTAAAATCTCGCTTAAAAGAAGTTATAGAGCTTCATAGAGAGCTACTTGGCATACCCGATGATTATAAAATAGGTATAGTCCCCGGCTCTGATACGGGAGCCTTTGAAATGGCTATGTGGTCAATGCTAGGCGCACGAGGAATTGATGTCTTTGCATGGGAAAGTTTTTCTTCTGGCTGGCTCGGAGATATTGAAAAACATTTGAAAATCAAAGATGTAAAAGCCTATAAAGCCGCTTATGGTGAACTTCCTGATATGTCACAAGCCGACTCAGCGCGTGATTGCGTATTCGCATGGAACGGCACTACAAGTGGTGTGCGCGTCCCTAATGGTGATTGGATTGACGCTAATCGCGAAGGGCTTACCTTCTGCGATGCTACATCGGCTGTTTTTGCGTACGATATGCCGTGGGATAAGCTTGATATTACAACATGGTCATGGCAAAAAGTTCTTGGCGGTGAGGCTGCTCATGGAATGATTGTCCTATCACCAAGAGCCGTTGAACGTTTGGAGAGCTACACCCCTGATAACCGTCCATTGCCTAAAGTTTTCCGCATGACTAAAGGTGGCAAACTTATAAATGGAATATTTGAAGGCGCAACAATAAACACGCCGTCAATGCTTGCGGTTGAAGATTGCCATGACGCTCTGAACTGGATCAAGGAAATTGGCGGGGTAAAAACAAGCATCGAACGCGCCCAAGATAACTTTAATATTATTAATGAATGGGTTGCTAAAACCTCTTGGATTGAGTTTTTGGCGACAACACCTGAGACACGCTCAACTACGTCAGTCTGCTTGAAAATCACTGACCCATGGTTTGAAGATCTGGCAGATGATGAAAAAATGCCCTTCATTAAGAAAATGACCAGGCTTTTGGATCAAGAAGCTGCGGCTTATGACATTGCGGGATACCGCGATGCCCCTGCGGGGCTTCGTATATGGTGCGGAGCAACCATTGAAAGCGATGATATAAAATCCCTTCTTCCTTGGCTTGAATGGGCGTTTTCAGAGGCAAAAAACAATTAAAACAAAATAGGGCTAATATAGAAAATATAGCCCTATTTTTTTATATTTATTGAACCGTAGGGCTATCACCTAAATCTATAAATGGGTCATCATTATCTTCTGGAAAATCGGTAATTTCACTTTCGCCCTCTTCCTTATTTTTGCCCCAGACATCTACGATTTGAGAGAGATCAGAAGATGTCTCAATAACACTTTCCAAACTCTGCTTAGGGGCTAAATCCTTATTCACAGAAACAGAAGTAACCGAAAATGATCTTATATCAATTCTTGGGATATTATCCGTGTCTGCGCCCAGTTTATCAGCAAATGTGTAGATATATGACGAAGCCTTACGTGCCACACTTCTTGAATGACCATCATTTTTAAGGGTAGTTTCGATAGACCTCATATCAGATTTTATTTGCTCTTGCAGCTCTTGTGCGCGCTGCTCCATACCATTAACACCATCATAAAACCCAGAGCGAAGTTTTGTTAGCTCTACTGCGGAATAAGCAACCCTAAGCATTGATGGAGTAACATCTTGCAAAGCTCCGCCATCTTGCTGATCGCGCATCAAATAGCGTTGCTCTTGAGGTTGGGTTTCCCCAAGAATAAGAGCTTCCCCATCTGCCCCAGAGCTTGAAATTATTGCAACCTCATCATCAGTTGGGTTTAAAACACCTCTTTCTATTAACTTTTCTCTGGCTGCTGGCATTGCAGGTTCTAGTTCCTCAATCTTTGGCAAAACTCGAATTGAATCCATATTATGAAAGTCCAACGCTCTTTTTTGAACAACAGGATTAACGCTATCAGACACCTTACCAAGATCACCAATCAAATATGATTGTGTAAGCGGAGTTAGGTTCGTTAATGGCTCTCCTCCACTATAAATATCTGCCGCAGCTTGGAGGTCTTGCACTAGCTCATGAGGAGTTACATTAGTTGGATAGCCTAAAGCCTCTCTATTTTTTGCTTTTTGCTCATATATTGCCTTTTGAATAGTATCCCAATCATCTGTGCCCAACTTTTGCGCAACACCTTGCACAATCTCCATTCCTTTTAGCGCGCTTATCGCTCCACCAGCAGAACCAGCAGCCTCTGCGATTTTGATACGATCAAGATTAAACGGCATTTCTGTTTGTGAATATGTTGCGCGCATAACCAGCATTGCATCACGGTCTTTTTCTATTGCTGCCATATCTATGCCCACAGGAAGACGAGAGATAATAGAATCATTTCCTGATTGCTCCATAGCATAAATCAAAGTACTCAAAGCTGGTTGAGCTGTTCCTTCCGCCAAAGCATCGGGCAAGACATCAACACCGGTAACACCAGCCTCTATGGCAGCCAAGTAATTAGCATAACCATAACCATAAGTATTATGAGTATGAATATGAACTTCTTCATCAAAACGTTCATTCAGACCTAATATAAGCTCACCTGTAAAATCAGGGCGTAAAACTCCATTTGCATTTTTAATATAAAACCCCTCGTGACCTGTTTCTATAAGCTGCTCTGCAAATTTATATATTTCATCTAAAATCTGCGTCTGATCCACCAAAGTATTAGGATTTTCCTGTGCGGTTATTGCTCCCATAACAACAACATCTAGCCCCTTTTCTTCGCGCAATCTATTAACTATCAAAGGAACACCGCGCATCATATTAATATCATTCATAGCATGAAAATTTTGCCAGCGATTAACACCCATTTCTGTGTATCTGGTTACTAAGTGAGATAAAGTGTCCAATGATTGGCGAGAATAGTTAAGACCACATTCTCCACGAATAAGAGCTGTTTGCACCTGCCCCTTAAAATGATCTGTGATTGTTTCATTAAAATCAAAAGGGTTCCAACCCTTTTTAATCGGCAGATCATGAAATGTACCACCTGTTGTTTGAAAAGACGATACGCCGTAATCTTTGGCGTTTTTATATGCCTTAACAATATGCTTTGCTGGAATATTTGTTCCATGATTTGATTGAATACCATCTCTAGCAGTAATATTAATCTTTAATGGATTTTGTTTTTCCAATAGCACACCCTCCTACACAAATATAAATTATATGTTTATAAGTTTTTAGAAGAATAGCCATAACTCTGTCAAGAAATTCTAACTATTAAACAACGATTTACTATTGTTTAAACGTACAACAGAAAATCTGCGATAATATAATTACTGAAAGCTCCACATATTAAAGACTATTATTACATGACAGTCAGCTATTTATACTCTCCCTGACCTAAGGAAACAGCTTTTTAATAGACTCTTCAGTCCTTTTATCTGCATTTTCTCTAATTAATCGCTCTTCTTCCCCTATATATAAGAAAAAAGCATCCAAAATCTTATCAACCATATAGCTTTCTGCACCACTTCTTACATTTGGTTCATACGGAACACGGCGGTATATACCTATCATCTCATCATACATTCTATACACACCGCTATTCTTCATATCTTTTATTATTATTGGCCTTAAAACTTTAGATAGACCAAAATGCATTCTTTTTTTCAAATAATCAGTAGCAGACTTATTACCTCCAGCCAAAATTTTAGCAGGCTCTTTTATCCTAAATTGATTTATAGCAACAATAAAATACCCCCCTACTTTTGGAGAAGATTGCTCAGCAGCTCTATTTAAACGAAGAACATATTTCTTAGCTAAACCTTCGGATCCCATATCATCAAGAACCCTTTTAACATTTTTCAATGACTTTGGCATTTCTATTTTAACAGCGCTATTTTCTTTAAAACCATCATTAACTGCAAGCTTAGCCACCGCAGCTTCTACGCCTTTGCGCAAAATAGCCTTTAGACCTTCTTCTATTTCAAAATCTGTTAATTTTATATCAGGTGCTTTTTCTATGCCAGAAACATTAGATGATCCCTCTTCTTTACTGATTAACTCTCCAGAATCTTCTGCGTGAGCTCCAATCGGTAAAAACAATAACATACTAAATAAAAATAAAACTGATGACTTAAACAATGTTTTTTCCATAAATTGTTACAACAAGTATTAAACTTTACATACAAAACTATATTAGCATAGACTTATTATTATACCCATACCCAGATACTATTATGTTATATATTATATTAGTTAAAATAATCTCAATATAAGATTTTGCTGAGACCCAAGAAAAGATAATACATTTATACCTATACTCTGCCTTGTTTGAACTGCCAATAATTCTGCACCATCTTCATTTGCATCAGAAAGAACAAGATCATCACTGCCGGCCTCTAAGGTATTTACTGTTCGTTCGGAAAAACTCTGCCTGGATTGAATAACTGACAAATTATTAGAGATTGACTGACCAAAACTCCTGATTTTTTCCAAAGCCTCACGCGCTTCACTTTCACTACTCGTTGCCTGCGCCAAAGTTGAAAAATCTGCCCTTTCAAGTCCTAACCCCGAAGATGTAAAATCAATTCCTTTTGTAATAAGTGTATTTTGCTGATCTTCATTAAAAACACTTATAAGCAGCTCTCCACGCAACAGATTTATGCCACGATAATTTGCATCATCAACAATACTGTCTATCTGGCCTATTATATTATTATAATCATCTTCTAGTTGATCAATTTTATCGGCTGCTGGCCCAGAAACACTTCCCAACCTGATACTGTCACTATCTTCACTGCTTAGATATAAAGGCAAACTTACATTAAATCCAAAGAATGATACGGCAATTGCATTACTATTTAAAGATGTTTCTATGGACTCAACGCTGTCATCAATAGCTCTTATAATAATTCTTCCTTCAGATTCATCGAAATCAGCCTCTATCAAATTTCCTATCGAATTAGAATTAATTGAGTCAATAATACCTTGTATAGTTTGATTAGAATCAAGTGTTACCGTTTGAATATTCCCTCCATTCACACCAAAACGAAATTCATCAGCTGGCTGCCCCAAAAGAAAAAATAAGGCTAAACCATTTTCTCCTCTTAAATTTACAATTCTATCGCTTCTTTGCGCCACTTCACCAGTCGCAGTATTAAAAAGCTTAAATGAATCAATTTGCCTATCTGGAACTATTGTAAACTGAACCTCAGGTATAAAACCGAATAACCCTCCAGAATCGAGCACCTGAGCAGGGTCCCCAAACCCTAACTCTGTTGCTAAGTTTAAACTATCACTAACCGTAGCTGCAATAGAAACAAATTTAATATTAACAATATTATTATTAAGCCCCCTAATTTCAAGTTGTCCCCCCTTATTAACACTTGCATTTAGCGCATCTTCAGAGAGATTTGAATTTAAAGCATTTATTTCTGCCACTATTTGATCAATGGTATCACCAGTATTAATTACTACAGATTGAGGCGTGGGGAAATAGCTAATAGTATCATTATCTCTAAACGAAAATTGAATAATATCTCCATTATTAATACCTGCAAGGCTAGTTAAATCACCAGCAGAGCGCAAATCAGCATCGCCTACAACCCTAGCTTCGGTTGGCGCGCTTCTCGTAAGATCAACAGCCTCGCTTGCAATTGACTGGGCTTGATTTACTAACTTACCAAGAGCCTCAATTCCACTTTCTGCTGTCTTTATCGTTTGAATATCCTGCCCCAAACCATCAAGCAACCTCTGAAGGTCTAATGATCTATTATCAAGTGATTGTGCGGCAAAAAAGTTTTGAGGATTATCAAGAGCGCTATTTACACGTTTACCAGTAGCCAGACGCAAAGTAACATCATCAAGACTACGCTGTGTTTGCGTAATGCTTAATAAATTATTTCGCAGAGAACTGCTTAAAACAATGTCACTAGCCATGCTTCTATCCTAGAATCAGTCTATAAAAATACTTGCGTTACAGAATATTCTTTCTGTTTGTAAAATATACATTTTTCAACTCTACCAGAATTAGATAAAATAAGTATTAAAATTTAGGTAAATGCTATGATATTTCTGCATATAAAAATCATACAATAGTACACGCAAACTTCTGCTATTTTATTTTCTTTACATTCAATAATAACTCCACTATTTCTGAACGCCTGTTTTCCTAAACAAGACAAAAATAGGAGTTAAATTTATGTCTAAAGTACTTATCAGCGATAAGCTGGATTCTCTTGCCGTAGAGATTTTTGAAAATAACGGTATCGAAGTAGATTTTAAACCTGGGTTATCACCCGAAGAACAACTCGAAATCATTGATCAATATGATGGCTTAGCGATCCGCTCATCAACTACAGTTACACCTGAAATGATCGAAAAGGCCACCAATCTAAAAGTTGTTGGTCGAGCTGGCATTGGCGTTGATAATGTTGATATACCCGCCGCCACGGCCAAAGGCATTGTGGTTATGAACACACCTTTTGGTAATTCTATTACCACGGCTGAACATGCAATCGCGATGATGATGTCTTTAGCACGTCAAATCCCCCAAGCCAATGAAAGTACTCACGCAGGCAAATGGGAAAAGAAACGCTTTATGGGCGCAGAATTATATAACAAGACTTGCGGAGTAATTGGTTGCGGTAATATCGGTTCAATAGCGGCCGACCGCGCTCTTGGTCTGAAAATGAAAGTCATAGCCTTTGACCCCTTCTTAACAGAAGAACGTGCCGAAAAACTTGGAGTTGAAAAAGTTGAACTTGATGAATTATTTACAAGAGCTGACTTCATTACAATCCACGTACCAAAGAATGAGCATACAGCAGGTCTAATCAACAAAGATGCATTTGCAAAAATGAAAGATGGCGTTCGCATTATTAACTGCGCACGTGGAGGAATCATTATAGAAGCAGATCTTAAAGACGCCTTAGACTCTGGCAAAGTTGCAGGCGCAGCCTTGGACGTATTTGAGATTGAACCAGCAAAAGAAAATATCCTTTTCGGCAATGACAAAGTTATCTGTACACCGCATTTAGGCGCAGCAACTAAAGAAGCTCAAGTAAATGTAGCCATTCAAGTGGCAGAGCAAATGTCTGACTATCTAGTGAAAGGCGGAGTAACAAACGCGCTTAACATGCCTTCTATTTCTGCTGAAGATGCTCCAAAGCTAAAACCTTACCTAAAACTTGCAGAGCAATTAGGCGAATTTGCAGGGCAAATTACCGAACATGCCATTGAATCCATTGAAATTGAGTATAAAGGAACAATAACATCGGTTAATACTGACCCGATTACATCAACCCTGATTGCCCACCTGCTTGGCTCTCAAATAGAATGTGTAAATATGGTCAATGCCCTACAAATTGCAGAAAGTCGTGGCATTCAAATCAAGCAAAGCTATGATAATGATGGTCAAGAATGGCGTTCAATGATAAATATTATTGTTAAAACCACTGCGCGTGAGCGTAATGTTACTGGAACATTATTCACTGGCAAAGAACCGCGCATCGTTAATATCGAAGGTGTACCAATCGAAGTTGCCCTTACCAGCAACATGCTGTTTATCCGTAATAAAGATAAACCCGGTCTTATTGGTGGATTAGGAACTATTCTAGCCGATGCAGGCAAGAATATTGCAGACTTCCGCCTTGGTCGTCAGTCTAGCGGTGATAGCGCAATTTGCCTGGTTGCCCTAGATGAGCCACTAAATGATG